>Ga0335075_10000251_pt1 | contig 100937 bp, 69 predicted proteins | sample Lox_Sample_24_FD_206723 | JGI IMG/M metagenome (GOLD analysis project Ga0335075, IMG submission 206723) | Soil microbial communities from Loxahatchee National Wildlife Refuge, Florida, United States - Lox_Sample_2.4 | ecosystem: Environmental > Terrestrial > Soil > Wetlands | place: USA... | reverse complement strand
CAGACAAGGAATCCAGGTTACTCTATTGGTTCCTGGACACAGCAGAAGAGCAGTCTACATCGCAGTTTCACGCGTATTCGGACGGACATCGAAGGCGTAGTGTACAAAATTAAGGGCAAATTCAGGTCGAGTATGAATCCGTTTTCAATGAATCCGATTCCCCGCTCATCACTGCAGGTCGAAGGAAGATCAGGCGGATTCCAGAACGCCCATATCGATCCAGGTCGGCTTCCAGCGCAACCGGGAATCCCATGGGAGGAGACCTCGTCGCGGTACAAGGACGACCACACCCGTTTTCGGCAATCGATCGGCGCAAAGGGCAACTCCAGAAGACTGAACCAGCAAACCGCTGCGCCATAGGTCTCCCCGACTGGTTGGCGGCGAACCCTGGGCAGGATCACGGGCTCGTACGCGGAGGAATGGACCACCGCTCTCAAACTTCGAACGGCCACGCCCCGCTCTCCTGATACCAGTTGTAGTTCTTTTCCGCCGGAGGCCGGAATTGCCAGCGGTCCGGCGTGGTGTTGTTGTACCAGTCAGCCGCAATCGTCTCCGGTGCGCTGGTGGCGATCTCGAACGCTGCACGCACAGCGTCGCGCTGCTCCGGACCGATTGCCGCGGGCTGGGGTGAGACCATCAGCACCGTCCCGCTCCTGGCCACCAGATCGAGCCATTGCCGATTGCAGGACCACGGCGTCTCTGTCGTAATCGGCACACAATCGGCGTCGAGAGCAAAAAACGCGCCGTGCTGGGGCAGTCTGAAGGCAAGTGTATTCACCCCCATGCGGCGCGTGCGGTCCCATAGATGACCGCTTACATCGTCCCCCGTCCGCTGTGCATCGAAGATGCCCGCCCCAAGATGGCCGACCGTATTGCAGCCGATCAGGAGAGTTCGATGCCCTGCAGCCTGCCGAATCGATTCATACAGGGCGCGAATGATTTCTGCCGTCGTCCTGCTGCGATCATGGAAACTCCAGCCTGGCAGCGTGGGCTGAGCGTGCATTTCAAATCCCCACTGACCGAGGAGATCGAAGGTGGAGTAATCATGCTTGATCAGCTCGTAGCCCCACCCGGTGGCCTGAGTTACTTTAGCGAGCACGCGTGCCAGGGCTTCCGGAACGGTTGGATCGAACGCGAGATCGGCCATCGGGTTCGCGCGGTCGCCGAATCGCGCATGGGGCAGCAGCAGGCCGACTGGCGCACCGGCGTCAGCCTGCAGCGGACGAATCCACAGGCCAGGCCGGACGCGGTGATCGCGGATTCTTGCCGCAAGCGCTGCCATGTCGGGATAGGCCTGCCTGTTTTTCCATCCGTCATCGATCACCGTAAAGGGTTGCGGTCCGCGCGCCGGAGCCAGGGATGCCATGAGCTCAGCGTCTCTGACGATCTGACTGGCTGTGTTTCGGCCATACGCGTAGTACCAGTCGTTGCTGCCGTAGATCGGTGCCGGCGGACGGAGAGAATCGCACATCTTCCGGCAGAAGGAGCGCGCGGCATCCAGAGCATTTTCGCCGTGCTCGCCCTCCCGTGTGACTACCGTCGCAGCGAGCAGTTCCCTGTCGCCCAGTACAACACCGGAACCTCCGTTTCCCACATTCAGCCATAAAGAGACGCCCTCCGGGTCGATCTGCCAGAAGCAGAGAGCGGCGCTCCCGGTCCTGACCCCGTATCCATGCAGCGACTCCCGGTCGGCAGTGAGGAAGTACCAGGGCAGGATCCGTTCCGGCACCAGAGACTCCCAGTGCAGGTTGCCGTAGCTGCGCTCCCATGCGTCGTTCAGGACGAGGATCCCTGATCCAACAGAGGCGCTCCAGCGCAGATGGATGTGCGTCGGGCGTGCCGTGGTTGCCGCTATGGTAATCGGCAGGCCATCCTGTTGAGGAGCGGTGGCGACCAGCAGACCCGGGCCGGCCCACTGCGTTTCTGCGCAGCTGAGCTGGCTGGGGTGGTCGAGGCCGCAGAATGCGGTAACAAAATCCGGAACGCGCAGGATGTTGAGGAAGGATGCCGTACTGCTGCCGGAGCCTGGCGCTGGAGACGGATCGAGGAATTCCGCTCCGGACGATGCGGCAACAGCGGAGCAGGCCAGAGCTGACAGGAAATTTCTGCGGGTAAGCGTTTGCATTTGGCCATAGGATACCTGGAATCAGAGAGAGGGCTGGGCTGCAGCGTTCTGCGGCAAAAAAGATACCGCCTGGCTTTCTCCCGGGATGTGCTCGCTGGCATTCTGCTTCCCGCGGAAAATCGATGCACTGGACCGGAACTCTGAAGGCCTGCCTCGAGCCAAACCACATCAGCGGGATTGCATTCGCCATCGCCCGACAGCCGGCTGGACCGGGATGCAGGTGGTCGCCCGAGTCCTGCGCCGGCCGGAAGCGGTCCGGGTGCGACGGGTCGCGGGTCACCTTGTCAAAGTCCACCACGCTGTCGATATGCCCGGGAGTCCGGATCCAGGCGCTGAGTTCCTGGCGCGCCGCATCGAATGCGGTCCCTGTCGGGTGCAGTAGTTGTTGCCCGCAAATGGCGTCAGTGTCGCGCCGATTGCCTCGATCCCATTCGCGTGCGCCTGTGCAATCATCTGTCAATCGGCGTTGATCAGTTGCTGCGCAGGAAAATGAATATCTGCCGGTGCGACATGCCCCTCGAACGCCGGATTTCCCAGGTCGTTGATGCCCTCGAGGATGATCACGCAGCGAACTCCTGGCTGCGACAGGACGTCGCGGTCAGAGCGCGCAGGGGCACTCGGGCCGCCGCCGTCTATCAGAATGCGATTGCCACTGATGCCTTCCCTGAGTACACACACAGACCTGGTCGCCTCATTGTTATCGAGGCGAGATGAAAGGTCATCCGGCCAGCGGTCGTTGCCATTTATGTCTGAACGCCACCCATCAGTAATGGAATCGCCAGAAGCAGCGACGCAGCGGTTCGGCGCCCCAGTGCCCACCTCAACTCCGGTTAGCCAGCACCAGTGATCCATGGTGGCTGCACCATGAAATTGCGCCGCAGCCACCTGCACTCCGTGCACCACGTACATTGTCTGGTTTGCGTCGGCGTGTCCGGTCCCCGGATACGCCGGCTGATCGAGGTGAAAGCCGGCGGCCGGATTGGTCCCTGGCGCGGCGTCGAATTTCACAGGTTCGGAGAGACAGGCAGCTCCGGGAGGAATCATCACTTCAGGCTCGCCGCCAAATCTCAGGGGAGTGTCGGTGGCCGCGTCAGTCGTGGAAGCAGAGGCCGATACAGCTCTGGCAATGTATGCTGAAGTCATCCACAGGGGTCCGACGCCAAAGACACTGGAGAAGCGGACTCGCACGCAGCTGCCCCCGGCTCACAGAGGAACGAGCTGTCTCAGGGTTGCGTCGCGAAAGCGGGTGCAGGACTGCTCCCGCCGGCCCGAGGAAAGCATCGGAGAAGCGGCCCGGCTTCCGGCCTGTTAAAGCTGTTTGGTCTGCAGGCGGCTGAGGTCTGCCGCGGCAACCGACTTTGCGCACAGGCGGCGGCAGTCAGCCCAATCAACCCCATCAGCGCCGGAATCAGCGGCCTGATTCCTACCGTACGACTCCTTTATGCACTCCATAAGCGGCGGACCGCTTTCGAGGCCGCTGATCGTTATCCTTCAAAGAGAGCGTCGCAGAAGCGCCGGACGCGTCGCGGCCACCTGCAGGATCAGTTCACCAAACAGCGTATTCGCCCAGGCAAACCATGGGCGCGTGAATTTCGCCGGATCGTTGTCATCAAACGACTCATGCATGAAATCCGTGCCTGCAGTCGTGATGCGGAGCCACTGCAGGCATTGCAGGATCTCCTTATCATCGGTCGAGGTGAGAGCGCGAAACATGATGCCCATCGGCCAGATCTGTCCTGCGCCGGTATGGGGGCTGCCAATGCCCTCGGCGGCCGTACCCCGGAAGAACCAGGGATTGTCGCCGCTCAGGACAAAGCTTCGCGTGCGCTGATAAATCGGATCGGTTACGGAGCAGCACTTCAGGTACGGCAGGCTGAGTAATCCGGGCGCGTTGGCGTCGTCCATCATCAGCTTGTTGCCGTAACCGTCGACTTCGTAGGCCCAGATTTCTCCCCAGAGAGGGTCCTGCACCAGCCCATGGTTGCTCACGGCCGCCCGCACGGTTTTCAGCATCTCTGCACACGCGCTGCTGAGCTTCGTATCTTCTGCCAGAGCCGAGGCCATCTCCTGCAGCTGCTCCAGAGAGCGGATGGCAAAGAGGTTGGCTGGGACGAACAGGGGGTAAACGCAGGCGTCATCGGAAGGCCGAAACATCGAGAAGACCATTCCATCCGGTCGCGCCGGACGGCCGTACCCGTTCTGCGCCAGGGTGTCGCCGGGGTTGGTAGTCAGGCGCAGAAAGGAGTAGGGACCCTTCCCGGCGAAGCGCTGCTGCTGGCGGAACGTCTCGACGATCTTCCACGCGGCAGCTCTCCATTCCACATCGAAGGGCGTTGAGTCGCCGGTTGCGCGCCAGTAGGAATAGCTCAAACGGACGGCATAGCACAGGGAATCGACCTCCCATTTCCGCTCCGCCACGCATGGCTTCATTTCAGTCTTGTCGTGGACAGCCCAGGGCAGCGGGGGCTCCGAAGCCGTCCGCATGAATGCATTGGCATAGGGATCGATGAGGATCATGCGGGTCTGCCGCCGGACCACCCCCTGAAGAAGATTCGCGAGGCGCTGATCCTGCCGCGCGAATCGAAGGTAAGGGTGAACCTGAGCAGACGAATCGCGCAGCCACATCGCATTAATGTCGCCTGTGATGACGAAGGTATCGGGTCGCCCATGCCACGTGCCCGGAAAGACCGTGGTGTCCAGAGCGTTGGGAAAACAGCGCTGAAACATTGCGCGAATTACCGGATCGGCGATTTGTCGGCTTACGGCTGCAATCGCCTCCTCGATCGCAGGACTGGTGAAGTGACGATCACCCGGATTCGGTCGCCCCTCCGCCGGGTGCCAGGTTTCTGCCACGAACGTTGCAGGAAGAGAGGACAGCACAGACGCGGCGAACGTTCCGCGCAGAACCGATCGCCGGGTGGGCGCAGGTCCGGCCGCCCGCGGGTTCGAAGGTACAATCACCGGGTGCCTCCTTCGTGCTCGATCTGAATGGCTGCAACCAAAGCGTCGAGAGCGGAGCTCTGTGCAGATGGATCGGCGGCTGCGGGTGGCCCGGACCAGATGACCCCAAAAGAGTGATCCGCAGCCTGGTCATGAGCCAGAATGCTGTCGGCGTTCCGAAAGATGAAGCGCTTCCAGGCGACGCGATGCCGCTGTCGATAAAGGACGGCGAGATTACGCATGAAAATACCCTTGAACTGCGTTCCATCAGAGCCGCAGCGAGGCTCGCACGCGTCGTGCAGGATTCCATTCTGATCCGTCAGCCCATGAATCGCAGCGTCCGCGATCCTGGATGCGTAACGCAGAAGTCCACGCTGGCCCGGCTGGCGCGACAGCTCCGCCAGGCCACCGAGGATCACACCCTGGTTATAGGACCACTTCCGGCCATGGTTGTCGCCGCACTGCGCATTGAGCCCGTCGCTGATGAGGTGATCGTGCTCCATCATGCCCACGTGCCGAAACCACGTCCACTCACGTACTGCCCAGTCGAGGTAATTGTTTCGCTCGGAGACGTTGCCAGTACGGTTGGCCAGATGCGCGGCCACACTGAAGAATAATTCATTCGCGACAGCGTTTTTGTAGCGGCGCTTCCTGCTCCACCACAAGCCTCCTCCGCAGGTCTGGTCCCATCCACCTGTCATATCGCCGAAGATGCTGGCTGCGGTGTTAAGATAGGGCCGTTTTCCAGTCAGGTCGTAGGCATCGATCCATGCCAGTGCCCACCATCCTTCATCGTCGTAATAGTCGTTGATGAAGCCGCTCTTTACATTTGCGGCATAGGTGCGCGCAATCACTCCATCGTACTCTGTGGTTCCGGTTACCCGCGAGAAGTCGATCAGCACGGTGAGAACATTGGCCGAGTTCCACCATCCGGTCTGCTTCCACAGCCCGGATTTCGGGTCGTACCACTGTTGCAGGCGGTTGACGGCCAGATGAGTCTCTCGGGCCATGTCTCCGGCAGAAGGCGAGGAGGCGGCGAGCGCAAGCGAAAAAGGCGCAGGGCAGGCGAATATGAGGACAGAGGAAGCGGCAAGATATCTCAGGATTCGGGTCATGACATCGTTGTTACTCTATGCAAGCCGTTCAGGCACTGCAACTCCCTTCACCGGCACCAGGGAACCAGTTCCGCGCGTTGGAGGGTCACCCGCACACGGTTAACTGAATGCCGGACGCAGCTCCAGGGCCCGGTCGTGCGGCAGGTTCAGGGAGCGCCACTTCGAGTCGTCGTACCCGGCCATGGCGAACCGGAAGTCGCCGGTTTTGGGGAAATCTCCCTGACCTCTGCCGAGACCCAGGTCGCGCGCCGGATCGTCGGCACTGCCCAGGATGAATTTCCAGTGGGAGTCGAAGATCAGGTGCTCGCGGGGAGCGGCAGCACGTACCAGATCAGCCGGAATATCGGAGTGCAGAAACGAATCCGCATGAGCAGGGCCGGTGCGGGAAACCACGCTGGCTGCGGAAATGGCGCGCCCAGACTGCAGGATGTTGCGGCGTGTAATCGACTTCACAAGCTCCTGAACACAGGAATGCAGCCTGCACTGGACAAATGCAGACTGCTGCACACCGGCGGGCGCGGCAGCAAAGGACCGAGGCCCCGCCTCCTTACGTCACGAATTGGGAGGCTGCTGCTGCTGATTTCCGGGAGGTTTTCGGCGAGGGTCGTCCGGCGATGCTGCGTTCCGGTGGTGATCCAGTTTCGAAGCCTGATTCTGCAGGCTGCTGAAATTGCGCTCCATCTGATCCCTGATTGCCTTAAGGTGCCGGAACTCCGCCATGTCGCGCGCAGCCGCGTCCATATCCCCGGCGTCCCTGCTCGCCAGGCTCAGGTGATAATAGGCTGCCTCGTCATTAGGGTCCGCCTGAACTGCCCGGCGCAGGTAGATCACAGCTTCCCGTTTCGATCCGGATGCCATCAGCACCATACCCAGACCTTCGTTGGCGTCAGGATCGCCGGGCTGGAGCTGAAGGGCGCGCTGGAAGTCGCGCGACGCCCTCTGCAGATTCGAGCGCTGCAGCTCAATGCTGCCCAGCCTGCATTCCGCCCTCTCGTCCCAGGGGTTGTCCGCAAGCGCCTTCCTGTATTCGCCCTCGGCCTGCGCCTGTTCCGCCGGGGAGTGCGACCTGCGGAGAGCTTCGCCCAGCGCAAAATGCACGCCGGAAAGGTGGGGATCTCGCTCAATCGCGAGCCGGTACGCGACGATGGCTCCTGGGATATTTCCCACCTGCGCCAGCTCGTCGCCCTGCAACTGGTACATCCGCGCGGAGTCAGGCTGCTGCCGTGCGAGAGATAAAAATGCCTGATTCGCCAGCAGAGCGTACACCTGATGCGCAGCGTAGAGTACGTCGATATTGCGGGGATCGATTTCCTGTAGCTGGTCAATGACCCGAGCCGCCCGATGATAGTCGCCGGCCCCCATCAGAATGCTGAAAAGCTGCTTTCCGGCTGCCATGCGCAGCGAAGGATCCTGCACCTTTTCGAGCGCCCGGCTCAGATTAGCGACGGCATCGCTGTTTTGCCCGGACTCAGCTTCGGACAGGCCGCAGAGAGCCACGATGTTCCACAGCTCCGGCTTGCTGCGAAGAGCGATCCTGAACTCCCCGGACGCCTGAGCATAATCGCCCTGAAGACAGTAAGCCAGCCCAAGGTTGGAACGAGCGCCGATGTTATTCGGATCGGCCTCCGGTAGCCTGCGATAGATCGCCGCCGCGTCCTCTGGCTTCTGATGCTGAAGGTCGTTTTCAGCCTGCCGCGCCATCTGACTGACGGCCGGCGGCGAATTCGCAGCCGGCTGCGCAAATGCCGAAGACGAGTAGCTGAGTGCAGCCAGCAGAGCAAACAGTAAGGTCAGGACGGCTGCTCTTTCGTTTCGGGATCCCTGGACGGCCGTCATGATGCTCGCCAATATACACGCCGCTTTTCACCGGCATCGGAGCGACGGCCGGAACACGCGGGGACATCACAGTGAAAACTCTATGCAGGGCAGATGGGGTGGGTCATGATTCCTGTGCACCACCCCCCGGTAGTGCATCTGCACCATTACGGGATCCGTGGTCGGAAAGTACAATCCCCGGGAAGCATGGCGAGACTTCCGCCTACCCGCGGGGGCTCATGGCGGCCGGCAGCCCTGCGGCAAGCGACTTCTTCGACAGCCAGGGGAATGCACTCCCGGTCCTCAGTGGATTCGACAGGTTCACCGGCATGAGAGGGTGCAGCCGCAATGAACCGGGGATGGAAAATTGGCGTCCCGGGGGTAGACGATCACCCGATGGCGGGCATCGGCGTCGCTGCAGTCATCCCGGCGACCCCGCATATAACAGCCGTGGCGCAGGCCGGCCGCGGAGAAGAAGCTGTGCAGTTGTTCGAAGGCAGGAACGTACAGCTGCCACATCAGGGGAAGGACTGGAAGCCTCTTCGCATGCAGCGAGCGGGAAATGGGTTCGCCGGCGGCGCCGTAAGCGAAAGCAGAAAGTAAACTGCGGATAAATGCTCAACCGAAGACAGGTCATGCTCGGAGCCGCGGCTGCCCTGGGATTCAGAGCCGGAGGGGGCTGGGTTTACGGCGCAAACGCCGATCGACCGTGGAATCTGGTGCCGCGGGCGCAGGGGAGGGCGAATAACTACTGGTGCACATGGTCTGCACAGAATTACATGTATGGGCAGGGCCGGGCATCCCTGGACAGCACGATTCTCGAGGGCGAATCCGGCGCTCAGCTGGCCCGTAAGGCATTGACGGAAACGATAGTCTTCGGAGCGAGCGGCTGGGCCAGAGAGTTTTTTCCCCGCGCCCGCAGCGAGCTGCTCTTTCTTTTCGATGACGGATGGGAGACGGGCGGCAATGCTTCCTTTGAGCTGGACACCGCGAAGTTTCCGTCATTCGGTGGATCGGATGCCGACCGCCTGCGGAAGCTCAACCACGCGATTAAGGAATGCGGCTGGCAGGGCGCAGCTCTGTGGTGCCGCAATCCGCCCGACGGAAAGGCGGGACAGAACCTCGAAACGCTGAGCAGCAGTGCCGGGATAGATTACTGGAAGATCGATATCGGAGATCCAACCTTTGCCCTCATTAAGCTGCGCGACAAAGCCGGCATTCCCCTTGTTCTGGAGTATGCCTATGGCGGAGGCCCGCTGAACGGCGACTGGCATACGGCCGGACTTTTGGGCCCGCAGCGATGGGATTCCGGGCGGATGGAGATCCTGCGCAATGCAGACGTATACAGAATTTACGACACCACTTCCATGCTCTCGCTGCCCACAACGCTGAACCGTGTCTCTCAGCTGCTCGACACAGCACAGGGCCATCCGGAAGTGCATGGCCTGCTCAACGCGGAAGATGAGGTGTATATTGCAGCGGCACTGGGATGCACGATGGGGGTCATGCGCTACCCTTTGATCGGATTGCGGCCCGGAAAGGATACAGATCTGTCCTTCAACGGCCCGCGACAGACCAAGAGGCGAATGGATGAGGTGACACGGGCGGTACGCTGGCAGCGAATTGCGCCTCCTTTTGCCGCCGGGACAGGTTCTGTACGGCTGAGCAGCGAGATTCTGACCGACAGCTGGACGTTCAGGGTCGGAGAGACATGGATGGCCGGGCTGGTTGGAGCGACGGCATATCAGGGAGCGCCGGCGTGTATAACACGCAACCTCAATCTTCCCGAGGTAAAGGCGGAAGGCGAAAAGCCATTCATCTTCGCGGCGCGGTTTCCAAACGGCGCCGTGGCCGTGGCCGCGCAGGAGAGAACTCGTGTTGACCGGGCATGGTATATGCCATCATGCGATATCAGCCTTACCGTCGCGGATGCGCGCGGACCCTTCGGAGTTTTTGGCGACTTCGGTGACCTTACTCTGATCTTCGATCGACCGCCTGGGGTCAGCCGAATCCTTGCGCAGGATCTGGCTGGTGACACTGCGACTGACATTACAGCCCGGGTGCGCGCCGAAGGAAGGACCGTGCGGATTCCCCGCGAAGTTATCCGGTCTGCCGGGCTTCGTGATCGGACAGAGGAAGATCTTTCATCTCCGGGAGCGGTTTTCGCCGTGCTGTGAGGCTGCCCCGTTGGAGTCGAGATGATGGTGACGGTTCTGCTCGGGCGCAGGTATCCTGATGTGCGCTGAGTTGCGTAATACTCGAATGACTGGCGAAGCGCTGGTTCAGGCGTTGCGGCGCGCACAGAGAGGGGCTCCCTGAGCTGCTTTCGGCAGCCGCGACAGATTCCCCGGCCTTACGGAGTGCCGACGGAATGCAATGTCCGGCAGAACGATCACCGTTCTGTCGTTGACAATCGCCTTCAGGCGAGGCAAGAATCATGGTTCCGAAAGGAACGGTCGCTGCGGAACTGGTGCATATGCACCATCGCGCATGCCGGCAGTACGGCATAGACTGTCGTTTGCACATCAGCGCCGCTCATCGCGCGACTGAGTTCACTGCTCCGGCGTCGAAACCCGGAGAGGACGGGAAACAGGTTTTGTGACTGAGACTGGATGTATTCGGGTTTTGGTTGTCGACGATCACCCGGTTGTGCGGCGTGGCCTGCACAGCATGCTCGACGGGGAATCCGGGATCAGCGTAGTGGGGATGGCGAGTTCCGGCAAGGAGGGCCTGCAGCTTGCGGACAAGCTGAATCCCGACGTGGTGCTTCTGGATCTTCGCATGTCGGACATGAGCGGCGTTGAGGTCATCCACGCGCTGCGCGCCGCATGTTGCGAGAGCAGGATCCTGGTTCTCACCAACTACCAGCTCGATGAGGATATTTTCAACGCCATTGAAGCCGGGGCCCTCGGATACCTGCTGAAAAGCGCTTCTCAGGAAGAGGTGATTGAGGCCATCAAGGCGGTAAGCCAGGGCAAGCGACGGATTCCCGCCACACTGGCCGTACGCCTTGCCGAACACATGGGACGGTCTGCCCTGAGCAGTCGTGAGCAGGAAGTGCTGGAACTTGTGGTGGATGGGCTGACCAACAAGGAGATCGCCCGCGCACTGGGGATCAGCGATATTACGGCCCGGAACCATGTGATCAGCCTCCTTTCCAAACTCAACGCCAAAGACAGGACAGAGGCGGCGACGACTGCACTCCGGCGGGGACTGGTCAAACTGAAGGAATGAATGCCGGTCCGGCGGGAGCCATGCGCGATCCGGCAAATGGCGAGGCAGGACGCGAACCGGGAAGGGCTCAATGGGAAGCCAGATCAGGCGAATCATCAGGCCGCTGATCGCGGCAGTGCTCGGAGCCATTTGCGGTTCTCTGGCGTTCCTGATTCCGATGCTGCGAAAACCGCCGTCGGCGCCGGTGATCGCGTTTATTCCGCGAACTACCGGAACGGATTTTACCGAGGACATGCATCGCGGAGCAGAGGCGGCCGCGCAGGCTGCGGGATATCAGATCTACTGGAACGGCCCCACACGAGAAGACGATCTGGATCGCCAGGTCCGGATCGCGCAGAGCGCCGTGCAGGATGGCGCGAAGGCGCTCATCCTGGGGCCGACAAATATCTGGGGTGTGACCACCATGGTCAACGGCTTCACAGCCCGGCATCTGCCCGTCGTGTTCGTCCAGACGGACCCCGCTGAGCCTGCCGGGCCATACCTGACCTCGGTCACACCGGATGAGAAACAGTTCGGGGAAGTGGCTGCTGCTCGGGTTGCATTTGCAGCCCACGGAAGCGGAGAGGCAGCCATTGTCGGCATCGATCGGGGGACACCTGAGACGCTTTCCCGTGCTGACAGCTTCATTCGGGCGATTGCGGCATATCCCGGCATCCAGGTGGTTGCCGAATCGCCGGGCGGCGTACAAATCATGGAAGCCGAGCAGAGCACGCGGGAGCTGGTGAGCACTTATCCGCAGCTCAGGGCAATTTTTGCCGTCAGTGCGGACGCGACACAGGGCGCCATGCTTGCCCTCGAGGACATAGATGCCCATCACGCGATAGCGCTGATCGGGTCGGACCGGGATCTCTTTCTGGCGAACTATCTTCAGGAGGGAAAGCTCGATTCGCTGGTTACGTCCGACGGATATCAGATTGGCTATCTTGCCGTGCAGGCAGCACTGACCGGAATCAAGGGGCGACCGCTTCCGCCGCCGGAGCGAGTTGGCGTGGATCTGCTCACGCAGAAGAATCTGGTGATGAATGGCAATGACTGAGGGAATCTGCTGCCGGCAGAGGACCCCGGCAGGAGACTGCATGTGAGAACGGGCTGCTGATGCGACCATTATTCCGAGATCTGATTGTCTTTTCCATTGCGGTTCCCGCGGGTCTGTTCGCTGCACGCGGCATTCTCCACGTGCTGCAGTCTCCAGCAGGTGGATTGCCCTACCATGACGATTTCGCCAGCGGGGATGCCTCCGGATGGACAGCCTATGACGGAAACTGGACCGTGCAGTCCGGAGTTATGGTGAACGAGTCGAACGAACGGGGAGCCAAACTCATAACCGGGTCGCCTTACTGGACAGACTACGCCATGGACGCTGACATATCCCTCAGCAACACCGGGGAAGCCGGGATTATCGCGCGAGTTTCAGATGCGGAACCGGGAGTCGATTCGTACAGCGGCATCTATGCCGGTCTTCGGGTTCGGGACGAGTCCCTGGTGGTGGGAGTTGCCGATCACGCCTGGAACGAACTGGAGGCAGCACCCCTCCCGCAACCCATTATTCCGAACGTCTGGTACCACATTCACCTCGAGGTCCGAGGCTGCAATTTGAGGGTTCAGAGCTGGCAGGATGGCGAGAAGGCCAACATTGTCCGGCTCGACGTGAAGCTGATACCGTGTCCGCAGCGCGGGAAAATAGGCCTGCGCTCGTACGATTCCGGCGGACAGTGGAAGAATATCCGCGTGATCGAGCTGACGAAACAGACTGGAACGCAGTAGGTCATCGGTGAACGGCATGACCGGACTGGCAGCAATTCTCATGATCATCCCGGTGCTCGCCGCACCGGCCGTCGATGTTTCGCAGCAGATTTCTTATACCTCTGTTGCGGAAATCGCGTCGCTTCCGCACGTGGGCGGAACTACGGTGACCGTGCGGGCTGCGCTGACCCTGAATGGAAATCCGTCCTACATTCAGGATTCGACCGGAGGGGCTGCGGTGGAGGGCCTGCCTGCGCAGGGCCTGAGAATCGGGGATGAGCTGCTCGTCACCGGAACCGCCGAAGAGACAGAGACGGGCCTGTTGCTCAGAAAGAGCCATGCTGTCCTGTTGTGGCACGGCTCTCCGGTGCCGTCTCTCTCCGTGACCGCGGATGAAGCCGCACTGGGCAAATTCTCCGGTCTGTTGATTGAGGTCAATGGCGAGCTGATCGATACCGAAAAGCGCGACAGGGAAACCTGGCTGCGTCTGAAGAGCGGAGAGCAGGAGTTTCTGGCGCATCTGAACTCCGGCCAGGGAGGTTCCCTGCTTCCGGAACTGCAGCAGGGTTCGGTCCTGCGCCTGCGGGGGGTCTGTTCCCTGCTTCCCCGCGACACGCTGTATCAGGGTGGATTCGCCATTCTGCTGCGATCCGCCCAGGATATCTCTGTGGTTTCGGGACCGCCGTGGTGGAGCCTCACGCATATCCTCGAACTTGGATTTCTGCTGGGCGCTCTGATCGTGGCCGGCCACATCACCGCGATGCAGATACTGAAGACGCGGTTCCGGGCGATTATGGCCGAGCGGGCCAGGCTGGGGCACGAGCTGCACGACACCCTGGCGCAGAGCTTTGCCGGGCTGTCCTACCAGATCCAGGCCGCGAGAAAGATTGTGCCGCAGAGCAACGGCCTGCTCACCCGGCACCTCGACCTGGCACTGGATATGGTGCGACACAGTCATTCGGAGGCTCATCGCAGCATTATGATGCTGCGTCCCCAGCCGCTCGCGGAGGGCGCGGACCTGCACTCGGCGATTCGCACCGCGCTCGAGCAAAGCACGGAGGAGTGCCCGCTGGATGTGCGTTTCACAACCAGAGGATTACCCGCCCGGCTTTCCCTGACCACCACCGACGCTCTGTACCGTGTGGCACAGGAGGGCATTGCGAATGCCCTCCGCCACGCCCACGCATCGGTGCTGGAAGTAGTGCTGGAGTACACGCCTGCCAGCGTTCGTCTGTCCGTCCGCGACAATGGGACCGGCTTCGAGCCGAAAACTCTGCGCACCCAGGGGTTCGGACTGGCCGGGATGAAAGAGCGGGTACGGGCTGTGCGGGGCAGTTTCAGCGTGGAGAGCAAACCTGACCAGGGTACGCGCATCTGCGCGGAGTTCCATCTGCGGCACAGCGCTGCGAGACGTTTCACCACCGCCTTCCGCCTGTGGCGCGCTTAATTGTCGGTACCCCCGCAGCACAGGACGCGCAGCAAATCAGCCCCGTCCTTCTCCTCGCGCGTGACGTCCGCTCGTCGGAAATGGCCCGCCGTACAAGTCTCGCTGCCCGAAGTTGTCAGCGATGGTGCAGATGCACCAGGGAGAATTGGTGCAGGGGCATCATGACAATTTCTCTCACCAATGTATACAGTTACGTCCTCCAGGGAAACAGCAGAATCCTGTCACCACGCGCGCTTCAGCCGACGGAGCCCAAGCGCCCTGGTACAACGGGCAGCAGTTTCGCGGGTCCGTGCCGGCAGAACGGAAGCGACTTTCGGAGGCAACGATGGCAAAGCAGCTATTCCAACACGGCGGCAAAGCGCTCGCGATGGTGGTGGTTCTCCTCGTCCTGACAACTGGCAAGTGTTTCGGTCAGTTCTCAGCTGGGTTGCAGGGAACCGTTCTGGATTCCAGCGGAGCCGCGGTCCCAAACGCCACCGTGACCCTGGTGAACACGGCCACACTGGTCACGCAAGCCACGAACAGCGACGCGAACGGGGTCTACCGCTTCGTCAGCCTTGCTCCCGGCCACTACACGGTGAAGGCTGTAAGGGAGGGCTTTGGGGCCTCTGAGGTACCCTTCGATCTGACCACTGGCCAACTGCGTGACGTGCGGATCGTGCTGCAGGTCGGTTCAGTATCGACCACGGTAAAAGTCAGCGCCGAAGCCCCGCTGCTGGATACATCGGACAGCCGTTTTGCGATGACTCTGGATTCTGAGGAGCTGGAATCGCTGCCCAACGCGGCCCTTAGTCCGCTGGCGGCGCTGGACCTGGCCCCAGGCGTCAATGGAAGCGCCGGCGCGCCGGACAATTTTGAACAGGAAAACTATCTCAGCTTCGGCGCGCATGGGCGCGGTGAAAACGGCAATATGGTCGTGCTGGACGGGATGAGCGTAAACAGCGACATCAGAGGTGGTGTCATTAATAACACCCCAAACCTGGACTCGATACAGGAAATAGCTGTCCAAACCGACACCTACTCCGTTGATTATGGTTCCGCAAGCTCCATTGAGATCGCAATGACTACGAAATCGGGCACCAGTCAGTACCACGGCTCAGGAAGTGAGTACTACCAATACGAGAAGCTCAATGCCCGCGGCTATTATGGGCCGCCGCAACCAGAAGCAATCCCGGCATATCACATCAGTAACATGTCCTTCGCTCTGGGTGGGCCGGTGATTCCCCACAAGCAGCTCTTTTTCTTCGTTGCCTACGAGCCTTACCGGGATGTCGCATCCAACGCCAGCGGTTATACCTGGGTGACGACCACCGATGCGACCGTAAAAGCTACTCCGGGCGGGATTCCCGGGGGCCAGACCCAGGGGTTTACCGAATTCATGCAGCAGGCGAACCCGACAAGCCCTGAAGTTCAAATGATGATGGCGTCCAACAATCTGCCGAGTAGTCTGTTCAAATCGGCAAAGCCTGTCGACATCGTCACATATAACACCGCGGCGGAGGATTTTAACGGCGGCTCCTGCCCCCCGTCCGGAAATCTCGGCCCTCAGTATCTCAATGTTCCATGCAACTTTGTGATCAACCAGGCAGGCTTCTTTAATACCGTGGACAAGGATTCTGATGCGCAATTCAGTACCCGCATCGATAAGGTTTTCAGCAAGGACAGGATCTACGGCAGTTTCTTCCGGAGCACGATTGCCAACAACAGCGTCAGTGTGATTCCCTCGGACACGACTTCCAATCCAAGCTGGACATGGGCATTGCAGGGAGATGAAACCCATACCTTCTCGGCTCACCTTCTGAACGAAGCGACCGTTGGCTACTCGCGACTGCAGGGCGAGAGTGGCGAGGGAGACTACGATATTCCCCACGTGGGAGTTCCGGGAGGCGATACCGGCTGGGGCGCCGCCGAAGGCTACGACTGGATACAGCCCAGCCTGCACTATCGCGATACGCTCACGTATATCCGCGGCGCGCATGCCTTCAAATTTGGCGGCGAAGGATGGCGCGGAAACGACATCGCGTTGTTCGCGGCTGTCGGAGGCATCCCGAGCTTCTCCTTCAACAACCCCTATGATTTTGTCAACAACCTCACGGATTACGAGTGGGGCCTCTACTACAACTACCAGACCGCAGCACCGGATCCGTACCAGTACGATTACGTATCCTCGACGTTTGGCCTCTTTGCGGAAGACACCTGGAAAGCGACGCGCAGGCTGACGCTGAACTACGGGATTCGCTACGACAACTTTGGAAATCCGTATCCGACCACGGTTCATGGAGACACCACGACTCCGTCGACCCTGTCCAACTTCATTCTTCCGGCGGGAGGATCGTTTCAACAGCAGATTGAGAATGCCGATCTGGCCCAGGTAAGCCATGTCTTCAGTCACGATATGAACTGGATTTTCAGCCCCCGGGCAGGATTTGCCTACGACCTGCGGGGAAACGGCAAGTGGGTGGTGCGCGGTGGCTTTGGCCTGTTCCGGGAATTGTTCACGCTGGGGAATTCCGAGAACGGAATGAGGTCTAACCCGCCAGGTTTTCTCGTACCGACTTTCGAGCGCGGCATCACCGCCTCCGCACCCGTTTTCAGCCTGGGGACAAAAGCGGCATATCCCTATGGCTACGTGTATCCAGCGTCGGCTGCCGGCACACCGCTGGACGCCAAAGGCGGCTTTCTCGGTCAATATGAATACGCAGGCGGAGTGGCGAGAGATCTGTCTCCTCCAACCACGATGAACTGGACGCTTGGAGTGGAGCATCAGATATTCCCCAGTCTGACGGCCTTCCTGGACTACGAGGGATCACATTCCTACGATCAGATCTACGGAGCAGGGGAAACCTGGAATCAGGGCACCACGAACTACGGCGTGGATGTAAATGTCTTCGACGGAGACACCATTCAGAATCCGAACTTCAGCAACGGCTTGTGGTATCAGGGTGTCCAGACGCGCCTGAATACGAGTTTTGGGGAGATTAGTTACACGTTCAACGGAGCGCGGGGAAACTACTATGGCATCATCGCTGGGGTGAGGGGTAACTTTGGCAACCATGGATTTCTGAATGCCTCCTATACTCACTCCAGTGCGATGGATGACTGGCAGGACATCGGCAATGATTACCTATCCGACGGTTCCTGGAATACAAACCCTCAATACGGCCCGGCCACGCTGGATGTACCCAACCGCCTCTCAGCAGCCGCCAGTTATGAGCTGCCCGGCTTCGCGCACGGCAACGGACTGCTGAAGCGCCTCTTCTCCGGGTACGAACTATCGACAACCGTCAGAGCTCAGTCCGGCGGGCCGCTCACCATCGTCAACTGGGCCGGGTTGAGCCTGATCGATACAACCCCGGGCGTAAGCCTCACCCAGTCCAACTACCAGAGCGAGGTGGCCGCCGGACACGTCACCTATATATCGCCGGCAAACTTCAACAGCCAGAACGCTCAGGCCGTCATTCAGAATGGCACGTCGGCCAACAGCTGGATCAGCGGCGACTTCTCCGGAGACGGCAACGGGCTTGGCCTGCCGAATGTGCTCAGCTATCACGAGCATCACAGCCTCAAGGCAGGCCGCTTCAAGTGCTATGTCTCCCAGAACAGCTGTCCGAGCGCTTTCAGCATTTCTCAGTTTGCGTACCCGACGTTCAACGCGGCGGGCACTCAGGGAAATGAGAAGATCGACAACTTCTGGGATCTCGGCTGGTCGGATGTGGATCTCAGCCTGATCAAGACCACGCCGATCAGCGAACGCATCAGCACCGAGCTTCGTTTCGATGCTTTCGACGCTCCCAATCACGTGAACTGGAATGGCCTGGACACAAGTATGGCAGATTTCGATACAACCTTCGGAACAACGGATAGTCCCAGCAATTCGCGGACCGTGCAGTTAGGAGCGAAGGTTATCTTCTGACGGTAGCCATCTGCTGATCGGCACTCGTCCGCAGAGTGCGGCATCCTACGTGAGGATGTTGTTGCGCGTGAGTTCTATAAACAATTGGACAGATCCGAGCGGGTGGGGAGCGTCGCGCAGGTGCAGTTGGGTTGTGAGTCTCGGAAATTGCCGCCGCTCCGGAAACCATCCTCGGTATCAACTATCGATGACAGGACACTGGTGAGTCGTGACTAGAAGAGAGTTGATGCTTATGCTGGCAGCTGCAGGAGTCGAGCCTTCGCTTTCGCGTGCCGCTGGACTCTTGCCTAAGGGCGAAGAGGAAGGATGGGTCGAATATCCCGGTGATCCGGTGCTGGGAGGAAAATACGGGACCTGTTTCGACGTGTGCGTGCTGTATGAGCGCGGCGTGTACAGGATGTGGCTGTCCTGGCGCCCGAAGCAGAGCATCGCGCTTGCGGAGAGCAGGGACGGCATTCACTGGAGTCCGCCTGAGATCGCGCTGGGACCTCGTCCTGAAACGGGATGGGAAGACGACATCAACCGCCCCGCTGTGGTCAGACGGCACGACGGCTATCACATGTGGTACACGGGCCAGGCGCACGGAAAGTCATGGATCGGATACGCCGCCAGCTCCGACGGCAGGACGTGGCAGAGGCAGTCGGCACACCCGGTGCTGTCGGCGGAAGCGCCGTGGGAAGACGTTGCCGTGATGTGTCCGGATGTGATGTGGGACGGCCAGGCCGGGATATGGAAGATGTGGTACTCGGGCGGCGAGCAGTATGAGCCGAATGCCATCGGCTACGCGACCAGCCGCGACGGACTCCACTGGGACAGGTACGCCGCCAACCCGGTGATGGAGGCAGATCCAAAGTACCCCTGGGAGAAGAACCGGGTGACGGCAGCGCAGATCCTGCGCTGGAAGGGATGGTATTACGCGTTTTACATCGGATTCCGGGACATCAATCATGCGCAGATCGGCATGGCACGGTCGAAAGACGGGATCACCAACTGGGTGAGAGACGCAGGGAATCCCATCATCCGTCCAACCCCGGGCGGCTGGGATGCGGATGCGTGCTACAAGCCATTTGCCGTCTATTCTCACGGCCGCTGGATGCTGTGGTACAACGGGCGGCACGATCATTTTGAACAAATCGGGCTCGCATTCCATTACGGGGAAGACCTTGGGTTTGTGCCCGCATGAAGACTCCTGGGATATTCGGTGCCAGGTGGCTGAGCCTCACCGTTGCCCTGGCAGCCGTATTTCATACGGGAGTACAGGCCGAAAACCGGGCTTCGGGGCCGGTGCTGCAGCCGGAGAGTTTCCGGCACTACTTTACCGCCTTTGTGCGCGACGAGCAGGAGATGCTGGGGTCGGCTCCGCCGCTTCCGTGGAACTGGTTCGTGCGGAACATTCCGTGGCTGGACACTCCCGACGCGGAGATGAACCAGATCTATTATTTCCGCTGGTATGCGTTCCAGAAGCATCTTGAGCGCACGCCGGACGGATACGTCATGACCGAGTTCCTGGACAAGGTTCCCTGGTCGGGAAAGTTCAACACGATCGATGCGGCGGCGGGCCACCATATCCGGGAGGCGCGATGGCTGCGCGATCCGGAATACGTGGACGATTACACACGGTTCTGGTTCGGCCCGGACGGTGAGCCGCGGCTCTACAGTTTCTGGGCAGCGGATTCCGTATACCTGCTCTATTTGGCAACAGGAGATCGAGAGCTGGCCGTCAGCCTGCTGCCGGCTTTGGAGAAGAATTACAGCGCATGGGAAGCGACGCATCAGGATCCGAACGGGTTGTTCTGGCAGATCGACGACCGCGACGGCATGGAGGACAGCATCAGCGGAAACGGATACCGGCCGACGATCAACAGCTATATGTACGGAGGCGCCGCGGCGATTTCGCGGATCGCGGCCATGGCGGGAGAGCCCCGGATCGCCGCCCAGTACAGGGACGAGGCAAACCGGCTGCGCGCGCTGATCGAGAGCCGTCTGTGGAATCCGCACGATGAGTTTTACGAGACTGTCGCACGACATGCGACTTCGGGATGGTCCGGGGTCCGCGAACTGATCGGCTACATCCCCTGGTATTTTGACATCCCTCCCCCTCAACATGACGTGGCGTGGAAGTTCCTCTTTTCACCCGAGGGCTTTGCGGGCAGGTACGGGCCGACGACCGCGGAGCGGAGCAGTCCGCGGTTCCGGTACAAGGTGGATCACGAGTGCCTTTGGAACGGTCCGTCGTGGCCCTATGCCACCACGCAGACACTCGTCGCTCTCGCTAATCTGCTGAACGGGCCGAAACAGACGGTGATGACCAGGGCCGACTATTTCCGCCTGCTCACCACCTACACGCACTCTCAGCACATTCGACTTCCCGGCGGGCGAACAATTCCGTGGATCGATGAGGATCTGGACGCGGACACGGGGGAATGGATCGCGCGCCATGTGCTCATCTCCTGGCATGCGCTGCCGAGGAACCGCGGCCGCTATTACAACCACTCCGGGTACGCGGATCTGATCATCACAGGTCTGATCGGCCTCAGGCCGCAGGCGGGAAACGAAGTAGTTATCCATCCGCTGCTGCCGACCGGGAAATGGAGTTACTTCGCTTTGGATGGTCTGCCATACCACGGTCACCTGCTGACCATCCTCTACGATCGAACCGGTGACAGATATCACCGGGGCAAAGGCTTCCAGGTGTTCTGCGACGGCCGGGCGATTGCACACGCCGACAAGCTTGAAGACCTGCGCGGCACCTTGCCGGACGGTCGGGGCTGAGAACCGGGAGTTCCCCTGCGTGGTGCCGACCAGTCAGAGAATCCGGTTTTCCAGTCAACGTAAATCGTAAGGAGAAGCAGGGTGAGACTTTCCATGGCGGCTCGCAGCATGACCCTGGCCGCGTTCCTGCTGGTCGGCGGCCGCGCGCAGGTCGCTAAGGCAGAGTCCAGTCCATGGACGGCAGCGATGAGCGCCAATCCTGTTCCTCACTTCGAAGAGATTCACGGTCATCAGGTCCTGTTTGTGAATGGCGAACCATTCACGGTTCTGGGAGTCGAAATCCCGTGATGGGATCTGCTGGCCGGGCAATACGAGCGGGACGACGGAGTGTACGATTCACTCTACGCCGAAGCCGCGGAACTGGGGGCGAATTCGCTGAAGGTTCCCGTCAAGTGGTCCATGATCGAACCGGAAAAGGGCCGCTACGATTTCAGCTATGTCGATCACGCCATTCGGATGGCCCGGCAAAACGGACTGCATCTGGTGCTGGACTGGTTCGGACATTACGGCAGCGGGAACGGCCCGCTTTATCACAATCTCAGCGGAGAGATGTACGTCCCCATGTACATTGTCAGTAACGAGAAGACCTATCCGCGCGCGATTGACGGAACCGGAACAGTGCATCATGCCGCCGCGTCGTATGATTCGCCGGCCATCGTCGATCGGGAAGTCAGAGCAGTTCGGGCGCTCATGCTTCATCTGAAGAGGGTGGACATACACCATGTCGTCACTGGCATTCAGATGGAGAACGAAATATCGGTGTTTGGCGGCTCCACGCAAGACCCGAGCCTCTTCCGCGATGACTCTCCGGCCTCCAACCGGAAATTTGCGAAGAATCATTTCCACGACGATTTGCGGTATAGCGCGTGGGATCTGAGCAGGTTCTGGATGCGGCCGCTCACAGAGGCGGCCCACGACGCTTACCCGATTCCTCTCTTCCTGAACTATGTCAACGGTTCGGCGGAGCCGGGCCTGGCAGGAGGTTCTCCCGGCGAAGACGTGGCGACGTATCTGGAAAACTGTCCGGACTTGTCGTTCATAGGGGTAAATGCCTATTTCTGCGCGAGATGGAACGGAGCAGGGTGCGCCGTTCCTTCTCCCGCAACGACGGAGGAGCTGCGCCAGACGCTGATGCGATTTGAAGTCGGGCGGAACATTCCCGCGGTGACCGAGACCAACAGCGGGAACTCCGAGGCAGCTCCGCGCTTTGCTTACGTCGCTGTGGGTGAATTTGGAGTTCCGATCTTTGCGCCGTGGTCGCTGACCTGGTCCTACCCTGGGCAGGACGAGCCATATGTTCTGCACGACGGGCAGTTGGCCAACGGCGCAGCCAGCCTGCGAAGGGCCTACCAGTCGCTGGAGATGGCGCTGCCACCCATCCTGACCTATGCCGGCACAGACAAACTTGCGGTCTTTCAGGCTGCCACCTCCGGCGAGCCCTTCAGGACCACAGCGACCATCAACGGCGAGACAATGGAGATCAGCGGTGAGGATGGAGGCCAGGCGATCGTCGTTCATCCCGCCGGCCAACAAATATTGATCGTGGGCTACCGCGTCCAGCTGGGCGTCACTGATCCAGGTCTGGTATGGCCGGAGATGCGTCGGCTCCGCGTCAGGCGGGTTCGGTGGGTTGCGGGACACTGGATGCAGACCGGCGCACCTTATTATTCTGTCGTTCAGGGCAGGCGCCGGCTATGGATCGTGCTTCAGTATCCGGAAGTGGTGCTGGTGTCTCTGCCCTAACGGGAGAAACGATGACGATAACGCGCAGGAAAATGCTGCAGGGTCTGGGAGTGGCTTCCGTTTCTGCCGGAGCCAGGCGGCTGCGGCTGTTGCCGTCGGCGGTTTCCGATTCTCTGTCAGGCGACAGCGGCGAGCCGCGCTTTCCCGAGCCGGGCATCATCCGCTACGACGGCCAGTGCTTCACAATCCACGGTCTCGATACATTTCTCTACAGCGCCTGCATGCATTATCCGCGAACACCGAAGGAGCTCTGGCGGGACCGCCTCGGCAAGCTGAAGCAGGCGGGCTTCAACGCCATCGAGACCTACGTGTTCTGGAACTATCATGAGCCCGTCGAAGGCCGGGTGGACATGACGGAGTTCGGAGATTTCGTCAGGCTGGTGCACGAGATGGGGTTCTGGCTGATTGCCCGGGTTGGGCCGTACGTGTGCGCGGAATGGGATGCGGGCGGCTTTCCTCACTGGCTGATCGAGAAGCAGTTTCCGCTGCGGAGCGACGCTCCGGCGAGCGTTCAGAGTTCGCAGTCGTGGTACAGCCATGTGCTGCCGGTCGTTCGCGACAACATGATCACGAGGGGCGGGCCCGTAGTTCTGATCCAGATTGAGAACGAATACGACTATTGGCATCTGCCCGGCCAGGAAAAGCAGGCTTACCTGACGGCTCTGGCGAAGATGGTGTGGAACGCCAGCATCGACATCCCGATTATCACGAACTGGGCGAAGCAGGCGAGGGATAAGTCGGATCCGGTGATGGCACGGATCACAGACACCTGCGACTTTTATCCGCGCTGGAATATCACGAAGGAACTGCCTCCGGCTCTCGAAAAGCTGCGCGAGCAGCAGCCGGAGTCTCCGATCTGTATCGCCGAGCTGCAGGGCGGATGGTTCAGCCAGTTCGGAGGCGAGCTGTCTGTGGACCAGGAAGGAGTGGGCGCCGCACAGCTGAATGCGCTCACCAGGACGGCGATGGAATGCGGGACCACCTGCCTCAGTTTCTATATGGGGCACGGCGGCACGAACTTCGACTGGGCTGCCCGCAACCTGACCACCAGCTACGACTATGCCGCGCCGGTGCGAGAGGCGGGAGGATTGTGGGACAAGTATTACGCAGCACGGGGTATCGGCGCGTTTCTGAAACAGTTTGGCCGTCTCCTGACCAGGAGCCGGGAAGCGGTCGGCGCAGCGGCCTCCGACAATGCTGACGTCTCGGCTACATTGCGCACAAAGGGGACGAGCGGGGTGCTGTTCGTCAGGAATAACGCGGATGACGCCAGGGGCTTCCATCTGAAGCTTCTTCCCGAGGCAGGAAGCGGAGCCGACCAGGCGCTGACGGTTCCGCGCGAAGGCACCCTCTCGATTTCCCGGCGGGGGATGAAAATGCTGGTGTGGCAGATGCCGGTTGCGGGCGCACATATCCGCCACTGCACGGCGGAAATCCTGGCGGCCGGCAGCCTCGGCCGGCACTCCTGGGTCGCAATTTACGACGATCCTGGCAGCCTGGTGGAAATTGCGCTCGCCGCCGACGAGAAGCCAGCGACTGAGGGAGAGCTTCTGTATCAAACCTACGACGCAGGCCAGAAGACGATGATCTTCGGATTTCATATGGAGACCGTCCCGAAGTATCTGCTGGCAGGCGAGGCGGTCCGGATTATCGCTCTGCCCCGCGATCTTGCCTTCCGCACCTGGACGATGCCACTGCCGACGGAGACAGGTGAAAATGGGCTGGCGTCAGCAGGGCGCGAGACTCCTGTCATCACCGACTGTTCGCTGCTGCGCACCGCCGTGGCGGAGGACAGCAGCACAACGATCGAGCTCGAGTATGCACCTGGAGAACACGTTCTCACCGTCCTGACACCCGCCGCGCCCAGGGAGTGTACTGTCGACGGCGAGCCGGTTCCAGTCCGATTCAACTCCAGCCTGCGCAGCGCATCGTTGCGCCTTGCCACACCATCGCTTCCCTTTGAGCCGATACCTGTCCTTCATGGCGAGTATCGGGTCGAGCGCTTTGCTCGCTCCGAAGGAGAGTGGGTTACGACGCGACCCGTTCCCCTGGAGCGGATCGGTCCCATCCCGTACGGCTACGTAAAATACCGAGCATCCTTCGCGTGGGGAAACGAAGAAAGGTTGTTCGTGGATTCTTTCACCCGCCAGCCCAAGCAGGTGTTCCTGAATGGAATGCGACTTGCCGAGCTCTCCCGGGATGATCGCGCGGTTTCGGTTCCCCTGGCCGGACGGGCACGCCACGGAGAAAACGTGCTGGAAATCTCCTATGAGGCGTTCGGAAGCGCGAATTTCGGTCCGGAGATGGCGGATCTGACGGGCATCCGCAGTATCCGCGTCGGCAGGGATGGGCAGGCCACGGAAATTACCGGACTGGAGATTCAGCTGGTTCCGACAGCCATGAGAGGCCGAGACGTCGATCCGTTGTATCCCCCCGGTTCCTGGCAGCCAGGCGCTGTGGCGCCAATTCCTGAAGCGACTGGCTTGCTGCCCGCCTACACCTGGTTTCGCTCCTGGTTTGTGCTCGAAAGCAGCAGCCAATGGTTCTGCCCCTGGAATGTTACCATCGCCGCGGATCGGGACGCGCTGCTGTACGTGAACGGACGGTTCGTGGGATTCTACCGAACGACAGGCCCTCAGACGAAGTTCTATCTTCCGGAACCCTATCTGCACCTGGATGGGAAAACGCAGAACATTCTCACAGTGGTGCTGGCGTATACCGACAATATGAAACCATTATCCCGGCTCACCGTCGTCCCCGAATTCGACTTTGCCGTTTGGAAGACAAGGGTACGGTTTGCCTGGTAACGGAGGCTCTTCAGTCCGTTCTGACACGCAGGCATGCCAGGGTTTGAGAGCAGCATCCCGAATGATGTTGAAGTGGTCGAAATGAAAATCGGATGTGAACCAAACCCCACGCATAGAGCTATTCTCACCGTTGTCCGACCTGAATCCTCAGGCATCGGGAATGCCGGATGCAATTAACGCAAGCCGTTCCTGAATGAGAAGGACCCGCTCGCCATCCAGAACAAATCCCGGAAACACATCGAGAAATCGAGACTACGCATGCCTGAGCGCCGGCTCATACCAGATGTTCGTGAAGCCGAGCACTTCTTTGTTGAGTGCCAAAACATCCAGTGCCGGAGAGCCATTGTGCCAGCGGCAGGTGAGAGAAGTGTCTTCTGTGAAGTGCGCCTGGCGAAGACGCTCCGAAAACGCAATGTAATCTGCGCAGGTCACAATCTCAGCAGTCACATCGACATCGGTCGTCCCACGGATCGGAGCGGCGGCTACGTCGGTAATGAGCAGGCCCGGAGTCGCGCCGCCCACGGACACAATCTCTTCGGAAAATGGGGCAGGCCTGCGGACCGCGTCTTCAGGCAATGGGAGGTTCGGATCAGCCATTGATCTCTTTTCCAGGAGTTCGACTGCGAGATTCCGTTCGCGGGTTCTTCCTCTGCGGACCGCATCGCAGAGCGCCAGAACGCTTTGGAACCTGCCACCCCGATCTTTCCCCACGCCTAGAGGACGCCCGCGACCAATGCGCCATTGACGTGTTACAGACGAGACGGCTCATTAGAAGATAGGAAATAGGTCAGCGATGAGACGCTTGTCGAGGCGGGTGTCTGAAACGCTTCGGAGCGGAATTCCATTAAAGTCGTGCCTTGCTGGCGGGCGTGAACCTGAACCGATCGACGCCGGCAGCCTCGATGATCAGTTCTTTATGGCCTTCACAAAAGACTTCCGTGTCGATCAGCCACGCCGCCGGGCGGCGGCACATGGAGCATTCCATACCTCTCCTGGGGTTGACCTCATGCAAAAGGGAGCGAGATCTCGCTCCGTTTGTGAGGATATTTCCGTAATTGCGGTTACAGCAGACGTGGATCGATGCGCCTGGCCATCGGTTTCCCGATCGCAATTCGCGCAAACTCCGGGTGAGAAGGGTTGAGCAGCTAGTCGCGCCCCTGGGCAACGATGGCGCTGGGAACAGGAAGCACCGGATGGGTCGCGCTCCGCACCCAGCCGTCGCCGACCGACTGGCTCGGCGCCGTCGGCGCTTCCGCGTTCCACCCTGGCGGCAGGTTGCTCAGGATCTGCACCAGGGAGTCATCGCACTCAACGCAATACAGCACGTACCTGTTGAGCGGAACAGATTTCGTCAGGTGTGCAAGGATCTCGAGGATCGCGAGCGAACGGGAGCCGGCCGCACAGACCATTCGAATCCCGGGACTGTTCCAGCGGCCACCAAAGACGCGGGCGCCTTCCCCTGAGAATGCGTCTGCTGCCTTTCTGGCCCTGGTAGTTCTCCAAGCCTCCATCAGGAGAAAACCCCGTCTTCGAGCCGCCCGATGAGATTCCGAACCTCTCGCGCCCCCAGTTCGGTTCGCGCATAATCAATCGGGCGCGTATCGTTCAGGCCGCGGACGGGCGAAGTTAACCACTGCCGCACTCCGTCGTGATGCCCGTCAAAGAGGCTCAGCGCCGCATCGAAGATCTCCGCGAGTCTCACAAGGCGCTCGGATTCAGCAGGACCAAGCGTGCCCGAAAGCCGACGGCGGGCAAACGTGCGGGCCGGAACGCCAGGAAATCAGCCAGTTCCTGCTGCGAGAACCCGGTCACTCTGGCAAAAGGCGGAACGGTCGACCAGGGGAGGCCCTTCGCGATCAGACCGATCAGGGAGGGCAGGTTCATCTCTTTCAGGCCGAGTATCCGGCCAGGCGAGGATTTGCTCTCCCGCGGTGGAGGGAGGAGGAAGCGTGCGGCTTTGGGTGATGCAACTCGCATATTTCAATTCCACTTCAGGTAAGTGCCACACTGGCAGAGCAATTCGGCCATGACGGCACGAAGGGTCAGGCCCGGGCGCGCCATGCTCACCCCCTGTCGCCGGCATCGCGCAGGATGGAGGTTCAGAGGGCGCCGGGCGAAGGGTTCGCGCCCGATCTGGTTGCAGGGCGTTCTGCACGGCGAGAAGACCCGTCAGTCGCTCGATCTCACGAATTGGGAAGCCGCGAGAAAGTGGGTCCGGGAATGGGAAGTTCACCGCAATGCTCCCATGCAGGCAGGAAATTGCAGGGCCGCGAATCAACAGTCGCCGTGGACGCCGCTAGGCGGCGTCTGATTTTCGCTGCCGGAGCTCAAGTTCGGCGATCATCCGTACGACTGACCGTTTGAGAAGGATGAGAGCGGGGTCTTCCGGAGCAAGGCACTGACTCGCTTCAACGCGCTGCAACGTGCGGCGAAGCATTTTAAGGAGCGTGAGATACGAGTCCGCCATGTGTATCGAGATGATGGACCTTTACGGTGAGGATGGCTGCGAAGCCGGGGAAAGTGTTCTCCGTCTGCTCCGGCGTCAGCGCCGACCGCACCACAATGAAGCCGCTGTTGCCATTCAGGTCGGTGGGCAGGGCCAGCCCTCCGAATTCCTTCTCCTGATGCGCGCAACTCGGAGACAGGGCCGGGGAATGGGTAACCGAGGCTGCCAACATCCCTCATCGCATTCCTGCAGGTGCCAGCCAGCCCGATACAAATGCAACCGCAGCAATGGACTGCCTCTGTGAAGACCACGAGTCCTGGGCCGCGACGACGATCTGTCGATACCATGCAGGGCGGATCGTTTGAAGCCATTGCGGAAGACCTCTTCTGACAGGCTGGCAGGCCCGATCGCGCCCGGTTTCGGGTTTGCCATGAGGAAGCGTCTCTCCGTCCTTTCCGGCGCGCCCTTTGGCAATGCGGTTCCTCTTCGTCCTGCCCGCGCGGAACGCTGTCTGTCGATATTGTGCTGGTGTGAAGTCGCGGGGCTGTTACCCACGAACGACAGTGATGATCTCTTTCGCGCTTCCGAGGGAGGAATGGCGGCCCGTGATCATCACCTTTCCGGGGTGGGCGGAAAATGTCCGGATCCATACTGCGCCCGCGCCACCACTGTCTTCGAGCTGGAAGGGATTATCGCCGACGATGGTTGCGGGGCCATCGAGGGTCAGCGTGACCGCTCCACCGGCGAAGGCGCGAGGCGAACCGAACCGGTCGACCACCGCGAAGGCCAGACGGGTGGCGTCTGCTCCGTCGGCGCGCAGCTCGTGGTCGTCTGCATGCAGCCGGAACCGGTCATGGGAGGAATCCGACGAAAACGAACGCGAAATCACGCGCCGGCCATCGACGTATCCATCCATACGCAGCTCGGGTCTGCGCTGCGCATCAACGCGGAGGTCGGCAAAGAAGGGCGCATACTGCAGATTGGGAAAGCGGTCGCGGGCTGGCTGGAGTACCGCGTGCGGCTTGCCGTCGACGAAGAGCTTTAACTGATCGCAGTTGGAGAAGATGATCGCCTCACGGCCAGGACCCAGCGGTGTGCGCGGTCCGAAATCCCAGTAGAAGCTCGGCTCGATCACAGGTCGCACTGCGGGATCGACCTGCGCCAGATAAAACGAGGCGCCCAGCTTCGGGATCCGGAACACATCGGCGATGCCCGGGCACTTGATCCCTTCCCAGGCATTCATCAGGCTCGCGTATTCGAACGCGCACCAGGCAATGGCGCCGGAGCAGCGTGGATAATTTGCAGCTCTGTCGTGTGCCTCGGCGTGGTACAGCGCCTGTTTCGCCTGTAGCCCCGGATCGCCGGCGCGGCGGTAAATTGCGTCGAAGTTGCTCCCTTTGGCGTAGTCAAACTGCCCCACGGTCTCGGTAATGAGGTATGGATGTCCCGGAATCGGCGGATCAATGCCCACGCTGCCGTCGGGTGCGGAATGGTAATCGTCGAACGCGAACACGTCCTGGTGCCACTCTTCGCGCCAGGTCTTCTTCGACGAGGGTGTCATGGTGCCGGAGGTTGGGCGCGAGTTGTCCAGCGACTTCGCCAGTTCGCGGGTGCGGCGATAAAGCGCCGGGTCGTTGTGCGACTCATTGATTCGAACTCCCCAGACGACGACGGAAGGATGGTTCCGGTCGCGGCGCACCATCTCTCCGACGTCCCGAATGGCCAGCGACTGCCATTCCGTGTCGCCGATGTATTGCCAGCCGGGGAGTTCTTCCCAGACCAGCAGCCCCACTTCATCGCAGCGGTCGAGGAACGCCTCCGACTGTGGATAATGCGAGCAGCGAACCATGTTGCAGTTGTAGCTGTGGCGCAGCAGCTCCGCATCCCGTCGCATGCTGCGCGGAGGGGCTGCGAAGCCGACGTAGGGAAACAGCTCGTGGCGGTCGAGGCCGAAGATCCGCAGGCGCTTCCCGTTGAGGAAAAAGCCCTCGGTGATAAAGCGTGCGTCACGGAGTCCGACCCGGACCAGCGAATCGTGGATGGGCTCCCCGTCGAGAAGCAGGGTGACCGACAGATCGCAGAGCCTGGGATTCTCGATATCCCACAATGGAGCATCCTTCAGCTCGCCGACGGTCAGTGGAAACTCCTGCTCCTGTTTCTCCAGGGGAGCGCTCTCGGAGGCGGAGGCGATCGTGCGTCCCCTGTGGCGCAGTCTTGCGACGAGCTGAATGGGCACGGGCAGCGGCACATCTGCATCGACGCGGCAGAGCAGCTCAAGACGCCGGTCGCGGTCGAGAATGTCCACGGGTTTTGCGAAGACATCGCGCAGAAATGCGCGGGGCACAGCACGGAGGCTGACCGAGCCGGTAATGCCGCCAGGCAGCAGATAATCGATAGAACGCGGACCGCGCATCGAACCCGAGGGAGGAACGTTCAGCCAGCGGGAATCGACTGAGATGGAAAGGTCATTCGTCCCTGGCCGTACCAGGCTTGTCACTTCGCGCTCGAAGGGGAGAAATCCGCCGAGATGCGGCGGGAGGGCGTGGCCATTGACGGCGACTCGCGCCCCGGCCATGATCCGGTCGAAATGCAGAAACAGCCGCATCCCCTCGATCGGTCCCGGCAAGCGAAAGCTGCGGTGGAAGAGCCAGACATTTTCCCACGTGCCGGGATCCCAGTTCCGCCACGAGAGCGGGACGACTGTGCGGGGCAGCGTGATCCGGCTCAGGCCGGCATCATGGAACGCCGGCGGCACCTCGGCCGGATTCTGTTTCCCGGCAAACAGCCAGTCATTGTCAAGGCGGATCACGCGCCGGGCGGGACCGCGAAGACCTGGATCGCGTGGGTGTCCCTGTTTGGCCGCCCAGGCAAGCGGTGGCGTCGCTGCCGCAGCGGAAATCGCGCAACCCTGAATAAATCCGCGTCGCGAAAGCCTGTTGTGACGATCCGGTTTCGGCACGAATACCTCTCTCTCTGCTGGTACGAGAATCTGGATGTGGGCGGCGGAAGGACGGGCGGCTTCTTCGTTCAGACACGTGTCTCCATCTCCTCCAGTGCTTGTCCCTTCGTCTCTGGCACGGCAAAGAAGACGAGAACCGCACCCGCGACGCAAATGCTGCCATAGACCAGGAACGATCCGGACGCTCCAACCGCGTGATCGAGCATTGGGAACGTGTAGGTGAGCAGAAAGGATGAGACCCACAGCGCCGCCACGGCAATCGATACTCCGGAGGCGCGAACGCGGTTCGGAAATATTTCAGTAATGAGCACCCATGTAACCGGCGCAAGCGACATGGCGTAGCAGGCGATGGCACACAGCGTAATCGCCAGCACCCAGAAGCCATGAAGGTGGGCATGATAAGCGAAGCTTGCGGCAAAATGCGAAGCCGCAATGGCCAGGCAACCGAAAAGCATCAGGCGACGCCGGCCAAAGCGGTCGACCAGCAGCATGGCGACAACCGTAAACACCAGATTAATGGCTCCGGTGATGACGATATCGAACAGAATGCCGTTCAGACCGTACCCGGCGCTGCGGTAAACCTCTTCGGCATAGTTGAAGAGGATGTTGATCCCGCTGCCCTGCTGCAGTACGACCAGGGCAATGCCGAGCAGCAGCATTTTGCGCGCCGGTGAAGTGAACAGCTCGCGCCACTGGCCGACCTTCGATGGGCTCTTCAGAGTGCGAAGAATGGATCGAACCTCAACCCGGCTGTACTCTTCTCCGCCGATGCGGCGCAACACATTCCCGGCCTCAGCATTCTTCCCCCGAGCAGCCAGCCAGCGCGGGCTTTCCGGTATTAATGGCGCGGTCAGAAGAAGCAGCACCGCCGGAACGGCGACCGCCGTAAACATCCAGCGCCAGCCGTATTGCACGTTCCAGGAAGCGTGCATCGCTGCGGCACTCATACCTCGCGGTATGGTGTCCGCAATCTGCCAGTTCGCAATCTGCGCGGTGAGAATGCCAACCACAATCGCAAGCTGGTTCACGCTCACCAGACGTCCGCGCCACGAGGCGGGACTGATTTCGGCAATGTAAAGGGGCGAGACATTGGAAGCGAGGCCAATGGCGACCCCGCCTGTGATGCGCCACCCGACGAAGCCGGCAAATGTAAATGCCCAGCCGGTAAGCACGGAGGAAACGGCAAAGAGCAGCGCCGCGACGAGGAGGATCTTCCTGCGCCCGAGCCTTTCACTGCACGGTCCTGCCGCCAGCGAGCCGACAAAGCACCCGAGCAGAGCACAGCTGTTCGCCCAGCCAACCACTTGTGCTGTGTTCAGGTGGAAATACGATTCGTAGAAAGGTTTCGCACCTCCGATTACCACCCAGTCATAGCCGAAAAGCAATCCGCCGAGCGCGGCCACGAAGGCGATGCACCATAGATAGCCGATGCGCAGTTCGCCTTCGGGCGCCGCAGACGATGTATAAGGCGACGATGGTGCGTGCATGCCTAGTTCGTGCGCGCAGCCTCAGTCGCCGCGCTGGGCTGATGCAGCAGATCGGCCGCACCAGTGTGATTGGCATTCATCTTCAGGATGCCATGCAGCAGTTGTTCCGCTTCGGCATGGCATCCGAGCCCGGCCAGCGCCCGGGAACGCAGGTAATGGGCTTCAATCATGTTGCGGAGATGCAGGTCCTCCTCGAAAAGCAGCATGGCGGGCAGAGAGGTGGCGAAATAATCGATCTTCGGCGCGGCTGCTTCAAGCTCCAGGGAGTACCTGTAAACTTCCTCAAAAATGGCTCTCGCGTCGCTCTCATTACCCAGTCTGCGTTGGGCAAGCGCACTCCAGCAGGTCATGTCGGATATGCTTCGCACCGACATCTGCTGAAAATCTCCCTTTTGGTGCGCAGCGCGCTCCCACCACTTTCGCGCTTCGCCTTCATCTCCTGCTCGCTCAGAGGCGATTCCCAACCAATAGTAAGTGTCGCTCTGGTTCGCCAGCAGGTGCCGTGCTTCGCCCAGATTCTGTGGTGGCTCCAGCGCGGCCCGAAAATGCAGGATTGCTTCATCCGGGCGATCCTCATCAAGAGCCCGGCGCCCCAGCAGCAGGCGCGCCCGTGTGTATTGCGCCAGCACCAGACCCTCGCCGCCTTCCCACGGTTGGAACTTGCGGCTCAGCAGCAGCTCCAGGGCAGCCTGCGGCCGCCCAACATGATTGTAGAGAGTGGCCAGTTCCACAGAGAGATCGTCGCGCTGCACGATCAACTCCGGATACTGAAGCAACTCCTTCAATCGTCGTTCCGGCAACTCGCCCAGTCGTTTCCAGAGCTGATCTCGCTCATAGAGGATGCGCCCGTCCCGTGGATTGGCCTGGAAGGCGCGATCAAAAGCCTCCAGCGACCTCTTCGGGGCCCGGAGGTGATTGAAATAGGCGATGCCAAGATTTCTCCAGATGGTGGCGCAGGATGTCATTCGCGCGGTGGCCTTTTCCCAGGCGTCGATCGCTTCCGCATGCCGTCGCCGATCGTAAAGAAGATTGCCGATCAGCGAATAGGCCGTGCCATCTTCCGGATGCCTGGAAATGGTGGCTTCGAGGACAAGCAGTTCTTCCAGCCGGCTCGGAAAACAATAATCGAGCGGCGCATTTGTCGCACGGCGATAGGCCTGCTCTGCTTCCGGCAACTGCAATCGCGCCTGAATATCGGCGAGCGTCAGAAGGATCACAGGAACTGAGCCGTCCCGAACAGTAAAGTCGGCAGAGGACAGAACTTCGATTGCCTCTTCATCCTGTCCGGAGCGAAGCAGGTCGAACGCGAGATCGAGCCGCTCCTGTCCATTCGCCGGAGCAATGCCTTCCTGCCATCGCGCGCCAATATCCAGCGGATCTCTGGAGAGTGTCTCGCGACGAAGCGCCTCCGATGCCGCCACGTCGCCCAGATGCTTCAGTGCCGCGGCCAGCAGGTTGCTCGCGCTGAGGTTCTCGCTTTCGGCCCCGAGCGAGCGCCTCAGATGATCGGCTGCCGATGCCCAGCGCCCCTCCTTCGCATCCATTTCAGCCAGCGCGAAATAGGCGGGCCCGCGCCAGGCGGCGTTCCACGCGGACTTGTAGAAAGCCTCATAGGCTTCCTTGTCTCTCCGCTGGTAGCGGAACGTGACACCCAGGTTGTACAGGGGCTCGCCGTCGTTCGGGTTCGGATTCAGGCGCGTAAGCCGCGCAACAGCCGCATCGAAGTGCTCCGCCGCACGATCGAATTCACCGCGCCGCAGCCGCCAGAGGCCCAGCCTGTTGTGGACGCGGCTTTCTCCGGGATCGCGCCGGAGCGCCTCCTGCCAATAGAGTTCCGGCTGGCGCGTGGCGTGGCGGTACTGCTCCAGATGCACGCCGGTGAGATAGAGTTCCTCGATGCTCGACATCTGTTCCGGCGCTTCCGGCTCCTGTGCGGCTGTCGGAGCCCCCGCAGGCTGGATGTCTTTCGGGGCATATTCAATGAGCGTGCGCCCACCGGCGCTTACGGCGATACGCAGCGCCTCCGCTGCAACGCCTTCGGGCAGAACGGTACTCAATATGGCCGGCTCCGCCACGGGGATGCTGCTGGTCCAGCGCGCGATTTCGGTCGCGCCCTGGCTCAGCCTGATCGTCGCATCCTCCACCGTCCGGGTGACGCATATGCCGATGTGCGCCACGCCTTCCGTCACACGCAGGCTCAGAGCGGCGTCAGGATTCGCAGCCTGCGGCACGCCGATTCCGTGGATCGGATACCAGCTCTGCGTAAACGTCTTTGTCTCCCATGGAGCCAGCCAGGAGAAGTCGGGCTGGTTGTCGGTGTAGACGCCCGCCATCAGTTCTATATAAGGTCCGTCGCTGTCGGTGAGGCTGCGGTCCCATGCATAACCGAATTCGTGATTGCCCCACGTCCATTGCTTCTTCCCTGGAGCAATGTGGTGGTTTGCAACATGAACCACCCCCGCCTCCGCGCGATGATCGTATCCGCCGAAGAAGTCGTCTTCTGTGCCGGCAACCATATAGCTGGTCGGCACCGGAATGTTGGCATACCAGCTCAGGTCATTGGCGACATAGGACCCATCCGGCACAAACATACGCGGCCTCTCCTCCTCCGGAACGCCCGTCTTTCCCCGCTCGCCATAGTCCACGCCATAGTAGCGGCCCGTGCTCAGCGGAAATGGGGTGACTGCCCTCCTCGCATGATCGGCAACGAAGCGCACATCCGTCGGGAAAAAAGACTGATATCTCTCGTGCACGCGCGCGGCCACATTGACCCACCACAAAAACGTCTGCGTGAACTGAGTGCGATTAAAAAGCCTCACCTTCAGCTCCAGGACCGCTCTTCCGGGATGCAGGCACACCCCATGCATGCCCTTCATGCGCAGCATCGGATCGTGATCGCTGCACCATGCCGTGACGGAACCGTCGGCATGTTCCTCAATCTGCGTCTGCACGGGCATGAATGTGGCGGGCCGATGATGCTGGGGCCAGTTGAACTCGACTCCGCCCGAAACCCAGGGCCCGGCCAGCCCCACGAGAGCCGGCTTGATCACGTTCTGCCGGTAAAAGAAGTCGTACCCGGTCGTCCTGTCATACCCAATGTGAACGCGCCCGCCGATTTCGGGCAGGATCATCAGCCGCAGGTACTCGTTTTCAAGATGAATGGCCTGCCACAGCTTCGGCTGCGCCTCGGTCGCAATGCGATCGATAAACGGCAGCGGATACACGCGTCCGCTGCTGCCCTGATAGACGCGCTTTTCAAGATACATGGGATTGAGATCGGGCTTTTCCGGAAGGTAGGTCGGAATCTCGACTTCCTGCCTCCATACCCTGACCGGCCCGCGCAGATGCTCAGGGGCTTCCGGAAGATGAAGACGGCTCCCTCCGCATCGGGCATCCCGGTTTCCTTCGTTGTTCGCCATCGACTTGCTGTGTATTCTCCGGTAACGTACACGCTGCTTTCCACGGTACTGGCCAGGCGCCCCGTTGTCAACGACGAGGCAGGTTTACTTTCCCGGAGCATCCGGCGGCGGCGTCCTGCGGGCGCGCCTGGCTGATTACTGCGCAACCGTGAGCGTCCAGTGTTCATTTTTTGCGCCGGCAACGTCCTGCCACTGATCGACAGCTCCGCTGGTTCCGTTCACTTCCAGGTCGAGCCCGCTGTTTACGTTGACGACACGGTAGGAGCCATCGCCTTCGGCGACAACGTACCAGTGCTCGTTGGTCGCGCCGGAGCCGCTCTCCTGCCACTGATTAACGATGCCGCCGTCGGACTTGCTGGCTCCGTTCACCTCCAGATCGAGTCCGCTGTTCACGTTGACGATGCGGTAAGAGCCATCGCCCACGGCCATCAGGTTCCAGTGTTCGTTGCTGGCTCCGGACACGTTCTCGTATGTATCCACCGTGCCGCCGTCGGCCTGGCTTGCAGAGTTGACTTCCAGATCCAGATTATTCTCGACATTCTGAATGATGTATATTCCCTGCCCAACAGAGCTGCCGGAGACTACGTCGACTCGGTCTGCGGGGACGTTGTATCCGGTGGAGGCTTCCGCTTTGATGCCGGTGACGCGCACTTTCAGCGTATGAACCCCATTCGGCAACGTGGGCGTGGCAAAGAGCAGGACATTGTCCTCTCGGACCGGCGCATAGGTATCGAAGTAGGTTTCCGCGCCATTGTCGACGGAGAAGGCGGCAATGCCTCCGTTGGGAGCCATTGACCCGTAGACACGGGCCTGCTGGCCGGTGAACTGGAAGGTGTAATAGTCGTTCGCAGTGCTGCTCCAGTGGTTATCGCCATCGTAGGCGCCGGCCTGCGAATTGTAATAGTTCCAGGTTCCGTGATAATTGAACTGGTTGTTTCCTGTGCCGGTGGCCGTGTCGTTCACCGTTACGGCCGCAGGCATGTAGGAGGCATTCCTGATGACGTAGGTCGTCACGGAGTCGGCGCTGGCCGCATAGGTGAACGATCCTCCGGAAACAGCGGTGCCGCCGAGCGATGCCAGATCTTCGGTGGACGATGTGCGGTAGACCTCGGCCGTTGAGCCGAGTTTGGAAAAATCCAGCAGGTTGTAGGTGACGGAGCGATTGCTGCTCGTCCAGTTCTGGGTAACGATTACGAGCGTTCTGGTCCGCTGGTCAAACGCGGCGAGTGACTGTGGGTCGGAGATGGCGATAAACTGGAAGCCCGGGCGAATGAAGCGCGTGTAATTCTCAAAGACGTAATAGGCTTCGTTGAGCGTATAGCTCTGGCCGGTGTAGTTAATGGTCATAAGCCCCGGATAGTCTGGCTGCCAGATGCTCCAGGCAACGGGACGCGTCAGATACATATCAACGAGAATCTGGTTGGACAGGTCCTCACCGGTGGTGTCGCTGCTGCCCCATTCCGAAACTGTGACGCGCTTGCCATCATACAGCGCCGAGGTGGCCATCGCCACACTTCCATACGTCGAGGAATATCCGTGAGTGTTCAGGGCGGTCATGTCGTCGATGGTTGTGGGGTCGTAATTGCGAATTTCATAGGCCGTGGTTTTGGGGGAGGAATTCAGGTTTCCTTCCTGGTACTCATCCATGGCCGCAACCTGTGTCACCAGCCCCTTACTGGCAAGAGAATCGTCCACATCCTGGATCTCCTCCTCCTGTTCGGAGAGATCGAATCCGCAGCCTTCCTGTTTGGTATCGGTGGAAGTCCACCAGCTCTGCCCCGGCTCGTTGAGCGGCTCTATGTGATGAAAGGTGATGCCGAACGAATCTCTGAAATGCTGAACGACGGTCGTGAGATAGCCGGCAAATGTGCCGGAACCGGAGCCGTAGTAGTCCGACGCGAGGTTGGGTGCGCCGCTTGCGCCTCCTTTGGAGGTGCCGCTGATCGTCATCCAGTAAGGCGGCGAATAGGAAATCGCCTCAAAAAGGTCCGCGCCCATGGACTGCGCCTGGTGAGCGACCCACCGCTGACGGGCGTCCCGTCTCCAGTCGTAATCGGCGCTGCCGGAGGCGAGATAGCCAGGGGTGGCGTGATACCAGGGTGTAATGCATGCGGTGTGGCTGGTTGTGCCGCAGAGGGGATCGTCCCCGCCGCCGATGTTGTAGCGGATATAGGTGAGGCCCAGACCCGTATACGGGTTAAAGAGCGCATTCATCAGGCCGGCTTTGTTGGTCGTGTTGGTCCATCCGCCGACAGAGTTCGCAAACCAGGCCAGCGACAGGCCCCAGCCCTCAAACGTCTGGTTGGACATCGAAGGATCGACCGTCACTGGAGCGGCACCCGCAGCGGTTGCCGGCAGGGGCACGGCAAGGATCCGGGCCAGGGCCGCCCACAGGAGAAATTTCCTGAATGAGATTTCCCTCATGGTTCACCATCCCGGCTACCACGTATACTATTGCCGCCGTTGGACTGTCAACGTACACGGTGTCATGGTGGATATGTACCTATAACGATCATAGAATCACATAGGTAACGTACACGTCATGTGCCGGAACGCAGAACACTTCGTCAAACCAGACCGGACCAGCTTCAGATCTTCGAGGGAGTGCCGGCTTCTTCCGGCCCCAGCGAGTCCATCAGAAGCCCGAGGTTGCTTCTGAGAACAATGTGGGGCGCCAGGCGGACGTTGCGTTTGGGCAGAGCGCCATTGATGAGGTAACGGCTGAGAATTTCGAAAGCCATTCTGCCCTGGGTGTACGGCCGCTGATTGAGCGATGCAAACACCTGGCCCGACTCAATGAGGCAGGCGAGTTCGGGAAAAAGGTCGGTAGCGATGATGCGGATCCTGCCCAGGCGACCGCTTTTCTCGACGGCTCGTATGACGGGAATGCTGTTGGCGGTGTTGATGTACATTCCGGCCAATCCGGGATTCGCATCCAGCACCTGAAGAGCAGCCCGATACGCGGCTTCCGGTGACTCGTGGGATTCGACGGCCGGCAGCAGGGTGAGATGAGAAGCATGCATGGCCAGCCCGGCGGCAAAACCGCGGAGCTTTTCGGCGTGATCCTGGATCCTGAGGTCGCCTGTAAACACGACAACCGGGCGCGGCTCGCTGATGATCTGCCCGAGAAGCTCGGCGGCGATACTGCCGCTGATGGTGGATTCCACGGCAACGGAAGAGAGGCGGTGAATGCGAGGGGCATCGGTGGCAACGAAAACGATCGGCGCGCGATTGGGCTCTCCGATACCGGGAAGTTCATTCAGCCGCGCGGGATTGCCCGGAGACATGATGACGCCATCGAACTGCCTCCACTCGTTCCGCTGCATGCATTTGAGATCTCCCTCGCCGAGGCGCGGGAACGTATAAAAGTTCACATCGATGGTGCCAGCGGCACTCTCTCGCGAAGCGGCGCGAATGCCGGCGCGAAGCGGGTTGAAAAAGGACGCAATCTGCTCGGGCAGAAAGACTCCGATTCGGATGTGGCGGTTCAGCTTCAGATTCCGGGCTGCCAGATTCGGCTCATAGTTCAGCTTTTCCGCCATCTTTAAAACCCGATCCCGCGTCTTCGGACTCACACCCGCCCGATTGTGCAGGGCGCGGTCCACGGAGCCGATGGAAATGCCGAGAGTGTCAGCAATCTGTTTGATGCCCACGCGGCGCTGCGACGGGTCGTCTGCCATGGCGTGGATCATTGTAGCCTAAAGATCCGCCGGAATGGCGCTGACTTGCCAGGGTAAGTCTCTGACCCCCAAATGGGGATGTGTGCGCGCATGTCTGCCGGATCCTGATCGTCTGGACGCCCGGTCCGCCCAGGTCATCCCCGCGGTTGCAGAGGATCTCCGCGCAGTTCTCTGCGTCATGGTCCACCATGCGTCTCGTTCCCCGGCAAATCTGTGCGCCGCTGTGTTATCGTTCACGGTCAGGCAGGATAACGCGCCCGAATGGATTCGCCGGCAGCACCCTCAGCGTGTGGCAGTCTCCGCCAGTCGGCTGACGCGATCGGCTGGAGTCGCCGGGAGTTTCTGCGGATGGCAGCCGGAATCGGCACGCCGGCCGCGCTGCTCGCCTTTTCTCCGCTGCGGGCGCTGGCTGTGCCGCGCAGCAGGAAGGCCATTGTGGTCACCTTCGGAGGAGGCGCGCGCGACGATGAGACGTTTTCGCTCGAGGGACAGGAAAACATCCCGCGTCTGCTGAGCACGCTGGCTCCGCAGTCCACGTTTTTTACCGAGGTTGTGAATCACGGGATTCTCGGCCACTATGTCGCAACCGCGAGCCTCGCCACCGGAGTGTATGAGACCTTCGATAATTTCGCTGAGGTCCCTCCGGGCAATCCCACCGTTTTCGAATACTTCCGCCGCGGGCTTGGGCGCCCCGCCGACGATACCTGGGTCGTGGCTCCCAGTAACGGCTTCAACCGCATCGGTGAGAGTGACCATCGCGGATGGGGCAGGGGCGCCGGGGTCATTCTTCCCAAGCATCTGTTGCGTGCAGCGCTGCCGGCTGCGCCAGGACGGGATTACGACGATCTGCTGCAGGACAACTACGAGGATCCCTTCTACGTACCGCCGCTGGCCGGCAGCGAGGTGGGGCTCCGGCAACTGGATCGGATTCTGCACCTGTCGGCGAGCGATTTCACGCGTCACGCCCTTACCCTCAGCAGTCCTGACGAGCTGTCGGTGTACGTCGCGCGGCAACTGATGCGCCAGCTCGCTCCCAGTTTGCTCTGGATCACGCTCCACGATATGGACATCGCCCATTCCGGAGCGTACTCGCTTTACATCGAAGGCATCCGCCGATCAGATCGGCTGTGCGCTGAGATCTGGAACGCCATTCAGTCGGATCCGGAGTATGCGAACAATACCACGCTGTTCATCCTGCCGGATTTTGGGCGGGATGGGGACCGCGATCCCGGAGGCAATGGCTTTCAGCATCACCGTACGGGCGACGCGCTTTCCCGGACCACCTGGATGATGGTGCTGGGCCCCGGCGTTCATCAGGGCCTGGTGGTTCATCGGCCGGTGAATTCCCTGGATCTGGTGCCGACGCTTGGCGCCCTGATGGGCTTTCCTGCTCCGCTGGTGCGAGGCAAGCCGCTTCCGGAGGTGATCTGATGTTGCCTTCGCAAATAACCGCGGAATCGTTTGCCAGCTACCCCCCCGAGGCGCACGCGCTGGCCGTGCGCAATGTCGGTGTGATCCGGGAACTGCCCCTGGTTTTCGCAGCGCTTCTGCTGCGGGAGACGTCCACGTACGACTGGCGTTTCCCCGCGGAGCGCAGACTGGTGGACCGTCAGTTCACATTCCTTCAGTCCGTCGCGCCGGAAGATCGCGTCCGGCTGCTGAGCGGCTTTGCGACGATTCGTCTGCCCCGGAACCTGGAGAAAATCAACTGGATTGCATCTCCGCAGACGTTTCTGGACGGGCTTACCAGCAATCTGTGGGCGACCGCGCAGGTGGGCGCCCTGCGCCAGGCGGCAGATCGCTATGAGGCTGCGTGGCGAAGAGCAGTTCCGGAAGTTCCGCCCGCAGTTCCCCGCCTTTACATCGTGGCTTTCCGCAGGGATGTACGCGCTGCGAATTACACACTCTTCCGCAGACTGCGGCCCGAAGGCGTCTTCTTCCCGACGGTTACGGGAACGGACGGATGGCCGATGCTGCTGCAGGCGGCAGCCGTGCGCGCAGCCCGTCATCCGCAGGAGTTCGCGCACTGGTATGTGGACGGCGATTCGCCCGATCCTGCGGCGGATCGACGACTGACCCGCGTTTCGTGGGCCGATGCCGGCACCATTCGCGAAGCGGTGCTGAAGCGGATACAGACCGTCATCAACAGCGGCCACGGCGGGCCGGAGCAGATGCGAACTCTGATGGCGGAGGCAACCCCCGAGAATCTGCATCTGCGTTCCGGGAGCGCCAATGAAGTGCTGGAGCGCTTCAAAATCAGCGTTCTGGCGGATGGCTCAGGAACCCAGATTTTCTCCACGACCTTTGTACAGTGGACCGCGCGCGAAGCCCTGCGCCGCGCCGAACCCATCACCCTGCTGCTCCGATTTACACCACGCCAGCAGCAGCTTCCCATGAACGAGCTTTTAACTGCCGGCAGCGATCGCAACGGCCCCGATCCGGCGGGGTCGCTGATGGACGCGGACATGGGCGCCTTCTATACATGGATCGATCAGCAGCGCCTCTCCGGAGCGGATCGCTCCTGCTTTCTGGTCTGGAGCGAAGCCGCCGGCCAGGCCGTTGCTGTCGGACCTTCCATGCCGCGCGGTTCGGTCGCCGGCAACACGCCGAATATGCGGCAGATTCTCTCTTATTTCGGCTAGCTGCCATCGCCTCGTCCGGCAATGGTGAAGCGAACGGCTCACGACGAAGGCTCCTCCACGCGGATTTCGCAATCCGCCTTCACAGAACCGAGTTTTTGCACGGTCCCGGAAGGCCAGTGGATCTCGACTGCAGCGGTGACTGCGAGCCCCAGCCCGAAGTGAACGGCGAGCTCGCTGCTTGAGCCGTATCCCATACTGGCGCGCACCCAGCGCGACTGCGTGCGGCCGCCGGCGGTGCAGTCAACCCGGGTTCCAATCGCGGACCGGTTGGTCTTTCGGCCCTGTAGCTGCAGTCGCAGCCAGTGCTGCATCGGACTCCGGTTCCACCACAGCTCGAGGGGGGCATTCAGTGCGGTCACCGCCGCATCGATGCGCCCGTCGTGATCGAAATCAGCGAAGACCACGCCGCGATGCAGGCGTGCAGGCGCCGAGGCCATTCCTGCGCTCCTGGACACATCCGTAAAACGCCCTCCAGCGTTACGGAAGATGACGTTGTGCTGCAGGTCGTCCGTATCGAGCCCGCCGCCTGCCGCGAAGAAATCCAGCCATCCATCGTTGTCGAGATCGGCAAGGCCGCAGCCCCAGCCGCTCCTGTCGAGGCTGAGAACCAGCAGGCCGGTGGAAGCTCGGCCGTCGGCGAACTCCGCGCCTCCCTGATTCAGAAACAGTTCCCAGCCCTCGTTGCGAAGGCCGGTTACCACGATGTCAGGGCGGCCATCGCCATTGACGTCGCCGAAATCGGCGCCCATGCCCGAGATCGTGCTGCCATCCCCGTTGTAAGCGACTCCGGCGTCGAGGCCAATCTCTCTGAAGCCGACCCCGAAGGGGCGCAGAAGCAGATTGGGCGCATTATCGTTGGCCACGAAGAGGCCGAGCCGCCCATCGCCGGCGAAGTCCGCCATGGCGATGCCCATTCCCTTGTTCAGAATCTTTGGCAGTCCGTGGCCAGGCTCTATTTCCGTGAATGTGCCGTCGCCGTTGTTGTGAAAGAGCTGAGGGGACTCGGGGGGATAAAGGTCAGGGCTGCAATAGGTGCGATTCTCCGGGCCAAGCCCTGCGCAGACCGGATCGTCTCCCGCTGTCCACTTGCAGTAGTTCGAGATGAAAAGGTCGAGATGGCCGTCGTTGTCGTAATCGATCCAGGCGGCGGCGACCGACCAAAGCGGAGACGCCCCGGGTCGGCTCAGCCCCGCCTCGCGCGTCACGTCGGTAAACGTGCCATTGCCATTGTTGCGGCAGAGCGCGTTGCCATGCACGCCGACGACGAACAGATCGTCATATCCGTCGTTGTTGTAGTCGCCCACCGCAGCCCCCATCGCATAGCCCTCGCCCTCGAGCCCGGAGGATGCTGTGACATCGGTGAAGGTGCCGTTCCGATTGTTGCGATAAAGGCGGTTCCAATATTCAGGGCCGGTTTTGGTCAGCGAGGGGAGCGTTGCTCCGTTGGCGCAGAACAGGTCGGGCCAGCCGTCGGCGTCGAAGTCGATCACCGCCAGGCCGCCCGGCATGGTTTCCACCTGATATTTCCTGCCAGTGGCGTCATTGCGGAGGACGAAATCGAGGCCGATGCCGGGCGGAGCCATGGCCATGCGGACGGGCGTGTCAGCTTCGGCCCGCAGAGATCTGCGACTCAGGAGCAGCGGAGCGAGTGCCCAACCTGCATCACCCAGAAACCGCCGCCTGCTGAACGTCATGGTTTGCGACCGTGCCGCTGCTTCTTCAGCAAGAATACCCCCAAAACTACGGCGTCGCTGAAGCTCTTGACAAGCTCACGGCGGTACGTATAGCGTTGCTATCCGTACCGGTAACGTACACAGTACGCCGACTGCCGAGTTGAACAGGCCGGCAACCAAATTAAATACGCCGCTAACTGATTTGGATTCTATCCGCGAGTGGTTGCAGAAAGGAAATGGCGTTTATATGAAATGCTTGTGGAGGCTGTATCAGGCAGGCGTCAGGTCCTTGATCGCCTGTGCTGGCTCGTTGACGATCGTACTGATTTTTGGCGGGTCTGCGATCTGGGCTCAGACCAACCAGGGCACCATCACCGGAACGGTCACCGACCCTCAGGGAGCCGTGGTCCCGAACGCTCAGGTTGTGCTGACCCAGACCGGAACCGGATTTGTCCTGACACAGAAGACCAACCGCGACGGCATGTATGTTTTTTCGCCGGTCCAGATCGGTTCGTATTCCGTGAAGGTTACCGCCTCCGGTTTTGCCGCGGTCAACCAGACGGGTCTGACCCTGAACGTCAACCAGACGCTGACAATAAACGTGACACTGCATCCCGGCAGCGTGTCAGAGACGGTTACCGTACAGGGCGGCGCCGCCCAGCTGATGCAGACCGAAGATGCTTCAACCGGGCAGGTGATGAGCTCGCAGGTGATCAATGAAACGCCGCTGGCGCTGCGCAATTATGTGTTCATTGCTCAATTGGCGGCCGGCGTGACTCCGGCAGAAGGCTCGCGAGGTCAGGGCCGGGGCGATTTCGATGCCAACGGACAGCCTGCGGAACAGAACGATTTCATTCTGGACGGCGTGGACAACAACAGCAACGAGGTGGACTTCCTGAACGGGGCCAGCTTCGTCGTGGAGCCCCCGCCGGACGCGCTTCAGGAATTCAAAGTCCAGACGACCGATTATGACGCTGAGTTCGGTCACTCCGCCGGAGCCGTGGTGAATGCCGCCATCAAGAGCGGAACGAACCATATCCATGGAGACCTGTGGGAATACGTCCGTGACAACGATCTGGGCGTCGCCCGCGACTATTTCGATTATGCTCCAACGCCGGAACCGCCGTACCACCAGAATCAGTTCGGTGGAACGCTGGGCGGCCCCTTTCTGAAAAACAAGCTGTTCTGGTTTGCCGACATCGAGGCGCTGCGTGTGATCTCTCCTACCACCGGCACCTATACAGTTCCGACGGCTCTGATGCGGCAGGGAAACTTCAGCCAGCTGCTCAACACCAGTCTCACCGGCGACAGCGAGCCAGTGACGCTGTATGAGCCTGGTTCCGGGGGGGCTACACCGCTGACCTGCAATGGCCAGGCCAACGTGTTCTGCGCCAGCCAAATCGATGCCGCTGCGCAAAAGCTGCTCAATCTGTATCCGCAACCCAATGCCGGAGTTGCGGGACAGACGTACAACAACTATGCCGTGAATGTCAGCACAGGTGACAACACCGTGAAATGGGATACCAGACTGGACTGGAACCCGAGCCAGAAGGACCAGGCCTTCTTCCGCGCCAGCTATTACAACGAGCGTGGTACCTATAACCCGCCACTGGGCTTCGTGCTCGACGGCGGGGGCTACGGGAGTGACGGACAATTTGTCAATATGGGCGAAAACTTCGATCTGAGCGAAACCCACGAATTCAGCCCCACCCTGGTCAACGTATTCCGTTTCGGCTATAACTGGGGTCACCCGCAGTGGGTGCCTCTGAGCTATGACACCAATGTGTCGGGACAGGAAGGGCTGGGAGGAATTCCCTATTCTCCCGGCAACGGCGGTCTGCCCAGCACCTCGATCAGCGGCATCAGCGGTATCGGCGGACCGCAATGGTATCCGGCGGTCGAATACCAGAACGTCTTCCAGTTCCTCGATGACGTGACGAAGGTGGTTGGCAAGCACACGTTCAAGATGGGGGTTGACTTCCAGCATCTTAAAGTGGCCACAGAAGCCCCCATCGCTCCTCATGGCGCCTACAGCTTCAGCGGTTTCTATACCGGAGCCCCAGGGGTGAGCTTTACCGGCTTTGGCGCCGCGGATTTCCTGGCCGATGACGACACCCCGCCGGGAGCCCCCGCGGGATCGACACCCGGATCCATCAGCTCCGCCGAATTGACGGCCTTTTTCAACATAGAAGATGTTCACTGGTACAGATCCGCCTACGCGCAGGATACCTGGAAGATCAGCCCCAGGCTGACCCTGAACATGGGCGTGCGCTGGGATTACTTTGAGCCGACCCAGGAGGACCACGATCACCAGGCGCTGTGGTATCCAACCTCCACCGCTCCTGGCAACGGGGTCGGCAGTTATGTGATGGCCGACAGCCAGAAGAGCGATTACCTGGCGCCAGGTTTCCTGTCGGATCTCTCCCAGGACCACATCAGCCTGAACTACACCTCGAACCGGTCGCTGGTGAATCCGCAGTTCGATGCGTTCTCGCCGCGCATCGGCATCGAGTACGGGCTTACCAACCGGCTGGTACTTCGTGGAGGTTACGGAACGTTCTATGGCGGCCTGATGAGCATTGGTGGCGCCCCCAACATGGGGTACAGCTATCCCTTCCAGTATTCGGTGAACTTCTACGGTCCTTCCTGCGTGCTGGATTCGAACGACTGCGAGAGCATCGGGCAGACCTATGGGATCAACCTGACGAACGGTTTTTCGACGCAGCCAGGCTGGAACAACGGTCTGGCCAAAGATCCGAGTCCGTCGACGCCGGGTTTGGTCGGCGCGCAGTCTGCCTTCCACACACCATACACGCAGCAGTGGAATCTCTCAGGGGAATACGCTCTGTCGAATACGATGGCGTTGACGATCGGCTATGTGGGCAACAATGGCCGTCACCTCGAGGGTTACCCCGATCAGAATGCTCCGGCCGGTCTCGTGGGGCCGGGTGACAATGCCAACTTCGTCCGCCCCTTCCCGTTGTTTGGCGGGTCGCAGTTCGACATGTATGAGGGCATCAGCAGCTACAATGCGCTGCAGACCACCCTCCAGAGGCATTATGCCAACGGCCTTTCCTTCCTCGCGGACTACACGTGGGGACACGGCATGGACGACGTGGAAACGCCGCTCAATGGAGGGTCGAACACCTACCGCATGCCGCTGGTATTGCCCATGCGGGCGGAGTACGCCTCCTCCGACTGGGATGTTCGCCAGCGTTTCAGCCTCAATGGTCAATATGCCCTGCCCTTTGGCGCGGGAAGGAGATACGCCAACAGCCATGGGTGGAAAAACGAGGTGGTCGGCGGCTGGATGACCGACCTGGTTTTCACGGCGCAGACCGGTGAGCCAACTACGATCCAGGCGAATGATTCGTGGGCCAACGGCGCCAACAAGGTGCGGGCGATTGTGATTGCAGATCCGTTCATGGCCGGAGGATCGCCCAATTCCACCAATCCCGGAACCTCGTGCGCCGCCAGCACGCGGAATATCACGCACTGGTATAACCCCTGTTCGTTTGCGAATCCGCTGCCGAGCAGCGATATTACTGACACGCAAACCGCTTCGAATCCCGTTGGATCGCCGCTGACAACTCCCAGCGAAGTCCTTCCCTACGTTGGTCCCGCGCGCAATCAGGTGGTCGGCCCGGGATTCCAGCGGATCAACATGTCGCTGTTCAAAAACTTCAGTACGTATGAATCACAGTATCTCCAGTTCCGTGTCGATGCCTTTAACCTGTTCAACACGCCCGCCTTCAGCAATCCGGGGAACGGCATCAACTCCAACGGAGGGCAGATTACCAGCACGAGCAGCATGGGTCAGTTCACACCCAACTCCCGCTTCCTGCAACTGGCCGTGAAGTACTACTTCTAACCTGCCGGCGCTGCCGTCAGGTCGCACGTCGGAGTCCCGTGCAGGGAATCCGACGTGCAGTATTCTCAGGTGGCGTGCCTCCGGCACGTCTCCGGAAGGCTGCACCCTTGATTGGGTGCCAGACCTGGCGGACGGCGGGTGTAGGCTCGGATCAGGACGAAACTCCACAGCAGACACCGGTGTTTCATGCCAGCGGGTAAGAACAGGCGCCGAGCCTCCAATCGAGTGAGTCTGTCACGTGGTATGTGTCTTTGCCTCCTCGCAGTGGCGCCGTGCCAGGGCGGCATCCTGGCTGCACAGGCACAGCCGCCGGCCATGACCTCGGCAGATCAGGTGGCGCTGCGTCAGGCCCTCGTGGATGCGAATGCGGGCCGCTCCGATGCCGCAGAACCGGTACTGCGCCGACTTGCCGCGCTCTACCCGGGAAATGATCAGGCCGCGGAGGCGCTGGGGCTGCTCTATGCCGAAAGCGGCTCGATCGAGGAGGCGCTGCCCCTGCTCGAGCGCGCATGCCGGGATGCGCCGCGGTCTGCCGTCGACCATGCGAATCTTGGAACTGCGTGGCTGAAGCTGGGGAAGGTAGCGCAGGCGGCGCAGGAACTGAGCCTCGCGGCGCGGCTCGATCCGGGGAATGCAGAGACTCTGTCGGCACTGGGACAGGCTGACATTCTGCTCCGGCAGCCTGCGAAGGCAGCGGAGAGGTTGGCGCAGGCTGCGGCCATCGAACCTGCCAACGCAGACCTGCTCTATAACTGGGCTGTCGCTCTTGCCGATGAGGGCCTGACGCGGCGCGCGGTCGAGGTGCTGGCAGGGATTCCCGAGAACGCGAAAAGCAGTCAGGCGGAAAGTCTGGCGGGCGATCTGGACGAAAAGCTCGGCCACTATCTTGCGGCCGTCAGGCACGACCAGCGCGCCGCCGAGATGAATCCAAGCGAATCGAACCTGTATAGCCTATCCGCCGAATTCCTGCGCCACTGGGCGTGGACAGACGCAGAGAAGACCGCCCAGTACGGAGTGGGACGCTACCCCGGCAGCGTGAATCTGCAACTGGCTCTGGGCGTGGCCCTCTACGGCGAGAAGAATTTTCCGCGATCGGCCCATATTTTTGCGGCGCTTTTGCAACGCGAACCGGACAGCGACATGGTTGCGAATATGCTGGGCCGGACCTGCGCGGAAATGGCGGGAAGCAGTGCGGACTGCCGGGGACTGGAGAATTTTGCCGTCCGGTATCCGGGCAATACGGCAGCTGCCGTGTATGCAGCGCAGCAGATTCTGGACCGTCCCGACACCGGCGCCGATCTGGACGAAGTGCAACGGCTCCTGTCGAATGCCAGGGCGCACGATCCGCGCAATGGCGACGCATGGTACGAGACAGGTCTCCTGGATGCGGCGAGGAGCCGGTGGCAGGCCAGCGCCGCCGCGCTCGAGAAAGCCACAGCCCTGAAACCTGACGACGCTGCGGCGCACTATCATCTGGCCATTGCCTGGGACCATCTGGGACGGCAGAGAGACCGCCAACGGGAGCTGGCTCTGTTCGCAAGCTGCCGCCAGAAGGAAAAGAACGCGGTGGACGAAAAGGTACGCGCGATGACGGTGTTTTTAACTCCGAAGTCCTGAGCAGCTGCGCGGCAGCCCAACGCGGTACCATCACGGCAAAGTATGAGCGAACAGAACGCGCGCTCAGGCCGCTGAGCCGCGGGCGCACAATCCTCTCTGCACCCACAGCCATCGGCATTCAGTAAGTTCCCAACTGAATGTGCACGTACTGGTCCATTTCGCGGAAGTTGAGGCCGCGATCGGTCTGGTCGCCGTTCCAGATGCGCAGCGGATCCCACGTGGTGCCATCGTAAACGCCCTGTTCCGCGCGCAGAATCTGCATGTGGCCAGGCTGCCCTTTTGCCAGGTAAAAGGTTACGCGGCTATTGAGGCCCGTGACCAGAAACTCATCCGGCCCAAGCTGACCTACCAGCGCGCGAGCATCGTGATGGGGTGTACCCGGAGGGATCTGCTGGCCATCGAACTGCGGAAATCCGAAGGTTACCAGCGCCTTCCACTTGCCAAAATCAAGCGTCTGTTCGGTCTTACCCGATTCCTCCACTGCGGTCTTCAGTTTGCGGTCAAAATTGAGCCTGGCCACCACACGATCGATGGGCTCTATCAGCGCATAGTTGGCTGCGAGCGCCTGAGGGATCTGCCCGGGTTTGTAGGTCCAGCTGGTCTGATCCAGTCCAAAGGGCGAAAAGCCGATTGCTCCGTAGCCGAGCGCATAGAAGAATTCAGGCGCAAAGCTGTCGCCGCTGCCGGTCTCCGGAATCCAGAGCGGATTGTCCGGTCGGCTGTAGGTTTGCATGATCTCTTTCTCGAAGTCGGGATCCGCGCTGTAGAGATCGGGGCCAAGAATACTGATGGAAGTCGCCACCGCCTTCCATATGGCGATGTTGGACTGCACCGGCCCTCCACTGGGGTAGTCGAATCCTGGCCGGAGGTCACCGCGAATCTGATAGCCGCGCGGATACTGGAGCCACACATTCGCGTACATCGGAATATTCAGCTGAGCCTTGCCGGCCTTAGCCACCGCATTGATGTAGCGCGCGACAGAGTAGGCCTGAAAATACTGGCCAGCGTCAAAACCAAACACCTGACGCCATGTTCCCGGCGATTTGTGCATGGCGTGCAGCACCACCTCCGGCACCTCGCCGTCAAATTTCTTCTGCGCTTCAGGCGAGTGGTCGCGCACCGCGCCAATCGAGCCAGACTCATTTTCTACCTGAATCATGATGACGGTGTGCGTGGTGCCATCCATCTGAGCCAGATGATGCGTCAGTGCCACAAATGCGCTGCGGTCCGCATCGAGGTTCGTCTGCGAATTCGCGGAGAGCACCTGAATTGGCTCGGCGCGCTCATCGATCATGCGCGGATATCGCCGGGGATCGGTTTTGATCCACTCGGGCACGTAGTGGTCCTCACCGTTCTTCCAGGTGCCAAACCACAGCAGCACCAGATGCACATGGTGCTGACGGGCCTGATTGACCAGCATGTCCACATTCGAGTAATCGAACACGCCCGGTTGCGGCTCCAGCTGTTCCCAGTACACCGGCGCCTCGACCGTGTTGGCGTGAATGCCCTCTATCACGGGCCACACGTCGGGCATGGTCGAAGGCCACGCGCTGGAATTATTGATCTGTGCGCCGAGGATCAGAAACGGCTGGCCATTGAGGAAGAAAGCGTACCGGCCATCCTGGTTTATAAGGTGCGGAGCGCTGCTGTCTGCCGCCGATTGGGCGCTCGTCGCTGCAGCTCCGAGCAGCAGTCCTGAAATGATCCATGGCAGAGTGAAATGGCGGCTTCCGCGAACCAGGCCCTGAAGCATCGGGTTTTCTCCTTATCGGAATGACGATTGTTCTCGATTGCGACAAAGCTGTGAGGCTTACCTCCGGCAGTCTGCGGGTACGGAATCCCCAGGACGCTTGACAGCCGCAGCAGCCGGTCTTTAAGGTCTTTATGGTCCCAGCGTTATCGTACACGATGTGAACTGAGAAGTGAGGTTGCGGTTCGCTCAGGAGGAGAAGAGACTGATGCGGAAGAGCCGTCAAACAACCAGGAGCCTCCCTCTGACCCTGAGGTTGGTTTCTGCCGGGATCTTTGCCTCGGTACTGGCTGCGGCCTGCTTCGGCCAGTCGTCGTCACGCGCCGACGAGCAGCTGATCATCGTGGATGGCAGCGGGACAGGACCGGTCTTTGACGGTATCGGCGCGGTGAGTGCGGGCGCCTCATCGCGGCTTCTCATTGATTATCCGGAGCCCGAACGGAGTCAGATCCTCGATTATCTCTTTAAGCCTGATTACGGCGCTGCTCTCCAGCACCTGAAAGTTGAAATCGGTTCGGACGTGGATTCCACTGACGGTTCTGAGCCCAGCTTAATGCGCACTCCGTCGGATCAGGACTTTCACCGCGGATATGAGTGGTGGCTGATGGAGCAGGCGCACCAGCGAAATCCCCGGATCGTGCTCGATTCGCTTGCCTGGGGCGCTCCCGGCTGGATCGGCAATGGGCGCTTCTACTCCAGAGACATGGCGGATTACGTCGCAGACTTCATCGAAGGGGCGGAGAAGACGTACGGGCTGAATATCGCCTATACCGGCATCTGGAATGAGAAGGTCTACAACGCCGCCTACGTAAAGGAATTGCATTCTGTTCTTATCTCCGATCACCTCAGCACCCGGATTGTCTGCTGTGACGAATACCCCGGCCGCGGTGCCGACCAATGGCAGATCGCGTACGCCATCAAAAAGGACCCCGAACTGGCGCGCGCGGTTGCGGTGGTGAGCGTGCACTATCCGTGGACCTATAACCATGTCACCACTCCGGAAATCGCGCGCACCCTGGGCAAACCGTTGTGGTCCAGCGAGGATCAGCCGAACAGCGGCGGCGGCCCTTATGTATCGCGGGACTGGAGCTACGGCGGACGCCTGCTGGCAAGACTCTACAACCTGAATTATCTCGAAGGTGGCTTTACGGCGACCGAGATATGGAGCCCGATTACCTCGTACTACAACATTCTTGCTGCGCCCGGCTCCGGACTGATGATCGCTAATACGCCGTGGTCAGGTCACTATAAGGTGCAGGGTGCCATCTGGGCCACTGCCCACACCACGCAGTTCACGGCTCCCGGCTGGACCTTTGACAATTCCGCCTGCGGCTATCTCGCGAAGGGCGGCAGCTTTGTCACTTATCTCTCACCCGACCGCAGGCAGTGGAGCATCGTGATCGAGAGCATCGACGCTCGCCTGCCGCAGACCGTCCGCATCCGCCTTGCGGGTGGATTGCATCCGGCGGTAGTCCATGTGTGGGAGACCAACGGCACAAAAACGTTTGAGCACATCGCTGATCTCAGGCCGGTCCATGGTGCTCTGACACTGACGATCGATCCTGAATCGCTCTACACCCTCACCAGCACGACCGGACAGGGCAAAGGGACCGCCGTTCCACCGTCTGCGGCCCCGTTCCCGTTGCCGTACGCTGACAACTTCGAGTCGACCGCCATCGGACACTCGCCGAAATATCTTGCCGATCAGGATGGGGCGTTTGAGGTACGCCCCTGCCGGAATCGCGCCGGCAACTGCCTGGAGCAGATGATCACCATTGTGCCGGTTCCGTGGGGACCACTGCCCGACCCGTTCACGCTGGCCGGAGATGAGCACTGGACCGATTACAGCGTCTCCACGGACCTGGAGGTTCCCAATGCCGGCGTCGGGACGCTCTTCGGCCGCATTGACTCCGCTGATGTCTTTGAGGATGGAAAGGCGCTGTACCCCGCCGGCTACGGCCTGCTGCTCCGAAGCAATGGAGACTGGCAACTGATTTCAACGGCTTACCACCAGGCCACACGCGTGCTGGCGCAGGGAGAAATTCCGCAGCAGCCAAACCAGTGGCACCATCTGGAACTTCGCTTCGACGGCAGTAACATTGCCGCGGTCATAGACGGGCGCACGGTCGCATCGACGGCTGATTCAGTTCACACTCACGGTATGTTTGCCCTTGGCAGTAATTGGAAACGGGTGGAGTTCGATAACCTGCAGGTCGAACCGCGGAGGTCTTCCGGCAGTGCCGAACAGAAGCGCCAGATGGCGGGGCTGCCGAGCTTCCTGGTGCTGACCGCGAAGCGCTGGTCGCTGTAGCAGCTTATGCAGCGTTATGTCTGTCCGGGTGGCGCTGTTACTCCTGTATTTCCATGAATACGCCCGCCGAAAGCGCGGTTGCCGTTTCAAATCCCGCGAGTCGCCCATCCTTGTACATGAGCGAGCCCTGAAACAGGCGAATCCGTTCCTTTTGCCTCGGTGGCATGGTGTCGAAATGCATCCGCTCGCCGGCGATTTCAAGGCTGCCGCGGGACACGTCCATGCCGGCGATTTCCCGGACCGCCTTTTGTTTGAACAATTCCTTCAGCAGCTTGCCTTCTCCGCAACCGAAATCACTCACGCGTGTGGGCGCGGATTCGACTACAGCCTGCGTGACAGCTTCGAGCCGGAGTTGATTCAGCACAATCGGCTTTTCGATGGCCTCTTCCTCTCCTGCTTTTTTCTCCTGCTCGGCATCCGGTTCGACTTCTTCATCGCCGATTAGCCGTCGCTGACCTACTGATCCGGAGCGCCGCCCTCCCCGCCCGGTCCCCTGCGATTGCGGACGAGCCTGACAGGGTCAACGTCCGGCAGCAATGCCGCCGTGCAGCGTTGAGGGGTCGCTCCCGGGCAAATAGCATGCGCCTTCCCGGACGACAACTCGAACGACGGCACGCGTTCGGGATTCCTGTGCAGCAGATACCCGAGGTTGGTTGCGGGCCTGTGTGTGCTCGAAATCATCAGCAACATACATTTCCATCTCAGGTGAACCGGATACCGGCGTTGGCTGCAAAGCCCTTTCAGCACAGGCGAGCCGCCATCGATTCGACACGTGGATGAGGAACTGGTCCGGAAACGCAGTCTCACCTACACTTGTTGCAGTCATGCATATCGACGCCTCCATCGACGAAATCCCGGACGATGTCGGACCGGGATGTGCCGTGCCGGACCGCCTCTACTATGTCACTGTGCTTTCGAACTTCGTGCGTGGATACGACAAATACGCGCGAGTCTATGACAAGTCAAAAATCCCCGAAAGCACCTATCCAGGGAAGTTCTTTCTGCTTTCACGGGACGAGATCGACATTGGTGTCAGGAAGGCATCGACTCTGCTGCGCAGGACCGGGCTTTCCGGCGATCGCCTCATTGCCCTCGAAACACAGGTTGATGCCAACCAGCTGCGCCCGAATCTGCTGAATGGCCGCGGACGCTATGTTGAGTGCGGCTGGATCAAAGTGGCTGCGGTGTACTTCGTCGACGAACATGGATCCCTCGTCAACCGGCGGGTCGAGGAGCTTTGCGCACTCTCACTGCGACTTCACTTCAGGGGCAGGACAACGTTCGAACAGTTGAGACCGCGTTCGCTTTCGATACTCCCTGTGGCCAGGGCATGCCAGGCAGATTGCCCGTTTTGCTTTTCGAAGGCCTCGGTTTCGGCAGAAATAGGACCGGAGACGATCGACTGGAGTCGCGTCGCGGGGGTCCTGAAGCAAGCCCGGCTGCGCGGAGCCGGCAGAGTCGTCATCACGGGTGGAGGGGAACCCTCCATGCTTGCAGATTCCGATCTTGAGCGTCTGATAGGCGAATCTGCCGCTGTCTTTTCCAAAGTGGTGCTCATCACCAATGGATACAAGTGGGGTCGAATGACGGAGGAGGCGCGTGCAACGGCCCTGGAGCGCCTGGACCTCGCCGGACTTTCCGTAATGGCAATCTCCCGGCATCACTTCGACTCCGAACGAAACTCAGCAATCATGAGGCTGGCAACCCGGAGCGAAAGGGTTGCCAACACGTGGTCCAGGATGGGTTCAGGACTGAGCCGTCTGAAACTGAGGTGGATCTGCGTCCTGCAACGCGGAGGGATCGAGGACCGTGGCTCACTCGAACGGTACCTCGATTGGGCCGTTGAAACTGGCGTTCGGGAAGTCTGTTTCAAAGAACTCTATGTTTCGTCCAGCGTTGAATCGGAATATTACGATCGCTCCGCGAACGACTGGAGCGCAGAGAATCAGATTTCACTTAACCTCGTGCTCGATCTCGCACGCGACGCCAGATGGGAATTGGTCGGGAAACTGGTCTGGGGAGCCCCCATTTTCGACGGATGCTGGAAGGGTAAGCACCTGCGAGTCGCAGCATACACAGAGCCCAGCCCGTTCTGGGAACTGACGCACGGAATCTGCCGTAGCTGGAATCTCATGGCCGATGGCCGATGCCTCGCGTCTCTTGAAGACAGTGGCAGTGAGGTGTCCATCGGTGGACTTCGAATCCTACAGGCAGTTTCGTAGCGAACTGCTCAAACAGAGATGCCTGCTCCGGCTCGACTGCATGAATCCGGTTCAGGCGCTTTCGACCTGGATTCCAGGGATGCCGCCGTCAGACCCGCAGGTGGTTACCTCCGTCGACAGGACTCTTCTTCTTTGGGAGCGAGCAACCGGTATCGCGCTCCATCCCGGGCAGACGGTGATTGGCCGTGGCGTTCGCGACCTCCTCGCTGCTATCTTCAACTTTGTCCTGAAGAGAGACGAAGACCTCTGGCTACCGGACGACGTCTACCCCGTCTATGGGAAACGGGCCGCCGAGGCCGGGTTGAAAGCACGAACATTTTCGACGCTCCCGAAACCCGGATTGAATTTCCTGATGCGATCAACGGGACATGCAACCGTCGTTTTACCGGTTCCGCTCTCGCCTCTTGGACGCTTGCCTGACGAGACTGAAACCGAGGCCCTTCTTGGCTGGCTGCATGACTCGCCGAATCGACTCGTGATAATTGACGCCGTTTACACGTTCGACTTTGAAAAGAGCCGATCCTTCATGGATCTGTTCCTCGGCAAAAACGGCGACCAGTGCATAGCGCTGTGGTCGTGTTCCAAATCGTGGCTTCTTCCCAAATCCCTGGGAATCGCCGTGGGGCCTCGCCGTCTCACGCCAGCCCTGGCTGATCATGTGTCGCCTCCAGGCCCCGCTGACCTCGGCAGGATCAGTTTCCTGCTTGAGAGCCACCCTGGCCTCTGCCGCCTGCAACAGGAGGCCTTCACTCTTGAATGGCAGCGACTCGCTCCGATCATTCGCCGCGCGGACCGCAATTGGCAACCGCCACGATCGGGATACTTTTCGGTAGTGGATGTACCATTCACTACGCTGTGGAATCAATATGGCATCCTTTCAGTGCCAGTGAGCGTATTCGGAGCAAAGCGCGAAGACCTTTCCGTCGTGACCTGCCTGCATGACCTGTCGCAGCACACAGTAACGGCAGAGATCTGAGACGGGCTCGCCGTCCGGCACACCCAATTCTGTATTGCTGGCCCTGGACATCGCTGATCCACACAATGGGGACGCGAGGCATAATCAACTTTGCCTGGAATCGTCTGCGAGAAGTTCCGGATGGGTTTTCTTCGGCCAGGCGCTCACCTGCTCTCGCAGGGCGGCGAGGTCTTTGATGACCTGCGCGAGATCGCTGGACGAGACGCCGCCGGCCGGATCGCAGCTCGTGGTGTTTCTCTTCTGCGAATGAGATTTGATGCTGCGGACCCGTTTCTCGCGAGCGGCGGCATCCTTGGTGGTCAGGCTATGTTCGTCGCTTTTGATCACGCACTGGTGATGCCCCTGGCCGAGAGAGACGCGAAAGCTGCCGGCCCGAAGAGTAATATCGGCGAGCGTGAGAATCCCGTTGTAAGCCACCTGCAGACGAAGATCGTCGGAGATGCCCTCCACCCTCATCTCCGCCTGCGGACGGTCCACAATGCTGAGGAGATCGGCAATCTCCTTCGGACCGCCGGGCTCAGCCTTGTACCAACCGAGTGGTACTAACTTTTCTGCACTCATCCTCGTCGCCGATCAGGAACACCTTCCTGCTCTTCTTCAGTGATTGCAATAAATGGTTGCCTGCGTGAAGCCGCGCCCTGAGGTTTCAACGGAGCAGAGGGTCGGATTTACAGGTCGGCTCAATTGCTTTTCGACAGGGCCAGCCGCGTCGAGCACGTCATCGAGCGAGATGGCTCCGATCACCATCAGATCAATGTCGCTCCCGGCCTCCTTGCCGCGGGCAGCCGAACCACAGACAAAAGCAGGATTGATACGGGACGAAAGCGGGGCGAGAGCGGTTTTGAGCATCTGAAAGACGCCGGTGGTTTTTTGCCAGAAGGGCCCGGAGCTCCGGAAACTCGGGGTGCTCCTGGTTGGCCTGACAGCACACCCGGTTGCCGACGGCTGAGCGCCTGATCAATCCCGCGTCGGCGAGCAGGGCAAGCTCACGCTGCACAGTCCCCACGCTCGTCCCGACGTGGCGGGCGATTTGGCGAACAAAGAAGGTTTCGTCGGGCGCACCATACAGAAGCGACAGGACCCCCCCCGGTTAGGCCAAAGAGCAGATCCCCAACAGATGTGAGAGGTGTTCTCATTTGGAGAACAAGTGTACTCAAAATGAGTACAGCCTGGCTGGTGCTGCGCACTCCTCCCAACAAGACCACCGCAGCGCAGCAGGAACTTCGATCATGTTTCAGATCCCGATTTCCTGGTCGCGGGCCGCCAACTCAGCAGGCGCCGGGCTGCGTTTCGCCTGGATTTTCGATTCCCGAGCGACTGCCGTGGGCTGTATCACGGCCTGGATTTCGTCAAAATGCCACGGGCTAAACTCGTGGGTATCAACGCCCACATCAGGGGAGAGCGCCAGAGGCTCGTCCGGCAGGATGCCGTGCGAGTATCCGCAGAGGTGCCATACCCGCCAGGGTCGTCGGTTTTTGTACGGGATTTGCAGAAGTCAAAAAAATCCCGATCCGCAGGGGCAGTCGTACAATCGGCAGTACTTATCCGGGGAAACGCAACTTTTTTGTCGAGATTTTGTACGCGTCCCCGACATTGTGGCGCTCCAGCTTGCGCCGCGGCTCCGTCCCCGGTTATCCTTTCCTCCTGTCGGATTCCCCCATTCGACGGACGCACCGGGATTCCGCTCTCCCTTGTCGGGAACACCAATAGCAGCCCCGCACTTCACGGAGAATGCCCATGCGTTTCCGGTTCTTGCGAGCGGACCCCTCGGTGCTTATTGTCAGCCTGTTCTTTCTCCTGGGACATGCGCTTGTCGCGGCCCAGTCCGTTGCTGCCCTGCGCCCCAGCGGGTCCGCTCCTGCATTCGATTCGTCTTCGCTCTCGCCCGCAGCTCTGTCGTCTGCCGCAACGCTGCCGCCCGCGCCTCAGGATGAGCATCCCGTGGAGCCTTACCCCACCACCCGCTATCTTGCCCCGTGGTCGCGCATGGGTATCGGCGCCGACCTCTCGCCGCTCGGCATCGGTCTCAAGGCGGCGGTCAACGTGAACACCTATATGGACGCCCGCCTCGATGGCGACTACTTCAGCATCACCCCCGGTCACTTCGAAATCGAGGGCTTTAACGTCTATGCGAACTTCCACCTGGACTCCGCCGCGGCCATGCTCGACGTCTATCCCTTCAGGAGCATCTGGCGCCTGAGCGCCGGCCTCATGTTCCTCAACGGCAACCAGATCTCCGCAACCACTCGCGTCGCCGGCGGCACCAGTTTTACGGTTGACGGTCACACCTACTACTCCGCGAAACCGAACCTCGTCACCGGCGCCACACCCCTCACCGGCTCCGGAGTCTTCGGACTGCACGATCGCAATCCCGCCTTCGCTGTCTCCGGCGGATTCGGCAACTTTGTCATCCACCGCGCGTATCCCCACTGGTCTTTCCCCGCCGAATTCGGCGTCATCTTCACCGGCGCGCCCACCATCAACGTCAATCTCAGCGGTTGGGTCTGCACCAACAACAGTGAGACGCAGTGCAGCGATCTCAGCGATACCGCCAATCCCATCACCGTGGAGTTCAACAATTCGCTCAACGCACAGCTGAACAAGTGGCGACGCTCGTTCAGCAGTTTCCCCATCTATCCGATCTTCTCCTACGGCGTGAGCTACAGCTTCGGGATTCCCTGACCCCTGCCCGCAGACGCGCCCGCACCACGACTCCGGGCCCGTCCGCCACAAACGCCGGATTTCCGCATTCCGGCGCATCGCTCAGGTACGCGGCAACGGACTCGCTGCTGTCGTGGTACTCGGCCGGATTGAACGGCTTCGTCCTGGTTTTGCTCATTTCGTCTCCTTCGCCGGCCGTTTGGATATCCTCAGGCTTGTCGTTCGTCGCTCGTCATCCTGACCGCGGCCTGTCTGCTCGCAGCCGCGGTTCCGGTATGTGCGCAGTCGCCCCAGGCCGGCAAACAGGCGCCAGACCCTCGCCGGCGGCGGGTCTTCAGCGCCACCCATCTCGAGTACCGCGAGCACCGGTCGCCGGCGCCATTGTCGACGCCAGTCTCACCCGGCACTGAGGTACTGAAGGCGAGGCCACCTGGTCCCGCCGGCAGGAGCAGTCCGATGCCTGCGCCACCCGGTATCTCATCGGGCCACGCTGTCGCTTCGCCGCCCCCGGCAACGCCCGCTTCGCTCCCTGCGCCAGGTTCCTCGCCGGCGATGGCGACTTCAACTTTCCCTGCAACTACGGCACCGGCAGCTGCTTCGTCATGACCCCGGCGGTGGAATCGACTGCCACTGGAAACCGCGATTCGAACTTCCCCTCTGCGACGTCGAATACCGGATCTGGCCGGGCTTCGCCTTCGGTTCGACGTCCAGCCTCAGCGTCAGCGCCGGCCTCCGTTACCGCATCTTTCAGCTGATTCGGAAAGGATCGGAGGCGCTGATTCGAGCGTTCCCGTCGCGCAACCGTCGGTGCACATACTTCATGCCGTTACGCATTGGTTTTGCGGCGTCGCATTCCGGGAGATCGACCGCGACGCAGCGCTTATACTGCGATTTGCAGGAGGTGGAGCGGCAATGAAACGGCGGGATTTTTGCAGGCTGATGGCCGCAGCGGCGGCCGCGACAGCGCTCCCGGCGGGAGCGAAAGCGGAAGGAACAGCGGCGGTGGAAGCGCAGGCCGCAGCGGCCGTAGTGCCGCAAAGGGCGGGATTCGACCAGCTGACCCTGGATTATGCGCAGTTCTGCGCGACGCCGGCCGGCGAACGCGTCTTCTACGCTCTTGTGAACGGACAGATTGCCAGCGAGAAGCTGGATGAGGCGACCTGGAAACCGACTGGCTGGGGCGACCCTCCGCCGTTGCCCATTCCCGGCGGGTCGTGGGATGGTGTGCCGATGGTCGCCCCGATGAGTGGCCTCGCCGGCGAAGGGCTCTATCAGGCAACGTGGGATTCCCTGCTGCAATACGAAGCACCGGACTGGTACCGGGATGCGAAATTCGGCATTTGGGCGCACTGGAGCCCCCAGTGCGTTCCGGAGGACGGCGACTGGTACGCCCGCAATATGTACATCGAGGGGAATCCGCAGAACCTCTTCCAGCTGGATCACTACGGGCCGCCATCGCGCTTCGGATACAAGGATCTGTGCGCGCAGTGGACGCTGCTCAACTGGGATCCGGACGCGCTGATCGAGCGCTATAAGAAGGCCGGGGCGCGCTTCTTCATCGCCCTGGCCAATCACCACGACGGTTTCGACACATGGGCGTCAAGGCACCAGCCGTGGAACGCGGCCAGCTTTGGACCGCACCGCGATGTCGTAGGCACATGGGCCAATGCCGCCCGCGCGCAGGGCATGCAGCTTGGAGTGACTGTGCATCAGGCACGCAACTGGTGGTGGTTTCAGACTTCGCACGGCGCGGATGCGACGGGTCCGCTGGCCGGCGTTCCCTATGACGGCGATCTCTGCACCGCCCAGGGAAAAGAGCAGTGGTGGCAGGGCATCAACCCGCAGCGCCTCTACAGTGTCAGGCACCCGTTTGATGCGCTTCCGGATATTTCTTATGTGAAGAATTTCTATGACCGCACCCGTGACCTCATCGACCAGCACAACCCCGATCTGCTTTACTTCGACAATCCGCGGGTGCCGCTTGGCTGGGCTGGCATGAATCTGGCTGCGTACTTCTACAACCACAACATCGCAACCCATGGCGGCAGGCTGGAGGCTGTGCTGACCGGCAAGGAAATGCCCCCGCCGTTGCGGAAGGCGCTCGTTGCCGACGTGGAGCGCGGCATCACCAGCGAAATCATGCCCCATGCCTGGCAATCAGAGACCTGCATCGGCAACTGGCACTATGACCGCGCGCTCTGCGACAAACCGGGCCAGTACGGCGGGTACCTGCCCCCGCGCGACGTGATCCACTGGCTGATCGATACGGTGAGCAAGAACGGCACCTTTATTCTGAACATTCCCGGCAAGCCGGATGGGACGATCGACAGCAAGGAGATCGCGGTGCTGGACGGGATCACGGCGTGGATGCAGGTGAACGGAGACGCCCTGTACGCCACGCGTCCATGGAAGATATTTGGAGAGGGCCCCCATGCGATCAATGCCGGATCATTCCAGGGCAACAGCATCAGCGCACTCAACGCGCAGGACATTCGCTTCACCCGCAACAAGGCGAACACCGTGATCTACGCCATCTTCCTGGGATGGCCGAAGGGTCCTGCCGTGATTCAAGCGCTGGGAACGTCGGCGCCCACGAATCCCGGTAAGATCGCGAACGTGGAGCTACTGGGCACCGGGGAGCGGGTACGGTGGCAGCAGCGCCCCGATGGCCTTCATGTGGAGCTACCGGTCAGCTATCGTGCCGCAGTCGACTTTGCCGCGGCGCTGAAGGTGATGCTGGCCTGAGCATCGGCCGCTCATGCTCTCCCGACATGGTCACTCGATCCGGAGGGCCTCCATGGGTGCAACAGCGGCGGCCCGGCGCGCCGGCAGCACCGCGGCAATCAGAGCGGCCGTGCCCAATACCAGAATCGACAGCCCCAGCACTACAGGGTCATACGCCTCAATCCCGAAAAGCTGGGCAGCCATCAGATGGCCGGCGCCGATCGCGGCGGGAATGCCGATCAGCAGCCCCACCCCGACCTGCAGAAACGCGCCGCGGAGCACCATCTGCTGCACGTGCAGGCGATTCGCGCCCAGCGCCATGCGGACGCCGATCTCGCGGGTGCGCTGCGCCACCGCATATGCCGTCACTCCATAAAGTCCGATGGCTGCCAGCACCAGCGCGAGTGCGCCGAAAAGGGAAGTCAGCTGCGCGATCATCGACTGCTGTCTGAAACTGAGCGCCACCTGCTGACCAAAGCTCTGGTAATCGATCAGCATCAGATTCGGATTCACCTGCGCGAGCGCGCGCCGCACCTGCGCTTCCAGCCCGGGAACAAAGCCGTGCGTCTCAAGAACAACGGTCCCGAGATAGTGGCTTTCATTGATGAAATCGGCATAATCGGCGGCAGTGGGGTCGGTGGACGGGATTTGCGAACTCTGCGCAGCGGGCAGGAAATACATCGGGTGAACCGGCTCGGCGGGATCCCAGTACTGCGTGTCCTGCACGACGCCGACGATCTCATAAGTCCCGGTGATCGAGGGTTCCCAGTCGCCAAAATGTCCGCCAATGGGATTCTGCCCATGCAGGAACTTCCTGACGAACGCCTGATTCACCACCGCTACGTCGCGGCTGTTCGCGTCGTCGGCGCGGGTGAACACCCGCCCTTCGATCAGTTTCGTTCCGACGGCGGCAAAGTAGCCCGGAGTGACGCGATCCCAGGAAGCCGCATCGTCGTCGTTCGGGTGCCCCTCGATCGCGACTCCTTCGCCCCAGTTGTCGCCTTCCATCGGCGAGTAGAGCGCGAACGCAACGCGGTCGACTCCCGGAATCAGAGCCAGCGTGTCGTGGAGTTGCCGATAAAGCACCTCAAGCTGATCCGGCTGGTAGCCCGCGGTCTGCGGCCCGATCTCGGCGATGTACCGGTTCGCTGTCTGAAAGCCGAAATCCTGGTGCTCGAGACGGTTCATGCTGAGGATGAGAAATCCCGCCGCGCAGAGTAACACGATGGAAACTGCGGCCTGCGCGACAACCAGACCCTTCTGCGCCAGCGTCGCGTGCCGGCCCGTCGAGCGGTTCGCGCCGCGCAGCGCCTCGATGGGATCGGCATGCGCCGCCATCCACGCCGGAGCCACCCCGAACAGCAGGCCGGTCAATAACGAAACTCCGAAAGCGAACCCCAGCACCATCAGCGAAGGAGCCGGGTCGACAGGAATGGGATTGTTCTGGAAAGCGAGGTGAAGGATGAGCCGCGCTCCGCCCCAGGCGACCAGCAAACCAGCCAGGCCGCCGGTGAACGCCAGCACGAGGCACTCCGCCAGCGCGCGCTGCACCAGGCGCCCCCGCGAGGCGCCGAGCGCCGTGCGCACGGAAATCTGCTGGCGCTGCGTGGCAGCGCGGGCCAGCATCAGGTTGGCCAGGTTCGCGCAGGCAATCAGCAGCACAAAACCGGAAATCCAGAACAGCAGGTGCAGATCGCTCTTGTACGTATCCTGCATGCGCTGCACGCCACCACCACCCGGCGTCAGCCGCAGATACTGCTTCGGGATGAGAGCCCGCTGATCCGCGGGAACTTTGCTCATGGGGCTGCGCAGGAACTCTATCAGTTCGACATTCATCCGGGCCTGGATGAGCGGAATCGCGGTGCCCGGAGCCACCCGTCCAATCAGATTCAGCCACTGTGTCTCGGGATGATCCATCTGGTCGGCCTGCGGCGTGAGCACCGAGTCCAGATGAAGCGGCAGCCACAGGGAGGGCGGAGTCTCCGTGAGCCGCTCGCCGAAAAAGCCCGGCGGGGCAATGCCGACCACAGTGATCGGATGGCCGTTGACAACAAAGCTGGAGCCAATGACGGAGGGACTGCTGCCGAATTGTTCCTGCCACGTCCGGAAACTCATCACGGCAACCGGGTCCGAGCCGCGAACGTCGTCGGACGCCTCCAGGAGCCGGCCTGCGTACGGACGCAGGCCGAGCGTGTCGAAGGAATTGCCGGAGACGAATTCCGCATAGAGCGGCTGGGCAGGATGGTGGCTGCCGGCGCGGCGGACAGCCATCGTCTGGTCAGTCGACTGGAAGGCGGCCAGGCTCTCGAACCCGGGAGTATTGCTCCGAAATTCGCGGTACTGCTCGTAGGAGAACAGCGACCAGTCGTTGGCCTTGCCGCCGTCAGCCGGGTTCGAGTTGGCTGGGGTCGGCAGACCGCCATCGTTGCAGCACTGTTCGTTGTCGCCCACCCGCCAGAGCTGGGCTGGATCCTTCACCGGCAGCGAACGGAGGAGCACGGCATTGACCAGGGTGAATATGGCGGTGGTAGCCCCAATGCCCAATGCCAGCGTGAGGATGGCAGTGACCGCGAAGCCGGGGGACTTGCGCAACTGGCGAAAGGCATTTTTTATGTCGGTCAGCATGGCGTATTCCTCTGCGAGGCGCGCTCCGTCCGCCCTTACCGCTGCACCCGGACTGCCACCCCGCGAACGACGGTATCTGATTGAAATCACAGTGTTGGTACCCCGGAGATCCTTCTCCCTTGTGTCCGGTGTCAGACGGCGGTGTTCGGGAATGGACACCGGGGTCTGCCGGATGTCCGCAGCGTCGAATGAGCGTGACGCGAAGAGCGAAGCGCAGCCCGCGGTAACTTTCCCTCCCGTACCGGAGACCGGATAATGAACGAGAGAACTGCGCAGGGTCTGCCCGCACACACTCTCTGTCCTGCGGGAGAACAGCCGGCGGCGCCGCAGCCGTAACTGCCTGGAACGATTCCCGAGACTTCGACACGGCTGACACGACACAAAGCGGGAGCGGCGAGTGGAAGCCCAGCCACAACGTCTGGCTGATCGCCTTCTCCGTAATGCTGGCCACGTTCATGGAAGTGCTGGACACTTCCGTGGCGACGGTGTCTCTGCCGCACATCGCCGGCAGCCTCTCTGCAACCACGGACGAGTCGACCTGGGTTCTCACCAGCTATCTCATCTCCAATGCCATCGTGCTGCCGACCTCCGGCTGGCTGAGCAGCGTGCTGGGACGCAGACGCTATCAGTTGGCGTCCGTAGCTCTCTTTACCCTGGCGTCCATGTGGTGCGGAGCGGCAACCAGCCTGGGCATGCTGGTTGTGGCGCGCGTGGTGCAGGGCGCAGCCGGCGGCGGACTGCAGCCAGTGTCGCAGGCGGTGCTGCTCGAAAGCTTCCCGGTGGAAAAGCGCGGGCAGGCCATGGCCGTCTACGGCATGGGCATCATCGTGTCGCCCCTGGTGGGGCCGCTGCTGGGCGGCTGGATCACCGACAACTACACCTGGCGATGGATTTTCTATGTGAACGTGCCGGTTGGCATCCTCGCGCTCATCATGATTTCCACCTTCGTCGAGGATCCGCCGTATATCGCGCGGCGCGTGAAGGCGGCCATCGACTACTGGGGGCTGGGATTTCTGGCAGTCGCGCTGACCTGCTTCCAGGTGGTGCTGGACAAGGGCCAGGAAGCGGACTGGTTCGGCGCCGTCTGGGTGCGCTGGTTCGTGGTCATCGCCACCGTCGCCATGATCGCGTTCATTGTTCGCGAACTGCGGACGAGCGCGCCGATCGTGAACCTGAGAATTTTCGTGGATCGGAATCTGGCCACAGGAACGTTTCTCATCGGCATTCTTGGGATCATCATTTACGGCACCACGACCCTGCTGCCTCTGTTTCTGCAGGACCTGATCGGGTACACCGCGTTTAACAGCGGACTGGCGGTAGCGCCGCGCGGGATTGGGGCGATCGCTTCGATGGTGCTGGCAGGGCAGCTCATTGGACGCTTTGACGAGCGCCTGCTGATCACCCTTGGCGTCATCATTCGCGGGATCTCCCTGCTGATGCTCGGTCACCTGAATCTGGAAATGAGCATGAACAGCGTGGTGTGGCCGAACATCATCAACGGATTCGCCAATGGATTTCTGTTTGTGCCGCTGACCACGCTCACCATGAAGACGCTGCCGAAAGAACTGATCGGCGCGGGCACGGGACTCTACAATCTGTTGCGCAACATGGGCGCCAGCTTCGGCATATCCATGGTAACCACCCTGCTGGTGCGCGACGAGCAGAAGCACCAGACCAACCAGGGAGTGCACCTCACAGCCACAAATCCCGTCTACTGGAACACTGTGCAGCGAATGACCCATTACTTCGCAGCGCAGGCTGGCACCGCGGGCGGCCGCGCGCGGGCGCTTGGCGAGATCTATCGCGCGCTGAAGCAGCAGGCGATGCTGCTCTCCTACATCGACGATTTCCGCCTTCTCGGCTATCTGAGCTTCTTCTGTATTCCCTTCCTGTTCTTCTTCCGGAATGCCGGTGCGAAAGACCGTCCCACGCCGATGGGCCACTAATCCCGGCGCAGGATGCGGAAGGACGGACGCGGCTCGGCTGAGCCGCGTCCGTTCCATGTTGCGTTACGGGTAGATCCCCCGAATCTGTACAGCTTCGGCCACTCGTCCGATTCCCAACATGTTGGCCGCGATCCGCATCGGGACTTTCCGGTCGGTATGAATCTTCAGCACGTCGCGGAAAGCCGTCTTCATCACCCGCTCCAGGCGGTTATAGACATCCTGAGCGTCCCAGAAGAGGTGCTGCTCGTCCTGCACCCACTCGAAGTAGGAGACCGTCACCCCACCCGCGTTGCACAGAATGTCCGGGATGACGAATACGCCCTTCCGCTCGAGGATGCGGTCGGCCGCCGGCGTCAATGGCCCGTTGGCGGCTTCGGCTACGATTTTTGCGGCCACCCCGGAAGCATTGCTGCCGTCAACAGCGTTTTCGAGCGCGGCCGGCACAAGGATGTCGCAGGGAAGGGTGAGCAGTTCGCTGGGCGCAATGGCCTCGCTGTCAGGAAATCCTTCCACGCGTCCCGTCAGGGCTTTCAGATGGATCAGGCCGGGAATGTCCAGACCATTGCGATTGTAGACGCAGCCGGTCGAATCGCTGACAGCGACCACTTTGGCTCCCGCCTCATGCAGTAGTTGCGCCGCGATGGAGCCGGCGTTGCCGAATCCCTGCACCGCAATCCTGGCCCCCTTCAGCGACAGGTGCAGATGCTCGCACGCTGACTGGATGGTGTAGAAGACACCCCGTCCGGTGGCTTCATTGCGTCCCAGCGAGCCACCCAGGCTGACAGGCTTGCCCGTTACCACGCCGGGTATCGGATAGCCCTTGGTCATGCTGTAGGTATCCATCACCCACGCCATGGTCTGCGGGTTGGTGTAAACATCGGGCGCGGGAATGTCCTGCTCCGGACCAATCAGCGGCAGAATGGCGCTCGTGTAACGGCGCGTCATCCGCTCCAGCTCGCCCTGCGACATGTGTTTGGGATCGCACGTGATGCCGCCTTTCGCGCCGCCAAAGGGAATGCTGACCACCGCGCATTTCCAGGTCATCCAGGTGGCCAGCGCCTTCACCTCGTCCAGCGTCACCTGAGGGTGAAAGCGAATGCCGCCCTTGGCCGGGCCGCGCACGGTACTGTGCTGCACACGATAAGCTTCGAAGCGGTGAATGTGGCCGTCGTCCATGCGCACCGGCACGGTCACGGTGAGGATGCGTTCGGGATACTTGATCATCTCCCGAATGTCCGGTGTGAGTTCCAGCGCGTCCGCTGCGGAATCGAAGTTTTCGAGCGCAACGTCGCAGGCATTTTCTGTGATCACTGCTGTTGTCATGGGTTTCCCCTCCTCTGGAGGGACCCGCGCACGGCGCGGCTCCTCAGCCGGCGCCTGTGGCCGCGAACGAAACCGCTTCGGGCGCGGGTTCCTGATTTGGCGGACCGGCCGGGACTACCCATTTCCGGAAAGCCCGCAAATGTCCCTGCGCGGCCTGGGCATACAGGTGCCGCGCCTGGCGCGTCACCGCGCCAATGTTTCCGTCCTTCACAGGCCGATGATCGACGCCCGCCACCGGCGCGATGCCGACCGCGGTTCCGGTCAGGAAAAGCTCATCGCACACATACAGTTCGCTGCGGCCGATGGGGCGCTCTGCCACCGGCACGCCCAGTTCACGTTGTGCCAGCTCCATGACGGAATTGCGCGTGATGCCTTCGAGCACGTTTTCTGTCGCCGGCGGCGTGATCAGTGCACCGTTGCGCACCATAAAAAGGTTGCAGGTGGCTCCCTCGGCGACGCGGCCGCTCTCGTTCAGCAGCAGGGCCTCGTCGAATCCGCTTCGCCGCGCGTCGTCGCTGGCCAGCGCGCTGTTCACATAGGCTCCACAGATCTTCGCCCGGGCCGGAATCGCGTTGTCCCCGATCCGGCGCCATGAGCTTACACCCACCTGCAGCCCTCTGTCGCCGGGCAGGTAATCGCCGAACGGCAGCGCGACGATGGCAAAGGCATCGCGATCGTCGGGGCACACCCCGACGCGCTCCGCGCACTTGTAGGCCAGAGGGCGAACGTAGACGCTGGTGCGAAATCCGTTGCGGCGCAGCAGCTCGATCGTGACTGCGCAGAGCTGTTCCGCGCTGGCAGGCACGCTGACCCGCAGGATTCCGCAGTTCCGCTTCCAGCGCTGATAGTGTTCGATCGGACGGAAAAGAAAAAGCTCTTCTTCCGTTTCGTTCCAGTGAGCGCGGATTCCTTCGAAAACTCCCGTGCCGTAATGCAGCGCGTGCGTCAGAATTCCCACGCGCGCCTCGCGCATCGGCACATACTCGCCGTTGAAGTAGACAATCAGTCTCGGATCGCATTCAGCCTGCATGGCCCACCTCCGGGCGCGCCTCGCGCATCAGCCTGCGGCCGCAGTCCAGAGCGGCTTCATCCAGCGCCAGCCAGCGCGGATTCCTGACCAGGCGGCCGAGTGCGCTTTCAATGCTGGTCCGCGGCAGCCTGCCGGCAATCTCCAGCAACGCTCCCAGCATCACCATGTTGCCGGCTCGCGAGTCGCCCAGATCGTTCGCGATCTGCGTGAACGGCCGGGCCAGCACCTGCACGTCGTTCCAGTTGCAGTCTTCCGGAACCGCCTCCCCGTTGTAGAGGATCCAGCCGCCGGGACGCACCGTCGAGCAGAACTTGCGCAGCGAAGGCTCGTTCATGGCGACCAGCACGTCGGGATGAGTTACCAGAGGCGAGTCGATCGGCTCGGGCGCGAGCCGCACGTGGCAGTTCGAGGTTCCCGACCGCATCTCCGGTCCGTAGGACGGCAGCCAGGAAACCTCAAGACCCGCATCCAGACCGGCTTCCGCCAGCACTTCCCCCAGCAGCAACACCCCCTGCCCGCCGAAACCGGCCGCGCGCACCTGAAGACTGAGATCCGGCGTGTTGGCAGCCGGGGGCGGGCCCACCGGCAGGCCCGCGTCGGCGACTCCCAGAATTCGCGGGACAGCATTGAGCGGCGGCGGCGGTTCCGGGGGGGAGGTGGGCTGGGCTGCCTGCGTGCGGTCGCGCAGAACCCCCGGAGGGAAGGTCTTCTCCATCACGTCGCGCACCCAGTGCTGTGCCTCCAGCGGCGACATCTTCCAGATGGTTGGGCAGGGCGAGAGGATTTCGACGAGCGAGAACCCGAGCCCGCGCACCTGGTTCTCCAGCGCCCGGCGAACGGCTCGCGCCGCCTGCGCAACCTGCTTATTGTCGCCAAGGCCGACCCGCTCGATGTAAACCGGCGCTTCCAGCGTCGCCAGCAGTTCGCTCACGTGCAGCGGATAGCCCTCGTGCGCGGCGCTGCGTCCCTGCGGACTCGTCGTGCTGGTCTGCCCCAGCAGCGTCGTCGGCGCCATTTGTCCCCCGGTCATGCTGTAAATGGCGTTGTTGACAAAAATGACGGTAATCGCCTCGCCGCGGTTCGCCGCGTGCAGAATTTCCGCCGAGCCGATGGCGGACAGGTCGCCGTCGCCCTGATAGGAGACCACGATGCTGTCGGGGCGGCTGCGTTTCACCGCAGTCGCGACCGCCGGGGCGCGGCCGTGGGCGGCCTGCACATTGCCCACATCGAAGTAGTAGTAGGCGAAGACCGAGCAGCCAACCGGACTGATCAGCACCGTGCGGTCCTGGATGCCGAGTTCGTCAATGGCCTGGGCCAGCATCTTGTGGATGATTCCGTGGCCGCAGCCCGGGCAGTAATGCGTCGCGTGCTGCAGCTCGTCCTTGCGCTCGTAGCTGGAATAGAACGACGCCGGCTTCGACCGCGCGACTTCCCAGGGGACTTCCGGTTCGCTAGACATGGACGATCCACTCCTCTTCCGCCGGTATGACCGGCAGATGACGGCGGGCCAGCTCGCGTACCGCGTCGAGCACCTCGTGATGGGTGGGCGCATTGCCGCCCACGCGATTGAGGAACTCCACCGGACGCGCCCCGTTCAGGGCCAGCCGCACATCTTCCAGCAGCTGGCCGTTGCTCATTTCCACCACCAGAAACGCCCGCGCGCGCGGAGCCAGCCGCTGCAAGTGCAGGGTCGGAAAGGGATAGAGCGTAATCGGCCGCAGCACGCCCGCCGGCAGCCCGGCGGCGCGTGCCTCGGCTGCCACGCCCTTGAGGATGCGCGCCACAATGCCATAGCCTACCAGGACGATTTCGGCATCCTCGGTGCGCCAGTCCTCGGCACGCGCCTCGCGCTGCTCGGCAATGAAATACTTGGCTTCGAGCTGGCGGACATGTGCCTCCAGTTTGTCCGTGTCCAGGTACATGGAAGTGATTACGTTGTGGCGACTCTCGGCGCTGCCGGCTACCGCCCAGCGCGGCAGCCGCGGTTCGGTGGCGGCCTGCGGAAACTCGACCGGCTCCATCATTTGCCCGATAAACCCGTCGGCCAGCAGCACCACCGGGTTCCGGTAGCGATCCGCAAGGTCGAAGGCGAGCGCGGTCAAATCGGCCATCTCCTGCACGGAATGGGGCGCAAGCACCAGGGTGCGGTAGTTGCCGTGTCCGCCCCCTTTCACCACCTGGTGGTAATCGCTCTGCTCGGAAGCGATGTTGCCGAGGCCCGGTCCGCCCCGGGTGATGTCGGCGATCACGCAGGGCAGCTCCGCGCCAGCCATGTAGCTGATGCCTTCCTGCATCAGGCTGATCCCCGGCCCGCTGGAGGCGGTCATGGCGCGCACACCGGCCGAGGCCGCACCATACAGCATGTTGATGGCAGCCACTTCGCTTTCTGCCTGAAGAAAGACCCCGCCCACCTGGGGCATACAGACCGCCGCCGCTTCGGTGATTTCGCTGGCCGGCGTGATGGGATATCCATAGAAACCGCGGCATCCGGCGAGGATGGCGCTCTTCACGATGGCTTCATTGCCCTTCATCAGATGCCTGTGCATCGGATCGCCTCCTCTCAGCGGCTGGTCTTCGCGCTGCGCTCCGCGGCTGGCCGCGACCGCACTGCGCGCAAAACCGTAATCGCTCCCGGCTCGGGACAGACCAGAAAGCAGATGCCGCAGCCGGTGCATCCCGCGCCCGCGTACCTCGCGCTTCGATAGCCATACGGATTCAGCGTCTCGTCCATGCGGATCGCCTTCGGCGGGCAGGCTTCGATGCAGAGGCCGCAGCCCTTGCACTCCTTCGCATCCACTCGCAGCAGGCCCGCGTCTCGATGGGGAACATTGGTCATGGCACCTCCTCACAGGGCAGAGACTTCCGCCGCGCGGCGCTCGAGGTAATGCGAGCGCACAGCAAACTCCTCCAGCTCCGCCTGAAACCGCGGATCGGCAATGGCGATCAGCGCCTGCGCGCGCTCGCGGAGCGACCTGCCGTGCAGCTGGGCAATACCATGCTCGGTCACCACGTAATGCACGTCGGCCCGCGAGGTCACGACTCCCCCGCCCGGCTCCAGCACCGGAACGATCCGCGAGACGCTCCCATGGAGAGCCGTCGAGGGCAGCGCGATGATGGGAACCCCTCCCCGCGAGCGCGCCGCCCCGCGAATGAAGTCCAGCTGGCCGCCGAAGCCGCTGTACGGCCGCGTGCCGATGGAGTCCGCGCACACCTGGCCGGTCAGATCGACCTGCAGCGCGGAGTTGACAGCCACCATGCGTTCGTTCCGCGCCACCACAAACGGATCGTTCGTGTAGCTGATGGAGCGGAACTCGAAGATCGGATTCTCGTGAATGAAGTCGAACAGGCGGCGGGTTCCCAGAACGAACGCAGCCACGGCCTTGCCGCGGTGGAGCGACTTGCGCTCTCCGTTGATCACACCGGACTCGATCAGCGCGATCACGCCGTCGGAAAACATCTCGGTGTGAATGCCGAGATCGCGCTTGTCTCCGAGGCACGCCAGCACCGCCTCCGGAATCCCACCGATCCCGGTCTGCAGCGTAGCGCCATCGGGAATCAGCGAGGCTACGTACTCCGCCACGCGCAGGTGCAGGGGAGTGAAAGACTCGGCTGGCAGCTCGAGGAGCGGGTGCGAAGTTTCCACTATCGCCGAAATCCGGCTCACGGGAAGGAAGGTGTCGCCGTGGGTCCGCGGCATCTGGTCATTCACTTCGGCCAGGATGACCGGGGCGCAGCGCGTCGCCGTCAGAGTACAGTCCACAGTCGTCCCGAGGCTTACAAAGCCGTGAACGTCCGGCGGCGACACCTGCATCAGGACCACATCCAGAGGCAGCGCGCCGCTGGTGAAGAGACCTTCGATCTCGCTCAGGAAGATCGGGGTGTAATCGGCGCGCCCGGCTGCCACCGCTTCCCGGACGTTGGCCCCAAGAAAAAGCCCGCGATGGCGAAAGTGCCCCTCGTACTCCGGCCTCGTGTAGTCGGCGCTGCCCAGGGTCATCATGTGGACGATTTCGACGTCCCGGATCTCGGGCGCGCGCGCGACGAGGGCCTGAACCAGTGCCGAAGGCGTGCCACATCCGGACTGAATCCAGACCCGGGCGCCTGAGCGCACGGCCTCCAGCGCCCGAGCGGCCGTCGTACGGCGTGCCCGATATTCGTCTTTCCAGCTCATCGAGAATCGCCTCCGGACGGGTCAGAACGGGTCATGGGCGCACGCGTGCGCCTTTCTCCCAAAACGATCCAGGGTATGCCCCGGCCGGGGGCAACCGCAGTGATGGCCGTCACCCAGTCAGGGGGAGTCGCTGTCCCATCAGAATCGGCGGATTTTTCCAGGGATTGAGCCGCCCGGGCAGGCTCCAGGAGCAGAAAACAGCAAACAAGCCGGGGCGGGCAGAGCGGAGGGTCGCTTCTGCCCGCCACGGGGGGACGGAGCAGTCAGAGGGCTACGGTGACGGCCTTGATTTCCGTATAGTTGTGCAGCACTTCCTCGCCCATCTCGCGGCCCCATCCGGACTGTTTATATCCCCCGAAGGGCAACGAGGCGTCGAAGACGTTGTGGCAGTTTACCCACACCGTCCCGGCGCGGATGCCGCGTGCGACCTTGTGGGCGAGCGAGAGATTCTGCGTCCAGACGGAGGCGGCCAGTCCGTAGACGGTGTCGTTGGCGCGCCGGATGATCGCGTCTACGTCGGCGTCGGAGAAAGGCACGGCGCAGACGACAGGGCCGAAGATCTCCTCCTGCACCACCTTCATGCGCGGGTTGGTGTTCGTGAGCACCGTCGGCCGCACGAAGTAGCCGCGCTCGACGCCGGAGACCGGCCCTCCCGCGCTGATCTTCGCACCCTCCTGAACACCTGACTCAATGTAGCCGACGACTTTGCGGTACTGCTCGTCGCTGACCAGCGGACCCATCTGGCAGGAGGGATCGAGGCCGGGCGCGAGCTTGATGTCCTCCGCCACGTGGCTGACGCCTTCCACCACGCGGTCGAACACCTTCTCGTGGATGTAGAGCCGCGAACCGGCGCAGCAGCACTGGCCATGGTTGAAGAAAATGGCGCTGGCGGTGCCGGAAATGGCCTGATCGAGCCGGGCATCCGGGAAGACAATCGCCGGCGACTTGCCGCCGAGCTCGAGAGTCACTTTCTTCAGGTTGCCGGCGGCGGCCTTCACAATCAGTTTGCCGACCTCCGTGGAGCCAGTGAAGGCGACCTTGTCCACCAGGTCGTGAGCGGCCAGCGGCGCGCCCGCGCCTTCGCCGTAGCCGGTAAGCACATTGACCACCCCGGGCGGAAAGCCGGCCTCGTCGAATAGCTGTGCCAGCCGCAGACCGGAAAGCGGCGTCTGCTCGGCGAGCTTCAGGACGATGGTGCAGCCGCACGCCAGCGCGGGAGCCAGCTTCCACGCCGCCATCAGCAGCGGGAAGTTCCAGGGAATGATCTGCGCCACGACGCCGATGGGCTCGCGGAGGGTGTAGGAGTGGAAGTCGTATCCAGCCGAAAGCGGCAGCGTGGTTCCGGAGATCTTCGTGGCCCATCCCGCCATATAGCGGAACATATCCGCAGAAAGCGGGACGTCGGCGACGCGAGCCACGGAGAAGGGCTTGCCATTGTCGAGGGATTCCAGCTCGGCGAACTCGTCGTTGTGCTGCTCGAGCAGATCGGCGAGCTTCCACAGCAGGCGGCCGCGCTGCGAAGGCGCCAGGCGCACCCACGCGCCGTCGTCGAAGGCGCGGCGAGCCGCAAGCACAGCCCGATTCACGTCTTCCGATTCGGCCTCGGGGACGCGGGTGATGACCTCGCCGGTAGCCGGGTTGTAAACGGGGAAGGTCCTGCCGGAAGCCGCCTTGACGAAGCGGCCGTCGACATACATGCGATGTTCCTGGGAGACGAAGTCAGCGGTGGGACCGCTGACGCGGGGGTCGACCGTGACAGTTGCCATAAGTTTGACCTCGGGTGCAACCGGTCACGCGGATGCGGCAGGGTGGGACCCCGGTCTGCTGGCCACTCGGCGAGTGGAACAAAGGCCGCTCTCTTCAGGACCGCGGCGTGCCGGAACAATGCACCCCAGGACTCTACCACCGGACGGCGAGAGTTGACCAGGGGCACCAGACAGGGGGCTCGAGGGTCCCGGATTGCCGGATTGGGACCGGGGACGGGAGCCGGATCCGGCGGCCGCGATCACCAGTCGCCGATGGTGCCGTCAAGCTTCCGCAGCACCGGCAGATAGGCCCGCTGATACGGATACTTTGCTGCCAGCTTCTCGTCCAGTTCCACGCCGAGGCCCGGCGCTTCGCCGGGATCCATGTACCCGTTCTCGAACCGATAGGCATGAGGGAAGACGGCGTCCGCTTCGGCGCTGTGCGGCATGTGCTCCTGAATGCCGAAGTTATGGATGGCGATGTCGAAATGCAGCGCCGCAGCCATGCACACAGGCGACAGGTCGGTCGGCCCGTGGCAGCCGGTGCGCACGTGATAGAGCGCGGCAAAATCCGCAATCTTTTTCAGCGCCGTAAAGCCGCCGGCATGCGTCAGCGTCAGCCGTAGGTAATCGATCCACTGGTTGCGGATCAGCTCGTGTACATCCCAGACGGAGTTCAGGACCTCGCCGGTTGCAAGGGGCGTGGTCGTGTGCTCGCGAATCACGCGGAACCCCTCCTGCAATTCCGCAGGAACGGGATCCTCCATCCAGAAAAGGTGAAACGGCTCCAGTTCTTTGCCCAGCCGCGCGGCTTCGATGGGCGTCAGCCGGTGGTGGCAATCGTGAAGCAGATGCAGATCGTCGCCGGACCTGTCACGCACGCGCGCGAAGAGTTTCGGCACATGGAGCAGATATTTCTCCGTCGACCACCGGCTCTCGCTCGGCAGCCCGCGCTCGGCAGGTTCATAGGGACGCCCGCCTCCGGGCACGCCATAGGTGGCGTCCAGTCCGGGAATGCCGCTCTGCACGCGAATCGCGCGGTACCCCATCTCCTGGTGTCGGGCCACATCATCGAGGGCTTCCTCGATGTCGCTGCCATGCGCGTGGCAGTAAACCAGGACGCCTTCCCGGCTGCGCCCGCCGAGCAGGTTGCAGACCGGCGTGTTCAGCGCCCTGCCCTTGATGTCCCAAAGCGCCATATCTGCCGCGCCGATCGCGGACATGGTTACCGGCCCGCGCCGCCAGTACGCCCCGCGATAGAGATACTGCCAGATGTCTTCGGTCCGGAACGGATCGCGCCCGATGAGGCAGGGAATGACGTGATCGCTGAGATAGCTGGCGACGGCGAGCTCACGCCCGTTCAGCGTACCGTCGCCCAGACCGCAGATGCCTTCGTCCGTTTCGATCTTCAGCGTGACGAAGTTCCGCCCCGGCGAACAGACGTTCACGGACGCGCTGCGGATCTTCATTCTGTCGGCTTCTCCTGCGCTTCCGGAACGATGGCCATGTAGTCGATCGGCGCCGGCTCGCCATCGTCAGGGCGGCCTTCGACGGTCAGCACATCGCCCGGCCGCAACGGCACGCCATGCAGAGTGCAGCGTACGGCGGTGGACCCGTCGGGCGCGTCCCCTGGCAGGAACATGTCCGCCTTCCAGTGCGCCAGCGCCTGGCCGTTCAGCATCAGATCGAACGTCGAGACGCCATGGCGGTAATCGAAATACTGCACGGCGACGGCGTACCAGCCGGCCGGACCAGTGAACTTTGTGGAAGCTGTGCAGACGGCGTGGTTTTCGCAGACGTACGCCTTGCCCCCGGAAGCGGATTCCCATGGATGTACGGCGACCGGCGCGTAGCCGTCCAGCTGCATCTGCGAGGCGGGGATGCGGTCGGGATAGCGGCCGACGCGGCCGAGCTCGTCGGGGATGCCGGACCTCCGACGGAACCAGCGCGTAATCGCATCCCGCCACTCGATTGATTCGCCTGCCTGGTACTCCAGCATGTGCAGAGTGGATTCGTACGGCTGAGGCGGAATGACGCCGCGCAGCGTCTTCCACTCTCGCACCAGGCCCGCGGCTTCCTGAGCGCCCTGGTAGTGCAGGTTGTAGATCTCCTGGATGACGGTTTGGCCGTTGTGCAGGCGATACGTATACGGCACGTGATGCAGGAAGAGCAGCAGATTGTCCGGGCAGGTCTTCAGCGACCCATACATCTGCGCCACTTCCGGCGGGTACTGGCCGATGAACCCCGTTCCGGTTGCTGTCGTCCGGTCCATGCCCACGCCGGTATGAGTCGCGCGGATCCACTGGCCCCAGCCGTTGTTTTCCTGCGACTGCGGCGCCGGCCCGTAATGCGATCCGGTGATGTTGGTCAGCGTCTGGAGGCCGAGCGGTCCGGTGTAGTCCTCGTAGATGTGCCAGGAAGACATCAGCATCCGGCTCAGCGTGCTCACCACCGTCGGGTCGTCGTTGAAATAAAGTCGAGTCCAGTCCCTGGCGATGGTTTCGGCCGAGGTATCAGGATTCCACGCGAGCCGGCCAAAGCCGTAAAGATTAGCGAGCGCCAGATCGCTGCCCATCCAGTTATCGTCCATGCCCACGCAGGTTACGCCCACAAATCCACCCAGGGGCCGGTGGAAGGTTTTTCCCGTCACGATGTCCCTGAGCGGAGCAGACCGGTCTTCCGGGTGCAGATCAAAGTCGAGATAGCTTTGCCATTGAGTGGGCAGATAGACAAGCTGATGCTGCTGGCCCATGTATTCCTGGGTGACGTCCAGCTCAATGGCGCTGCTGGTCCGGCGCAGGCCGGCGAACAGCGGCGAGACCGGCTCGCGCACCTGAAAATCAATGGGCCCGTTCTTGATCTGAATCACGACATTCGAGGCGAACTGGCCGTCGAGCGGATGGAAGATGTCGTACGCGGCTCTGGCGCGGTCGGCCTTCCTGTCATGCCAGTCCAGATGGTTGTTATAGACAAAGGCGCGATACATCAGGACGCCGCCGTGAGGCCGGAGGGCGTCGGCCAGCACGTTGGCGGCGGCCACCGGGGTAAGGCCGTATTTCGAGGTTCCGGGCTCTCCCTCCGAATCGGCCTTGACAACGAACCCGCCGAAATCCGGAATGGCCGCATAGATTTCGTCGATTTTGGCGCGCCACCAGGCTCGGACCCTGGGATCGTTCGGATTGTAGGTGTCGAGCTCGCCGATGGTTTGCGGGCTGCTCAGGTTAACCGCCAGCGACAGCCGGACACCCCACGGGCGAAACACGTCGGCGATTCGGGCCAGCTCGCGGATGATGTCGGGCTCCAGAAAGCGCGGATCTGCGTTGACATTGTTCACCGTACAGCCGTTGATGCCGAGCGAGGCCAGCAGGCGCGCGTAGTCCCCGGCGCGCGTCAGGTCGCTGCGCACCGCCCCGTGGTCAAAGAAGATGGAGCGGCCTCCGTATCCGCGCTCGATCGTCCCATCGAGGTTGTCCCACTCGTTGGTCCAGCGAATGGGCGCCGCGGGCGAGTCCGCGCCCTCCATGGACGCGAAGCTCTGACCCTGCGCCATCCCGAGAAGGAGATGAAAGGTCCCGTACAGGATGCCGCGCGGATCGGATCCATCGATCAGCCAGTACGTATGTCCCTTTGCGAAATAAGGTTCGAGCGCAAAGCCCTCCGGACCGACAGCCGGCGCCTGATATTGGGGGAATGCGCGGTGCAGCTCGCCGCTGGTGCCCAGAACCCAGGCGGCGTAATTCGGAATCCCCGTCTCGACCCGCAGGCCGCGGTCGAGCATGGACCGCACCCCGCGCTGTATCTCCTGTTGCGCGCTGGCCGCGACCGCTGAGGAGTCGAGGGTAACGACGGCCGGCGGCATCTGTGCGTACTCGGCACCGAGATCGATATCCAGTGGCGGCGCGTAGCGCAGCCAGGCCTGATCGTTGTTATCCTGCCCGCGGAGCGGAAGCGGGGCGAACAGGCAGGCGGCAAGCACAAGCGCACACAGGCGACGAATTCGACCGAAATCCATTCGCGCAGTCCTGTCCAGTTCAAACCCGGCCGTCCCAATTTTCGCAGAAATGCGGCAGGTTTGTTGGCAGCGCGAACTAACTGAGAAACCCCGAGCATCGACATGCCGGTTTCGGCCCACCCCATGGCAGAGGTCATCGCGGCGCGAAGGAAGCCGGTTCGCCGGACTTCAGGCCCTCTGCCTCGCAGCGGCTGTCCGGCGGCCAGCTTCCGCGGGGCCCATTTCCCGCGGCGCCTGCCGCTGGAAGACCAGAGCGGCCGCGCCGCGGAGTCGGGCGATGTCGCCTTCGCGCACCGGCCGGACAACCGGAGGAACTCCCGCCAGCGTGAGGCTGGCCACTTCTTTTTCAATGATGGGAGCGTATCGATGCCATGCCGGCGTAATCTCGCCCGCGATCAGGATGGTGCTGGGGGAAAGCCCCGCGATCAGGATGCGGAGCCCGCGGCCGATCCAGGCGGCCTGCTGAGCCAGCGCTCGGGCTGCAGCCTGATTGCCCCCCTCTGCCAGACTCAGCAGATCGTGGAAGGTAATGGGTGGCGTATCCGGTTCGAGCTCGCGGTAATATCGAAGCGCGGCGCGTGACGACGCGAAGGTCTCCCAGCATCCCCTCTGCCCGCAGGCGCACCGCGGGCCTGCCGGATCCATGGGAACATGTCCGAACTCGCCGGCCACTCCGTGATGTCCGGAAATCATGTGTCCATTGGCAAAGACGCTGCTCCCCACGCCCTCGGACACGGTCACCAGGACCGCGTCGCGCACACCATCCATCCGCCCGAACGTCAGCTCCGCCAGCAACGCGGCGGTTGCGGCGTTTTCCATCTTGACGGGCTGCCTCATCTTCGCTTCGATGGTCTTCTTCAGGTCGAAGTCGGGCCAGTGCAGGTTCGGCGCAAAGATCAGCCGCTGCGTCGCCGGGTCCACGCGCCCCGGCAGGCTGATGCCGATCCCCTCCGTGGACTTTCCGGGCTGACCGCGCAGCAGGTGCTGCATGCTCTCCACGATCAGCCGTGTGGAAGCGGCAGGGTCGGAGTTCAGTGCCGTCGTCGCTCTGGCCAGAACCCGCCCGTTCAGGTCAACCACGGCGACCGTCGCCCGGCGGGGATGAATATCCACCGCCACTGCCACCAGATCCTCGTTCAGTCCCAGCATCGTGGGTCGCCGCCCGCGCGGCGCGGAAGCCACCGGGCCTTCGCGTACCCACTTCTCTCCAATCAGCTGCTCGACGATCTGCGAAACGGTGCTGCGCTGCAGACCCGAGCGCCGCGCCAGATCGGCGCGCGAAATCGGCTGGCTGGTCCGAATCAGCTCCAGCACAATATCCCGATTGATGCGGCGGGCGGTTTCGCTCGAAGCCACCTGCACACTGCTCAGATCGACATGCCGAATCCCGGCCGCATGCTGCAGGGCTCTTCTGTCACCCGCGCTGGCGCTCGTCGCCGGGCTCAAGGCTTCCTCCTGTCGGCAGTGCCCATTCTGTTTCCTGTTCGAAGTCCACTCCACTGTACACCGCCGATGCCCGGCAACGAGGCTTATTGATTCACTCCGCTGGCCAAATAGCCGCCGTCGACCGCGAGGATCTGGCCGGTGATGAACGATGCGCTTTCCGAGGCCAGAAAGACTGCGGCGCCTACCAGTTCGTCGAGCTTCCCATAGCGGCGCATGGGTGTGCGCGTCAGGACTTCGCGCCCTCGCGGAGTCTGGTCCAGCAGCTCCTCGTTCAGCGGTGTCGGGAAGAAGCCCGGCGCGATGGCATTCACACATACGCCATGCCGCGCCAGTTCCACGGCGAGCGATTTGGTGAGCGCGCCCACGCCGGCCTTGCTCGCGCCGTAGGCCGCCACTTCCGAGAACGCAACGAAGGTCGCCAGCGAGGCAATATTGATGATCCGCCCCCAGCCATGCCTGACCATCCCCGGCGCGACAATCTGGCAGGCGCGCAGGGTCCCTGTCAGGTTGGTTTCGAGGATCTCCGTCCACTCCTCTTCCGGACACTCGAGCGTGGGGACGCGGCGGGTGATGCCGGCGGCGTTCACCAGAATATCGACCTTGCCGAAGGCCGCTGCGGTCTCTCGGTGCAGCTTCTCAAGCGACGCGCGATCCAGCACATCAGCGCAGATCTCCAGCGTGCGGCTGCCCCGCTCGCGAATCTCCGCCGCCACGCAGGTCACTTCCTGGATCCTGCGCGCGCTGGCCACCACATCCGCTCCCGATTCCGCCAGGCCCAGGGCTGTCGCTCGCCCGATGCCCGAAGTCCCTCCAATCACCAGCGCCGTGCGCCCGCTCAGATCAAAACCCCCCTTCGCCATCCGCTCTCCCTCTTTTGTTGTGCATGCAAACTAATTCTACCGCAAAGCGGGAGAGACGGCGCGATTCCAGGCGCCGCCGGCCAGAGCGCGCTGCACTCAGTGGCTCGCGCCTTCCAGAATGGCGGGAATGTAGAAGTGGAAGAAGCGGTCCGAATCGGAGCGGAGACATACGCTGACATTCGGTGGGCCGGCTGTCACGCGCGTGTATCCCCTGTCGTCCACCACGATATGCATGGGCCGAGTGGGACAAAGGCTGGGGTCGATGGTCGCCGCAACCGCCATGGCATCGTACAGGGTTGGCGTGGGATTCTGCATGGCATACGACCACTCTGCATATAACGAGCCGAGGGCGTCGGTGACCGGCGTGTCCCGGCTGAACAGAGTGGCGCGCAGCACCTCGTCCAGCTTGAGCTGCGTGGAATCAAGCGGCATCATTTCGATCGGCACGCCGGAAGCAAAGAGAGCCTGGGATGCCGGAATATCCGAGGCGACGTTGTATTCCGGATCGGGGCCGTGGCTGGGCAGATAGCCCAGATCGCCGTAACCGCGGCGGATCGAGCCGCCCATCAGCACGATGCGCTTCAGCTGGTGAAACTCCGTCGGGTCCTGCTCGAGGAGCGCCGCCACATTGCTGTACGGCGCGATGGCAATCAGAGTGATTTGTCCGGGATTGCGCTCGATCAGATCACGCATGAAATCGATGGCGTTCGGAAACCCGCCCGCCGGCGCGGGCCAGGCCTCTGCCCAGCGCTCCTGGGTGAACTGCGCGCTGTCGCGAGTCCTCGGCCCCACGGCCACGGGGATTCCACCATATCCGGTCTGGGTGAGAAAGCGCCGCGCCAGCCGAGCGCGCATTTCGGTATCGCCCCAGGCCGTCGTCACCCCCATAACCTGGAGCCGGGGACTGGAGACGGCGAGCGCCAGGGCAAAGGCGTCATCGATGTCGTCGCCCATGTCGGTATCAACGATGACTTTCTCGCGGGTGATCTGGCGGCCGCTCTCCTGATCGCGCCCCGGATGCGGCGCCTGCGCACGAGGGGAACGGCCATCCGCGCCGCACAGGACAAAAACAGCCAGACCCAGCGTCCAGATCGTTCTTACCCGTAAATCCATGAAAAACTCCTCGTGGGAAGGTCCGCCCTGCTTAGCTCGGTAGTTTCGGATGCAGCTTCCCGAACCCGGTGGCCTGCTGATACGCGCGCGCAAAGGCACACAACTTCGCATCCTGATAGTGCCCGGCAAGAAACGTGATGCTCACCGGCGTGCCCGGCCCTCCGCTCTGATCGTCGATCGGGATGTCCGCGGGCGGAACCGGAGCGTCGCTCCCGCGCAGGCCGTCAGGCACAATCACCGCGGGATGCCCGGTGAGATTCGTGACCACCAGCTGCTCGCTGTTCGTCGAGGTCACAAGGACGTCCGCCTGCTCGAACAGCTTCGCCATCGCCAGGATGCCGAGCGATCGCGCGCGGTTCGCCTCAATGTACTCCACTGCGGGACAGAAGCGGGCGACGCGGAAGTCATTCGGCCAGTCCTCAGGACCCTGGCGCGTCAGCAGCCTGTCGCGCCCGGTCATGGTCAGCTCATCGAACGCCGCGGCGGCTTCTGCGGTTAACAGCGGAGTCATGGCTTCGAATGGCAGATTCGGCAGCTCCAGGGGAATGAGGGTCACGCCCATCGATCGCAGCTTGTCCAGCGCCGCCATATCGTAGCTGCGATCGTACTCGCGCTGGGCGCGGTAGGCCGCCGTTCTCTGCTCGCGCTGCCGGCGCTGCTTCTTTTCCGCCTGCGTGGCTCCTGCGGGCAACGGCGGCATCGGCCGAGCCGGCTCTTCCGCCTCGAATGTCTTCTTCAGATAACCGACGCGCAGGCTCTTCCAGTCGAAATCGGCATTCCAGTTGAAGGCCGCGTCGCGGACGGAGAGATCCTCGCCGTCAGGACCATAAATCGCCTCCAGCACGGCGGCGCAGTCTTCCACAGCCCGGCAGATGGGCCCCAGCTTATCCATCGTCCAGCTCAGCGCCATCGCCCCGGTGCGCGGTACAAATCCAAAGGTGGGGCGAAGACCCGTGACGCCGCAGCGCGTCGAGGGCGAGGAAATGGAGCCGAGCGTCTCCGATCCGACAGCGAATGCCACGCAGCCGGCGGAAGTGGCCGACGCGGGTCCGGCCGATGAGCCGCTGGATCCCTGCTTCGGATTCCACGGATTCCGCGTCCGCCCGCCAAACCAGTAATCCCCCATCGCCAGCGCGCCCAGCGTGAGCTTGGCGATCAGCACCGCGCCGGCGGCGTCCAGGCGCTTCACCACCGTGGCGTCCTCGTCGATCATCTGGTGCTCGAACCCGCCCGCGCCCCACGTGGTGGGATAGCCTTTAACGGCCAGCAGATCCTTGGCGCCCCAGGGCAATCCGTGCAGCGGTCCCCGATAATGTCCGCGGGCGATTTCCGCATCAGCCTCGCGCGCCTGTGCCATCGCGCGATCGGTGGTCAGCGTGATCACAAAGTGCAGCAGTGGATCGTACCGCCTGAGCCGCTCCGTGTACATTTCCGTGAGCGCGACCGAAGAGACCCTGCGCCGCCGCACCAGATCGCCCAGCTCCATCGCCGTGGCGAAGGCCAGGTCCTCCACACTGGCTGGCATGCGAAGTGCCGACGGCGCCGCGCTGTAAACGGGCATCTCGCGCTGCGTGCTGATCGTTTCGCCCGGCGCCAGCGGATCGAAGATAAACGCCGGCGCGACGCTGTTGGGCAGGTGCAGCTTCCGAATCTCCGCGTAGCTTTCCCGCTGCTGATTCAGCCCGTCCAGCATCGCCTCGCGGTATTCCGGAGCGATCGAAACTCCCGCCAGCGCCGCCGCCTGTTCGATCATCTCCGGGGTGATGGGCGGCAGCTTCGCTTCCTCCGCGCCCGCGGGCTGCTGTTGCTGAGCCTGGGCCGCCAGCGTGTACAGCGCACCGGGAAACAGCGTGGAGGCAAGGCCGAAGCGGCCACTCACGGCGAGGAACGTCCTGCGATCCAAAGCCATGACAGACAGAGTAACGGCTGACTGCGGCGCTGCAAAGCCCTGAAGGACGGCTACTCCGGAATCTGCCGGCCTTCCCCTTCCCTCAGAATCCAGAACCGCTCCCGATCATCGCGTCCCGCCAGCGCGCTGCGCAGCCGCGCGGGTGGATCGGCTTCGCCGTCGTCGGCGAGGGAAAATGTTCCAAAATGAATGCCCACGGCCATCGCTGCCCCCGCCAGCGCCCGAGCTTCAACGGCCTGCTCGGGCGTCATGTGCACCGGGCCCATGAACCACTCCGGCTCGTATGCGCCGATCGGCAGCAGTGCCAGCCGGATGGGAGCGAAGCGCCCGCCGATCTCCTCGAAGAAATTGCCGAAGCCGGTGTCGCCGGCAAAATAAAGGTTCCCGCGCTCCGCCTCCAGAACCCATCCGCACCACAGCGTGCGGTTGCGGTCGAAGGGCGTGCGCGCGGAGAAGTGCTGCGCCGGCACGCAATGGATACCCCGGTCTCGCCACATCGACGTCTGCCACCAGTCCAGTTCCTGCACCTCGCGCAGTCCGCAGCGGCGCACCAGCGGCGCGACGCCCAGCGGACAGAAGACCGCGGGATCGTGCTCCGTCGCGAGCCGGCGCAGCGTCGGCATGTCGAGATGGTCGTAATGATTGTGGCTGAGCAGAATGGCGTCGATGGGCGGCAGATCTTCAAAGCGAATCCCCGGCGCGCGGTGGCGCTGCGGCCCGGTGAAGCTCACCGGGCTGACGCGGCGCGACCATACCGGGTCCGTCAGCAGGTTCAGCCCTTCCGTCTGCAGCAGTACGGTGGCGTGGTTCACGAACGTGACCCGCAGCGCAGCGCCCTCCACGCGGTCGGGAGGCCTGGGCCCGGGCGGAGAGGGAATCCATTGCGGCCATGCCCCGGGCTGGCGGGTCCGCATCCACTTCAGCGCATCGAGAAAACTGTGATCCGGAACTCCCGGGTTGAAATAACGGCCATCGCGGAAATGCTCAGGACCTGTTGCGAGCGTGAACTCCGGCTCAAGAATCGAACTTGTGCCCATGATAAGAAGATGCGGCTGGCGCGCTTCGGACGCAAGCCGCGCCCCGCATTCAGCCGTCCGCACACTCCGCGAAGGACCGGCGATCCGTCCTGGTTACATCGGTGCAGGCAGCCTGGCAAATGCGGCCAGCGAATCGTGCAGCCGATCGAAGATCCGCTCGGGAGGAATGATTTCCGAAAGGTGATGCCGCTCGAAATCGGCCCTGCTCGATGGAGACATTCTCGCAAATCCCAGGGCAACATCCGCAGTGGCCAGTTGGCTGTTCAGCTCCGCGACCACCCGCGCTGCCGAGTAATCGATGTCTGTCATCGCCTCGGCATCCACGATCACCCAGCGCACGGCTGAGCGCGCAGGGCCGGCGAGGGTCAGAATCTCCTGGGCAAAGCGATTGGCATTCGCATAGAACAGCGCCGCTCCAAACCGATACAGAACAAGCCCCGGCTCCGTCACCACCCCCGGAGCCACCGGAACGGCCTTCCAGGCGCCGTTGGCGACGAACTGGATCACCCCGGTGGGTGGATGGTAGCTGTGGCGCACAATCCGCAGCAGCGACAGTGCCATGGCTGCCAGAATCCCCTCCTCCACGCCTGCCCCAACCACCACCACCGCCGTGATCAGCGCCACGGCAAACTCGCCCGGACTCTCCTGGCGCATCGCCCTCATGCCCCGCACATCGATCAGATGAATGGCCACCAGGAGCACCAGCACTCCCAGCACACACTGCGGGAGGTATTGCAGCGGCCTGGCCAGAAACAGCAGCACGCAGGCGACAACAACCGCCGTCGACACCTGCGCGATCTGGCCTTGCCCTCCCGCGCTCTCCACCATGGCCGTCTGCGTGGGGCTGCCGTTGACCACGAACGTCCCGGTCAGCGCAGCCGCCGCGTTGGCTGCGGACAGACCCACCAGGTCCCGGTTCTCATTGAGCTCCTGATGGTGGCGCAGCGCATAAGCCCGCGCCGTCGCTGCGCTCTGGGTCACGATCATGATCGCGCACGATCCCGCAATCGGAATCAGCGGTGGAATCTCCTTCCAGGCAAGCAGGTGAAGACCGAAATGCGGCAGACCTCCCAGCACGGGCCCGATGATCGCAATCCCGTGTGCGGAGAAGTGCCAGATCGCGCTCGCCGCGGTCACACCGATCACAGCCGCCAGCGCTCCTGGCACCCTGGGCGCGAATTGCCTCAATCCCAGAACCACCAGCAGCACGCTGCCGGCGACCAGCAGGGTGGGAAGGTGCAGCATCGGGAGTTCGCGAATAATCTCTCCCGCCTGACCGAGAGTCGTGCGCGCGCGGACCGGCAATCCGATCGTCTCGCCGAGCACCGCAATCCCAACCTGAAATCCCACTCCGGTCAGGAATCCCACTATCACGGTCTGGGACAGGAAATCTGCGATGAAGCCCAGCCTGAGCAGCCGCCCCAGCAGCAGAAAGGCTCCCGTCAGCAGCGCGACCCAGCCGGCGAGCGCAACGTAGTGGGCGCTGGCCAGCGGAGCCATACCCGCGAGCCCGCCGGCAAGAATCGCCGCTGTCGCCGAATCGGCCGCCACCACCAGATACCGCGACGAGCCAAACGCCGCGAAGGCCAGCAGCGGCAGCAACAGGGTATAAAGTCCGGTGACCACCGGCATGCCGGCGATCCGCGTATACCCCAGCACCTGGGGGATGTTCATCGCCGCCAGGGTGATCCCGGCGCGCGCATCGCGCAGCGCTGTGCCTCGCCGAAAAGGTCGAACGCCCTCAAACAGGCTCAAGGACTCGTGCTCCCCGCTACCGCTCAGACGCTCCAATCATACGGCCTCCCTCACCTGCGCCCCCACAGGAAAATACCCCGCCGCGCCCGGGTTTCCCCCGCAGCTGTTTTCCGATGCGGACGGTGAGAAAACGTCCGGGATCCGCTGTTTATGGGGGTCCGAGCGTTTGGACAGGATTCCCCGGACTCGCCGGAGACATGCCTGATCCCGGAATGGATCGCACCTTCGCTCGTCTTGCGGGTCTGCTCTGACCCCTGACAGCAGCCGCTCCTGATGCGCGGATCAGCTCAAAACCGCTGATTGCGATTATCATGAGGTGGCTTCGAACACCTTCCGCAGAGTGGAGTTTGCCATGCGCTCGAGAACCGCGGCAATGGTGCTGCTTTCCCTCCTGTCATCGTGTGCCTTTGCTGCATCGGGTTCCGATGTTGTCTGGCGCATCGGCAAATTCGACCGCTCTTCGGCCGAATTCGCGCAGGGTTCGCCAACCGAGCCGGTCAGCTATGTGACCGGAGAGGCGCAGCCGGCGAAAGACTGGTATGCGTATGCTCCGTCGTTCTATCCCGGCAGCCAGCCGAACAACGCCAGTGCGCCTCGGGCGATTGTGTTTTCCATCTCCGGAAGCCGCGCGCGCGCCTGGCGTCTGATCGTCTCCATCATGATCGATCATCGGAGTGTGCCTGCGCTGCGCGTGAGCATCAATGGCCGGAGCGGCCTTTTCTACCTGCATCCCCGCCTCGATTACGAGATGGGAGACATGGTCGCGGCGTTTTACCCCGCATACTCTCACGCCCGGGTGGAAGTCGACTTTCCCGGTGGATGGCTGCAGTCCGGCAGGAACACCATCACGCTGCAGGCTGTCGGGACTGGTGGTCACGGCGTTCCGGATGCCGGCTTCAATTACGATGCCATTGAGCTGGACCGCTCCTCATCGGCGCCTGCGCCGGCCACGGCTCTGATGGAGCCGACGATTTTCTACCAGCAGCACGGCACCGCGCTGGACGAGCGGGTGAATGTCTTCCTTCGCTTCGATCAGCGACTGCGCACCGGGCACGCCGACCTCGAAGTCAGCGGCCATCGATTCAGCCAGCCCCTGCGCGCTGATCAGGATTTCGGCGAAGAGCGCTTGAGTTTCCTGATTCCGGAGTTCGCCGCGAATACCCCGGCGCACCTTGCGCTCAAATTTAACGGGCGCCGGATGCGCTTCACTCAGAACCTGACGCCCGGGAAGAAGTGGAGGCTCTTCCTGGTGCCGCTCGTGCATCTCGACATCGGCTACTCCGATTATCAGGCGAAGATTTCCGCCATTCAGAGCCGGATCCTCGACGAGGCGATGGACCTCGCCGCGAAGCATCCCGGCTTTTGTTTCAGCACCGACGGCGAATGGAATCTGCAGCAGTTTCTGGCCTCGCGGACGCCCGCAGAGAAGCAGCGGCTGTCAGAGGCCATCCGCAGCCATCAGATTTTTGTTCCGGCGGAGTTTGCGAATCTGCTGACCGGCTTTCCGGCCGCGGAGACGCTGATTCGCTCGCTCTATCCGAGTGCGGATTTCAGCCGCCTCTACCACACGCCCTTCAACTACGCGAATATCACCGATGTGCCGTCGTACAGCTGGTCGTATGCGTCCATCCTGGCTGCGGCGGGAATCCGGGATTTTGTTGCCGCAGCCAACAACGATCGTGCTCCGGTGCTGCTCGAGGGGCACCTGAATGAGAATTCGCCGTTCTGGTGGGAAGGACCTGACGGCGGCAAGGTGCTCTTCTGGTATTCGCGGCATTACGAGCAGATGCAGTTCCTGTTCGGCCTGCCTCCGATCCTCGAAACAGGGGAAGAACTGCTCCCTCTGTTCCTCCAGATGTACGAGCACCCCAGCTATCGTGCCAGCGAGGTCATTGTTTACGGGACCCAGGTGGAGAACACGGACCTCTTTCCACAGCAGGCAGAGCTTGCGGACGAGTGGAATGCGCACTTTGCTTATCCGCGCATAGAGTATTCCGGCTTCCATCGCGCGCTCGAATCCATTGCGCAGCAGTTTGGCCCCGATATTCCCACGGTACGAGGCGATGGGGGACCGTACTGGGAGGACGGGATCGGCTCCGACGCCTTCTACGCGGCTCTGGAGCGTGTGAATGAAGCTCGTGCTCCTTCCGCGGAGAAGCTGGCTACGATTTCCTCGCTTGTGAATCCGCGGCTTGCTGTGGATCGGGACGAACTCGACCGCATGTGGACCAACATGGTGCTGATGGACGAGCACACGTGGACTTCGTGGAACAGCGTCTCCGATCCGAACAGCAGCGAGGCCGTCGACCAGCTCCGCGTCAAGCACGGGTATGCCACCGCCGCGGCCGAGCTGCGCCAGGAACTTGCGCGGCGCAGCATGGCCAGCATCGCCGATTCGATTGCTGCCGGACCCGGCAGCCTGATCGTCTTCAACCCCCTCGACTGGACGCGCGACGGGAGGGTCACTGCTGACCTCGACCATGGCATGGAGATCGTGGATCGAGCTGCGGGAAAGGTGGTTCCGTTTGACGTGCTTGAGGAAGGGAACGATTTCCGCAAGGTTGAGTTCGTGGCGACCGGCGTTCCGGCAGTCGGATATAAGGTCTATTCCCTCCGATCTGCCCCGGCAGCGGAGACTGCACCGGAGACTGCCTCTGCGACAGTTCTGGAGAGCCCGTATTACCGGGTGGAGCTCGATCCGGCATCGGGGGCGATTCGCAGTATCTACGACAAGCAGTTAGACAGAGAGTTAGTCGATCAACACAGCCCCTGGCGCTTTGGCCAGTATCTCTATGTAACCGGCGGCGACCGGGAGCCGAACACGATTCTGCAGTACCGGGCGGTTTCACCGCGGCCTGCGCTCGAGATCCACCCCGCCGAACACGGCCGGCTGGTCTCGGTCGAGCGCACGCAGTGGGGCTGGCGGGCACGGCTCGAGAGTTCTGACCTGAATACGCCGGAAATTCGCACGGAAATTCTCCTCTTCGCGCATGAGAAGAAGATCGAAGTGATCGAGAACATTGACAAGAAGGCGGAACTGAAGAAAGAAGCGGTCTATTTCGCTTTTCCCTTTGCCATGAGTCATCCTCAGTTCCAGTATGAGATTCAGAATGGGGTGGTCGATCCGGCAGAGGATATGTATCCGGGCGCGGGGCACGAGTGGTTTTCGGTTCAGCACTGGGTTTCGGTTCAGCAGGACGGCGTCTCCGCGGCGGTGATGCCGCTTGATGCTTCTCTGGTTACCCTCGGCGACATCAACCGCGGCGCATGGCCGACAGAATTCGGTCAGCGGCCGGGCGTCATTTTCTCCTACGTGATGAACAACTACTGGCACACGAATTACCGCGCAGAGCAGGGCGGGCATCTCCGCTTCCGCTATGTCATCACCAGTGCCGCCGAGACCGATCCCGCCGCTCTGAGCCGCATGGGATGGGAGGAGGTCACCCCGTTTGAGAAGGATGAGATCCAGTCGCAGGACAAGGCGCTCGATCTGCCGCAGCCGCTGAACGGAAACCAGGGAAGCTTTCTCACCGTGGACGATCCGGACCTTTTGCTGGAAACATGGAAGCCGGCGGAGGACGGCAACGGGACCATCCTGCGCTTCCTCGACCTCGGAGGAGCCGCGCGCACCGTAACCGTGAGCACACCGCTGCTGAAGATCGACCGGGTGACAGAAACCGATGCGGTGGAGCGCAATGAAAAGCCGCTGGATCCGGACGGACCCCATTCCTTCCGCTTTGCGGTTCGCCCTCATCAGATTGTGACCGTGCGCGTCGTCGGCACTCCGGTATTACACCCGCGGATCGAGTAGCCGCAGGGGCACAGCGCTGTGTGAATCGGGAAACGAAAAGGGGATATTACCCGCTGGATCGGCTCGTCCGGCGCTCGGAGCCACAGCTGTTTCGTATATCCGGCAGGATCACAGGGAATATCCTGGTCGACCGTTCGGGAACGTGCCTGACAATCCCGGTTCAAAAATCTTCTCAATAAATGAGCTTGAGAGAGAACTGAATCTGCCGCGACGTCCCCGCCGTCTGGCTGATCATCCCAAACCCCGACCCCTCGATGGTGTTCGCCGGCAGCCCCATATTCACGACGTTGTACAGGTTGAAGAACTCTCCCCGGAACTGCACGTCCGCCCGCTCCAGGCCGCTCTTCCGCCGCCCGATGGGGGTTGTCTTGATCAGCGCGTAATCGCAGTCGTAATATGCCGGCCCCCGGAATGTATTTCGCCCCAGCCTGCCGAACCGCCCCGAGTTCGGACCTGTCCCCCCGGGAATCCCGATCGGGATCGAGAAGAACGACGCATTCGCCGCGCCCAGCCCGAAGTAGTCCTCCCGCCGGCGCGTTGCGCTGTGGGCCGTCGAAAGGTGCGGAATGCCGATCTGATCCGGCCGGTCGGCGCCAATCGTGCCGAAACCGGTTTGCTGGATGCCCGAGTACACCGTGAACGGCGATCCGCTGGTGACCGTCGAGATGCTCAGCAACTCCCAACCCGCCGTGAGCACCCGGCTCGCCGGCGGCAGGAAGCGCAGATCCTCGACGTGCAGATCCTGCGCGGCACTCAGGGTGAACGCGTGGGTCACGTCGAAGTTCGACGGGCCTTTCTCCGCGTGCGTGTCGAATGGATTCTGCGGGCTGAAAAGGACCACGGCGCCCGCCGAGCCGGTGCCGCCCTGCAGACCGCTGACGTCGTCCAGTGACTTGCCCCAGGTATAACCCGCCTGCAGGCCCGGGCCACCATGGGCAACCTGCCCGGCCAGCGACGTCTGCAGGGCGTTATAGGACGAATGCGCTGTATCCGTAACCACCGTCTCGAAGCCGAAGCCTCCCGTTACTGTGCCGCTGCTGTCAAAGTCCGTGAAGGGCGCAAAGCCAGCTTCGGCTCCAGGGTAAGCATTTGGGTAGGACAGGCGCGGCAGACGGAATGACTCTGTGCCCACGTAGGCCGCATCAGCAGTGAGGCCACCCAACCTGCGTTCCAGCCCCAGCGTCCACGTTTCGAGAAATCCATTCCCGAAGTGCCGGTCGACCGCGCTCAGGCTCAGCAGCGACAACTGGTCTCCCGGCGAAAGCGCCGCCAGATCCTGCTGGTAGCGGTTCACATCCATCACCGTATTCGCCGGCACGTTCCCTGGATTCCCGCTCGCAAAGACGTCAGCGCCCTCCGGGGTATAGGTTTGCGGAATTTCGTCCGGCGTGATCCGGAATCCGTATGCAATCTCGCCACTTCTGGCGGCATTGACGCGCGGATAGACAGCAAAAGGCGTGGATCCGGTCAGCAGGTTGTCCTGCCAGAGATTGGGCGGAATCACCGTGATCCCGCCGCCGGCATGCACCCGCACCTGCTCCGGCGCATTCCAGTCCACCTGCACCCGTGGTCCCCAGCCGTCCCAGCCCATTTGGTACCCGGGTTGCGGATTGATCAGATATTCCTGGCCCTCGCCCGGTGGCGGAAACGCATTGAGAAAGCCTGAGGTACGGTGCGCCCGCTCGGTGATGGGCGTATACAGCTCATAGCGCAGTCCGTAATCGAGCGCCCAGCGCGGAGTGATTTTCCACGTGTCCTCGAGGTAGGCATTCCCGTCATTGCGGTTGATCGCCGCCGGACCGATGTGCGCTCCACTGGAGAAGTACGGAGGCGCCACGGCGATCGTATACCCGTAGGGGTATCCGAGCAGCAGACTGCTCAGAGTATCCGGAAGCGGATCGCCAGGCTGCACATTGTGCTGACCGCTCGCCGAGGGTATGAACGCTGGCGAATACACAGTGCCGCCGCCAAAGTCATATTCCCCGTTCGGGCTGATTCCGAAATAGGTGGTGTCGCGGTTGAGCCGCGCCTCCACGCCCCACTTCACCGCATGGCGACCGGAGATCCGCGAAAAGTTCAGTTGCCCCTCGAAGAGGTTCCCAAAGGCTGACATCACCGAGCCGGCTGCTGAATTGAAGGGCTCGAACAGGCCGTCTGTGAATTTCAGTGCGGGTTGCGTGCGGTTGGGGGTAGGGAACGACGGGGTTGTCCGCGTGATGCTCAGCGACGCATCCCACACGTACCGCGGCGACACGGTCCGGGTGTACGTGAACACCACATTCCGCTGCCGGTCGACATACTGCACCCCGAAGCTCGGATCCAGAATCGTCTGATCCGGATTGGTCGTCGGCCCGGTCAGGTTGTCGTACACGAACCGCCCCATGAACTGGCCCTTCTCACCCAGTTTCTGGTCGATGCGAATCGAGAATTGATCCGCATCGGTGTTCACATTCGACGGCGCTGCATAGGTGCGATCTCCATACGAACCGGTCGGATTGTTCGGCAAGGGATAGCGTGCGAGTATCGCGGCGATCCGGGGGTTGACCGGAACCTGAAGCGTGTCCGTGCTGCCGTCCGCATAGGTCACTGTGTCGTAGCCCGCGCGCTCCCTGGCGGTCGGCACCGCCAGCACCTGGGTTGTGCCCAGCACCTGCCGAAATCCCTGATACTGCCCGAAGTAGAAGGTCCTGCCTCGCCCGTCGTACAGGTGCGGCAGGACCACGGGTCCGCCGTTCGTGAACCCGAACTCGTTCCGCCGGAAGGGCGGAATCCGGCCCGGATGCGCAATCGACGGATGGTCGAAGTAATTCCGCGCATCGAGCGCCGAGTTCCGCAGGAACTCGAAGAACGAACCGTGGAAGCCGCTCCTGCCCGACCGAGTGACGATGTTGGTGAACCCCGCCGCGCCGCGGCCAATCTCAGCAGGCATCCAGCCGGAACTCGACTGCAGTTCCTGGATTGCATCCACATTGAAATTGGTAAATGCGCTTCCGCCCATCTCCGGATCGCTGATGTCCGCGCCGTCCATCGCGAACACCGCCTCCACGCCGCGTTGCCCGTTGATGGCGAACTGCTGCGTGAAGTTTGTCGCGCCATTGATATCGGTCATGGTTCCCGCGGCCAGCAGCAGCAGCGTGCTGAAGTCGCGACCATTGAGCGGTAGCTCACTTACCGACTGGCTCGATAGCTTCTCTCCGCCGGTCGCATTCGCGGCTGCAATCGGGCTGGCGTTCGTGACCATCGCCGCGGAAGCCTGCGGCAGGCCGGCAATCGCCAGCGTGTTTTGGCGGGAGACCGTAATGGCCACCGCTGCGCCCGTCAAATGGATGGAAATCGTCGCGGTCGGTGGCCGCCCAGGCAGTTGCACGGTGAGTTCGTATTGTCCCGGCGGAACGGCCGCAAGGGCAAAATCTCCATCGGCTGCGGTGACCGTAGTGCGCTGTTCCTGCCGGGACCCCACCGCTGTCACAGTCACCGTTGCGCCAGCGACAGGCAACCCTGCGGGCGTCCGAACCAGGCCGGTCAAAGCCCTCGCGCGCCCCGGCGTCGCCTGCGCGCCGAGTGGTATCGCGACCAGCAGAGCCGCCAGGCTAACTGACAGGAGGAGAAGGAAGCTCTGAAACTCCCCGCCTGTCGCGGACCGGAAACCTCTCTCGAGCGCAGTCCCTCCCCGTGGCTGGATCATTTCAATCCACGTTCACAGCATGCACGATCAGGAGCGCGGAATTCGCGTGATTTCGCGCATGCTCGACCTCCTTGGGCATCAGCGAGACCGATTCACCGTTATCCTGCGTACCCCTGACCTCGAGATACAGATCCGTGCCGTTCCTGTCGCAGAGAGAGTCATCCGGAATATCCATTATGCTTCCCGGACCGCTGACGATATGCACCCTGTTGCCCCCGCTCGCGATCTTCTTTGCATTGGTTCCCAAGCCAAAGACCCGGTCGTGCGCGACACGCCCTTTGCCAGGACCCAAAAGCCATGATTTGCCCCGATTCCGAGGCGATTTCCCGGACACTTCCTGGTCACCTCCCGGCGTCCTGATTCATTTCGCCACCCTGCCAGGCCTGTCCGGCTGGCAGCGAACATCGCTGAACTGCAGATCGGGGCGTCGGCCGTTGATCACCACCTGCCATCGCAGAAGGCTGAGACCCGGTTCGATGAAGAGATCGGAGCAATTTGCCACCACCCTTTCCATCTGCCCTTCCAGCATGTGCCAACGTGAGGGCGACCGTCCGTACGCGTCGACGAGTATGCGTTTGCGGCCTCAAGGACTCCGGAGGCCGTCATGGGTGGCTGTGGTCTTTCGAGGACGCTCCCCCTTCAGATACCCGACTGGGGCGCGGTGAGTCCGTTCTTTCTCCGGGAAGGGCCGCGGCTGTTCTGACTCGAGACATTCACCTTCTCATTCAACCCGATGTTTTATGATCCATTCGGACTTCATCCGGCAGAAGACCGCTTTTATTAACGTCGATCCTCTTTCCGGGAAATACATACCGCCGCGTTTCGTGTTGCTCGCCGTACCGTCGTTCATCCCTCAATTGCTTTCCGCCATGCCGCGCTTCGGAGCCCGGCATGTCGGCCAAGTCAGCGCCGGTTTGAATGGCCAGAGCGGCCGACGAGAACCCAGGGAGCAAACTTTGAGCCGGGATAACTTATGTGTGGCGGCCGCGACCACCGCCCCGGAGCTCTGTACATCCCCCGATTCCGCTACTAGAATATGCTGTACCTGCAACCTTGCGCAGAAGTAAAGGCATCTGCTCAGCCAAATTACAGATGGCGGATCACGAACGCTGCTGGCTGCCATCATGCGCCGGGCCTGCATGCCACGCCAGCCTCCTCGGGGGGGCACTGGCGATGTGCGCACCTCATCCCTCAAACGGCTTGGATGGCCGTTGGTTTCTGTATTTCCTACTGCCTCGGACAATCAGGTCATCAGGAGCAGGTTTGATGGCGGAATTAACAAGCTTCGAGTATCCGACCGCAGGCGTTGCCGCCTCGGTTTTGGCCGACACGAGGCCGTGCCCGGAATGGTTTGCTCTGTATACAAACTCCAGGCATGAAAAGCGCGTGGCCAATCACCTGGCGCTGAGGAAGATCGAGCATTTTCTGCCGCTCTACCGCGCCGAACGCCGCTGGAACGACGGATCGAGGGTTACGCTGGAGCTTCCGCTCTTTCCCGGCTATGTGTTTGTTCGGCTGGGGAGAAAGGAGTGGGGGCGCCCACTCGAAGTGCCGGGGGCTCTGTGGCTGGTGGCCGGGACCGGCGGTCGGCCGGCTCCCCTGCACCAGACCGAGATTGAAAGGCTGCGCCGCGGAATCGATCTCTGTCGTGCGGAACCGCACCCTGTTTTGCGAGTGGGTCAGAAGGCGCGCATCACGCGCGGCCCGCTCGAGGGCATGGAGGGTATCGTGGTACGGATGAGAAATGGCCTTCGCGTGGTGCTCACTCTGGAGCTGGTCATGAAGAGCATCGCCGTTGAAGTGGACTATAGCCATCTCGAAATACTCTCCGCCGAGGGACAGCATCCGGGGTGACGTCCGCAAACGGCCGGCATGGAAGGCCGGTGCAGGAGTTCTGCCGACCTCTCGTCCGGATCCGGCTGAGGTTCGACAGCCCGAACCCGAAGGCCGCCTGCGATTCCGCGTTCAGGGCATCTCCGCGCACCCATCTGCTCAGCCGCCGCGACAGCCCTGCGAAGCTCGCGCAGGAGCGGAGCGATGCGCTCGTTCGCCGGAACTGTGGGATGGTCACGGTGTATGTCGTAAAGGGGCCGCTCTGGCTCCCCGGGGGCAATGATCAGCGACCCGGCCGAGTGGGGACCGTCCGCTGCACAACATTCAGATTGCGGATGCCTCAAACCGCGCGAACGAAGTAATATTTGTACACCGGAAGAAAAATGAAGCTCACAGATACCATCCTCGTTACCGGTGGTGCCGGTTTTATCGGCTCAAGCTTCGTCCTGACCTGGATTCAGGCGGTCGGCAAGCCGGTCGTCAATCTTGACCTGCTCACCTATGCCGGCAATCCGGAAAACCTCGCGTCGCTCAATGGCGACTCGCGGCACCTGCTGGTGCGAGGTGACATCAACGATGCCAGTCTCGTTCGATCGCTTCTCCGGGAACACCGTCCGCGGGCCATCCTCCACTTCGCAGCGGAGAGCCATGTGGACCGCTCGATTGTCGCGCCCGACGCTTTCATCGGGACCAATGTGCATGGCACATTCACGCTGCTGGATCAGACGAAACGTTTCTGGTCGGCGCTCGACGAGGTGGACCGGCGCGCCTTTCGTTTTCTGCACGTTTCCACGGATGAGGTGTACGGAACGCTCGGGCCGGATGATCCGGCCTTCTCCGAGATAACTGCGTATGCTCCGAACAGCCCGTATGCCGCGTCGAAAGCTGCTTCCGATCATCTGGTGCGTGCGTACTTTCACACCTTTGGGCTGCCGGTGCTCACCACGAACTGCTCGAACAATTATGGGCCGTTCCAGTTTCCCGAGAAGCTGATTCCGCTGATGATTCTGAATGCGCTCGAAGGCAGGCCGCTGCCGGTCTACGGCGACGGCGGCAATGTGCGCGACTGGTTGTATGTCGAGGACCACTGCGCGGCGATTCGCGCGGTCCTCGAGCGTGGCCGGCCCGGCGAAACCTACAACATTGGCGGCTGCTGCGAGCGAAAAAACCTCGATGTGGTCCGTACGATCTGCGACCTCGTGGACGAAATGGCGCCTCCTCTGTGCCCGGGCACGGGCGATCGGGGCAGTCCGGTTTCCGTCCCGGGCTCGCGGCGCAGGCTGATCACTTTCGTCGAGGACCGGCCCGGCCATGATCGCCGCTACGCCATCGATGCATCGAAGATCGAGCGCGAGCTGGGATGGACGCCGGCGGAACGATTCGAGACCGGTTTGCGGCGCACCGTGCGCTGGTACCTCGATCATCAGGCATGGACAGACAACGTGCGCAGCGGCGCCTATCTGGCCTGGATCGAGCACAATTACGGAGAGCGGCTCGCGCGATGAAAGGCATCATTCTCGCCGGCGGATCGGGCACGCGGCTCTATCCCGCCACCCATGTGGTCTCCAAGCAGTTGCTGCCTGTGTATGACAAGCCCCTGATCTACTACCCGTTGAGCACGCTGATGCTGGCGGGGCTGCGGGAGATTCTGATCATCTCGACACCCCAGGACCTGCCCCGATTCTCGGAGCTGCTGGGCGACGGACATCGCTGGGGACTCGATCTGCAGTATGCGGTTCAGCCCAGCCCCGATGGCCTGGCGCAGGCTTTCCTCATCGGCCGAGACTTTATCGGAAATGATCCGAGCGCGCTGATTCTGGGCGACAACATCTTTTACGGCCAGTCTTTCTCCCGGCAGTTACAGGCGGCAGCGCAGCGAGAGGGCGGGGCGACGGTCTTTGCCTATCCGGTACACGATCCGGAACGGTACGGCGTGGTAGAGTTCGACGAGGCGGGAAGCGCAGTCAGCCTCGAAGAAAAGCCAAAGGTGCCGCGGTCGCGGTATGCGGTTACCGGCCTTTATTTCTATGACAATGAGGTGGTGCATCATGCGGCATCGCTGAAGCCGTCGCCGCGCGGCGAGCTGGAGATCACGGACCTGAATCGGATCTATCTGAGCGCAGGACGGCTGAATGTGCAGATCATGAGCCGTGGCATGGCGTGGCTGGACACCGGCACGCACGACTCTCTTTTCGAAGCCGGACTTTTCATTCAGACTATCGAGCGGCGGCAGGGGCTGAAGATCGCGTGTCCGGAAGAGATCGCGTGGCGGCTGGGCTACATCGATGCGGAGCAGCTGGCCGCTCTCGCGCAGCCCGTGGTGAAGAGCGGATACGGCCAGTACCTGCTCGCGCTTGTGCGGGAGCCGATCCTCGCCGGGGGAGCAGCAGCGCCGTGAAGTTCGAGGAGACGAGCCTGCCCGGCGTGCTGCTGATTACGCCGGCGCTCCATCGCGATGCAAGGGGCGCCTTCTGGGAAACGTGGAACCGGCGTGCGATGGCGGAAGCCGGGCTGCCGGCTGAATGGGCGCAGGATAACTTCTCGCTTTCGCGCAGGAATGTGGTGCGCGGGATTCATTACCAGATCGCCCGGCCGCAGGGAAAACTGGTGCGCGTAACCCACGGTGCCGCGCTCGACATCGCCGTCGATCTGCGCCGCAGCTCACCCACCTTCGCGCAGCATCTGGCTGCGGAACTCACCGGCGAAAACGGAGCGATGGTCTGGATTCCTGCGGGCTTCGGTCACGCATTCCTGGCCCTGAGCGACATCGTCGGTTTCGCTTATAAGGTGACGGATGATTATGCGCCGGCCAGCGAGCGGACGATTGTCTGGAATGACCCGGACCTTGCGATCCCGTGGCCGGTTGCCTCGGAGGATGCCATCGTTTCCGGCAAGGACCGTCAGGGGGCGCTTCTGCGCGATGCGGAGCTGTTTCCTTGAGTCCACGCATTTTGCTGGTCGGCTCAGCCGGCCAGGTGGGCACGGAACTCCGGCGGAGTTTCGCGGGATTCGGTGAACTCATTCCCTGCGATCGGAATGCCCTGGACCTGACCTCGGAAGATTCTGTCCGCTCCGTCGTGAAACGCACCGAACCGGACATCATCCTGAACGCGGCCGCCTACACAGCGGTCGACAAAGCGGAATCCGAGCCTAAACTGGCCTACGCCGTCAACGCGCGCGCGCCGCAGGTCCTGGCCGAGGAGGCCGCGCGCCGGAATGCATTGTTCGTTCACTACTCCACCGACTACGTTTTCGACGGCAGCAGGTCCTCGCCCTGGACGGAAGACGATGCGCCGCATCCGCTGAACACCTATGGCGGAAGCAAACTGGCCGGCGAGGAGGCGATTCGCTGTGCGGGCGGACGCTATCTGATTTTTCGTACCAGCTGGGTGTACGGGCCGCACGGAAAGAATTTCCTTTTCACCGTGCTCCGCCTTGGACGCGAACGCGACCGGCTGACCATTGTCGACGATCAGCGCGGCGCACCGACGACGTCGATTGCGATTGCGGATGCAACCCGTGCGATTGCGGAGCACGTGCTCGCAGGGGGCTTTGGCGCGACGAAGGAGTGGGCTGGCCTCTACCACATGACCTGTGGCGGCGTGGTCAGCTGGTGCGGGTTCGCGCAGGCGATTTTTGCGCGTGCCGGCAGGCTGCTGGACGGGCGATCGCCGCAGATCGTGCCAATCCCAACCACCGAATACCAAACCCCCGCGCGGCGCCCGCTGAATTCGGCGCTCTGCTGCGAAAAGCTGGCCCGGATTTTCGACGTGCGGCTGCCCGCCTGGGAGGCTGCGCTCGATCGAGTACTTGGTCAGCTATGAAGCGCGGCTGGCCCTGCAGTGAGCTGCTGCCGGGACCGCGACAGACGTTTGCGCCCCGGCGCCGCTTACGGATGTCCTCTTACGGGACCCGCCTGCAGCGGAGATGGCGAACGCGCGCATCACGGTAAGCGAAGCACGCCTGACGCAGCTCGGAAAGCAGCCGTATCGCCGTGGGCTGGTGCTGCCGAAGAGAATCGAAACGCGGTCGCTGACCAGCCTGCAGCAGCGGCTGGTGAAGACCGGCGGACGGTTGGTCCAGCCTGCCCGTTGCTGCTGGCGGTGGCTGGCGGAGAGCCACCTGACGCGGCGCCTGTTTCGAAGCATGCTGCGGCAGACAGAGCAGAGGCTTTGCCGCTGCCAGCCGGGCAGGCGCGGCTGGAAGGCGAAACCAATCCGGACGACAGAGGAGAGTTGAGGCAGGGGTGTCTGAGAAATCGCTTCGAAATGGGGCAATCATGGCCTTCTGGTTCCGGCAAAGGCTCTGCCCGGCGCGTCCGGTTCTTTGGCTCCGGAACGAATGCAGAAACAGATTGGAGCGGCGGCAAGGGGCGACATACTGTCGCCGCCAGGAAAGCAAAATGGATTATTGGTTTGTGGGGTAGCTGCCTTAATACAGTAGACTCAAGATATTGTGGTTCGCACGCCTGAAGTCGCGAAGCAGCCTGATTATCCAGGCACTTGGCAGCAGTTTCGCGCGTGGTTTCCTGACGAGCAGTCGTG
>Ga0335075_10000250_pt1 | contig 101703 bp, 89 predicted proteins | sample Lox_Sample_24_FD_206723 | JGI IMG/M metagenome (GOLD analysis project Ga0335075, IMG submission 206723) | Soil microbial communities from Loxahatchee National Wildlife Refuge, Florida, United States - Lox_Sample_2.4 | ecosystem: Environmental > Terrestrial > Soil > Wetlands | place: USA... | reverse complement strand
TCAATCAGGACCTTGCCCTCCGACGGCTGCTCAAACCCCGCGATCATCCGAAGCGTCGTCGTCTTCCCACAACCCGACGGACCCAACATCGTGAAGAACTCACCATCCGCAATCCGCAGATCCATGTCATGGACCGCGGTGAAACCGCTGAATCGCTTAGTCACACCTTCCAGGCGCACACCCCCGGAGGTTCCGTTCGAGCTTTCCAATGGACCTTTCTTCCCCTTGCGATAGCTGCCGTCCGGCCGTGGATACGGCCGGCGACGATCACTGAACCGTATGTGAGCGGACCGCTCCGTTTCTACGCCGGAAAGTCCAGACTTGAAGCCCGGAATGTCCAAGTTGGACAGTGTGTATGGACGATCCGGCGGGTCATCGCACGGATCACCCGATACCTCCGGCGACGGTCTGGGCGGCGGCCCACCGGCCCGACGCGTCGACGCCGAGGGCAGATACCAGCGAGCCGTACGGAGCCCTCCACACGCTGTGGACGACCTCGTGCTCCCCGGCGGCAAGCTCCGTCCCGGCTCGCGCCATCGACCCCTCCGCGACCGGATCCAGCGGTGTTCCGTCGGCGAACACCGTGATCTCGATCGGTTCGGGCCCTTCGGCCCTCACCGTCACGTTCAGGTGAACCGGCCCTTCGTCCCGGCCGGGTTCCAGCGAAGCCTCAATCTCGAGAGCGAGCGGGGAACCGGACCCGGCCCCGTCCACGGTGACCACCTGCGAGGGCCCGGGGCTCCCGAGCGCCGGGGTCCTCGGCGGCGGCACCCGATGGGGACCCGCCCGCTCGAACTCGCGGGCATAGGAGAGAAGCGCCGAATCGTCATACGCCCGGCCGGCGAAGGTGAGGCCGACCGGCATGCCGATGTCCTCCATCAGCCCCATCGGCACGGTCACGGTCGGGATGCCGAGGTGACGGATCGCCAGATTTCCGTTGGAGTACCTGACCCCGTTCCTCCAGGCGATCTCATTCGCGGCCGGATCGCTCTCGGCGTCCTGCGGGGCAACATCGGCCGCCGCCGGGAAGACCACCCCGTCGAGCCCCTCCCTGTCCAGCCACTGTTCGAAATCGACCTGCCGGGTCTGCTCCAGCCCGGCCAGGCTCTCGGCCACGTACGGGATGTCCTCCAGAGAAGTCCGAACCCCCTGGCCCCGTGCGACGAGATCGGCCAGGTCGGCGTCGTCGGGGTAGCGGTCCGGCAATGTGCCGGGCGGCTGCGGGAAGACCCGGGGGCCATCGACATCGTCCAGCGAGCGCATTCCCGGATCCCCGTTCTGGTCGAGGAAATCGTTCCAGGACCAGATGATCAGCTCCCACATCTCGATCTCGAGGAACTCCGGTGGCACGAGTCCTCGCCGGTACATCGACTCGGCCCCCGGCCGGTCGTTCTCGTAGTTGGAGACCGCCGGGAAATCGACCTCGACGATCTCGGCCCCACGGGCCTCCAGGTCTTTTCGCGCCTTCTGCCAGAGGGTGATCACGCTGGGCCGAGTCTCGATCGGTTCGGCCGACTCGGGGTCGAGGTTGATGTACATGCGGGGGATCCCGAACCTCTTTCCCTTCAGAGAGCCGTCGCGTTTCAGATCGGTGTACCGGGCGGGACGCACCTCGGAGGCCCGCGGAATCTCGACCTGGGTCTGAACCCGCCAGAAATCCCCTCGGGCTTCGGGATCGTCGGCGACGACCACGTCGAGCACCTCGAGCAGGTCCTCGACGGTCCGGGCATGCGGAACCACCACGTCCATCGCGGCGTACAGGGGCCAGTTGCCCCGCATCGAGATCACCCCGCGCGAGGGCGTGTACGCGACCAGTGCGTTGTTCGACGCCGGGGCCCGGCCCGACGACCAGGTCTCCTCCCCCAGGCCGAACGCGGCGAAGCTCGCCGCGGTCGCGGTCCCCGAACCGTTCGAGGATCCCGAGCCGAAGGCCGCGGTCAGGTAGTCGCCGTTGTACGGGCTCTCCGCCCGGCCGTACACGCCGCGCTGCATGCCGCCGGCGGCCATCGGCGGCATGTTCGTGAGGCCGATCAGCACCGCTCCGGACGCGCGCAGGCGGCCGATCGTGAAGGCGTCGTCGCCCGCGATCAGATCCTCGAACGCGGGTGATCCCGCCGCCACGGTCAGCCCCTTCACCTTGTAGCTGTCCTTCGCGGTGTAGGGAATCCCGTCGAGCGGACCCAGGGACTTCCCCTCGGCCCGGCGGACGTCGGAAGCCGCGGCCTCGGCCAAGGCGCCGGGGTTCAGCACCGGCACCGCGTTGAGCCGGATCCCCTGCCGGTCGAACCGGGCGATCCGCCGGAGATACTCGTGCACGAGCTCGACGCTGGTGACCTCGCCCGTCTCGAGCGCCTCGCGGATGGCGGGGATGCCCGCTTCGACGACGTCGAAGGGTGCCGTGAGGCGGTCCTTCGCGGAGGTTGTCATCCGCCGGTCCTCGCCGAGGGCTGCTGTTGGGTGATGCAGTGGATCCCACCACCCTGCGCGAAGATCGGCCTGGCGTCAAGCGCGACGATCTCCCTGCCCGGATACTCGGCGGCGAGCACCGCGAGGGCCTCCTCGTCGCCGGGGTCCTCGAAGCGGCAGGCGATCACGGCCCCGTTCACGACCAGATGGTTGATGTAGCTGTAGTCGACGAAACCGGATTCGTCGCGAAGGGTCCGCGGTGCGGGCAGCTCCACGATCCGCCAGGGACGGCCGTCGGCCGTGGTCGTGTTCTCCAGGGTTTCCCTGATCTCGCGGCTGATCTCGAAGTCGGGGTGTTCGGGGTTGCGCTGCGTGTGGACCAGCACGGTCCCGGGGCTCGGGAAGGCGACCAGGATGTCGGCGTGGCCCCGGGTGCCGAACCTCTCCGAGTCCCTGGTGAGTCCCCGCTTCAGCCAGATCACCTGGCTCACGCCGAGCTTTTCGATCAGCTCCCGTTCGACATCGGCCTTGCCCAGGCCGGGGTTCCGATCCGGGTCGAGCTGGACCGTCTCGGTCACGACCACCGTCCCGTCACCGTCGATCACGATCCCTCCTCCCTCGTTGACGAGCTGGGAATCCACCCGGGGCGTCCCCGCCCGTTCGGCGACCAGCGGACCGAGCAGCGCGTCCTTGTCCCAGGAGGCCCATTCCTGCTGGCCCCATCCGTTGAACACCCAGGTCACGGCGTGGACGGAACCGTCGTCGGCGTGTACGAAGGTCGGTCCGCTGTCGCGCAGCCAGGAATCGTCCAAGGGAACTTGGAGCAGCTCCACCGAATCGTCGAGCAGCCCCCGTGCCGTCTCCACCTCCGCCGGATCGGCCAGCACGGTCACGGGCTCGAACCGGGAGATCTCGTTGGCGACTCCCGCCCAGGTCCGCCGGGCCTCGTCCTGTCCGCCGTCCCCGTCGTCCATCGCCGTGCTGTCCGCTACGGGAAACGACATCCAGACACGATCCTGCGGGGCGGTTTCGGGGGGCATCGTCCAACTCATCGGCGATCTCCTACGTAGGCATTGATTGGCTGCGCCGCCCCAGGCTACGCGGCGACGGCGACGGATTCGACGCCAATGCTGATCCACCGAGGGATGGTTTTCCATCCGCCACCCGGCCAGAGTCGCCGTCCGATCGACCGATCGGGGCCGGATGTCGCTGGGGCGAGGTCATGACCTCGCCCCAGCGACCGCCCCGCTCCTAGCCCTCCGAGTCCCGCGGCTGGCGCAACGTGAACAGAGCCAGGATTCCACCCGCGACCGCGATCGCGGCGGCGCCTAGAAAGGCGGCCGAGAAGCCGTCGGTGAGCGCCGCGGGGTCACCGAGCTGGTCGGCCCCGTTCGACGCCGCTAGGGCGGTCATGGCGGCCAGCCCGAGTGCCGATCCGACCTGGTAGCTCGTGTTCACGATCCCCGAGGCGAGACCGCCCTCTTCCGGGCGGGCGCTGGAGATGGCGGTTCCCAGGGAGGGTATGAACGCGAGGGCCATGCCCGTCGCCGCCACCAGTGACGCCGGCAGGACGTCGGCCGCGAAGCTGCCGGTCGGTGGCACCAGCGACATCCAGACCAGACCTCCGGCGAGGATCCCGAGGCCGGCGATGATCGGCGGCTTGAATCCGAACCGGGCGATCACCCGGGGGGCGACCACGATCATCAGCAGCATGATCGTCGCGGTCATCGGCAGCAGTGCCGCGCCACTGGCGAAGGCGCCGTAGCCCAGGACCTGCTGGAGGTAGAGGTTGAGGAAGTACCACATCGGGATCCAGGCGGCACCGAGCAGAAGCTGGGCCACGTTGGCTCCGGTGAGGTTGGGTGTGCGGAAGATTCCGAGCCTGACCAGCGGTGATCCGCGCCTGCTCTGAATCAGCACGAAGAGCGCGAGCAGGCCGATCGCTCCGGCGAGCGTCGCCAGGGTCTCGGCCGAACCCCATCCGACTTCCGGTGCCCTGACCACGCCGAACACGGTGAGGGCTAGACCGGCGGTGACCGCGAGACCTCCGGCGATGTCGATCTGTCCTCGCTGGGGCGCGGTCTTCGGCATCAGCGTGGGAATCGCGATCAGCGCGCCGATCGAGATCGGGACGTACAGCCAGAAGATCCAGGGCCAGCTCATCCACTCGGTGATGACGCCACCGAGGAAGACGCCCGCCGTGCCTCCGGCGGGTGCCGCCGCTCCGTAGAGCGCGATCGCCTTGGTGAGTTCCTTCGGGTCGTTGCCGAACAGCATCATCAGCAGGGTCAATGCCGATGGCGCGATCAGCGCCGCCCCGACTCCCTGCACCGCCCGGCCCGCGAGTTCGACCCCGACGCTGCCGGCGATCGCCGCGATCACGGATCCGGCCAGAAGGATCACCCAGCCGGTGCTGAAGATCCGTCTCGCCCCGAATAGATCGGAAAGACGTCCACCCAGCAGGAGCAGTCCGCCCAGCGCGACCACATAGGCGTTGAACTCCCACGAAAGGCTCGATTGTGAAAACCCGAGATCCGCCTGGATCTCAGGCAGGGCCACCCCGATGATCGAGGTGTCCATGATGACCATGAACTGCGCCAGTGCGATGACCGCGAGGGCCCACCAGCGTCTTGGATCCGTATTCATTGCTCCGCACACCTGTTCCTTGTGACTGGTTTATACCCCAAGGGGGTATCGATGGCGGAACCGTAGCATACCCCCAGGGGGTACCCAAGATCAGTCTCCGAGCCGACCCAAAGGAAAACCCCGCGTTGGCGAGGTTTTCCAGGCTACATACCGAATACTCAGATTTGGCGGAAGAGTGGGCGTCAGCCCAGAGCCTGCTTGACCAGCTTCGCGATCGCCTTCTCACCCTCGACGCTCAACTCGGTCAGGGCGAACGAGGTCGGCCAGAGACCACTCTCGTCGTCCAGGTTCGCCTCGGTACTGAACCCGAAGGACGAGTACCGCTCCTTGTCCACCTTCCCGCTCCGGAAGAAACAGACCACTTTCCCGTCCTTCGCGTAGGCCGGCTGGCCGTACCAGAGCTTCGGTGCCAACTCCGGGCCGGCAGCCGTCACCACGCGATGAACCCGCAGGGCGAGAGCGCGGTCCGGCGATTCCATCTCGGCGATCTTGTCCAGCACGGCCAGCTCATCCTTGGCCGCCTTCTTCGCTCCCCGATCGCCACCGCCGGCTTCGGCCTTCAGCTCCTCGGCCCGCGCTTTCATCGCGGCCCTCTCCTCCGCCGAGAATCCCGTCTCCGGGGACTCATCCTTGTCACCACCGGATTTCGATGTGCCGCTCATGCCTGGTGCTCCTGTCCTGTCGCCGTGAAAGAGTGAACGCAAAGCTAGAGAGCGCCGGGAGGAGGCGCTTCTCGATTCCTGATCGATCATTCCGCCAGGAGACCGGAGGGCGACCATGGCGACAGAGGGATCGGCCGGTGCGTTCGGCCACGACCCTCCATAATGTTCGTTTCGACCTCATCCGGCGCGCCATCGCCACCAGCCCAAGGGAGACAGATGAACCTGAATGACCGGCGTTTCAAGACGAGCCTCGCCACCCTGCTCTCCCTGATGCTGGGCGCGGCACTGACCTTCGGTGCCGTGGGCGCGAACGCGGAGCCGAGCGTCCAGACCGCATCGACCCAGACCGGCGGGTGGAACGTCTCGAGCGTGGGAGAAGACACCTACAGCGTCAGCTGGGTCTCCTCGACCCGTATTCCGGTCACGTCGGCCAGGCCCCAGATCCTGCTTGACGGCGAAGACCTCGGTCCGGCGGGCGTGGCCGCGGATGGACGCACCGCCACCGTGACCGTCCAGTCGGCGAGCGCACCCGATCCGGGCCAGCTGGACATCCTTCTGTCCGGCCGCTCGCTCGACGAGCCCGAGGCGGCCCCCGACGACGGTGAGACTCCGGTCACTCCCTTCGCCGTCCCACCGACGACCGAACTGGGCGTCGATCCGGGCAGGCCCGGACCGCTCGAGGTCACCACCTCGAACTACACCCTGCCCAGCTTCAAGTACCCCGGAATGAAGGGGCGCCTGGAGATGAAGGGCCACGTCGTGCGCCCCGCCGAGGGCCAGCTCACCGGGGACGCGCCCCTGGTTCTGTTCCTCCACGGGCGGCACGAGTTCTGTTACTCGCCGAAGAAGCCGAGCCGGTCGAGCTCGGGATGGCCCTGCGACAAGGGCATGCGGCCGGTCCCGAGCGACCTCGGCTACGACTACATGCAGCGCCTCCTGGCCAGCCAGGGCTTCATGTCGGTCTCGATCGCCGCTAACGGCGTCAACGGCCAGGACGGCTTCATCGCCGACGGCGGTGCCGGAGCCCGTGGGGAACTCGTGCGCCGCCACCTAGACAAGTGGGCCGAGTGGGCCGCCGACGGCCGCTACGGAGTCGACCTAGACAAGGTCGTCCTGGTTGGCCACAGCCGGGGCGGCGAAGGCGTGAACCGCGCGGCCGAGGAGATACCGCTCGACGCTCCCTACCGCATCGCCGGACAGATCCTGCTCGCGCCGACCAACTTCGCCCGGCAGACCGCGGCCTATGTACCGACCGTGACCGTGCTGCCGTACTGCGACGGCGACGTCAGCGACCTGCAGGGTCAGAGCTACACCGATGTCGCCCGCGACCTCACCTCCGACGACACCTCGCTGCGAAGCAGCGTCACCGTGATGGGCGCGAACCACAACTTCTTCAACACCGAGTGGACCCCGCGGATCTCGAAGGCCCCCTCGAACGACGACTGGTTCGGCGGGCGCGGCGAGTGTGGCCGGAAGAGCCCGACCAGGCTGAACCCTCGCGAGCAGCGCGCGGTCGGCAAGACCTACGTCGCCGGCGCCGTACAGCTGATGACCGGGTTCGATCCGAACACCCTGCCGATGTTCGACGGCAGCCCGGTACGGGTCGCCTCCGCCGGCAAGGCCGACGTCCGCAGCCAGGCCATCGGCGGCGGCCGCCTGATGATCCGGCCCGGACTCGACGCCACCCTCGACATCGATTCCGGCGCGAAGACCCAGATCTGCGCGGGTCGCCTCGCCACGGCGAAACGCAACTGCGGCCGATTCGCGGGATTCGGCTCGACCCCCCATTGGGTCGACTCCTATACGCCAGGCGCTCCCGCCTACCGAGCCTTCGAGATGAGCTGGACCGGCTCCGACCGGATCGGCGGACTCGCCCTCGACCAGCCGCTGAGCCTTGCGGGCAAGCAGAGCGTCGATCTCCGCATGGTGGTCGATCCCTCCCTCGGGAACGTTCGTCTGAAGGTGAGGCTGGTCGACGTGAACGGAAACTCGGTCGAGTACCAGCCGCCGCGCGGCGGACTGGTCCCGTCCTTCCCGGCAGAAAGCCGCGGCGGCCCGTCCGGCAAGTACCTGGCCCAGACCGTGCGGGTTCCGGTGGGCGCGCTCTCCTCGTCCGAAGCGGACCTGGACCAGATCAGCTCAATCGACATCATCGGCGCCGAGAAGAGCTGTGGAAAGGGAGATTGCTCCAGCGGGCGCAGCCGCATCTGGATCCTCGACGCGGGCGTCGTCTCGCCCTCGCCCCTGCCCGCCGTTCCCGGCAAGCGCCTGCCCCTGATCGACGTCGGCCGGGCACGCGCCGTCGAAGGCGACGGACACGGGACCTCGATCGTCAAGGTTCCGTTCAAGGTGACCGGCGAGGTCTCGGAACCGTCCGCCCGGTTCGTGGTCGGGATCACCAGCATGAGCACGAGACGCCCACCCGCCCCGGTCCGCGTGAACCTCTCCCCCGGCCAGACCTCCGGTTTCATCGAGGTTCCCTACAGGAAGAACCGGATCACCGACGAGAAATCACGCAGGATGACCCTCACCGCCTACCCGCTCGGCGGGGCCATGCCTCGCAAGAGCCCCGGGTTCCTGGAGCTGATCGACGACGATCCCAGGGCTACCCTGAAGGTCATCAGGCGAAAGGCCCGGATCAGGGCCGGTCAGGCGGCCGTGTGGAAGGTGAAGCTGAGCCGAACGGCCGGATTCGACGTGGCCGTAAGCGCCCGGTCATACGGTTTCGGGATCTGGAAGTTCGGTCTGATCCGGGCCGGCGAACGTTCGACCACGATCAGGATCCCTACCAGGCGGAAGCAGTTCAAGGGACGGTCCAAGTCATTGACGGTGCTGTTCCAGGCCCGCGAACCGAAGTTCAGGGCCAAAAGCACCATCCGGGTGATCGGGCGCTGAGCGGATCCTCAGCTGCCCGAGGCGTCGAGGGTCATCTCGGGGCAGAGGCCGCCGGGCTCGGTGGCGAGCTCGAAGTGCCAGATCTCGTTCGCGTAGATCTGGCACAGGCCGTAGGCGCTCCCGTGCTCGATCAGCCAGTAGTCGGCGTCGGTGGGACCGATGTCGATCGCGGTGCCCCGCACATGGGTCGAATCTTCGGGGGTCTTGACGAACCGGCTTGCGGCCTCCACCCCGCCGTGGGCGACGACCGCCTTCTCGAACAGTTCGCGCTGATGGGCGGCGCTGCGCCAGCCACCGGTCACCCGAAGCTCGATCCCGTCACGCCGGGCGTCACCCGCGGCCCGCCGCATCGCCTCCAGCAGGTCTGAGTCCAGGTTGCCGACCGCGGGGTCCCCGGACCAGAGCGAGATCGATTCGCCGTCGGGGATGTATCCGCTTGCGTTCACCGTTTTCGGCGCCGATCCGGAGAAAGCCCGGATGGTCGCGGTCGCCGAGGGCTGACCAACCACTCCCCAGACCTTGAGAATGAGAAAGGCGGTGACCACGGCGACCGTCGCGGTGAGCAGCATGATCAGGCGCCTGCCGGCCGCCCTGCGCCGCGGGTTGCGATGTTCGGAGAGGTGTGCCATCTGTAGTCCTTCTGTCGGGTCGACGGTGACCCGCCGACTTTGGAAGACCACCCCACCAGGGCACCCGTTGCCGCAAGGTATGCCGATTTCCATACATTTCTGCAACATGGCCGCGGCCTACACTGGAGCGGTGCCGATCACCGCCCGGAGAACCAGATGCGCGTCCTGATCGTCGAGGACGAACGTTTCCTCGCCGAGGCGCTCCAGGCCGGACTTCGGCACGAATCGATCGCGGCGGACATCGCCCTGGACGGCGACGAGGCACTCCGGCGTATCGCGATCAACGAGTACGACCTGCTCGTGCTCGACCGGGACATTCCCGGAACCCACGGAGACGAAGTCTGCGCGGCGGTGTCGCGAGAGCACCCCGAGATCCGCATCCTGATGCTGACCGCGGCGAGCCGGCTCGCCGACAAGGTCGGTGGTTTCGAGCTCGGCGCCGACGACTACCTGACCAAGCCTTTCGCGCTCGAAGAACTCGTGGTGCGTCTGCGCTCACTCTCCCGGCGTCCCGTGGCGGCGGCCCCGCCGGTCATGGGCTTCGCCGACCTGACCCTCGATCCGTTCCGCCGTGAGGTCTACCGTGCCGGCCGCTACCTGAAACTGACCCGCAAGCAGTTCGCGGTGCTGGAGCTGCTGATGCGGGCCGATGGCGGGGTGATCAGCGCCGAAACCCTGCTCTCCAAGGCCTGGGACGAAAACGCCGACCCGTTCACGAGCGCGCCGAGGGTGACGATCTCGACCCTGCGCAAGGCACTCGGCGACCCCGACCTGATCGAAACCGTGACCGGGGTCGGATACCGGCTGGCCGATCCCTCCGCGGCCGATGCGGCCTGAGCTCCGCCGGCGTCGCGGCCTCCGGATCAGTGCCCGGCTGCGCCTGGCGCTGAGCTACGCGGTGTTCCTGGTGCTCGCGGGCGCCGCCGCCCTGGTCGGCGTCTACGTGGTCCTGCGATACGTCCCCAACTACCCGCTGACGGTCTCCAACCCGGCAGACTTCCCCCAGGTCGCGTCCCGGCGCGAGATCCTCGACGCGCTGCTGCAGATGTCGATCCCGATCCTCGGCGGGATGGCCCTGCTCGGCATCGTCGGCGGCTGGCTGCTCGCCGGCCGGATCCTCCGGCCGCTGCGGGAAATCAACGAGGCGGCCCGGATCGCGGCCACCGGCCGGCTCGATCACCGCATCCGCCTGGGCGGCCGGATCGACGAGTTCAGTGATCTCGCCGACAGCTTCGACCACATGCTCGACCGGCTCCACGACGCCTTCGCCACCCAGGAGCGCTTCGCGGCGAACGCGTCGCACGAACTCCGAACACCCCTGGCGGTGAACGCCACCCTGATCGACGTCGCCCAGGCCGCGCCCGACGAGCAGGACTACCCGCAGCTGCTGGAACGCCTGCGTATCACCAACGACCGCGCCATCGGTCTGACCGAGGCGCTGCTGCGCCTCGCTGACGTGAACGCGATCACCGCCGTAGCCGAGCCCGTGAACCTCGCCACGATCGCCGCCGACGCTCTGGACGAGAACGCCGACGAGGCGGGCCTCCGCCGGGTGAGCATCGAATCACAGTTCGAAGACGCCCCCACGACGGGAGACGCGGCACTGCTCACCCAGATGCTGGCGAACCTGCTTCAGAACGCCATCCGGCACAACCACGAAAACGGCGGCGTTCGACTCTTCACCGGGCACGACGCCAAGCGTTCCGTGGTGACGCTCCGCGTCGAGAACACCGGCACCGTCTACACCGCACAGGCCGCGACACGGCTCGCCGATCCGTTCCTGCGCGGAGCGGGCCGGGTCACCGGGAACGAGGAGCGAACCGGCTACGGGCTCGGTCTCGCCCTGGTGAAGCGCATCGCGACCGTGCACGACGGATCGCTGACCATCTCGCCGAGGGATGGCGGCGGCCTCGTCACCACGGTCGAGCTTCCCGCCCATGGGCGCTGGTCACGAGAGCGAACTCAGGATAGGGTCGCTTCGTGAGCCCAGTCGCAGATCCGCAGGCGCCGGAGGTTCCGGGTTCGGCGATATCGGTGCGTGATCTCGTCGTCGACCGGGGCGGGCGGGAGATCCTCCACGGGGTCTCCCTGCGGGTCGCGGCGGGATCGGTGACCGGCCTGCTCGGACCGAGCGGCTGCGGGAAATCGACCCTGATGCGCTCGATCGTCGGCGTCCAGATCATCGCCGGCGGCACCGTGGAGGTGCTCGGATCCGAGGCGGGATCGAAGGGGCTGCGCAGCCGGGTCGGCTACGTGACCCAGGCGCCTTCCGTTTACGGGGATCTCAGCATCGGGGAGAACCTGCGCTACTTCGCGGCGATCACCGGAGCGTCGGCCGAGAAGGTGCGCCAGATCGTCGGCGCGGTCGGGTTGGACGGAATGGAGGACCGGATCGTCGGATCGCTGTCCGGCGGACAGCGTTCGCGGGTTTCCCTGGCCTCGGCCCTGCTCGGCGATCCGGACGTGCTGATCCTCGACGAGCCGACCGTCGGCCTCGACCCGGTGCTGCGGGCGGAGCTGTGGAAGATCTTCCACGGGCTCGCGGCGGCCGGCACCACTCTCCTGGTCTCGAGCCACGTCATGGACGAGGCCGGCGAGTGCGACGAGCTGCTGCTGATGCGCGACGGAGCGCTGCTCGCCCAGATGAGCCCCGATCAGCTGCGCGCCGACACCGGAGAGAGCGATCTCGGCAAGGCATTCCTGGTGAAGATCGAAAGGGCGGAAGGGAGTTGAGCCCGCGCGTGACCGGGGCGACCGCCGTCAGGGTGCTCCGCCAGATTCGCCACGACCCGCGGACGATCGCGCTGCTCCTGATCGTTCCCGCGGTCCTCCTGCTGCTGCTCTACTGGGTCTTCGAGGGTGAGAAACAGGTGTTCCAGGAGATCGGCGCTCCCCTCTGCGGCCTCTTCCCGTTCATCATCATGTTCCTGGTCACCTCGATCTCGATGCTGCGCGAACGGACCACCGGAACGCTCGAGCGCCTGATGACCCTGCCGCTCGGCAAGATCGACATCCTCGCGGGCTACGGGCTCGCGTTCGGTCTGCTGGCGACGATCCAGGCGGTGATCGTGGTGGTGCTCGGATTCGGCATCCTCGGCCTCGAGTCCGCCCACGGTGCCTGGCTGGTCGGGCTACTCGCGATCGGCAACGCCCTGCTCGGCATGGCGCTCGGCCTTTTCGTGAGCGCCTTCGCCCGGACCGAGTTCCAGGCGGTTCAGTTCATGCCGGCCCTGATCTTCCCCCAGCTGATCCTCTGCGGCCTTTTCGTGCCCCGCGACCAGATGGCCGGCTTTCTCGAAGCGATCTCCTGGGCCCTACCGCTCACCTACGCCTATGACGCCCTCGCCAGAACGACCAGTCCCAAGCCCTTGGACATGGCGTTCACGGCCGATGTGCTGGTGATAGTCGGAACAACCCTGGCCGCACTGGCGCTCGGGGCCCTGACCCTCCGGCGGCGCACGGGATGATCGCTGGCTACCTCAGCGCCGGGCCATAGGCCGACGGCTCACGGTCACGCACGGATGCGGATCTCGGTCCCGGGGCGCACCCGCTCCTTCAATGCCCGGATCACCTTGTTGTAGACCCGGATACAGCCGTGACTGGCCCGCTCCCCCACGGTCCAGGGCATGCTGGTCCCGTGCAGGCCGACTATGCCTCCTCGGGGCCAATCGCTGATCGCGGCGTAGGCGCTCGTCTCGAAGGCCCAGGGGCCGAGGAAATCGTCGTCGGGACGGAAGGCCGCCGTCACATAGAAGTTGCCGAGAGGCGTGGGGGCATCCGGAGTGCCCACCCCCACATCACTGCGCAGAACCGCCCGATCCCCTCGAAAAAGGGTGATGCGGCGGCGGCCGCGGTCGATCACGATACGGTGGGGACCGGCCTCGCGAATCAGGCGGATCCTCGATGCGTTCACCCATCCGATCCGGCCGTTGGGCCTGCCGGGAATCTTGATCCGGTACCACTCGCCCTCGGTCGTGTCCCTTCGGCCGTTGACGAAGAAGACGGTCGGCCTGTAGTCGAACCGCAGGGCCTTCATCACGGCCCGCACCTTCGCCTCCGGCCGAGGTTCCGCCCGCACCGCCACCCTCGGCGACACGGCGCGGCCCACCGCCGGAAGCGCCATCGGCAGTTCGTCGCCGCCAAGGTCACCGGCCCGGGTTGAACCGGGGCCGAGCGCGCCCAAAATCAGCGACAGGACCACGCCGGCCGACACGAGAAACGTGCGTGCGCTCAACCGGTCAGCTGGCTTCCGGTGCCCGCCTGAACACCTACCTGAACCTTGCATCGCGTCGCCTTGGGTGCGCTCACCGTGATCTTGCCACTCGAACTGGGCTGGATCTTGAACCGGGCCACACCATGCTTGTCGGTCCGTCCCGAACGACGGACCCCATCGCCCTTGAAGATCACCGTGACCCCGCGCAGCCCCTTGCCTGACGGGGCTCTCAGCCTGGTGGTCATGGTGGTGGCCCGGCCATCCACGATCGAGGGCGGGTTGACCGTCATGTTCTGACAGGACTGCTGCCTCCTCGGGCGGAGTTTCCTGCTCAGGCCACATTGCGGAACGCTCGCGGTCCAAGCCGCGTCCGTGTTCGCCGCCCGCACCGTGAAACCCGCCCGGCCCTTCATGTTCGTGGTCAGGGTCCTGGTCTTGGCCGAAGCTCCCCCCTTTCCGTTGCCGCGCACCTTGACCGGGATTCCCACCGCGGGCGCGCCGTCCCGCGAGCGAACGGTCACCCGGACGAAGGTCTTCTCACCGACCCAGACGAACTTCGGGGTCAGGGTGAGGCTGCCCCGGTCGCAGATCGCGCCCTTCTCGGTGATCACGCTGTCGGTGTCGTTGGCGGGGTTCGGATCGCCCGGCATGCTCACGTGTCCGGTGTTGGGAATCGGGCGGAACAGAAGATTCTCGCGGGCGGTGACCGTGACCGTGATCAGCGGGAACGAGGCGCCGGGCGCGAGCGGATCGGTCCGCGTGCAGGTCACGAGCTGCCCCTCGATACCGCAGTCCCATCCGTCGCCGAAAGCGGCCAAGGGCTCCAGCGAATCCAGGATCTGATCGGTGACCGTGACCGTGCCGCCGGAGGGCTGGTCGCCGACGTTGGTCACGAGCAGCGTGTAGTCGCGGTTCTGCCCGACCGGGAAGTAGGGTGGCCCCGTCTTGGTGATCGCCAGGTCGGTGTTCGCTGCGGGCGAGGTGTCGCAGGAGCGGTTGTTTCCGGTGGCCGGATCGGGCGTCTCCGAGCCGGTTTCGGCGCAGTTCGTGTACTCGCCGCCCTCGAGCACGTTGACCGAGACGATCACCGTCACTTCCTGTTCCGGAGCCAGATCCCCGAGCTCGCAGGAGAAATCCCGGCCGCTTCCCGAACAGGTCCCGGCCGGTGTCACCGCCCCGGCGTAGGTGAGGCCCTCCGGCAGCGTGTCCTCGATCGTCACGTCCTCGGCGGTGCTCGGACCGTCGTTTCTGACCTTCAGTTCATAGGTCCCGATCTGACCGGCGAACAGTGAGGTCCCGACCGTCTTCTCGATCGAGACGTCGGCCGAGGCGTCGGGGGTCACCTGATCCTCGTCGTGATCGTTCGCCGGATTCTGATCGTCGATGTTCGGATCGCTCACGTCGGCGGGGTTGACCAGCACCTGGCCGGCCGTGTCCGGCGCGACCGCGGTCGTCAAGGCGATCTCGACCTGCTCACCGACCCCGATCTGCCCGAGTTCGCAATGCATGGTGCCGGTGGGGTTCTCCACGCAGGTCCCCTGCTCGGGCACCGCCTCCACGTAGGAAAGGCCGGCCGGCAGCAGATCGTCGACCTCCACCGACGGAGCGATCTGGGGACCGTTGTTGGTCACGACCAGCGTCCAGGTCGTGTCGGTTCCGGCGATCGGTGTGGGATCGTCGGCGACCTTGGTGATGCCAAGGTCCGCGGCCGGGGCCAGCAGAGTGGCGGTGGCGTCGTCCTCGTCCTCGTAGGCGCTGTCCGCCGACGCGCCCGCCCCCGAGGTGTCGACTCCGCTCGCCTCGGCATCGTTCACATGGGGATCGGTGAGACCGGGATTCACCGCGGCCTGCGGCTGCGGCACCGCCGAGAAATCGACGATCACGTTCTGCCCGCCGTCGAGATCGGCGATGTCCGACCAGGCCAGGGTGTCACCTGTGGCCGCGGTGGTCACCGTGGGATCGACCTGGCCGCCGGGGGTGAGCGTGCCCGATCCGGTGAACTGGGCGCTGCCCGCCTGGTAGGTCCAGTTCGGCGGCAGCACGTCGGTCAGGTCCACGTCGCGCAACTCGCTTCCGGCGTTCGGGTTGGTGACCACGATCCGCCACGGGAACGCGGTCTCGGTCTGCGCGTCGCCGGTGTCCGGGAAGCCCGCCTGCCCGGTCGTCTTCACGAGCTGCAGCTGCGGCACCAGGACCGTGAGGGTAACCGTGTCCGGCTCGACCTCGGTGTACTCGCGATACTCGACTCCGGCGTTGTCCGGATCCTCACGCTCGGCCTCCGGCACACCCCAGTAGGCGGGGACATCCGCCGTGTTGATCACCTGCTGAAGGTTGGAAAGCTGGGCCGAGGGCACCAGGTCGGCCGTGTAGGTGAGTGTGACCATCTCACCCGGATCGATCGGACCCGGGATCGTCCAGTTGATCTCCCGGTCCGAGGCCGACCAATTCTTGGTGATCTGCCAGAGAGGCCCGGTCGCGACCTCGACATCGGTGAGCTCGACGTCGGGTTCGTCGGTGACCTCCACGTCGTAGGCCGGGGAATCCCCCTGGTTGGTGACGGCGATCGAGTAGGTGTAGTCGTCGCCCGGCTGGGTGTTTCGCTGATCGTCGCCGTCGATGTCCCCGGAGACCGATTTGTCCAGCACGATCTCGGGCTCGATCACGTTCGTGGTGTGATCGTCGGTGAGAACCTCGTCGAAGTCCGCGGGATCAGGCGGATCGGTCGGCGGGGTGGTGATCTGGTCGGTGACGTTGTAGAGCAGACTCGAGCTGTTGACCAGGCTGTCCCCCGCGAGCACATCTCCTCCCCCGTTGTACTGCTCACCGATGTGGGCGCTGTAGGTGAGTCTGAGGACCCGGATGTCCGGGGCGGCCGGCACGTCGCCCAGCCACCAGCCGATCGTCTGCCCGTTGCCGTTCGGCACGACGTTCAGGGGCTGGATGGTCACCGGCACGGGGCAGCCGATGATGCACGAGGCGGTGAGGTACTCGTCGAAGACGAGACCGTCCGGCAGGTCATCGACGATCGCCGCGTCGTACTCGGTGAGCTGGGCTCCCAGGGCGGCATAGATCGTGTGGGTGACGTGCTCGCCGATCGTCGCCGACCGCGGCGATCCGACCTTGGCGATCGCGGGGGCCGCGATCGTCAGCGGCAGCGAGTCCTGGGCGAGATAGCCGGGTGCCCCGGTGGACGAGGTCCTCTCCCCGGCCGGCGACCCGGGCATCGAGGTCGTCGTCGCCTCGGCCTGGTTCACGAGCACCGCGGAACCTACGGCGTCGTCCTCGACGGTCACGTTGAAGGTCCGGCTGACGCTCGCTCCCGGCGCGATCGTCGAGACGACCGGCCAGGTGATCGTTCGCTGCGCCTCGTTCCAGATTCCACCATCCGGGTTGACCGTCCCGCCATCGACGACCGGGACCCCGCCGTTCACCGGGACCAGTCCGGCGGGAACCGTGTCAACGATCACCGTGTCGTTCGCGGTCGAGACCCGCGCCCCGGAGCCGTTCGATACCTGGACGGTGTACTCGATGTTGTCGCCCGGGGAAATCGGTCCGGCGGTGTCGGCGGTCTTCTGGAGCGAGATCTGCGGCTCGACCACGGTGGTGCTGACCGACCCCGAGGCGGAGCGTGCTTCGCCGACCGGGTTCTGCCAGCTGAGCGTCGCCGTGTTCGGAAGCGTGTACTGCGTGGAGGTTCCCTGCGCGAAGTTGTCCGGGTAGAGATCGTTGACGATCGCACGGAAGGTGAGGACGATCACATCGGCACCCGAGTTCTCGGGGTTGGCATACGGATCGGGGAAATCGATCCTGATCGCGTTGCCGGTCTCCGAGAGCGTCAGCCCGGCGGTCGGCAGCGGCACCGGACCGCCGCCGTTGTCGAGAGTCGCGCCGGACGAACCGGGGACCACGGTCATCCTGGAGCTGACGTTGTCTACCAGCGCCGTTTCCGCGCCGTAGAGGCTGGTGCCCTCGGGAATGGTGGCGGTCACCGTGTAATCGATGCGCTCGCCGATCGTGGCCTGGTCGGCGGGATCGTTGCCGGGCTGGCCGACCTCGGTCGATCTGGTCTTGACGAGGACCGATGCCTCGATCACCACGTTCGAGGGGTCTCGGGCCTCGGGTGCGTTCGCGTCGGGATCCTGGGTCGGATCGATGTTGTCCTGGGGGATCTGGACGTACGGTCCCGTGCCGCTCTCGGACTCGAACTGTCTCACCCCCGCCTGGTTGACCAACACATCACCTCCGGCGAATCCATCCGGAATCAGCACGTCATAGGTAAGGGTCAGCGAATCGTTCGCCGCGACGGTCAGCCCGGACCACTCGATCCGGTCCTCGGCCGCGTTGCAGGTACCGCCGGATGAGATCGAGCCGGAGTCCACGTCGGCACAGGTGATCCCCTCCGGAAGCAGATCCCAGACCTGCGTGTTGTCGGCGTCGAGACTGCCGTCGTTGGTGATGTCGATGCGATAGGTGACGGTGTCACCGCCGGTCACCACGGCACCGTCGACGTTCGGCCCGTTGCCTCCCGGGGGCTGGTCGTTCACGTCCATGACCCCCTTCAGCAGGTCGATCTCCGGCTGCGATATCTCGAAGTCCTCCTGATCACGCAGCGGGAACGACGTGCCGGCGCTGTTCTCGTAGGCCGCCTTCATCAGGTTGCCGGTGATGTCTCCATCGGAGCTGTTCGGGGTCCTTTCCGCCCTGACCGCGAAGACGACATCGAAGACCTTGCCCGGCAGAACCACGTCGCCGCCGTCGTCGAGCGGCCAGAACAGCGCGCCTCCGACGAGGTCGGGCTCGGGCGGAGCGGCCGTGGCGATGGTGGCGGTATTGCCGGCCAGTGCCTCAGTGCTGCCGGGAACGTAGGTGGTTCCGGCGGGCACGACGTCCGCCACCCGTACCTTTCCGGTCTCGAGCTCGTCCGGGAAGTCCATGGTGAGCCGCCAGCAGACCGTGTCGCCGGGCCTCGCCACGGGCACGTTCCCGCTCCCGTAGTCACCGAGCGAACCGCAGTCGCCGTTGACGGTCGGGCTGACCTGCTTGTCGATCGTCGGCCCTTCGCCCGACTGCGTCGCCGATGATTGGTCGCCCACCGGGTCTCCGTCGACGAAATCGGAGTCGATCCGGTCCGGGTCGCCCGGCGGACAGGGCACCGGCGCCCCGGGCGCGCAGATCGCGTGACCGGTCCCACTCACTTCGACGTCGTTCCTGAGCGTGTCGTTCGCCAGGACCGGTGTGGCGTTCTGGAAGTTCTGCTGGAAGAACTCACGGGTGCGGGTCGGGAAGGTCAGGGTGAGGTTCGAGTCGGGTCCCAGAACCAGCATTCCCGGATCGACCGAGGAATCCCAGCCGATCTCCCAGCTGCCGTCGGCCTGTTCGACGACCGACGAGTACGGCACCGATGGATCGGCGCCCGGCACCGGGTCGCATTCGGCGGAGGCCGGCGGGGGTGTGACCTCGAAGTTGGCGCTGCCCAGCGGGCAGTACCCGTCGCCGAGAGTGTCGGAGACCTCGACCCCGGTGAAGTACAGATACTCCCCGGACTCGATCAGCAGGGTCCAGGTGCTGATCTGACCCACACCGAGAGTGGTCGGTGACACCGTCTTGCGCAGCCTGAGGTCCTCGGCGGAGCGGGTGAGATCGGCGTCGTCGCGGACCGCGACGGGCCCGCCCCCACCCAGGTACGAGCCGCTCGCCGCGGCATGGTTGGTCAATCCCTGTTCGTCGGCGATCTCCGGGCCCGAGTTGTTGTCGAGATTCGATCCCTGCGGCCCGGTCATCGGTGGCTCCGCCCCGCTCCAGGTCATCGTGTTCGAGCGCAGCGGGATCGCCGCGGCATACGTGATGTCGAAGGTTCCCGAGGCGGCGAGCGGACCCAGGCCGGTCCAGACCACATGGGTGTAGACACCCGCCGGCAGACCGGGAGGATCGCTGACGGTCTCCACGGTCGATGGCGTGACGCAATCGGTGAGACCTCCCGGGGCGTTGCCCGGATTGATCGGTCCCGACCCGGGGTACTCCTCGGCGCTGCCCGGATTGGTCGGCGTGTCCGTGGTGTTGTCCTCGGTTGCGCAGCCCAGGAACTCGAGACCGGCCGGCAGGAAATCCTCGACCTCGATGCCGACGGTCGGATCCTCGGCGTTGTTGGTGACCCGCAGCGTGTAGACCGTTTGGTTGTCGTGCACGCCGCGCAGCAGCTCCCCTTCCGGCGAGGGCTCCGACTTCTCGATCCGGATCGCCTCGATCGTGGTGCTCGCCGACGCGTTCGCCGAGCCGGTGTAGGACTCCTCGGGCGGCGCTCCGCTGCAGTCCGGGTTGCCGCCGCTCTGGGTCGGCTGCCCTTGGGCGTCGAACTTCGGCACGTAGCTGAAGTCGCAGTTGACATAGGCCCCGGCCTGGTTGTCGTAGGTGTCACCGACCGCGTAGACGGAGGTGTCGTGTGACACCTCGAAGCTGAACGAGAAACTGGAGTTCCCGGTGAGGTCCGCCACATCAGACCAGATCAGCGTCGTCTGTCCCGGTCCGGGCGCGTCGCTGATCACCTGGGGTTCCCCGACCGAGTCGGGCGAGGATCCCGGCACGTACGCGATACCGGCCGGAAGCACGTCCCTGAAGCTGAGGTTGAATCCGATCGGCTGGCCGGTCGAATTCGAGGCGGTGAGGGTCACCGTCGAGTTCTCTCCGAGCAGGACCTCCGTGTCGGTGGACTTGGTCAGGCCGATGTCCGGGGTGCCGTCCGCCGAGGCCGGCGAGGCGAAGACCGCAACGAGGAGCAGGCACGCGACGCATCCCGCGAGCAGGACCGAGAGTCGCACAGCCGAAGACCCCGAAGCCCAATTCACCGAAATCCTGTCTCGCCCCATACCCGGTTCTACCCCTCCAGTGGTTGCGCGATCATGCTATCCGCAGGTTCTCCGCAATTCCACTGCCCGAACGTTCGGTTGCGGACGGCTCACGGATGCATCCGGTCAGGAAATCGGCCGGTGGTATGTTCGGCCACAGCCAACGAGGAGAAGACATGACCGACAGAGATGAATTCGGACGATCCGACGCGTCCCGGGCGACCCGGAAGGCGAACGACGAGCTGATCAAGGACCTCGCCTTCGAGGACACACGCGACTTCGAGGATGCCGAGCGCGGCCTGATCGCTCCCCTGCCGGACGGCGGCCGGGTGAAGGGCGCCGACGGGGGTCTGGTCTGGGATCTGTCCCGCTTCGATTTCATCCACCGGCACGAGGAGGCGCCCTCGACGGTCAACCCGAGCCTCTGGCGCCAGATGCGCCTCACCGTGCAGGGCGGGCTCTACGAGGTCGTTCCGGGGCTGTACCAGGTGCGCACGCTCGATCTCTCCAACATCACCTTCGCCGAGGGCGACGATGGGATCGTCGTGTTCGACCCGCTGATCTCGACCGAGACCGCGCGGGCGGCCCTCGATCTCTACTACGAGCACCGACCCCGGAAGCCGGTCGCGGCGGTCGTCTACTCCCACAGCCATGTGGATCACTACGGCGGTGTGCGGGGCATCGTCGACGAAGAGGACGTGAAGCGCGGTGACGTGAAGATCGTCGCGCCGGAGGGCTTCCTGGAGGCCGCCGTCTCCGAGAACGTGCTCGGCGGGAACGTGATGAGCCGCCGTTCCAGCTACATGTACGGCAACCTCCTGCCGGCCGACCCTCGCGGGCAGATCGGTGCCGGTCTCGGGGTCACCACCTCTTCCGGCACGATCAGCCTGATCCCGCCGACCGACACGATCTCCGAAACCGGCCAGAGGATGAACATCGCCGGACTCGATTTCGAGTTCATGATGGCCCCGGACAGCGAGGCCCCGGCGGAGATGCATTGGTTCATCGAGCAGTTCAAGGCCGTGACCGCAGCCGAGAACTGCTGCCACACCCTCCACAACACCTACTCGATCCGCGGCACGAAGATCCGCGACCCGCTCTCCTGGTCCAAGCATCTCGAGCACACGATCGAGCTGTGGGGCGACCGGGCGGAGCTGATGTACGGCATGCATCACTGGCCGGTCTGGGGAAACGACCGGGTGCGGGAAATGCTCGGAATGGGGCGCGACGGCTACCGGTTCATCAACGACGAGACCCTGCGGCTCGCCAATCACGGACTGACCCCGAGCGAGATCGCCGAGCAGGTCGAGTTCCCCAGGGAGCTAGGACGCCACTGGGCGATGCGCGGCTACTACGGCTCGCTGAACCACAACGTCAAGGCCACCTACGTCAACTACCTGGGCTGGTTCGACGGCAATCCGGCCAACCTGCACACACTCCCTCCCGAGGAGGCCGCCAAGCTCTACGTGGAGTTCATGGGTGGCCCCGGGGCGGCTCTGGACAAGGCCCGCGAGTACTACGAGCGGGGCGAGTTCCGCTGGGTCGGCGAGGTGCTCAACCACCTCGTCTTCGCCGACCCCGAAAACGAGGAAGCGCTCAAGCTTCAGGCCGACACGATGGAGCAGCTCGGGTACCAGTCGGAGTCGGGACCGTGGCGGAACTTCTACCTGTCGGCCGCCCGCGAGCTGCGGGAGGGAGTGAAGCCCCTGCCGGCACCCAGCACCTCGAGCCCGGACACGATCCGCGCGATGAGCACGCCCCTCTACTTCGACTATCTGGGAATGCGCCTCAACGGTCAGCGGGCGGGCGACCTGCGCAAGACCTTCGTCTGCGTGCTGCCCGACCTCGGCGAGACCTGGACCGTGATGCTGAGGCACGGCACCCTGAGCCACCGCCCCGGCGAGAGCGCGGAGGCCGACGCCACACTGACGATCGACCGCTCCCAGCTCGACCGGGTGATCCTCGGACAGGCTGGCCTCACCGAACTGGCCGGTCAGGGCAAGGCGACGATCGAGGGCGACGCGGACGCCCTGAACCAGTTGATCGACCTGCTCGACGAGTTCGATTTCTGGTTCAACATCGCCACCCCGTAGCGGCGTCCGGAGCCGGGCTAGCTCCGGGTCTCGTACAGATAGCCGATCGTGTGGATCGTCCAGCCGTTCTGGTAGAGGCCGAGGGCGTCTTCGTGCGGGGTCGTCTTGAGGAGCCAGGTTCCTCCGGGCTGCCCCGGCTTGTCGGGATCGCTGCCGAACTTGAAACCCCCTTGTTCCTCCAGCCCGGGATCACCGCCGGTCGGATGGAAGATCCTCGCTCCGGGCCCATCGACCCAGCCGTAGATGCAGGGGCAGTAGTCGCCGCGATACATGAAACGCAGATCGGTGGGAGTGGGTTTCCCCTGCCACTCGACCATCAGGCGCTTTCCCGAGAACTGTCCGTCGGTGCCGGGATTCGACCACCCGATACACACGCCATAGTTGATCCCGAACTCGACCGGCCCCGGAATCGCACCGGGAGCACAGCTGCCGGGCATCGGCGCCTGCGGGTAGGCGGGCAGCTGGATTTCGAACCTCTTCCAGTTCACTCCCGAGGTCATGCCGGTGGTTCCCACCCGGAACTTGTCGTGGGCGGTGCGCCCGCCCTTGAACGCGTAGACCGCATGGGCCCCGGTCCAGTGAATGGTCTGGCAGAGCCGGTAGGCACCCCGGCGGTTCGACTTGACGTTCTTTCCCTCGAGATCAACCTCCGCGACCACGCCGCGCCGGCCCAGAGTCACCCGGCCCTCGAAGCAGGAGCGCTGGTTCAGCTTGACTTTCGCGGTCGGCTTGATCGAGACCCTCAGAGAGGCGGCGGTGGCCTGCTCGACACCGAAAAGCAGCACCAGGCACGACATCGCCGACACGGCGGTAGCGAGTCTCCAAGATTTCCCCATGAGAAGCATCATATCCAATAACCGTTCATCGTTCGGAAAGTTGCGGCCGGCATGTACAACCGGACCGCCCGCAACGGAACTGTCCGGTCACGACGCCGGTGTGATCCAAACGTTTGGCGGACACGTATCCGAGGCTGATCGACTGGCAACACCTGACATCTGAATGTAGTGTCGGTCTGTTGACGTTCTTTCCACGGAAAGGTTGCCCAGATGGACGCAAGGTCACAGGTTCTTTTCATCTCCGATTCAAGTTCTGTGGGGGAAGGAGCGCTTCCGGTGGCTCTGTCCAGACTTGTCGAAGCTGTGGGAGACGCGGGCCACGAGGTCACTCATGCCCCCTCTCCCGCGGATGGCCTCATCTTGGCCGGGTCCCACCCCCACTACGGTGCCGTCTGTTTCGTCTGGGACCTTGATGGGCGTACATTCCCGGCTGAGAAGGCGACCCGGATCGTCGGCAAGATCCGTGAACGGGACAGGACCATTCCGATCATGGCGATCGTCGCTTCCACCACGGTCTCCGACCTCCCGCTGGCCGTCTCGAGGGAGGTGAGTGAGTACGTCTACCTGACTTCGGACACTCCTCATTTCATCGCCGAACGGATCGGCTTCGCGGTCAGACGATACGAAGGCCGACTGCTCCCTCCCTACTTCGGGACCATGAAGCGTCTCAGCGACGACGGTCTCTACTACTGGGACTGCCCCGGACACATGGGCGGAATCGCCTACACCAAGCATCCGGTCGGCGCGAGGTTCCTGGAGTTCTTCGGGGAGAACATGATGCGGGCCGACATCGGTGTCGCCACCGGAGAGATGGGCGACTATCTCGAACAGGACGGCCCGCCGCTCACATCGGAGAAACGAGCCGCAAAAGCGTTCGGAGCGGACTGGACCTTCTACACCGTCGGAGGATCCTCCGCATCGAATCGCATCGTCGGGCAGGGTGCCGTCGGCTATGGAGAGATCGCGGTCGCCGACCGCAACTGCCACAAGTCGATGGGTCAGGCACTCACCCTCGCACGGGCATATCCCGTGTACCTGCGGCCGAGCCACAACGGCTACGGCATGGTCGGGATCATTCCCCCGGATCGTCTCGAGGCCGACGCGGTCAGGCAGCTGATCGCGGACAGTCCGATCACCGGCGACGCGGTCAGCCAGGACCCGACCTACGCGGTCGTCACCAACTGCACCTACGACGGTCTCTGCTACCGGGCCGACAAGGTCGTCGACCAGCTCGGCCCACAGGTCCCCCGGATCCACTTCGACGAAGCGTGGTTCGCCTACGCGAAGTTCCACCCGTTGTACGAGAACCGGTTCGCGATGGGAGTCGAGAGTGACGGCAAGACCTCGCCGACCATCTTCGCGGTCCAATCGACCCACAAGATGCTCCCGGCGCTCTCGTCCGCGTCGATGATCCACGTGAAGCGCAGCGAGCGGGCGCCGCTCGAGTTCGACGATTTCAACGACGCCGTGATGATGCACGGCACGACCTCTCCGTTCTACCCGATCCTCGCGTCGATCGACGTCGGCACGACGATGATGGAAGGTGACTCCGGGTACTCGCTGATGCAGGAGGCGATCGAAGACGCGATCGGCTTCCGCAAGGCGGTCGTCTCGCTCAAGCGACAGATCGAGGAGGCCGACGGCGAGGACGCGTGGTTTTTTGACGTATTTCAGCCGGCCGAGGTGGCCGACCCTGATTCCGGCGAGTCGTACAGCTTCGAGGAGGCTCCGGTCGAGCTTCTCTCCAGCGACCAGGCATGCTGGAGCCTCAACCCGGGCGATAGCTGGCATGGTTTCGAGGACAGGGACGTGGACGGAGCCCACAGCATGCTCGATCCGGTCAAGGTCACGGTCATCTGCCCCGGCGTGGACCCCGACGGGACCACCCTGGACTGGGGTGTGCCCGGCTACGTCGTCGCGAAGTTCCTCGACGCCCGGAGAACCGAGATCGCCCGGACGGGTGACTACACCCTGCTGATCCTCTTCTCGGTCGGCACGGCGAAAGGAAAATGGGGCTCGTTCCTCGAGGCGCTGCTCGATTTCAAGCGTCTCTACGACGAAGGCGCGATGGCGATCGACGCGATCCCCTCGCTTGCCGAACACGCCGAGATCTACGGAGAGATGACCCTGAAAGAACTCTGCACGGCGATGCACGAGGGCATGGCCGAGGCCAAGATCACCGAGCGGCTCGCCGCCGCCAACAACTTCGTTCCGGAGCCGGTGATCACCCCCGCGGAATGCTTCGGCGAGGTGGTCCGCTACAAGGCGGAGCGGATCAAGGTCAGTGACCTGCCCGGACGTATCGCCGCCGCGATGCTGGTGCCCTATCCCCCGGGAATACCGATGCTCATGCCCGGCGAAAGGCTGCCACAGGGACATGGGCCGATCGTCGAATACTTCGTGACCCTCCAGGAGTTCGACAAGAAGTTCCCAGGATTCGAACATGAGATTCACGGTGTGCGCACCGATGAGGAGGGAAATTTCTGGGTCCGGGCGCTCGTCGAGGACGACCGCGAACCGGATAGGCCAAAGCTGAAGACCAAGAAAACCGGCTCGTCAGCCGTCAAGAAGGGGCGTCAGTGATGACCATAGAAAAGGTGGTATCCGGAAAGCACCACAGGGAGCAGGCCGGAACGGGACTCGGCCTGTTCGCCCTGATCGCCCTGGTCGTCGGATCGATGCTCGGTGGAGGCGTCTACAGCCTCCCGCAGAACATGGCCGCCTCCTCCGCCCTCGGACCGATCTTCATCTCCTGGGCGATCGCCGGTTTCGGTATCTACTTCATCGCGAACAGCTTCCGGATGCTGTCCGACGAGCGGCCCGATCTGCAGGCGGGGATCTACATGTACGGCCGGGAAGCATTCGGACCGATGATGGGATTCATCTCCGCCTGGGGCTACTGGCTCATGGCCTGCCTGGGCAATGTCGCCTTCGCGGTCATCCTGATGGAAGCCCTCGACTTCTGGTTCCCCGGCACTTTCACCGGCGGCAACACCTTGGCCGCGGTGATCGGCGGATCAATCCTGATCTGGGGCTACTACTTCGTCGTCCTGGCCGGGGTGAAACAGGCCTCGATCCTGAACAACATCGGAACGATCGCGAAGGTCGTCCCCCTGCTCCTGTTCATCCTGATCCTGATCTGGGGATTCGACTTCTCGAAATTCGAGTTCAACTTCTGGGGCAGCGGAGCTCCCGCCACGGGATCCAGTTCTCTCGGCAGCCTCAAGGACCAGATCAGCGCGCCGATGCTGGTGACCCTCTGGGCATTCATCGGGGTCGAGGGTGCGGTCGTTCTCTCGGGCCGTGCCCGCGACAAGAAGAGCATCGGCAGGGCGACCCTTATCGGATTCCTGATCGCCCTGATCATCTACACCCTCCTCTCGGTCATGCCGTGGGGACACCTCGACCAGCCGACCCTGGAAAAGCTCGCCAATCCGTCCACGGCCGGGGTGCTCGACGCGGTGGTCGGAGATTGGGGCGCGTGGCTGATGAACCTCGGCCTGGTGGTCTCGGTCCTGGCCGGCTGGCTTGCCTGGACTCTGCTCCTGACCGAGATTCCGTTCGTCGCCGGCAAGAACGGAACCTTCCCCAAATCGTTCGCGAAATCGAACAAGAACGGTGTCGGGACCATCTCTCTGCTCGCCAGCAGCATGGTCATGCAGGCCGCGATGATCCTCGTGTACTTCTCGGACAACGCCTGGCACACGATGCTCAGCGTCACTACCGTGATGGTCCTTCCCGCCTATCTCTGTTCCGTCCTCTTCATGATCATGGTCGGCCGGAAAATGACTGGCGAGGGACGAAGGATGGGAATCGCGAGTGGTGTGATCGGAACGATCTTCTGCCTGTACATGTTCTACGCGGGCAACCTGAAGTTCGTCGCGCTCGTTCCGGTTCTGCTGCTCGCGGGCATTCCGGTGTTCATGAGGGCACGCCGGGATTCTGGCGACGGGAAACCCCTGTTTCAGGGAAAGGAACCGATCTACCTCGGGGTACTCGTGGCGCTCGTCATCGGGGTGGTCTTCCTGTTCGCCACCGGAGCCGAGAAACTCTCGAGCATCTGAGCGGACAACCGAGCTTGACGTTCAAGACCGAAGCGGCACGGTGAGCGGAACCGGGCCGGCGCCCAAGGGAAACACGGGTGAGGCGCGAAACCTCGGCCTCGTCGCCCTGATCGGTGTGGTCGTCGGATCGATGACCGGGTCAGCCATGTTCAGCCTGCCGCAGAACATGGCGCTGAAATCGGCAGCCGGACCAGTTCTCATCGCCTGGGTCATCGCCGGAATCGGCGTGTTCTTCATCGTGAGCAGCTTTCGCATACTCGCCAACGAACGCGATGACCTGAATGCCGGCATCTACATGTACGCCCGCGAGGGTTTCGGCAGCTTCATGGGCTTTACCGCCGCCTGGGGCTACTGGCTCATGGCCTGCTTCGGCAACGTCGCCTACGCGGTCATCTTCATGGAGACGCTGGACTATTTCTTCCCGGGAACCTTCACGGGAGGCAACACCATCCCGGCGATCATCGGCGGATCGATCATGCTCTGGGCATTCCAGACACAGGTCCTCGCCGGAATCAGGGAGGCCGGGAAGCTGAACGTGATCGGCACCGTGGCGAAGGCGGTTCCGGTTCTCCTGTTCCTGGTGATCCTCGCCGTGACCCTGGATCTCACCAAGCTCGGATCCGACTTCTGGGGCACCGCGCCGGCCGCGTCCTCGAACCTGGGCGACTTCGCTTCCCAGCTGACCGCCCCGATGCTGGTCACCCTGTGGGCCTTCATCGGTGTGGAAGGAGCGGTGGTTCTCTCGGGCCGCGCGAGGAACGAACGCAACGTCGGCCGGGCGACGGTCATCGGGTTCTGTGGAGCCCTGCTCGTATACATCCTGATCTCGATACTGCCGTTCGGACATCTATCCCAAACAGAACTGTCCGCGCTCGCGAACCCATCCACCGCGGGAGTCCTTGACGCCGTCGTGGGCGGCTGGGGAGCCGTGCTCATGAACATCGCGCTGCTCCTCTCGGTGTTCGCCAGTTTCCTCGCCTGGACTCTGCTGATCGCGGAGATTCCGTTTGCCGCGGGCCGGAACGGCACCTTCCCCAGAGCATTCGCCAGAACCAACCGGAACGGCGCCGAGAGCGTCTCACTCTGGGTCAGCACGCTCGTGATGCAGCTCACGATCATCCTCGTCTACTTCTCAGATCATGCCTGGCAGACGATGCTCAGCGTCACGTCGGTGATGGTGATTCCGTCCTATCTCCTCTCCTGCCTGTTCCTCTGGAAGATCGCGGGCGGGGCAAGAGAGGAGAGACTGCGTACGACCGGCAGGTCGACGGCTCTGCTCAGTGGAATCTGCGGCTCTGTCTTCTGCCTCGTGATTCTCTATGCGGGCGGGCTTCAGTACGTGGCCCTGGTCCCGGTCCTCCTGCTCGCCGGAGTTCCGGTCTTCATCTGGTCACGCCGTGAAGCCGACGATCACCGACCGGCGTTCACGGGCCGGGAGAGGATCTACGTCGCCATCCTGCTCCTGATGAATGTCGGAGTGCTGATGCTGTTCGCCTCCGGGGTGGAGAACCTCTCGGCTCTTTGACCCGGCGGCTCGGCGGATCGTTGTCGCCGGAGAGTCGTGTCTGGTCAGGTGGCGCTTTCCAGGGTCCGCACCTTGTAGGTGTGGAAGATCGTCTTCGCGCCCCTGGACCTGCGGGTGCGGATCCGCTTCGAGCGAATCGTCTGCTTCACGTGAAGCCGCTTCGCGTTCGAAACCATTCCCTCGACGGTCTTCCGGAAGGCGGGCTTGACGAGCACCTTCACGTTCTTCCACCGTCCGGCGCGAATCTTCACCTTCGCCGCTTTCGCGGCCATCGGCCGGCCCTTCACCGAACGTTTCGTCACCGGCATCGCAACCGACCGGCATGCAGGCTGAAATCTCTTCGGGCATGCGAGGCGGATGTGCAGGTTCTTGCCGTCGAACCCGGCAATCGTCGTGGTCGGCTTCTGGATGGTCGGATTCGTTCCACCGTCTCCCCCGTCGCCACCGCCGTTCTCGTCGGTCTTCTTCTCGAAGGTCGCCTTCACTCCGGCGGCCTCCTTGATCGTCAGGGTGCAGAGCGGTTCGCTTCCGGCCGGCGCGCAGGCGCCACCCCAGGACACGAACTTTCCGTCCTCCGCGGCGGTGGCCGTGAGCTTGACCTTCGCGTTCAGATTGATTTCAGCCTCACAGAGGGCGCCGCAATCGATGCCGGCGGGTTCCGAGGAGACGGCACCGGGGCCTTCCGTGGTGACGGACACGGCAGCGGTGGGACGCTTGCTCGTCGTGTAGACGAGAGAAGACGTGTCGCCATTCGTGGACGTCCAGGCGGCCAGCGCCACGCCATCCGGTCCGATCGCCACGCCGGGTTCGGACGAGTCGAGGGCCGGATCCGAGAGATCAGCCGGTTGGGAGAAGTCTCCCGCCGGCGGACGAGTGCTCGCCTGAACGATCCAGTGGCTGCCGTCGAATCGGCGCCACAGCGCGACGGTCGATCCGTCGATGCCGCTGGCGAGGACCGCGCTTTCGGCGTTCTGGCCGCCTTCAGAGATCGGTACCGCCGCACCGAATGACCCGCCGTTCTTACGGCTGGCGACCTGGATCCGCGAGATCCCGCCCTTCCTCTGGGACCAGGCCGCGGTGGTGGTTCCGGTGGCATCGCTGACCAGAGAGAGATCGAAGGTGCCGTCGATCTCCGGAGCCAGGGCGAGCGGGACCGAGAACTGCTGGTTGGGCTTGCGGGTCGTGGTTCGCACCGTCCACTTGGATCCGCTCTCCTGTGACCAGATCACGACGATGCTGCCGTCCTTCTCGAAGGCGACCTCGGGGACGTAGGCCGACACGCCGGGCTTGGAAATCACCTTCGGGGCGGAGAACACGCCGTTCGGCGGCTTGACCGAGGCGGCGATGAGCCGGTCGCTGCCGTCGAAGAACGACCAGACGGCGGCGACGGTGCCGTCATCCGCGACCGCCACCTCGGGATCCCATGCCTTCTGATTCGGGTCGGAGAGCAGGACGGGATCCGAGTACTGGCCGTAGCCGGCGCGGGTCGAGACCTCGATGACCCGGTTGACGCCGTTCGGTCGCTCCCAGGCGACGCCCACCGAACCGTCGGCGCCCGAATCGACGCGAGGGTTGAAAGACTGCTCGCTCAGTGCGGACAGGTTGACGGGCTGGCCGAAGGTGCCGTCCGGAAGCCGCGAGGCGGCCTGGATGACCCAGTGAAGATCGACCGAGTTCATCCAGACGATCGTCGAGGCCCCGGAGGAATCGGGGGCCATGTCCGGGGTGAGTGCGAAGCCGGTCTCCGAAGAGAGCGAACCGGGCTCCGAGAACTGAGCGTCCGACCCGAGCCGCATCGACTGCATCCAGCTGTTGTAGCCGTTCGACTTGTACCAGCTCAGATCGAACGAACCGTCGGGTCCGACCGCGACACCGGGCGCTTTCACCATGTTCGCCTGGTCGTTCGGAGCGACCGCCACCTGTCCCGGCACGACCCATGGTCCGGGAGTCCCGGCCTGCGCCGGTGCGGCGAAGGCCGCCAAGCCCAGGATGATGGCCGGAAGGCACAGGCGGGAGAAGGTTCTCAAGGCATTCGTGGCGAATCTGCGGATCAACATGCGGTGAAACTAAAACCGCCTCCAAACGACCACATGAGGGGGTACCCCCCTTTGTTTCGAAGCAGGGGACGCAAGTGGGTCGCGGCCGACTACCAACCGTCCGCCTTCGCCGACGCCCGAACCCGGATCGCGCCGACGAAGCCGAGCAGGAGGAAGACCGACGCGACCAGCAGCGAGACCCGGGTGGCATCGGCGAAACCCGACGAGAGCGCATTCACGACGGCATCCGTACCCGCACCCAGATCGCTGGAGGATCCCTCCGCACGCAGCTGCGAGATGGTTGAACCGGCACTCTCCCTGGTGTTCTCGGCGAGTGAGCTCGCGGTACCGCCGGTCACTCCGTCCCGCTCGAGTGCGTTGGGCAGGGTCACCGCCAGCGCGAGGGAGAGCGCCGCTCCAGAAAGCGCCGTGCCGAGAGCGGAACCGACCTGACGCACCGTGCTCTGGGTGGCGGATCCCTGGCCTGAGACCTCGGTGGGCACATCCCGCAGCACCAGGCCTGTGAGCTGTGCCGAGGCCAGCCCGAGACCGAGCCCGTAGATCACGAGCAGCATGGCGACAGGCCAGGCGGACGAGCTGAGGGCAACGACGAAAGCCACGGAGACGATGCCGATCACCTCGAGTCCGAGCCCGATCAGGACCGTGCCCGCGGACCCGAAACGTGCCGCGAGATGACGTGCGGACGCACCGGAGAAGAACGCGCCGATCGCCATTGCCGCGAGCACGAACCCCGCCTCCATGGCGTCGAGTCCCAGGGCGTTGATCAGATAGAGCGGCAGGACGAAGACGATGGCGAACTCCCCGATGGCCACGGTGGCAGCCGTCAGGTTCCCCCAAGAGAATGTGGGCACGCGAAAGAGCTCCAGATCCAGCAGGGCCGAACGTTCGACCCTGGCCCGGTGCCGTTCCCACAGGACGAAAAGGGTGAGAGCGATGGCGGCAACCGCGAACAGCACGGGGACGATCGAAATCGGTGCGGTATCCGGCCAGGTGAAACCCAATATGTGAAGGTCCTCCTTGGGTGACCACCAGCCGATCTCCGGCCCTTGGATCACCGCGAACACGAGCGCACCGAAGCCGATCGCACTCAGCAGGGCTCCGTCGACATCCGCTCCACGGCCACCCTTGGCCCCCTTCGTCTCGGGAACCGTGAGCAGGGTGGCGACGATCAGAATCGCACCGATCGGAATGTTCACGATGAAGATCCATTCCCATGAGGCGTACTGTGTGAGAAACCCGCCGGCCAGCGGCCCGATGGCCGCGGCCCCGGATATCACGGCGCCCCAAACACCGAACGCGGCCGCCCTGTACCTGCCTCGGAAGGTGGCGTTGACCGTCGACAGGGTCGAGGGCATGATCAGGGCCGCCCCGATTCCCTGGACGACCCTCGCCACCAGCAGCGCGTTTCCGGTGCCCGCCGCCGCGGCCAGGGCACTCCCGCCGACGAATACCGCGATACCGGCGAGGAAAAGGCGGCGGCGTCCCCATCGATCGGCCAGACGACCGGTAGAGAGGAGCAGCGCGGCCAACACCACCGCGTAGAGACTGTTGACCCACTGGGCGCTGCTCAGGTCCAGATCCAGGTCGGTGATGATCGTCGGCAGGGCCACGCCGACGATCGTGCCGTCGAGGACGATCATTCCCAGCCCGACGGAAAGGACCGCTAGCCCGAACCAGTCCCGGCGACTCGGCGCGGGATTCCCCTCTGGATCAGGCTGTTTCGTGCTGTCAGATGGACTCTCGGCCACTCTCGGGCCACACTATCCGAGCGATCCGGAACTCAATCGATCGGCTCAAGCTCGTTGAGTCGCCAGGTCCGGTCGAGCCATGCTTCGAGGGGTCCGTATATCCGGACGATCGGGAACCATGACTTGCCGGGAATGGTCTCGACCCAGTTGGCTTCCTTGCCTTCCGGAGCGGTCGGACCGAAGTAGAGGTCGAACGATCCGTCGGCGTTCTTCGCCAAGGTGTCGGTGTTGCTCGCCAGCGCGGGCCACGCGGTCGAATCCACCTGGATCAGCGAGCGGGTCTGGGTGTCGTAGATATCCACCGCCCAGAAGTTCTTCGCCGGAGGATCGGGGTCGATGCGCAGCCTGTAGCTTCGGCCGCCGTCCAGCACCTCCCCGGAAGCGTCGCTGACCGTGTAGGCATAGGCCGAACCGGCGCCGACCTGGGCGTGGGCCATCGCCGGCGTGATGACCGTGGCGAGGTAGTGGAACTGCGTGCGGGCATCGAGCAGCATGGCGCCGTCCCGCAGGAACTCGTGGCTGCCACCGACGAAAGCGTTCTTCCAGGTTCCGTAGAGCTCCGCCTCCGGATCGCGCGGGGCGTAGCTGATCGTGCGGGCCATCGCGGCGGCGATCGGCGCCGCCCGCTCCAGGATCGTGCGCATCCGTTCATCGGGAGCGAACGGCCGTCCCTTGACGATTCCGATCGCGGCCAGCTGTCCCCTGCGCTCGTGGTCGAGGGCCTCCAGAGGTTCTTCCTGCACAAGCTCGTCCACTTCCTCGTAGAACGAGAAATCGTTGGCGTGGATCGTGTTGAAGACTCGCTCGGCCAGGTTGATCCACTCGTTCTCCTGCGGGGCGGCCGCCTCGGAGAGCGGGTAGATCCTCGTCTGTTTGATGGCCGGCACCCCGCCGAGCGCGCGCAGCACCACGAAGTTGGTGAAGGTCGGCGAACGGTAGGTGAAGTAGCCGTCTGGGACCTCGCCCTCGTATCCCGGCGGAAGGTAGAGATACTTGCCGCCCTCACCGCGATCGGGGCCGGCGATCCCCATGTCGGACACGTAGCGGAACCAGAAGTCATCGACCACGCAGAGCGACTGGGGCGGCGCCTCGATCACGGTCGGCCCCCAGGCGGCGAGGTCGAGCATGGTTATCCCATAGGTGGTCTCCGTGTTGGCGGTGAGCAGCATCGCCCCCGAGTTCGCGCGCGGATCGGTGAACCCGATCGTGCGCGGCGAGTCGATGCCGACCGAACGCAGTCCGTTCCGGAACGCGACGAGCGAAGCGCCGGGGACGGCGTTCAGGAAGGCGTCGATCCCTCGCATCAGGTCGAGCGCGTCGTAGGCCGTCTTGGCACCCTCGGGTGTCGGCACGCCGTCGAAGAGCTCGATCGTGCCGAACGGAGATTCCACCCGGTCGGGCGTCGAAAGGCTCGCGATCGCCTGGTCCATCTGCTCCGGCGTCGGACCCACGCCATTCTGGTCTCCCATGTCCCGCTGCTCCTCGTCTCGATGTGATTGCCGACAGGAGCGACCCTACGCGACGGCAGTACCCGCCGCAGGGATACCCGCACCTATTGCGGGCCAGTACCCGCGCGCCGTCACCGCGGCGCTATCGAAGGCGTCAGGCACGAAGCAGAACCTTGCCGTTCCGGCCCGGGTCGCCGTGACGGGCGAGGGCTTCATCGATGCGGCCGAGCGCGTGGGTCGAATCGACCCGGGTCTCGATCACTCCCTCGGCGATCAGTCCTCCGACCCGATCGAGCCCGGCCTGGATCTCGGTGGGCTCGACCCGATGAACCCAGTCCCGCAGCCGGAAGAACTCGAACCTGTGGTCGGGAGCCGAACCGGTGGGCAGCGGGGTCAGCGGCTCGCCCGACAGCAGGCCGTAGTGGATGAAACGCCCTCCCGGGGCGATCCGTGACCTGAGCACCGAACCGAGTTCGCCGCCCACGGAATCGAGCACGAGGTCCGGCCGGTCCGGGCAGGCGCGGTCCAGTTCTTCCTCGAAACGGGGAGCCGAACTCACCAGGACGGCCTTGGTCGCGAACCCCTCGATTCCGTTCGCGCTCGATGCGGACCGGACGATCGCGACCGGTTCCACGCCGGCCCGGTTGAGCAGCGCCAGCAGCATCCGGCCGATCTCGGAACCGGCGGCATCGACGATCACCGTCATGCCCGGATCGATCGATGCGGAATCGTGGAGCATCAGCCAGGCGGTCAGCGGATTGACGTACATGGTCGCCGCCTGTTCTTCGGAGAGCGAATCGGATACCGGGAAGCACCAGCGGGACTCACTCAGCTTGTGAGAACTCCACGATCCCGCGGTGCCGATCGGGAGAACCCGCGTACCGACCGCGAGATCCGTCACGCCGGGCCCGATCGATCGGACCACCCCGACCCCTTCGAATCCCGGAAGGAACGGCAGTGCCACACGGGACCGGTAGGCCCCGGAGATCGTGATCAGATCAGATGGGTTGATGGCGGAGGCCAGCATCTCGACCAGGACCTGACCCTCCCCCGGTCCGGGTATCTCGATCTCGGTCAGGTCAACCACCTCCGGTGCGTCGCCGAACTCGCGGACCACGGCTGTGATCGATCTGATCGCCTTGATCCGGACATTCTGGTGGATCCCTCCATCACCCGGCGTTCCCCCTTTCTGAGACCGGCATGGCCTCCCGCATGTCGGCTAGGATCAGCTGTCGATCCGGCGGGATCGCGCACCAGACAGGGGAAGTTCGAACGTGACAGACACCATCAGGACAGGACTGGCAGTGCTCCTCGGAGCCCTCGCACTGACAATGGCCGGGACGGCCCCCGCATCAGCTGACCCCTACATTTCGATGGGCGACTCGAGTTCGACCAGCTCGACCGGCGGCGATGCCTCGATGTACCCGGACCTGCTCTATGGCGGCTACGGCGGTCACCCCGGATTCGCGGATTCCCTGGCCGCGGACGAACACATCGGCCTGGCCCAGGGTGGCCAGGTTCTGGCCGGTCTGAAGGCGGAACAGCTGCCGTCGGCACTCGTCGCGATCAACGGCGCCGATGACACCAAGGCGGTCACGATCGGGATCGGCGGCAATGACGGCCTGGGTTCCGAACAGTGCTTCGGCGGCCAAGGAGGCTGCCCTGACTGGCGGGCAAGCTACTTTGACCTCATCGGCCAGGTCCGGACCGCGCTGAACAACGATCCCGGCGACGAGTATTTCGGCCTGCTCTCCTACTACAACCCCTTCCGGTGGGACGGCTCCGGATTCTCCGACGAGGATCAGACGAGTCTGGACCTGAAGCTATTGGGAACCAACCTGACCGCGGATCAATGTCCCGTCGAGACCAGCACGGGACTGAACGACGTGATTCGCCAGGCCGCATCCGAGTACGGCGCGGTGGTCGCCGATCCATACGACGCCTTCCTGGCGGCCGGCGGCACGTATCTGGCCGACACGATTCATGCGAACGCTGCGGGGAACACGGCGATCGCTGATGCCTTCCTCGATCCTGTCCGGCCGGTCGACTGCAGCCCTCCTCCGGAACCATCCTGTGACACCGACTCCTCCCTGTGCCCACCCGAACCGACCTGCGAGATCGATGCCTCGGCCTGTCCGAAAGACCGGACCTCACCGGCCACGAGCCTGATCTCGATGAAGCGCCGGGGCAGGCGGAGCGTGACCTTCCGGTTCAGATCATCCGAGGCCGGCGGTTTTCGCTGCTCGATCGACCACCGGGACTTCGCCCGTTGCCGTTCACCGAAGACCTATCGGAATCTCAAGTCCGGACGGCACCTCTTCCGGGCCGTGGCGATCGACCGAGCCGGAAATCGCGATGACACACCGGCCCGCCGGACTTTCCGTATTCGCCGCTGACTCGCTGCGGCACCGCTGGTGCTACGGCCAGCTGATCGTCACGTCGTAGCGGCCGGTCCGCTCACACTTCAGGCCGTTCATCTCCTTGTGGGCCGCGTACCAGTCGGCGCGGCAATCGAGCCCATACCCATACAGGGGCGGGCTGCCCTCGAAATCACCCTGGGTCACGCGGCCGGATCCGGTTCTGCCATCGGCTCCCCTGACCTCGATCTTGAAGCTGCTCCAGGACCGCTCGTTCCAGCAGCTTCCGTCGCTTTTCGCGTAGATCGCCACTTCGTGCTTCTCCGGATTCGAGTTGGTGGTGAAGCTCGTGACCGTCTCGTCCCGGGTGCAGTTGCTGGTCCCCGCACCGCCTCCGGTGATCTTGACCTGCGCCCCGGCCCTGTCCATGTCGAACATGATGTTCCCGTAGGACCAGCCCCCGCGGATCGGGGCGTACTCGACCAGTTTGATTTTTCGGGAGGACCGCCGGGTTGAGATCAGCTTCCCATCCCGCCTGACGGTGGTGACGATCCGCGCCCGGGCGATCCCGGTTCCGAGACGGCCTTTCGGTGACTTCAGCCGACCCTCCCAGGAGACCCGGGAACCCGTGCAGAGTCCACGGGTGCGTCCCCGTGCGGCCCTGCCGGCGCGCCTGACCTCGGCTTCGATCGCGAAAGTGCGGCCCTCAGCGCAAGTAGGCGAGTATCCGCCGACCAGAACCTGCCTGTCCTTCACCACTGCTTCGGGACTGATCGTCGCCTTTCCGGGGGAAGGCGCACCGGTCGCTCCTCCGGCGGTCAGGCCGGCCAGAACGAGAAGCGGCAGGAAGGACAGCAGGGCGAGGGGCTTGCGGGAAGGGTTCATGGTCGGCTTTCGGTTCCGGGTGACGAAGGCGGATCAAACTATACGGTGATCGGTAACTCGACGCCACCCGTCATCGGCCGGTGCCCGCCGGGACCTCGCGGCCGTGCCGGCGATCTCTACGAGGTCCCGCCGGCCCGGCAGGGATCACCCCGCAACCGGCCCTTGAGGAAGGCCGAAAGCGCCTCGGCGGAGCATCGGCGCTGGAAGGCGACCGCGTGGCCGACCTTCGGCACGACCACCAGCTTGCCCCTGGGGGCTCGGCGAAGTTCGCGGCGGGCATACTCGACCGGGGTCGAGAGGTCGTACTGCCCGGCGAGGATCAGGGTCGGCTGGCTGATCTCCCCCGGCCTCGGGGGTGAGGCGACCTCGGTCCGGGGCCAGTCGGCACAGGTCTGCACGATCCCGTTGCCGATCGCGGTCGCGGCATCGAAGGGCCAGAAGCTTCGCTTCGGTGATCGCGAGAGGTACCTGGCGGTGGAGGCGATCCTGCTCGCCCGGTCACCCCGCCCGATCGAGAAGGGCAGGCCGGCGTCCGAGCAGAGAGTCGCGGCGTGAAGCCCCCAGGAAAGGGATTCCGCGGGTTCGGCCCCGAAGGTCGTGCGGGCCTTGTGGGCCGCTCGGAGGAGAGTCCGGTATTCGCCGCGGGCGGCGCGGTGGATCCCCCGGCCGGCGGTGGCGATGTCCTTCGGCATGAAGCTGAGGATCGTGGTCATCCAGTCGAGCAGGGCCGGTCCGTCGACCCTTAGGCGGGTGTTCGTGCCCGGAACCCGGCCCAGGTGCGGCCGTTTCGCGACCAGCCGGGCGAGGTCCATCGCCGGGTCGGACCGGAAACCGCACCTGCCCGCGCCGCACTCCCACCGGAGCACCTTGGCGACCCGCCGCATGTGGACCCTGAGCATCGGATCGACGTTCTCCTGCGGCACCACCGAGTCGAGAATCAGACGGCTCACCCGGTCCGGGAAGGTACGCGCGTAGCGAGTCGCGACATAGGTCCCGTAGGAAGTGCCCATCAACGCCATCCGGTCCACTCCGAGTTCCTCGCGGATCGCCTCGATGTCACGGACGGTGGAGGCGGTCGAGTAGAAGGAGCGCCGGAACCCGAGTTCACCGCCGCAGGCCCGGACCGCCCTGCGGGGCCGGACCGTGAGGTCGGTCAGCGGCAGGCGCTGGAGGCCCGAACATCTGATCGCGGTGGCCCCGGTCCCCCTCTGGTCGAGCACGGCGATCCGGTACTCCGGAGCGAGCGACTCGAACCAGGAACGGACGTACTCGACATGCCCCGAGCTGGACTGCCCCGGTCCACCGGCCAGGAAGAGCAGCAGCGGACCGGTGCCCTCGCTGACCCGGACGTCGAGCTCCAGCTCGCCCGGCCGTTCCCCGCTCCAGTCGAGCGGCACGATCACCTCGCGGCAGAGCATTCCCTCCTGGCACGGCGGAACCTCGGCCGGTGCGGCGGCCGCACTCGAGGCGGAAACTCCCGCGACCGCGGTGAAAAGGACGGCGAGGGCGAGGCGACGAAGGCGCATCGGGCGAATCTAGCTCAGTGGGCCCCCGCCGTGGCGGTCTCCGCGCGGGCCTCGGCGACGATCCGTCCACGCTCGCTTTCCGGGAACGCGTCGAGCAGGTCCTTCAGCGTCGCCGCGTCCTTGTTGGCTCCGAAGACCGGGCTGCCCGGCTCGAGGCGGACACCCTCTGCCAACGGACCGGCCACGACCGGATCGAACCCGAGCGCGTCGACCAGGCCGGCGATGGCCGTGAGGTCCTCGGGATCATCCCCGGTGAGCGCGATCGCCCTGCGTCCCGGCGAGCCCGCCTCCCGCGCTCCCTCCTCGAGGTCGTGGTAGCCCATGTGATTGAACGCCTTCACCACCCGGGAGTCCGGCAGGAAGGCCTGCACGGTCTCACTGGAGGAGGTGCGTGGATCGGTGAGGTCGTCGCGGATGCCGTCCACTTCCTCCCAGTAGTTCATCGCGTCGACCACGAGCTTTCCACGCAGTTGCCCGGCCGGGATCTCGCGGTACTTGCCGAGTGGCAGCGCGAGGATCGCGATGTCGGCGCCGGCGGCCGCTTCGGCGGCGGTCGTCGCGACCGCTCCCGGGGCCAGGACCTCGGTTATCAGGGCGATTTTCGCCGGGTCGCCGGAGCCGGCGATCAGCACCCGGTGCCCGGCGGCGAGGACCAGCCGGGCGAGCACGGTTCCCACCTTGCCGGCACCGAGGATGCCGATCGTCTCGGGTTCTTCCGTGGCCGGGCGGCCCATCACCGGACCTCCGGTTCCGGCGCGGAATCGGCGAGCAGTTCCCGCACCATCGGGATGACCTCGGCCCCATAGAGCTCGACCGCGCGCAGGCGCGCGTCGATCGGCTGCGCCCCCACGGTGTAGATCAGGTCGAAGCGGCTGACCCCGAGCGCGGTGATCGCCCTAGCCATCTTGCGGGCGACGGTCTCGGCCGAGCCGACGTAGAGCGAACCATGGGCGACCTCCGCCTCGAACTCGTCACGCTGCAGCGGCGGCCAGCCACGCAGGGAACCGATGCGGTCACGCTGGATCTTGTAGTGGGGGTAGAAGGTCTCGACCGCTTCTTCGTCGGTGTCGGCGACGAAACCGGGCGAGTGCATGCCGACCGGGTGGGCGGTGGTGCCGAGCTCCGCGGCGGCGCGCCGGTACAGATCGACGTAGGGCGCGAAGCGCTCCGGGGAGCCGCCGATGATCGCGAGCATCATCGGCAGGCCATGGCGGGCGGTGCGGACCACCGATTGCGGCGAGCCGCCGACGCCGACCCAGGTGTTCAGGCGGCCGGACTCGGTCTTGGGGAACACGTCGGCGTTCTCGAGCGGCGCGCGGGTGGTGCCGCTCCAGGTGACGGGTTCCTCGTCCAGGAGCTTCACGAAGAGGTCGAGCTTCTCCTCGAAGAGGAGGTCGTACTCGGTGAGGTCGTAGCCGAAGAGCGGGAAGGACTCGGTGAACGAGCCGCGTCCGAGAATCACCTCGGCGCGTCCGTTCGAGATCGCGTCCAGGGTCGCGAAGCGCTGGAAGACCCGGACCGGGTCGTCGGAGCTGAGCACGGTCACCCCGGAGCCGAGGCGGATACGCGAAGTCTTGGCCGCGATCGCGGCCAGCACGGTCTCGGGGGTCGAGATCGAGTACTCGGGCCGGTGGTGTTCGCCGAGCGCGATCGCGTCGACTCCGAGCTTGTCGGCGAGCACGGCTTCTTCGACCACCTGGCGGATCGCGACGGCGTGGGAGACCAGGTTTCCCGAGCCGTCCTCCGGAACGTCGCCGAAGCTGTCGAGACCGAACATCACGCCGGTCGTTTCGGTTTGAGCCTGCCTGTGGTCTGAAGAATCCATGGTGTTCCTTCTTTGTCCGCGCGGGTCACGGCCCGCGTCGGAAGATTTGGTTGACACGTCAACTATCGCAGGATATAGTTGATATGTCAACTAAATTGATCCCATGAGCGACCACCCTTGAAATCAGAGCGACGGAACAGACTCACCGCGCGGGAACTGCGGATCTGGCGGGACTACATCGAGACCGCGGAGACGATCCGGTCGGAGCTGTCGGCCCGAATGCAGCGCGACTCCGGCCTCTCGACCGGCGACTACCAGGTCCTTCTGGCACTCAGTGAAGCCGACCGGCACCGCATGCGCTCCTCCACCCTCGCGACCCACATCGGCTGGCAGCGCAGCCGCCTCTCCCACCATCTCGGCCGGATGGAACGGCGGGAGCTCATCCGGCGGCAGGACTGTCCCACCGACAGCCGGGGCGCCGAGGTCGTACTGACCGAGCAGGGCCTCAGGGCATTCCGGCGCTCCACCTCCCCACACTTCCTCGCGATCCGCGAGACCTTCCTCGACGCCCTCACACCGGAGCAGCTCGCCGCCGCCGCCGAGCTGAGCGCCGCCCTGCGCGAACATCAGACCGAGCGGAAGGACGGCGGTCACGATCCGGTTCCCTGAGGTCCGACGCGATCGCCACGGCGGGGGTCATTTCGCGTCGTGGAAGATCACGCCGAGCGCCGTCCGTTCGCCCTCCGTGACGGTGGATACGCCGTGGCGCATCGTGACCCGGTAGTGGCCGTTCCTGCCCTGGACCGGACGCTGGGCGGTGGGGAAGATGACGAACGCTCCCCGCGGTGGCGTCAGTACGTGGGCACGGCTCTGCGCCCGCGGGCGCTGTTCGACCAGTACGAACTCACCGCCCTCGTACTCGCGCCCCCGTTCGGAGAGCACCGTCAGGATCTGGAACGGGAAGTAGACCTCGCCGTAGAGATCCTGATGCAGCGCGTTCCAGTCCCCTTCCCGGTATCGCAGGATCAGCGGGGTCGGACGGTGCTGGCCGGCCGCCCCGCACCGTGAGATCAATTCCTCGTGATCGAGCGGAAAGGTCGGACCGTCTCCCCGCAGCCGCTCCGACCAGCGGTTGGCGACCTCGGCGAGATGCGGATAGAACGAGGTGCGCAGGGCGGCCACCGTGTCCGGCAGCGGGTACTCGAAATACCGGTAGCGGCCATCGCCGAAACGATGCCGGGCCATCTCGATCGTGGACCGGAACCGGCCCTCGTCGAAGAGATCCGAGAGTCGCCCGCATTCGTCGGGATCGAGCAGTGCCGGCGTGATCGCGTAGCCGGTCCGGTCCAGCTGATCGCCGAGCTCGCCCCAATCGAGCGAATCGACACGCCGGCGGATGTCGGAGGTGATCGAGGCGGATGATGCTGCGTCCATGTTCGCTCCTTGGTCGGAGACGACGACCCCACTGGCCGGCGCCTGCGCTCCCAATGACGTTCGTCACGGCCGGATCGTGAGATCGCCGATCTCACGAGATGCGCGGGGAGACCGTCCCAGCAGCGATGACACCATTCACATCCGATTCCGAAACGGCCCGCCGATCGTGAACGTCTACACGCTGACCGGCGCAGACGGCAAGACTTACCAATCGTTTGAAAAGGGCGATTGGGGAGGTCATCGGGGAAGCAGGATCTACGGCCGCCTCGATTGCCCGGCCGCGCTTCGAGCGATCGCGCGGGGAGGCTACGTGAAGCACCGTGTCTTCTTCGAGGACGAGGCCACCGCCGTCGCCGCCGGCTACCGGCCCTGCGGGACCTGCTGCGGAGACCGGTACCGAACCTGGAAGGAAACCCGGGAAGAAGGTCGGCCTTGAGATCAGCCACCTCTCCCCTTCTGCCCGATTCAAGGGCCAGTCGCTGGTCGCAGGCGTCGTCGGAAGCGGAAGTCGCGGCGATCACCAGGCTCGCCGCGGGACGTGAGGCGACGCGGCTCGCGATCGGCTCCGGACGGACCGATTCGGACCTGCGGACCGTCGATAACCTCACCGCGGGCTGGGAGGCCCGCGGCGGTGAGGTCGTCTCGACAGTTTCCTGGCCCGATGTCGCGGCCTCGTGGCTGCGGCAGGCCACCCGCTTCGCCGCTGCGGATGCCGACCTGTGGATCATGACCGGCTCCCCCCTGGGGTGGGCGCAGATGACAAGGCGGCTGCTCTGGTCAACCGAGTGGCGTCCCGCCGACACGATCCTGACCTCATCGCTCGCTCGGCCGGAGGTGCTCGGCCTGGTCGGGCTCGCGGATCTGGACGGGATCACCTGTATCTCAGGCTCCGGCGAGGCCTGGAAAGTCAGGGATCGCACCATGGTGGCGCTCAGTTCGGCCCGGCCGGAGATCTTCTGACCCCGGCCTCACACATCCGCTGCCCGGGGCGTCTCTTCGTTGCCGCCGGACACCCGTCCGGGGGTCAAACGACAGAAAGGACGACCACATGTCGGTCGAAGAGAACAAGGAGATCGTCGGACGATGGTTCACCGATTTCTGGGGGCCGGACTTCAACGCGGCGATCATCGATGAGCTCGCTCATCCTGACATCCGCTTCGAGTACTCGCTGCACGAGCCGCTCCGCGGCCGCGACGCGGTGTGGGAGTTCGCGACCACGTTCCGGGCCGCTTTCCCGGACCTCGGATTCGGGGGAACGGCGGACCTGATCGCCGAAGGCGACTATGTCGTCGGACAGTGGATCGGCGGCGGCACGCACACCGGCGGACCGATGACCGACTTCCCGCTCGGCGGTCTCCCCGAGGGCAACACCGGGAAGAGCATGCGATTCACCGGCATCACGGTGCTGAAGGTCGAGGACGGCCTGATCACCCAGGAGCTCGGGCTCGACGACGGTGTCGCCGCACTCCGGCAGCTGGGGCTCATCCCGCAGGGCTGAAGATCCGGCCCGAGGCGCGGAACCTGAGCGGTGGCGGATCGGGATTTCCCGGTCCGCCACCCGAGGGGGCCTGGGCCCCTTGTCTGGAATGGCCCGATGTGACAGGGTGGCCCCGCTCGGCAATCGGTGCCGGGGAACCGTCTCGACACCAGGGAGTTTCAATGCCGCGCAGCAATCGCCTCATCGTCCTGCTCTCCACCCTGATCGCCTGGACTTTCTGTGTCGCCCCGGCTCAGGCCGGCAGTTGGATCGAAGGACCCACATTCGGGACGGGCGGATACTCACTCCTCGATGCCGTCACCGTCGATTCGGCGGGAAACTCGACCTTCGCCTGGACCCAGGCATCCAAAGAGCCGGGCTCCTACATCCAGCGGCGCACCGCTGATGGACAGCTCGGGCCGAAAGAAAAGCTGCCGAACGGCGGATACGTGGACATGGAGTCGACCGGCAGTGGCACCGTACTCTCGTGGTACGAGGCCGATTCCGTCGACCCCGAAGTTCCGGGTGGCAAGGTGAAACTCAGATGGCTGGACGCCACCGGCAGTCCGACCACCACCATCACGGTCGCCACGGTCGGGACCCGGGTAGCGATACCGACATCGCTCGCCGTGACTCCGGGTGGTGACGCCGCCGTGGCCTGGGCCGAGTACCCCGAGAACGGCGACGACCCGGCCTCTCTCCACTTCCGGCGGATCACTGCCGGCGGACAGCTCGGCCCGAAGCTCGACCTGGGTCCAGTTCATGTCTCCACGGGCCCCTTCTATCCCACCGGTGCCAGCCTGAGCATGACTCCGGACGGCCGCTCATACCTGGCATGGCTGACCATGGAGACCGACCCGGATGACCCCTCGTCGGAAGGGAGCACAACCGCCCACGTCGCCAGGTTCGGTCCGTCCGGCCAGCCGGATGGGTCGGCGGAACTTCCCCAGGGAGACAAGATGCCCGCCGACGTGCAGCTCTCCTCCAGCTCGGGTGGTGTGGTGGCAACCTGGCGCCTGCTCGACGAGGGCCAGGAGTCAATGGGATCCACGCTCATGGCCGCCAACCTCTCCGCCACCGGTTCGATCGCCGGAAACCCCCAGTACATCTCCGGCGAAGTGCCCTACCTCGGCCCCATGGTGGCGGTCGACGTGAGCGCGGATGGCACCGCGACGATCGCCTATGCCAGATCGCTTTCGACCTTCGACTCGACCCTGTACGTCAGGCGCTTCCAGAAGGACGGAAGCCTCGGATCCGAGTCACGGCTCTCGGGAGACCTAGGATCCAACCAGGGCGCGATGACTCCCATGCTCGCCCCGGATCAGGATGGATCGCTGGTCGCGACCTGGATGCTGGTCAGCGCCACCGCCACGATCCCCACGACCTCATTCGCGAGCCGCGCCATCGCGGCCGACGGCACCCTGGCCGCCACGACCCGGGTGATTCCGGGCGGGGACTACTCGTTCATGGCCAACGCGAAGGTGGTCGGCAACGGCAAGGGCGACATCACGATGGCCTGGGCCAGGTACGTACGGATGCCGGATCTCACTCTGCCGAGTCCGACTGACGACATTCGCATCCACTCGTCCTTCCATGATTCCCGGCCGCCGCAGGTCGTCGCGTCGATTCCGAAGAAGCTGAAGCGGGGAGAGAACGGCCGGATGTCGGTGACCGCGACCTCCAAGTCCGGAATCGCCGACGTCGAGTGGGACTTCGGCGACGGCAGCCTCGCCAAGGGTGCCTCGGTCCAACATGTCTACGGGCGTGCCGGCGACTACGACCTGACCGTGAAGGTCACCGACAACGGTGGGGATTCCACGGTCGTCTCCCGCAAGATCAACGTCTACGAGCCGGGAGCGAACCGGGCCCCGGCCCGCCTCAAGCTGACCAAGGCCGCACGCAAGAAGGGCGTGGTGAAGATCCAGGGCAAGATCGACCCCCGCGCCGGCGGCAAGGTCTACATCACCTGGAGACAGAAGACCGCCCGAAAGACGGTCACCCTGAAGAGCTGGACGAAGATCACCAAGGGCCGCTTCAAGGCGACCGTGAGGCTCAGCGGCACCCTCGCCAAGTCGAAGGCCCCCGGCAAGCTGAAGGTTGCCTATGGAGGGAACAAGAAGACGAAGCCGGCGCGCGTCTCACGAGTGGTCAGGGCCTGATCCCTCCGCCCGGCCGGCTTCGTCTCACCCGACCGAGAAATGCGCCACCGAGCTCCCTTCCTCGATATGGGGAACCGGTGGTGTGGTGTCGACGTTCTCGAGCACCCACTTGGCGGCGACGCTGGTGGACTGGTCCGTTCCCTCCTTGTCCCGGCACACGGTCAGGGTCGTCCCGCCGTCGCCTGACCGGAACGCCGTGTAGCTCACAAAGCCCGGAACGTCACCGATCAGCTGCTTGATCTCCTCGAACCGCTGTTCGATCAGGTCGAACACCTGCTTGGCGTCCTCACCCGAATAGGTGCGGATGACTACGTACATGACTGGCCTCCTCGCCTGTTGACTGCTCGCTCCGAGCCTATTCGCGATCCGTGCCGCCGCGCCAATGCCGCCGGATTCGATCCCGGTCAGAGCGGCCCGGCCATTCGAGTCGGGACTACCGCATCCTCCCGTTTGCCATCACGCCGAAGTCGGCTCCGAGACTGGGGTCGCCCCCATTTTCTCGGGTGGTTCAGGGGAGGACTTGCCTCGGAGGCGGGTGATTTCGGCCCGTTCGTGCGCCACTCCCTCGCTTTCGCCACCACGAGCGCGGGCGATCTCATGGGCCAGATCGAGGGTGGCTCGCAGCAGATGTTTCCTCCGGCGATGCCGTTTGCGGCCCCTGCCGTCGCGAATGAACCTCCTGCGGGCTTTTCTCGGCGCGCAGACAGCATCGAGCTCCTCGGCGGAAATCGTCCCGAGCTCAAGTTCGGGCTGGAGAATCGAACGCAGGAAATCACGCTCCTCCGGCACCGTCTTGTGGAGCGAGATCAGCACGGCCACTAGCGACGCGACCCCGACCAATGCCGCCCCCAGCAGGCCGACGGAACTGCCGTCCCCCAGAGCGGCGGCACCATCCCAGATCCCATGAGCGGCCATCGCCAGCGCCATGAGGGAGATCCCCAGGCCCAACCGGCGTTTCTGGAGCGGGGTCCCGACCGCGTAGATGATGCCGCAGCAGAAAAGAGCGGTATAGAGAGTGTGCGAGAACATGCCGGTTCCCGCCCGCGCCAGAAAGGTGGAGAAGGCGACACCAGCCTGATCGACACCGAAGGCGGTGAGGGCGGTGTTGTACGAGTAGAGGACGTCCTCGAAGAGTTGAAAACCAAGTCCGATGAAGGCTCCGATGAAGATCCCGTCGTACGGTGAACGGATCAGCCTCGGGGCAAGACCGAGCAGCAGGATGAACCCGCCCGCCTTGGCCGTCTCCTCGGTGAAAGGCGCGGACAGAGCCGCTCCCCAATCCGTGCCGAACGCCTGGCCGAAAAGTTTGGGATAGATGGCCAGCATCGCGTTGTTCGCGGTGACGGCAATCGCGAAAGTCGCGGCGATGCCTCCCCAGAGAAACGCGGTCAGAACCAGCTTTCGCGGCTGCCTTTCATAGTGATCGGAGAGGCGCAGGATGGCAACGAAAATCAGTCCGTAGATCGCGACCGAGACGGTGCCGACCCCGATCGCCGGCGCCAGCTGCCTACCGGATCCGGAGTAGAACTCGAACATGCCGACCAATCCCCCGGCCATCACCACGACAAAGACCCAGAAACACAGATTGTGGGGCTGGAAGAACTTGAACGGCAGTCCCCATCCCGAAAGCTCGAGCGCCTCTTCGCGCCGCTTCAGCGATTCGGTGGAGATGGCGTTTTTCCCCATACTCATCGCGTGCCCGCCGCCTTTTTCGCGTCATAGGAAATGCTGTCGATCATTTGCTCGATCTCGTCAGCCTTTCCTCGAAGCGCTGCTTCTGGCCCGGAGGCAACCACCTGAAGGCCGGTGTGCCCGAAAACCATCGCGATCACGAGCCCTTCTCCGGCGAGCGTGGTGAAACCCTGAGCGACACCGCTATCGCCCTGACTGCTCTTGAAGCTCTCCACGTCTCCTTCGAAATGAACGGACTTACCCTCGGTGGCGGGTACCGTCACCTTCTCGATGTGTGGAAGGAGCTCCTCGGGGGTGCCGCTGAACTGTCCCGGCATCACCTCCAGGGTGACTCCGCCGTTGTCCAGGCTCACGGTACCGCCCGGAGCGTTGGATCTCGTGGTGTCCGTGACCAGCAGCCCGCTCTCCACACCCCAGCCCTGCTGGGCATCCATCGTCAGACCCGGAGCCAGCTGGAAGACATCGCCGGCCCGGGTCGTCTGGCCATACTCGAGCTGCTTGTTCACAGCCGGTACGAGAACGGCCCAAAAAACGAAGATGCCGACCACGATGAGAGCCGGGAGAAACGTGCGCTTGTCGAGTCCGAGGAACCGGTGCTCCACCGGCACCCGTCCGGTCGGCGTAAGCGAAACGCCGACGCTGGATCCAGCATCCTCCCCAGGATTGTGACCATCTGGCACGGGCCCAACCTACACAACGTCTGTGACGGTGTCCAAGGTCGGCCTCGTCCGGGAGCGTCGTGACTCCCGCGATCACGCTCCGGTCAGAGCAGTCCGGCCATTCGGGCCCGGGCGACCGCGTCCTCCCTGCTGCCCGCTCCCAGCTTGCGATAGATCGATCTCATGTGGGTCTTGACCGTGTTCACCGAGAGGAACAGCTCCTCGGCGATCGCGGCCCGGGACGATCCGTGCTCGAGCAGCGGCAGTATCCGAAGCTCGGCCTTGGACAGGGGTTCGCCCGAGTAGGTCCCGGCTGACCCGACGACTCCTATCCTGGCTCGGACCCGTTCCCGGAGTGCCAGGGCCTGCCCGATGTCGGGGCAGGCCTCGACGATCTCGTCGGCCATACCGAGCGCCGCTTCGGCCTGCTCGATCTGCCCTCGGAGCGATCTCACCTCGGCGGCGACCAGCAGCATCCGAGCCTTCATCGGCGGGTCTTCGAATTCGACCAGCAGAGCCTTCTCCGCCGCGCGGCCGGCCCGAGCCAGATCGCCGGCGGAGAGGGCGACATGGGCATCGGCTAGGCAAGCCATCGAGTCGACGCGAGACTCCTGAAGTCCAAACTTGCGCACCGCTTCGTGTCCCGCCCGCACCCAACCCTCCGCGGCTTGGACCTGCCCCTTGCTGTTCTCGACAAGGGCCAAGGCCACAGTGGCGAAGATCAGGCCGTGGGGCCGAGCCTCGGCGTCAGGATCCTCGACGACCTCACGGGCGAGCTGTTCGGCTTCTTCGAGCTCACCCGCCATCTCGAGGTGACTCGCCAGAAACGCCTTTCCGACCAGTTGGTGCTCCGGTATCTCTTCCACAGCCGCGACTGTGAGCCGGGCCGCCTCGATCGATGCGCCCACACCTTTCCCGGCGGTGGAGGCCCGCAGGGACTGCCAGAAAGCCTCGTGGTAGGACGTCCAATCGGCCCCCGTCCCCTCCCTGGATCTCTCGACGCTGGCCAGCAGCCGTCGTATCCTCACCACGGGCACCGCCTGTAGTTCCGCCGCCAGGGCGATGACCAGAGTCATCCCGGGTCGCTGCTCCAGGATGTCCTTCGGCAACTCACGGCCCCAGCGCCAGATCGTCGCCAATCGGCCGGCACTGACCAATGCGATGTGATTCGCCTCGATCAGGTCAGCCAGCGTGCCGTACTCACCCGCCTCGATCGCCATCTCGGCCGCGGCATCGATCATGTCGTGGCGTCGGAACCAGTCGATGGCGCTTCTCCTCATGCCCGGCAGCGTCTCGGGTGCGCGCCGGACGAGTTGCTCGAGCAACAGATCACGCATCAGCGCGTGGTAGCGAAACCACCCCGGCCGCATCCGGTCCCGCTCGACCAGCTGGTTGGCCCGGCAGACCTCGTCGAGCATCTCGGCAGAACCCGAGAAGCCGCACACCTCATCGCAAAGCTCCCCTGACATCCATCCGAGGAACGACGTCCACTGAAGGAACTCCCGGACCGCGGGCTCGAGACCCCCGATGACCTCGGTCATCAGAAAGTCCGCGATTCGCTCCTGCCGTTGCGGTATCAGCTGGGAAATATCGATCAGATCCGGATTGTCCTGAAGCCAAAGCGCCGACAGGTAGAGCACTCCAGGCCAGCCTCCGGTGCGCTCACACAGCTCTCCGGCCACCTCGGGACCAATCTGGATCTCCTGCTTGTCCGCCAGCAGGCTGAGAGTCTCCGCCTCGTCGAAGGCCAGATCCGATGCGCCGACCCGGAGCAGCTGGCCCCTTCCTTCATACCGCTGGAGCGGCAGCTTCGGCACGCTCCGGGAGATCAGGACCAGCCGTCCCTGCGATGAGAACTGCTCGATCGCGAGCTCGATCGTTCTCACGCAGTCCCGGTCTTCGATCAGATGGAAATCATCGAGCACCAGGCAGATCGGAGCGCCATCCGCGGCGAGATCCTCGGCCAGCCGTTCGATCGCCGGCCGCACCGATCCGGCCATGCTTCTCAGCGCGACCCGGGCGCGAATCCCACGGCCGGTCTGCCGGATCGATTCATCGATGATTCGTGACCAGAGCCGGAACGGATCGTTGTCATCCGGACTGAGGTCGACCCAGAATGTCGGTTCGCCCCGATGCTCCAACCACTGCCTGACCGTGGTCGTCTTGCCGAAGCCGGCCGGGGCGCAAACGAGATTCACCCGGTGAATGCCGCGCCGGTCGAGTCTTGCGAAGAGCCGGTCACGCTGGACTCGATGGTCCCTTCCAGCCTGGCTTTCCACTGCGAAACTCATCAATCGACCTACTCATCGGTAATGCCCTGACAGGGCTCGATTCACCCGGGTGAATCGAGCATACGGTGCTGGATTTCAGACTGTCGTGACGCAGAATTGACGACAGGGAGCGCCGCTGGGCGCTTGTTTGCATCAAATCACTGAAAGGCAGTTCATGAATAGTTGGCAGCGCCTATGGCGCCTCGTCTGTGTGTCCATTTTGGCGTTATTAGGGAGCCTCTTCGTATTGTCCTCGTCCGCTCAGGCGGCCAGCGGACTGATCGGGATCTCCGCGACCAACACCCCTCCCCGGCCGTCCGGCGCGCCTTCGAACTACCTGGTGAACTTCACCTGTTCGGCGACCGAGGTCGAGAGCTGCGGAGCGAACGCCCGGGTCGACATCCCGATCGATGTCACCACGTCGATCCCCGGCACCCCGGCCCTGACCGACTGGAACTTCGCGGTCACGAGCGCGACGCCGGGACTGGTCGTCAGTTGGCAGCTGGTCGGCGGTGAGATCCAGGTCGAACTGGACGAGAGCCTGATCGAGCCCGGAGATTCGCTGACCATCAACCTGTCGGTCACACCGCCCAACGGCTACACCCCCGACGGGGTCGCCTGGGAGATCCAGCCCACCTACGAGTCGAGCACGATCGCCGAAGCCGAGGCCCCCACACCGGCCATCGGTGAATCGCGAGCCGAGACGAACCTGAGCGTGTCGAAGAACACCAACGACGGCGGTTCGATCTACGTGACCGGCAACCAGGTGATCTACAACATCACCGCCCGCTGCAATCCGGGATTCCCGGCCGGAAGCCTCTACCTGAGCGACTCCCGACTGGTCGACACCCTCCCTCCGGAGGCGATCTTCGTCTCCGCGAGCCCCACACCCGATTCGGCCCCGACCGGCCCGGCCCCCGGAGGACAGGTGGTCTGGAACTTCGATAATCCGTCCGGAATGCCTCCGGGCTGTGTCGAGAACCCCGGTGGCACCGCCGACTACCAGGTGATCGTCGAGATCCCGAACACGGTTCCCGACGAGACGGTCGTCCACAACGAGGTGACTTTCTTCGGAACTCCGATCGGCGCGACGGAAGAACTCGACACGACGGCGTTCAAGAACGTCACCGCGATCGACGTACCGCCGTCCGACCCGGGTGAGTTCCTCGGCAAGAGCTCGCAGGGCCCACTCGAGATCGAGGGACTCGGCTTCAAGGGCACCTACCCGGGCCACTGGATCTCCCCGATCGACACCACCCCGAGCCAGAACCCGGGCACCGCCGAGGGCCGCTACACGGTCACCGTCAACTACCCGGCGTCACGCGCCTTCACGACCGACCTGGTCGACCCGGTCCCCTGTCTCGACAACCGGACCGGAGTCAAGTACAGCTCGCTGGCCGTGAGCGGTGATGTCGACGGTTCCGCCTCGGCCCCGCTCTGTGAGAACCCCGCGTTCCACCCGACCGCGATCCGGGTCGTCTCCGCCAGCATGCCCCAGGCCGCCGCGGGTAATTGGGCGATCGAACTGATCCTCACCGATGGCAGCGTGGTTTCGGTGCCGGTGACCACCCTGAGTGGCACCAGCGCCTACTTCGCCGTACCGGCGGGCAACATCGGTGAAGTGGCCGCCGTGCGGCTGCCCCCGAACCAGAACCTGACCGACCGCAGCATGACCATGGATGTCTGGGGCTACGCCGACCAGACGACCGAAGGCGGCCAGATCCTGGAAGACATCGCGGCCGCATCGGCCTATCCGGTCGGCGAGTCCGACCCGGCCAGGACTTCGCGGCATGCCGCGGAGCTCTACATCCAGCCCAACCTGCTCCAGCTCGCCACCTACAAGTCGTTCGGAAGCTACGGCTCGGCGGCCGGTGGAACCACCCCGATGAACATCGTCGGTGGTGTCACGATCCCGCCCGCCTACACGCTGCCGGGAGACATCGTGCTGGCCGACCTGCTGCCGGACGGCATGTCCTGGTCGAACCCGCCGGGAAGCGGCAGTGCCGGCTTCACCCTCAGCCAGGGTCTGAACAACATCGGTTCGATCACCGGCACCGTCGAGTACCTCGAGGACTACGAGGGAACCGGCCGTGACCTGATCAGGATCAGTTTCGATCCGAGCGATTTCCCGGGCAGCGGCTACTACCGCCTGACCCCGCCTTCCGGCCTGTTCCGGATGTCGGTTCCCGAAGGCGCCCGCGTATTCACCAACACGGCGAACACGTTCGCTTCGGGCGCCGGCCGCAACACCGCCACGTCCTGTGGACAGGCGCAGGCCGGCACCGAATCGGACTTCCGCTCGGAAGATCCGCTCGACCTGGACGGTGACGGCGAGACCGCGCAGAACTACTGCTCGTACAACGCCACCCTCACCGTTCCCGGCATCCCCGGTCCGTCCTTCGGGCTGATCAAGCAGGTCCAGGGTGCGCTCGACCCGGCTATCAAGGGGCCGGGCAAGGTCGGCAACACGACCAACGGCGGCGACGGTGAGTTCACCATCACCTGGAGGAACACCGGAACCGACGATCTCGACAATCCGGTCGCCTACGACATCCTGCCGTACGTCGGTGACACCGGCATCTCCGGCGGGCAGTCCTCGGCTCCCCGGGGCAGCCAGTTCCAGCCGGTGTTCGCGGGGATCAGCCACACCGATCCCGGCGTCACGGTCGAGTACTCCGAGTCAAACAACCCGTGCCGACCTGAGGTCTATGCCTCGAACCCGGACTGCGTGGACGACTGGACCTCGACACCCGGCGACCTGGGAGACGTGCGTGCGCTCAAGTTCAGCGCCAATGGCACCTACTCCCCGACCGACGAATTCCAGATTCGTTTCGAAGTGACCGTGCCCGTGGGCGACGTGAACATGATCGCCTGGAACAGCACCGCCGCTTCGGCTCAGGCGGGTTCGTCATACCTGCTGCCGGCCGAACCGCCGAAGGTCGGCATCACGGCACCACTCGAGCCGGTCACCCCCACCCTCTCGACTCAGGTGTCCTCGGACGACCTGAATCCAGGTGAGTCGATCACTGACGGGATCACGATCGGTGATGCCGACGACGTCAACGGCAACCTCGAGTGGGTCCTCTATGGGCCGGTCGAGGTGGACGACGCCACCGACTGTGAAGGGGTCGATTGGAGCGACGCCCCGGTGGCCGATCAGGGCAGTTTCCCGATCTCCGGAACCGGTGAGTACGAAACCGATCCGACCACGCTCAGCGAGTTCGGCTGCTACGGCTACGAGGTCACGATCGACAGTCCGGGCTTCAACGAGCCCGTGACCAGTCCGGTCGGCAGCGCGAACGAGATCGCGATCATCCGCCGTCTGCAGCCGACCGTCAGCACTACGGCTTCGTCTGCCCGGATCACCCCCGGTGGTTCCGTCACCGACCGGATCACGATCGGCGGAACCGAGAACCGACCCGGCACCATTGAGTGGAGCCTGGTCGGACCGGTCGCCCAGAATGCCGATTGGACCTGTGACGGCGTCGATTGGTCCGGCGCCACCCCGGTAGACCAGGGCACGCTGGAAACGACCGGCGACGGTCAGTACGAGACACCGTCCACGACTCTGCCGGATGGCGGCTGCTACGGATACGTGGTGACCATCGGCGGCGAGGAGATCGGTGGATCGGCCAACAGTCCGGCCGGCAGCCCCAACGAGGTCGTCCTGGTTCGCACCGAGCCCGGAAAGCTCGAGGTCGAGAAGACCGCGGGCCGGAAAAAGGCCCAGGTCGGATCGAAGGTCAAGTACACGATCAAGGTCAGCAACACGGGGACCGGACCGGTCCCGGATGTGAAGCTGGTGGACGAGCCGGCCCGGAAGATGGAGTTCATCTCCGCCAAGCCGAGCCAGGGCACCTGCGACGCCGGGTTCCCGCTGACCTGTGATCTCGGAACGATCGAGTCCGGGGCTTCGGCCCAGGTCGTGGTCATGGCGAGTCCGCTCGTCACCGGCACCACCGAGAACACGGCCACGGCTTCATCGCCGGATCCCGAAGTCGACCCCGACACCGATCGGGCCGAGATCACCGGTCTGGTCGATCTCGAGGTCACCAAGAAGGCCTCGAAGCGACGGGTCCGTGCCGGATCGGGGGTCTCGTACAAGATCCAGGTGACCAACCCGTCGGTCGCCAAGGTTCGGAACGTGAAGGTCTGCGACCGTCCCCCGGCCGGCCTCCACGTGATCAAGACCAACCCCGGAGCGAAGCTGAGGAACGGCGCGTGGTGCTGGCAGCTGAAGAGCATCGCTCCGAAGTCCACCCGCAGCCTGCGAGTGACCGCCAAGGTGCTCCCGGGCGCCCGGGGACGGATCGCCAACGTCGTCACGGTTGACGGCCAGGAGATCAAGAACAAGAAGGCCACCTCGCCTGTCCAGGTGGTCGCCGGCAAGACGAGGCCGGGCGGAGTCACCGGTTGATCCGGAGGCGGGTTGTTGGTCTCACCGCCGTGCTCGCCGCCTTCGTGGTGGCGAGCACGGCACCCGCCTCCTCGTCACAGGCCATCGAACCGTCCGGAGCGATCAACGCTCCGGACGAGTTCGCCGCCATCGAGAAGCCGTCAAGGGAGCTGGGGTCCTGGTCGGCGAGATTGGTCGCCCCCACCCGCGTGACCAACCTTCCGGGCGGCGGCAGGACCGTCACCCGGCTCAGGACCTCGACCAGCTGGTCGAGAAGCCCGCAGTCGCTGCTGATCCTCGACACCCATGAGTCCGACGACGGGCGCCAATGGCTGAAGGTGCTCCTGCCGATCCGCCCCACCGGCTCCTCCGGGTGGATCTCCCGCAACAAGGTCGCGCTCCGTCGGAGCGATCTGTGGATCGAGGTCCGCAAGAGAAACCGCTGGCTGGTGGTGTTCAGGAACGGCAGGAAGATCCGGCGGTACAGGGTCGTGATCGGCGAACCCGCCACGCCGACCCCGGCCGGACTCGCCGCGATCTACGAGCGCAACCGGCAGCCCGACCCGAACGAGTTCCTGGGGCCATGGGCCCTGGCGATCACATCCCACTCGGCCACCATCAAGGACTACGGCGGAGGTCCCGGCCGGATCGCGATCCACGGCCGAGGCGGGGACAGCTACAAGAACCCGCTCGGCTCGGCCAGGTCACACGGCTGCATCCGAGTGGCGAACCACGGAATCCGCTGGCTCGCCCGGCACACGCGGGCCGGTACCCCGGTCCTGGTTCGCAACAGGTAGGGGGACCGCGGTACCGGCGCCCGAGAACCGTCCGCCGGAGCGAGTCACCGGCGTGAAATACACGTAGCCCAATACCTCGTAGTACAATGTATAAAGGTTCAAGCTATGGGAAGGCGAACGTGAACATCCACAAGGATCTGGTCGCCGCTTCGGCGACCACGCTCGTGCTGGCGATCCTGGCTGAGGGCGAGAACTACGGCTACTCGATTCTGAAGCGGGTCAAGGAACTTTCCGAAGGCGAGCTCGAGTGGACCGACGGCATGCTCTACCCCCTTCTCCATCGCCTGCTGCGGCTCGGGTACGTGACCACCGAGTGGCGGACGCCACCCGAGGGCCGTCGCCGCCGCTACTACTCGATCACCGAGGACGGGCGGGCGGCGCTCGCCGATCAGCAGCGCCAATGGGTGACGGTCACCCGGGCTCTCGGCAACGTCTGGCAGGGTCCCGATCCGCTGCCGATGACGCTCGGTGAGGCGTAGCCCGTGGACGACCTCGAGACACAGATCGTGGAATGGCGATCGTACGTCGCGAAATCCCCGGCGGTCGACGGCCGTGACCTCGATGAGCTGGACGCCCATCTGCGCGACCAGATCGCCGAACTGAACGCGGCCGGACTCACCGACGACGAGGCGTTCCTGGTCGCCGTGAAGCGGATGGGAGATCTCGATTCGCTCTCCCGGGAGTTCGCGCGCGAGCATCACGACCGGCTCTGGAAGCAGCTCGTCCTGAGCGGCGAGAACGAACGGGCGAGCTCGATGAGCGGATGGCTCGAGGCGATCGTCTTCGCCCTTGCCGCGGCGATCACGCTTCAGTGCGCACGCCTCGCCGCCGACTTTCCCGAGGAGGAGCCGACCTGGCTACTGCGAAACATCAGCTTCTTCGTCCTTCCTTTCGTCGCCGCATATTTCGCCCGTCGGCGCCGGCTCGACCTCCGGGGCTGCCTGCTGACCGCCGCCCCGTTCGGCCTGCTCGCTCTGGTGGTCAATCTCTATCCGTACGGCCCGGACTCGACCACCGAGATGATCGTCGCGCTCCAGCTGCCCGTCCTGCTCTGGTTCGCGGTGTCGTACCCGTACATGGGCGGCACGATCAGCTCGCACGAGCGGCGCATGGACTTCGTGCGCTTCACCGGCGAATGGGTCATCTACTACGCGCTGATCGCGCTCGGCGGCGGCGTGCTGCTGATGCTCACGGCGATGATCTTCAAGCCGATCGGAACCGATATGAGTGAGCGGGTGATCGAGTGGGTGCTGCCGGCCGGTGCGGCCGGGGCCGTGATCGTCGCTGCCTGGCTCGTCGAATCCAAGCAGCGCGTGGTCGAGAACATGGCGCCGGTTCTCACGACGATCTTCACCCCGCTGTTCGCGCTGATGCTGACCGTCGCCGCGGTCGCCTACGCCGTATCGGGGCTCTCCGGTGATTTCAACCGCGAACTGCTGGGCGTGTTCGACGCCCTGCTCGTGGTCGTGCTCGGGCTGGTCCTCTACGCAATGTCGGCCCGCGAGACGACCGGATCGCCCGGACCGATGGACCGCGTCCAGCTGCTCGCGGTCGCGAGCGCGCTGGTGCTCGACCTGATGGTCCTCGGCACTATGCTCGCCCGGATCGGCGATCTCGGATTCACCGCCAACCGCGTGGCGGCACTCGGCCTCAATCTCGTCCTGCTGGTGAATCTCGCGGGGGCCGCCTGGCTCTCGACGCGATTCCTCAGGGGACGGATCACCCTCCACCGCCTCGAGCGGTGGCAGACCTCCTACCTCCCGGTCTTCGTCGTCTGGGCGGCGATCGTGGTGATCGTCATCCCGCCGCTCTTCAGCTTCGATTGAGTACCGGCCAGCAGGAAGCCGGCGGCGTCAGGGCAGGCGCCAATCGATCGGTGCGGCGCCCTGCCGCTCAAGCAGGGCGTTCGCCCGGCTGAACGGCCGCGACCCGAAAAATCCGTGCCGCGCCGCCATCGGACTGGGATGCGGCGATTCGACACAGGGCACCGGGCCGAGCAGCGGCTTGAGGTTGCGGGCGTTCCGGCCCCACAGGATCGCCACCATCGGCCCGCCACGGGCGGCGAGCGCCGTGATCGCCCGCTCGGTGACCTCCTCCCACCCGCGTCCCTGATGCGCGTTGGGCTGCCCCGGCCGCACGGTCAGTGAACGGTTGAGCAGCAGCACTCCCCTTTCGGCCCAGGGGGTCAGATCGCCGTTCCGCGGCATCGGATAGCCGAGATCCTCCTGGTACTCCTTGAAGATGTTGAGCAGGCTCGGCGGCAGGGGCCGCACGTCCGGCGCGACCGAGAAGCAGAGCCCGACCGCATGCCCGGGAGTCGGGTAGGGATCCTGTCCGACGATCAGCACCCGCACCTGATCGATCGGCAGCTCGAACGCACGAAGGATCTTGTCGCCCGCCGGGAGGTACCCCCGGCCGGCGGCGTTCTCCTCCCGGAGGAACCGGCCCATCTCCGCGATCCGATCACCGACAGGTTCCAGGGCCTCGGCCCAGCCGGGCTCGAGGATTTCGTTCAGGGGACGGGCGCTCATCGCTGGAGCGAACCCTAGCTTCTGACCCTGAGGCATTTCTTGAAAGTCCTCAGGGCCTTCGACTCTCCGGGCGGGTCCGGGACTCGGCTCCCCTGCCCCTCACCGCGATCTTCAGGGCACGAGCGTGAGGTCCGTCCCCTCGGACCCGTAGTCGGCCATCGCGACGCTGCGGATCGCCGGGTCTTCGTAGGTGTTCCAGTAGTACGTCGTCGTGCGGGATGAGAAGAGCCCCGTGTAGATGGTCTTCTCGAACTCGCCCGATCCCATGGCCGCGCATCCGTCCACCATCGCGACCTGCTGCAGGGTGTGGAACGCACGGCTGACGTTCTCTTCTTCACTCCCCTTTTCCGGGTAGTGAGCGTTAACGTACGCCGCGCGAACGAACCGGGACGGCGAGTAGTAGTCACCCGGGATCCCCCGCATGTGCGAGCCCGAACCGAACGGGGCCAGGTGAGCCCGGCCGAGCACGGTGTCCTCGGGGAAGTCGGGAGCTGTGTTTAGGTAGTTGCGAAGGTTCTCGTGGTGCCAGGGGAAGCCGGGCTGGTTGGCGAGGACGTCGACGTCGTCGTCGAATATCTGCATGCCGTCTCCGGTGTACTCCACGACGATCGCGCGCGCGGAGTCGCCGATGATCCAATGAAGCAGCGAGCTTGGATACTTCTCGTTTATCGGCCGGTCGACGAGGACGACTTCTCGGAGCGCCGCCTCCACCTCGTCGACGCTCTCGAACTGAGAGGCCACCCAGAGGGGGAACTCGAAGGCGGCTACGTTCGTAGCCCCCTCGACCGGCCCCGGGGCGTACTGGGCGTAACCCGGAAAGTTGAGGCCCGCCACCGCTATGCCCGCGTCGTTGCCGCAGTCGAAGTAAAGCGGCGTGTCTTCCTCCACGATGCCCATGCCGATCACCGCATGCCGGATGCCGGGCACCGCACCGAACGGCGACTCGGGCACGTATCCGCTGGGGGTCAAGACGACCCGCTCGCCGTAGCCGCTGGTCCAGTCGAGGTTGCGGGCCAGGTAGAGATTGCCGTGACCATCCGAAAACCGAACTCCCGTGCACATGTTGGTACCTCCTCGTGTAGGTCCCTTTCCCGACCCTCCCACACCGCGTACGGGATTGCAATGGAGCAGCGCACGGGCCCGATCTCGGATAGCTTCCCGAACATGAACCTCCGGAGTCGCATCACCTCCCTCCGGGGCGAGTTCCTTCTCTTCGCGCTGACCCCGCCGAGGTCGTCGACCACCCCGGAGGAGGCCCAGGAGATCGCCGATGCCACCGTCGCGCGCCTGGAGCACCTTGGTCTCGACGGCCTGATCCTCTACGACATCGACGATGAAGGCGACCGTAATCCCGAGGAACGGCCGTTCCCGTTCCTGCCGACCATGGACCCGGCCGACTACCTGGAGAGAAACCTCAAGTCCTGGCACTCACCTGTCGTCGTCTATCGCGCGACGGCGAAGTACACCGAGGAAGAACTCCGCGAATGGATCGGGAGGCAGAACCCCGCCGGACGAATGGCAGTATTCGTCGGTGCTCCCTCACGGGAGCGGCGGGTCGCCACGACGCTCCGCAGGGCACAGCAGCTCCGTGCCGAGGTCGCTCCCGACCTGCTCCTGGGAGGCGTTGCGATACCCGAGCGGCACGCTCGCAAGGACGACGAGCACCTCAGGCTGATCGCCAAGCAGGAGGCCGGCTGCTCCTTCTTCGTCACCCAGGTCGTCTACGACGTCAACGCGGCCAAGAATCTGGTTTCCGACTACGCCTACGAGTGCCGCGACCGCAACCTCGATCCGGTTCCGATCGTGTTCACCTTTTCGGTGTGCGGATCGATGAAGACCCTGCGGTTTCTCCGCTGGCTCGGCGTCGACGTCCCTCGCTGGATCGAGAACGACCTGCGCCACGCCGACGACACTCTCGATGCGTCTCTCAAGCACGCCGAGCTGACCGCGCTCGAGCTGATCTCCTTCTGCCGCCACCTAGGCGTCCCGTTCGGCATCAACGTCGAGTCCGTCTCGATCCGCAAGGTGGAGATCGAGGCGAGCGTCCAACTGGCGGAACGAGTGGGTCGCGAAATGGGACGGTCGGTGGGAGGATGGACCCAGGTATGAGATCGCAGGCCCCGCTCAGAGGCACACTCGGTCAACTCGTCACGACAAGCTGCCGTCGATCGCGGCATCTGATCGTCCTCTTCTCGATCGCATTCGCCGCGCTGGCCGGACTCGTCCTGATCGTCGCCCGGGAAGCTGTTGGTTTTACGAGCCAGGTGGGGATGGCTGCGGACGAGCCGGTCCGGCCCGCCCGCTTCACCGTCTCGGTCAGCGGTGACCTCCTGATCCATTCCCCTGTCTGGGAAGACGCGCTCGCCTTCGGCAACGGCAGAACCTATGATTTCGACCCGATGTTCCGGCCGGTCCGTCGGTACATCGCGGGGGTGGATCTCGCGATCTGCCACGTCGAGACCCCGATCACGACCGGTCCGCCCAGCGGATACCCGATATTCAGCGCCCCCGCCGCTCTCGCGGCGGGAATCCGGAAAGCCGGATGGAGCGCCTGCGACACCGCTTCCAATCATTCCCTGGATCAGGGCCAGTCCGGCATCCGCGAAACCGGCAGGCTGCTGCGTGCGCAGAAGGTCCGGCACACCGGCTCAGCTCCCTCCGCGAAAGCTGCCCGCAGGCCGGTAATCCTGGACGCGGGTCCCGCCAAGGTCGGGCTGGTCGCCTACACCGATGCGACGAACGGGATCCCGCCGCCCCACCGGTGGTCGGTGAATCTCCTCCCCGCCGCCGAACCCGCCCGGAAGAAAGCCAGGATCGTCGCTCGCGACGTAAGGCGAACTCTCGCCGCCGGGGCCGACACGGTGATCGTCAACCTCCAGTGGGGGGACGAGAACTCGCCCGTGCCCAACCACTCCCAGCGGGCGCTGGCCCGGCGGATCGTCGCGATCGACGGGGTGGCCGCGATCGCGGGCCAGGGACCGCACGTGGTTCAGCCGATCGACCGGATCGGAGGCAAGTTCGTCATCTTCAGTTCCGGAAACCTCCTGAGCAACCAGAGCGCGATGGCCGGTCTCCCCGCGGCAACCCAGGACGGAATGATCGCGCTGCTCGGATTCACCGAAACGCCCCGGGGATTCATGGTGAAAAGGGTCGATTACGTGCCGACCCTGGTCGAACCCGACGGCCACCGCATTCTCGCGACCGGCCGAGGCCGCCGGAAGCACCCGGAAATGGCCGACGAGCTGACCGATTCGTGGCGGCGAACAGTCCACGTAGTAGGCCGGGGCCCGCACCTGAAGCCCATCCCGAAACACCGGCCCTGACCGGAATCGAGGCCAATCAGCGTACTCGCGGCGATTTCTCGCGCGCAAGTGCCCGAAGTGGAGCGGACTTCGAGGCCAGCTAGGACAGCCCTGCAAAACGAAAACCCCGCAGTAGCGGGGCTTTCAAGAGGGGTGAGCGACGGGGATCGAACCCGCGACCGCCTGGACCACAATCAGATCCCCATGCGCGACTGAAAGGCATACAAGTGCCTCTTTTGCAGGAACTTTTTTGGCGCAAAAAAATCCGCTTCATGAATAGATATGCGTGGATACTCGGCGATTCGCCCAGACTACTGGCACTTGGCACCTCGAGTGGCTGAAATCGGAGATAGGGACCGGCCAGTTCGAAGCTCCCGAATTGGCTCCGAGATGGGTGATCTCATCGAGTGGACGCCTCCGTCGCACTCAACTTCTGTGTCTACCTTGCGGAGCCGCCAAGCGACGACACCAATCGCTCGGCAGCATTTGACTACCCATCAACACTGCCTTCGCAGACTTCGGAAGCAGCAATACACGTAGATGTCCTCATGCAGAGCCACCTCGACCTCAAGGTCATATCTACTCGGACGCCAACCAATCGAGTGCGCTAACCATCTCTGGCCAAATTCAAATCATTGTCTAGAACTAGAGGGCCAACGGAAACGAACTGTCCAGATCGTGGGCCTAGTCATCAACGTATAGTCTTTATCGAACGAATGGTTCCGAGACTTCTCGCATTGATACTAGCCCTGATTTCTGCCCTCGTCGGATCCTACGTAGTTCTTCGGAGCATCAACGTGTTAGGTACCCCTCTATGGGGAACAGCGGATAACGCGTCGGGGGTCTATTTCATCCTGGGGACCTTTTACTTTGCAATCGGTGCCCTCTTACTCGCTCTTTCAGTAGTGATAGTCAAATATCTGTGGTCGCAGCGCTAGTTCGAGAGACGATCAGCGCGGCCAAGTCCATGCATCACTCTCCAACTAGATTCCCAGCGAAGGTGCTCCATTCGAATCGCGCGATATCACCTAGATATTCCTGCGACGAGCCATCACAATTCCGAAACAGATTGCGGCCAATGCTGCCCCAGACAAGAGAAGAACTGTCGCCACAGATGACTCGTCTTCGCCATCTGGTCCTGGATCCGCGGCAGCGACGAACAAGTCCGTCGATGTGCTCGAGCCAGCGTCTCGGGCAGTCACGACTATCTGCTCAGCTGAACTACCGACTGGCACCTTGGCTTCAACCTTTATCTCTTGCCCTGCGGCAATCGTCGCCGGAACCCTAGAAAACTGCGCATCTTGGATAGGCATCTGTGCATGATCCGCGGCCGTCACAGTGATATTCCTACTACGGTGCTCGCCGACGTTGGAAAGCAGCAGTTCAAACTGAGCCTTTCCATCGGGCGAAACTCCGGATATAACTCCAACATCGATCCTAAGACTAGAGGGGGAGCGATCTGTCACCTCGAGCTTGGTGCCTGGCAGAATCCTGGCTACAGAAGCCACATTGCCGAACATTGGCTCCCACCACACTTCAAATCTGGAGCTTGATCTATCGTAGCTGGTGACCCGAATGGGATTCTCAGTAGTGATGACAGCACTTCTGCTACAGCTGCGTCCCCTACTTCTCCCCCCGACGAGGTCGACCTTGGCCCACGCAATCACGCTTGGGCACTCGTCACTCGTGCTCCTTCGCACATTCACCTTTGCGAACGCTTGCCCATCGATACCTGCCCAGAGAATCCCCGAGCCAGCCGGCTTGTGCTTCATCGCGTCAGGAGCGCCCTTTGCGATCACCTTGACCTCTAGTGAACCAAGAATGTAGGTGCTACCAGAGTACTCTCTAGGAGCCTCAATCCGGTTCTCAATCTCCCTAGATCGCCTACTTGGAACCGCACCCAGGCGCAGGGTGGATTGATGACCCTCAGCCAATTGCACATTGTCCTCCGGCTTCTGCAGAACTTGGTCGTATCGCGCAGATGCCCCCGCCGCCCAACTAGTCGCAAAACAAAACACGAACGCGAACAGCGTCACCGACCAGTTGAAGCATGAGCGTAGCTTCACTAGGGCAGCCAGACGACAGTCGCCTTGCCATCGGTTTCGAATGTATGGTTCCCATCAACAGTGTTTCCCGAATCAGCGTTAAAAAGGTTAACCTTGTCTCGCTTCACTCGTTTGCGGCCCAGACGAGAGGCGGCAAGGTTGGCTAGCCTATTCTCCGTCTGCTCACTGCAGCAATAATAGTCTCTATTCGCTATCTGATCACACTCGCGGACGTCTACATGAGTTGTCGCGACAGTAAACCAGCCCCACGATGGCGTATACCACCCATCATAGTATGGATGCCCGTAGATTCGGTAGTGTTCCGTGCTGAACTTCATGCGCGGCAACGTGCCGGAGGAGCACAGTCCAGTCTTCCGCCCCTTGTCAGAATCCGTATACCACCAGGGTGATCCCCACCGCGTCCATTCAGGACGAACATAGTGTTCCAGGTCTTCCATCGCACGAAAGTACATGGCACCACCAGTGGACGAGAAGGGCTTTTCGAACAACTTTTTCACCTTGTTCACTGACGACTGCCCAAGAAAGATCATCGTTACAGGCCAATCGACGTTGTCGGATAGGGCCGTCCCCTCCACCTCCATACTGCTCGGATCATCTGTAAAATCGTAGTTGTGAAAAAGTATTGAACCACGGATTTCGTAACCCCACGTATAGCTATAGTCGTCGTCGCTACCCTTCTTGATCAGTCTCAGGTTGTCTGTCGGAGCAGCCGAAGACGTATCGCTGGCAAACGTGCAAACTAGTGTTGCCGCGACAACGGCCAAGACAAGGCCTATCTGTTTCGACAAGGGCTGGATCACAGGCCAGTACCCTCGCCTTGGACCGGGCCGTCACCTGCGTAGCGAATGTAGGCGCGAGGTCCGCGCGGAATTGCTGACCTCACGCGACCTGTCTTGACATCGATGAGTAACAAGACTTCCTCTAGATTTTCGATACTAAATCGTTCCGATGTTGTCGGGGGCAAGTCGTCCGGGTTCAAGGCCTGATCATCACTGGTTTCCAGTGACGGCCATTCCATCATCTCGGTGTCCACCATGCCGGGGAACCGGACGTATACGGAGGCACCGATCAGTTCTCGGTCTGAGCTGTACCAAACGGCAACGTTGTCTATCTCACGAGCCGACGGGTCTGCAATCTTGTTGACTAGCCAGAATCTGTTGGCAATTGTGCGAGCGCTGGCTCTCTGCTTGACACTCAATCTAGGAATAGGATCTGACACGGGATCGTTCGCACGAATATCTGCGACGATCTCTTCTGTGGACTTGCTGTCGGTACTGCCCCGACTGGGCTCAATTTGCCTACCTTCGTCCCCATCATCTACTAGGACAAAGATACCCAACCCAAGGCAAACTACCGATGCTACTGCGCCAATCCAAATAATACTTCTATTCGTCCTAATACTCATAGAGCACGTCCACTGATCCAGGGTCCTTCCAGGCTTCAGGATTGGGTTGAACCACACCGCCGCCATTCATGTTTGCCGGGGGGTCCATAAAAAAGAGGTCGGATGAAGCTGTCGATAGGTCGATCAGATTGGGTTGGTAGGTAAAGAACCTATTTGAAACCTCTTGACCAGCCTCGCCGAGATAGACATTTGCATGCCGGAGAGGAAGGGAAGTTTCGCTATCAACCCACCAGATGTCGGCAATCTCTTCCGTGTTGGGCTCGCCGAGTTCCACCCATGAGACGGCATGGGAACCGTGATTCGGAGGAGCCTCCTGCCAGTTTCGCAGGACCGTCTCAATGGGGGTCAAACCAACGTTCGTACCAAGAGACTCGAATTGAGGCCTAAGAGTATTTGCGATGTAGTCGATCGAATCGTTATCGGGCGTGAGATCCACCATCTGCGAGAAAAAGAAACTCCCAGGTACTTCCGTATCAGGCGAAGCCGTTCGAACCACCGTTGCTACAGACCCGAGCTTGCCGCGGGTGGTTGTACCCCCTTCTGCGTCCACCGTTCGAGAGTTACCTGTAGCTGGGTCGACTATCTCTGCGAACAGGAATGAGCCACCGGCGCTAGGGGAACCGTCGAAGACAGAGCTGAATACACCGCCACCGGGCGAGTCGGGGCACGCTGGGTCCTGTTGGTTTGGACCCAGGCATGAGGACGTGCCGTCGACGATGATTGAAAAGGTTCGCTCCGTAGAGTTGCCTACCTGGTCCGCCGTTGTGACCTTCATGGTATGGGACCCGTTCGTCAGTCCGCCAGTATCCAATATGAAGGTGCGTTCCGCACTGCAGCTGCCGGCCGCGCAGGTCTGAACCGTCGAACTAGGATCAGGATTGCCATCCACCTCAACTGCAATGCTCTTGACCCCTGATCGTGGATCTCCCGATGATCCATCGTAGGCTTTTATCGTCAGGGGAAGTTGTCCTGAGCCAACCTTGCTCTCCCGCGCCTTCCAAAGAGACCCAGACAGCACGGTAACCGGTCCTTCTCGATCAAGCTTCGTCGTCATTGTGCGTTCTGCTGATCGCTTGCCAAGCGGGTCCACTGCCGCTACTTTGAGCGTCGTCAAGCCGTCAGAAACTTTCCCTAGGTCTAACGAGAGCTTGTCACGCGATGGATGAGTCAGGGCGTTAACGCTCGTGGGACAAGGGCTCGCCGCGAGCCCGGTACAGCCCTCTTCCCACTCCGACATGTAGGCCTCACCATTGCGGCCAGGACCAGAGAGACGTACTCCCTTTATTCCTAAGCCGAGATCCCAACCTGAAAACGCGAGACTAAGATTCGAGGTACTCGAAGACCAGCCCGTCGGGATGGAGCTTGTATCGAGCGTGTATATGTACGGATTAGTCGCGTCGTTCAACGAGAGGTTTACCGCTGCCAGTCGCATATAGCGCCAGTTGCTCGATCCCGATGGGATGTTGACGTTGCTGTGCGTTGACAATCCCGTTGAGAATGCCTTGGAAGTCGTTCCTCCGCTCATTGGCACGCCGGCTCCGCCGCCTCCTCCGCTTTCTTCAGTCCAAAACAGGTTGGTCCAAGCTGAGGGATTTCGTAGGCCGAAAAACCCGAAGGGATGGTTGCTGCTGTGGGATCCCTTGTGATAGCGCCATGACCACACCGTGGCCTCTTCAATGTATGAGTCGGAGCCGGGTACGGTGTATTCCCATCTTGCCTGCGAATTCGCGGTATAGGTACGACTCGGTTGCGCATTTGTATGCAGCCCCCGTCCGGTTCCTATACCTGATGCGCCGCATGAATCGAAGATGGCCGCATTACAGTATGTCGAGAGTCCGAAGCTGCCATTTCCGACCTGACTCGGCACCCAGCCCTCAAAGTTCGAGTTGTTTCCGGTCCACCAGTTCCACCAATCGATGACCGGATCGAGCATTATCGGGTAGTTGACCTCTCCTTCATCAAATGAAAGAGTCATCTTGATTGTGTCCCCAACAACGTTCAAAGCTACCGGAATGTTCCTGCCAACCGCATCGATTGCTGCTGCGGGACTGACGTTCGCTACCGGGGTTCCATCGGCGTCAAGTATTGCCGCGCCTCCGTCCTGGCTAGAGGCGAGTTCCCATTCGTCCGGCATCTGAAGCGCGTAACCAAAGCTTCGGGGACTATCTGGAGATCTAAGTTGAGCGAAAGTCTGAATTCCTCCAGGTCTGGGTGCGATCGCAATGTCCGTATCGGTATAGCTAGACTCGTAGAAGGCGAGGTCGTCGTCCGTCGGCTCTGCCTCCGATGTTGATTGCTCATCTGTCATTGCCGCTGGGGCCCGCACTACCTCTGCCTGACTTGTAGTGGAAGCACCGTCAAACAACATCTGAATGCCCGTGCCTGTGAGCTCCACAGGTCCATCGGCAGCGTCTGGTAACGAGACAGCGGTTATCGGCTTGCGAGGGACGAACCCGTCGTCCTTCTCGACCAACGAGAGATCCATATCCCTTCCGTCCTTCCTTTGGAAAGGTATGGTTGATTCAACTATGACGTTCTGCGACGGGTCATCTTCCGATCGTACGAGCACTGCGTTTGGCGAGATATAGCTCGATTCCGATCCACGCACAGAAAGATCTTCTAGGTCAATCAGGGGCTGGGCGAGGTATTGGGAGAATTTGGACACGAACAGTTCACTCGGCGTGAACGCAACGTCCGGCAGCGAAGTATCCGGTACGGCTGCCGAATTGGTCGTTTCTGTCGATTGGAGCTGGCTAGCCGTTGGTGATTCTTCAGCCGGAACCGGGATTGACTCCAACGCGGAAGATGGAGATGCGAGTCCGAAAGTACTGAACCCAGAAATTCCAAACGCAACAACCAAAGGTAGCGCCATTTCCCGCATTCTGAACTCTTTGCGCATCGTCTCTCCCTAGAGTGCCAAAGCCCAGTGCGGGCGTGCCTGAGCCTAGACTCTAGCATCTTGCACCGTTTTTATCCCCTGACTGTTCAGATATCTTCGAGTCACCACAGGCACGTCCCCAAGTTCGAGGACCAGGCTAGTCCGGTCTTCGCTGAACGAACCTCAACGCACGGACCGGCAAGATCAATACGGCATGATTTGCGGCTCTACTCGACGCCTGCTCGGTCCACCTCATCGCGATGCCCCTGAGACGTTGCCCATTGCCGGGACAAGTTCGTCTCTGTGACGATCCAGCTCCCAGGTGCCACGGGTCGATTGAGCATCCATCAGTCCGGACCCGACGAGCTTCTGGCGCGCTTTGCAGGCAAGTGCCTCCCACCGGAGCGGTCCGCTAGGAAGACGTTCGCGGTCAATCTCCCCGAGCTGAGACGATATCGACTTCCCCACGGCAGCGAGCACGTCTCGTCGTCGTCCGGAACCACCAAGCTCAGCAAGCACCCGAAGGATGGTCTGCTCGAAGACGGAGACGTCGAGTGAGCTCGAAGATTGTTGCGGGGATCGTTGGGCTGCCACAAGGTCTCCCTTCACCAGCGCCTTGAGCCGTGCCCGTTCGCCGGGATCTCGGCTCATCGAATGTGAATAGACGCGAAGAGTGAAGCTGGGATCGGTGTGTCCAAGCTGACCCATCACGGAAATCGGATCCTCGCCACACGCAATCAGGACCGATGCGAATGTGTGTCGGAGTTTGTGGGAGGTGATGCCTTTCGGCAGTGGCACCTGTCCGCGACTTAGCAACAGCTCGTCGGCGTGCGCCAAGGTTGGCAGGAGGATCCGTGATCGCAGACTGTCTTTCTGTCGCGCGTTGCCGGCACCATTTGGGAAGACAAGATCGTCGGGACCGCTCCGGTACGCGAACGCCTTGTGCGCGGCGAGAATGTCTCGAAGGATCGGCAGCATCCGGATCTCACGAAGGCCCGCTTGTGTCTTCGATTGTCCGATCAGGATTCGGCCGTTGGCGAGGTCGACGTCGCGCCAGAGCATGTGACTGACCTCGCTGGCACGAGGACCCGTGAGAACCAGCACGGCAACAATCGGCTGACGGTCAGAGCACAGGTACTTAGGGTTTCGGTCCATCTCCGCAGCGGCGTCGAGCAGGGCCTCGATCTGTCCGGCGGTATCGAGGTGTACCGGCCGGACCTGTGGCTGCTTCAATCTGCGCCGCCTGCCGATCGCCGGGTTTTCGGTCACGTGTTTGTATTCGAGCGCGACCGAGAGAACCCATTGGAGCAGATCGATGGTCTTGTTGATCGAGCTGGCGGAAAGTGGCCTAAGTGTTTGCCCATGCTCGTTTTGGATGGGTCGTCGGTTGGCGATGGCGCGCCGTCGTTTCTCGGCCTCCTCAACCTTGATCAATCGGTATGCGTCGACCGCTTCGATGTCGATTTCATGGAGGGGCCAATCGGCAAAGTAGTCGAGCAGATGACCGAGACCCCATTCTTCATAGCTTGTGGTGTTTTCACTGACCTGACCACGACGCGCCGCGACCAAGCCACGGGCGAAAGGACCGAAAGCCGGCACTGTGGGACTGGTCTCGTCAGTCTTCTTGCTTCGCTTCTCTTTCTTGGGTGGAACCCATATTCCACGCCGAACGTCAGCCATGATGTTCGCGAGTTCCTCTTCGGCTCGTTCGAAGGTCCAGCCGTTGCGCTTGAATCCGAGGCTCACGTATCGGCGTTCGCCGTATGCGGTGAAGCGAAGCGCGTAGCCTCGCCCGCTTTTCCAGTCGCGTTCCAGCACCTGACCTTTTGATTTAGTTGCCATCGTCGCTCTCCTTGCAGATCGGCAACGAAGTGGAGATACGACGAGACAGCCTGTTGCGGTTAGGCTGGGTATCGCGTCGAGGGCTATCCTTCGGCGCCAGGCCGGGGGACGTTGTAGCGTCGCCCCGGCCACTTACTTTTACGTCCTTCGAAGATACCTCGGAAACCTCGCTGAAGCCACTTCCGAAGGCAATCGGCGCTGATCTAGGGTATTCAGCGCACATCCCGACCACCGCGGTCCTCCGGTACGCCGAGTCGCTCGGCAACCACGCTGGGATCGAATCTGAGGCGAGGTCTCTTGCCAGAGCCGAGGCGGCGGGCACCCAGTTCGTCGGCATGGTCATAGACCCAGCGGCGATTGACTCCCCACCACTCCGATACGGCCTGAGCAGAAATCAGTCGTCCTGGTTTTCTCGTCTCTTCCTTCGGACCCAGTAGTTCGGCGAGTCGGCGTGCCAGGGCCTCGATCGATTCCGGCGAGAGTCGAAGCTCGGAACTATCGTTCTGGCCAGAGAAGTCGGTCATGCCGGTATTCCCAAAGGGGCTCGGTCGACCTTCGAGTCGTCAGGTGACCAGTGTTCGATTCGGGCGGCGGCGATCTCGGCGAACTCCCGGTCGAGTTCGATACCAAGGAAGCGCCGTCCTTCCAGGGCAGCAGCGGCACCGGTCGAACCCGACCCGCAGAACGGATCGAGCACCAGAGCGTCAGGTGGACAGGCGAGCCGGATCAGCCATCGCATCAGCTCGATGGGTTTCACGGTCGGATGCGGATTTCTTGCCTTCCGCTTTTCCGTGTGGGAGGACTCCACGCTTGAAGGAAGATCAAGCCTCCTGGCTGGCATGTACTCACACCCCGCGTCACGCTCCCGGCGGGTCACCTTGGCACAGTAGAAGAAGCGACTTGCGGGAACCCCGCCGGGACCGTTCCGGGCTTCCGAATCAAGCGTCGAGACCGCGCACCCGTCAAGGCAACCCTGATCCGAGCACCCGGCACTGTGAGAGAGAACCACGTTTGCCGGGTAGCGCCAGTCGGTTCGACAGGCCCCGACTTCGAGCGCACCGGTCCCGAATTGGTCGATTGTTGCCTTGACCGTATCTACGGGAGGACGACGGGCAAGCAAGATCGGTTCGTGCGCTGGCTTCAGGGTCGTGGCGCGATCACCGGGTAGCCGGCGGGATTTCGGTGTCCCGTCACCGCGAAGCCAGATCAGGGTGTCACGAATCTCCAGGCCGACATCCTCGATCCCGACTGCAAGACGGTGTGACGTTCTGGGCGACCCGAAAACAACCATGTGGGCACCAGGCTTCAAGACTCGAAAACAGTCCGCTGACCATTCCCGACACCAAAGCTCATAGGCCTTGCCAATCCCGAGTCGATCGGGACCGCCTTGAGCGACTTTCTCCCGGACCGCGCGGCCGTCCCATTTCTCATCCTTTTGCCCGAAGCGCCCAATCGCATATGGCGGATCGGTGACGATCGCATCGACGCTGCACTCGGGAAGCTCAGCCAGCACCTCCGAGCAGTCCCCATCCAAGACACGGTGCCTGGTCGTATCTGATCGATCTGGCACGATCATTCGCCCTCCCCACAGGGTGAGCCCCTCTGAGCGCCGAGCCAATCGCGAGACCGTTCAGGGCTACGAACGTCACGGAAGATCGCCTTGAACGGGCCAAGTTCGGCAAGGTCGGTTGCGAGGCACAGAGAGATCGCGACCTCTGGCTCCCGCCGCGCCCCGAATTCCTCCGACACGCACAAAGAACGCACCCGAAAGGCTAGGCGGGATGCGAGTTCACAGTTCGGCGTTGAGTCCGGTGCGACACCACCGGCCACAGCACCCGCGCCGGCACCCGCACCGCCAGTCTCCTCGACCCCACCCGCGGCAAGCTCACCGTCACCTTCGCAGGCCGCGAATGATCAGTTCGGTCTTCCCTGAAGAAATATTCTTGACGCAAACCCGCTCGCCCTTCGACAAGGAGGTAAGGGTGGCCGTACGCGCCGACCATTCCGGTGTGATTCAGCGCGAAACGGGTAGGTGAATGGAAATGGTCAGTTTTACTCGAGCCAAACGGATGTGGCTCATCGTGGTGAGCCTCATGGGGACAGCATTTACCTCGCTAGCTTTATGCGGGTCAGTGGAGGCAGGTAACTATGTGGTGGTTCAATGCAACGCGGGCCTCGTCCCACGCGGCGAAGCAAGGTTTTCATCGAATACCAGCCACTTCTCACGGGCAACGCAATGTGGTCAGAACTCTCTTGGGTTCCAGATCCGACATCGGCTTCCCACTGATGGCAGGGGAACGTTGAACGGTAAATACGGAGCCTGGACGTGGCAAGCGCCAGCCGGCACCTACTTGACCGGCGGCTCCGCTTATGGCCGCCTCGAAAATGCCGACGGGATCTCCGGCTACCTCGCGGTGAAACCTGATTTCGGGAACGGAAGAGTGACCGAGAACCAAAACGACGACAGGGTCCACCTCTCCGCGATACCTGCCGGACAGTGGCGCTACTTCGTTGCCCGACTCCAATGCACTGCTCCCAATCAAGGCAACAGGTGCGTGGGCTCCGGGTTTGACGCTCACGCATACATCAAGCAGATTCGCCTTCAGCTGAGCGATGTCTCACCTCCCAGCGTCTCGGTCGGTGGGAGCCTGCTCGACGGTGGAGCCCGTCGAGGACGAAACGCACTCTTCGTAACGGCAACAGATCAAGGCAGTGGCATCAGAACCGTCCAGATCACCGTTAATGGTGTCGCGGCTGGCGGGGATGATCTCTCCGCCACTTGTGATCCAGTTCCCGGTGGACTCACCGGGCGACTGTCACCGTGTCCGCTGAACATCCTGAAGGGCTACACCTTCGACACGGCCAAACCCCCGTTCAAGCACGGAGAAAACCGAGTGGATGTCTGTGTACTCGACTACGCCCAAACCGGGACGGCGAACCCGGATTGCGAATCACGCACAATCCTCGTAGACAGTCTCTGTCCAACCTCACCGGTCGGAGGTGGCAAGAAAGTCACGGCGACATTCGCCGACAATCAAAAGCAGGTCCGCAAAATCAGATACGGACGCCCCACCATTCTCAGCGCACAAGTCCGCGACGCCCAGGGCAATCCCGTTGAACGCGCCCGAGTCTGTGTGCAGTCCCACCCTGACGCTCCGGGAGAGGACTACCGCCTAATCGGCACGGCCCGAACCAATTCCAACGGCACCTGGACCCACAAGCTCCGTCCCGGAACCTCCAGGCTCGTGCGGATCACGTATCGCGACGACACCTACCAAGTGTCCCGAACCCTTCGGCTCAAAGTCCGGGCAACATCCTCAATGCGGGTAAGCAGCAAACAGACCCGACCTGGCCGCCGCGTGAGATTCACGGGCGGCATTCCCGGCCCCATGCCTCCGGACGAGTGGTCGTGATCTACGGGACCGTCCCAGGGGCCAACCGTCGCTTCCTGGTCAGACGAGCCCGCACCAACGCAATCGGCCGCTGGCGCGCCGGCTACGCCTTCACTCCAGTACCCACGAAAACGAAGTTCGTTTTCTGGGCTGTGGTACCAAAGCAAAACGGATATCCGTACACACAGGGACGCTCAACCGTCCGATACGTCCGAGTCAGCCCATAAAAATGAGACACGCCCCAACCCGAGGAGGAACCATGAAAGCCAAGCTTCGAGCACCATCACCGGGCACCGTGATCGCCGTGCTGGCCCTCTTCGTCGCTCTGGGCGGAACCGCCTACGGGATCTCCAAAAACAGTGTCAGATCGAGTGACATCGCCCCAAACGCCGTCAAAGCCAGTGATCTCGGAGCACTGAAGTTGCGGCCCGGGAAGATCCGTGACTTTGACCAAGACGCTGGCGACGGCGAGTTTCACTTTGCCGGCGGTCGGGCTCGGTGCAAGCGCGGGGAGAAGCTGATCAGTGGCGGTCTACGCTCCCGCAGAACACCCGAGCAAGGACCGATCAGAACGGCGATGGTCGAATCCGGTCCCATCACGAAAACCCAGCAATGGTCCGTTGCGATGTACTCCGATCTCGGCGGTGACGCGCGAGATCAGTTCGTTGTCTTCGCCTATTGCTTGGTCAGATAGGCGATTTCAACCGAATTCGGCGAGCGATGGTCATGAACCAGCCCCCACACCAGCGCGGCGCTCGGCCACACGAGGAGCCGAATGAACTCCTCCAGGCTGACTCAATCCGTCCGAGCCCCGTGAAAGCCTGGTCGGATGGATCGCTTTTACACGGACACTGTCGGCGTCAACGGCCGCGCTGAGGAAGAAGCGGTTAGGTGGCTACTGCGTTACGCCGTGGATCGCCGAGCTGATCGCGCCGCCATTGTCGTCCCCTCGGTCGAGTCCTCGTCCAACCTGTCGAGAGTCCTTGGAAACGAGGATGGTGCAACCCTGATCTCGAAACGGACCATCCCAGTTGGAGGTGTGCTCCTGGAGCTTTTCACGCAGAGGACCTTGCCACCGGCAGAGTATCCGGGGCCAGTTCTCGTTCTCTGGAGCGGACGGAATGAGGTCGAGAAAGTCGAGCGGTTAAATCCACCGGCTCTGTGTGCCGTCCAGTGGGTCGAAGGAGAGCTGGATGAGTGGGCACGGACCTGGGGTGCGGTCGAGTTGCTCACGGGCACGAGCGAGCAGTCCGAACCTGCCCCACCAGTGGTGAGAGGTGCGGTATTCGCGATGTCCAGGAGTGGAGGCATAGCCACCCCTCGGATAAGCCCACGACAATTCGGGCTCTCAAGATGATGCGGTTGGCCGGTATTCCGATCGACGCAGAGGCTGTCCGCGCGGAGGCGCTGCGCCAGGGGTGGTCGACCTCCGGCGCTGATCGCCTACGCGAGCGCGCCGCGAAGGTCACGGAGGGACGCACCGTTAGGGGAGGCGGCAAAGTGACCAAGACCGAGGCCAAGAAGGCGGTGGCGCGCTGGGAGGCGGCTGGCACCGACACGCCGACTGCGGATCAAGGCGGGTAGCTGGACTGGGCAACGGGGCTACCGCCGCGTTGGGACGACCCCTAAGCAAGATCCGACGTTTGAGTGTTCGATGTGCTTTAGCTCTTCGCCAGCGTCTTGATTGCCGTGTGCCCAGCATACGTTGTCTCTACGCAGCGTTTAATGAGATCCGGGTCCATCCCGAGATCGAGCATGTAGTTTATTTCCAGGACTACGGTCAGGCGGTTGATCGCTTCCCATAGCGCAGCACCTTCAAGGACTTCGTCATCTTTTTTCTTGTCCCAGTGGGTGAAGTAGTTCCGTGTGTTGACGAGCGCCTGGCCTTCGATCTTGAACCAGTCCTTTGCGCGATCGGTGACGTCGGCAGCCCGATTGAAGAGGAACCTCAGCCTATGGCGCAGGGTCTGATCGCCGGCGTAGATGAGTCTCTGTTTGTAGTGCTTGGCCCGGTCCCGGTCGGGGAGCGCGTTAGTCATGATCGGGATTAGCTGCTCGTGCTCATTGCGCGGAACAACCGGATCATCGTGGAGTTTCCTGTGGAATGCCTCGGCGAAGGCAAGGAGGTTCAGGAGTTGGGTTTCGAGGTGGATGCTGCGCTGGTCGAGCGACCAAAAGAAAACATCTGCGGCACCTTCGAGTTTCCAGCGGAGTTCGAACCACCGTTTGATCAGGTCGGGAGTGTCAGTGCCCAAGGCACGAGCGCGAAAGAGTGGATGGCTGAACGAAGGGTTCGGATTCTTGGGGAGGCCAAGTCCTTCTTGGTCAACGACATCAACCAGATGGGGACGCGACGGAATTTCGCTGACCCGCTCGTCTTCTGGGCCCCACCACTTCTCGGCTCGTTCTGCCGGCGTCTTGTAATAGAGCGTGACTCGCTCGTAGCGTGCTTGCTCACGATTCGCGAACAGGATCAAGTTGTGCAAGGGCTGAGCGTAGCGCTCCTTGAATTCGGCGAAGCCGATCATTTCCTCGAAGTCAAACCAGGCCTCGGCAAAGAACTCTCGGTGCTCCCGCCACTCATCCTTCAGTTTTTTCTCACCTCTACTCAACGTCAGCTTGACGCCGTCAAGTTCGACCTCGACTGAAGTCCGTCCCTTGAGGAACGTCTTACCCTCCGAAGGTGCGACGTGAGGGGGAGAGAGCATCCACTCTCTTAATCCGCGGATCCTGATGCTAGCTCTCCGGAAGCGTGGTTCAGCGTCGAAGTGGGCCCCGTGGAAAAGCCGGGTCGGCCGCCACCATTCCGCGCTCCCTCCCCCGGCTAGAGCCGTCGAGCCGTTCGGACTTACGTCGAAGAGCGTGCAGAGGTGACCTTCGACAGTTTGGCCGTGGACGATTGGTAAGCGCTCGTCGCCAACGCTGTCAAACCAGTTGCCGAGATCTGTCTTCCCTGGCCAGTTGAACGTTTCCAGACGCAACCCGTCTGCGGGCGAATAGGACAACGGGCCACCCGCCGTGGGGGACGGTTCTTTTGGTTCGTCTTTTTTTGGCTTGAGAGTCGGATCGTCGCCAGTGTCCGGTTCACTTGTCCCCGGATCATCGGCGACATTTGGCGCTGGCTGCCACCAATCGCCACGGAGTTCAAACTCGATCGCCGGAGTTACTGGGTCGCTCATAAGTCGATTCAGGATTGACACGTCGTAGGGTCGCTCTTGGACTCTTTCTCAAGCAACACGCTGATCATTATGGTCGCTCGCACGGGTGAACCGGATATTGGTCTCGCCACAACCCTGTGGTTCCGCGGCCAGCGAATCGATCGCCTCGCATGCTCTTACCGGTAGATCCCACGCCGTTTGGCCGCGTCCCCCCTTTGAACGCGTCCCCCGTTAGCTTCGCAGGCCATGCTTCATTTCATGCCGCGTCCTGCGCTTAGTCGCCTAAGCTGGCTGGATGACCGCCAAGCGACATCACTATGTGCCGCGTTTCCTGGTGGCGCGGTTCGCAAACCCAGCGGGTCCTCGGGGCACGCTCGTGCAGCTCGATCGCGGCACCGGGCGAGCGCTGCGAACGAGCCCTACAAATGCCGCCGTCATCGGTCACTACTACGACTTCACGACGGGCGGTGACGATTTCCCTGTTGATGGGGTCGAGGACGTCCTCGGCATTGTTGAAGGTGCAACGGCACCACTGATCGCGGGGCTCGCCACGCCCAATGCCGTGCTCGGCGACGAAGATCGTCTTACGCTCGCCCTATTTGTGGCATTTCTATTTCTCCGGGTTCCTTCACAACGGGCCTGGCTTCGCCTGATTGACGAGCGGGCAGGAAAAAAGATGGTCCGGGACATGGCCGAGCAACCGGAGATTTTCCAAATCGCCATGAAAGAAATCGGTGAACCCGCCGACGAGGAGGACCGACGCCGGCTGATCGAATCGCTCGACCGAGGCGGAATTGAGTTCAAAGCGCCGCCCGAGCGACAGCTCACCATGATGATGGGGCTAGCGATCGACCTCGCGTGGGAGATAGCCGCGATGAGCTGGTCGATACTGCGCACACCCAAGACGGGGCGCTTCGTGCTCGGCGATTCCCCGGTGACGATGTTCGATCCGACTCTCAAGCCTCCCCGGGGCAACGCGCTCCGCTCGTCGGAGAAGGCGGAGACTGTCGTGCCCCTTGACCCGAATTTTGCTCTCGCCATCCGACCAGTTGGCGACGAGTTCGACGAGCAGATACTCGGCAATTCCGAACTCCTCGATATCAACCTCCGAACGTATGCGTGGGCTGACCGATGGGTCTTCGGCTTCTCGCAAAACGACCTAACCGGCCTGCGCGCGCAAGCCAAGCGACGCCCTTCCCGTGTCGCCGTGCGCCGCCCGTTGCCACCCGCGGTCGTGCTCGACGCCGAGCTGATCGATGGCCGCCGCTCCATCGACGTCGTTGAGCACACCCGTTAGCTCGTGTTAGCCGAGAAGGCGATATCACCCGAATTCGCGAAAACTGAGACTGCCCCAAATAGGATGGCCAGCCATCAGCTCATATCGCGGATAGTGTTTGCTGGGCATGCACGTATCGGACTTTCAACATGAGGGTGAAAAGTGACGAAACACGAACTGCTGAAGGCGCTTGTTGAAAAGCGCATCAACGAAATCGAGCTTGAAAAGACCGAACTCATGGCAGAGCTTCGGGCACTCGACGGCAATCGAACCGGTCGAGCAGCAACACCACACTCGTCGGGTGGACAACCCGGTCGACAACGCAGGCGCCGAAAGGGCGGTACGCGCTCGGAGCAGGTCCTAAAGCTCGTAACCGCCACCCCAGGCATCAGGGCGAACGAGATCGCGGAGCAGCTGTCCATACAACCGAACTATGTGTACCGCGTCGTGGGAGACCTCGTGAAGGAGAGTTCGGTAACGAAAGATGGGCGAGGGTATTTCCCCGTTCCGCCTGCCTGATTTGGCAGGGCGGCATCAGACCGGGCTTGGGCGAACCCCGGTCAAGCGGGGGTCTGCGCCTTCCACTGCTTCTTCCACTTCTCAACATCCGAGTGTTTCCAGACAGGCCCGGCCGCAATCCGGTCAATGGGTTCGGGAAAACCGTTCTTCTCGGAGTTGTCGACCAGTTGGTTCACGCGCTGCCGGGACTCGTCGAGTAGGGCTGCGATCTCGGCGATGCCGGCGAGCTTCATGTAGTCGGGCCAGCTTGGGATTCCTCAACAGGGGCAACAAACCGAAGGAAGGTATTTGGTCCTTTTTGTTCCTTGATGAGCATGCCGTGATCGAGGAGATAGCTCACCGCCCATTCGGTGATTTCCGAAGGCATCTCGGCGTCGTCATCGAGGTACTCGACGTTGATTCCACCCTCACTGTCGGCCTTCCGGACTTCTTCGACAAGGTCGTCTGCCACTTGGTCTGGCCTTATCATTGCCGACATTGGTTTCTCTCCTTGGATTGGGGCTGTCTGTCGAATACCGCGAGCGATATCAGATGCCCATTCGTTGATTTGCTCGCTCATCGAAGTGCGCAAATGCGGTTCGATCAATCGGCTCAGGCGCGGACTGGCCCGCTCGTTGGACACTGCAGATGAACGTGTCGACCACCGTGACGCGGTTATACAAGTCAAGTTCATCGACCGCCGCCTTCAAGGTTTCTTCGCTCTCGTCAGGGAATTTGCATTCGAGCATTCCCCAATCAACGGTCTGAGTCGTGGTTTCAACCTCGTAGATGAATTCGAGGATGCTTCGTTGGAGTTCGGGGACTGGGATGGCGGACATGGCGACTTCCCTTTCCTGGGGGTTGATGTCATCAAGGTATCGCGGATGTCCCTTTGCGTTGTCAAGAGGCTGGATGTGATGTCGGACTAGCGTTCAGCGGAGACCGCCTCCTCGACTGCAGACAAACCCCCACCGGATTTGAGCACCTTTAGCCACCGTTAGCCAAATAGATGTCTCCAGTCAACGAGGGGCTCACCGAACTCGCGAAAGTCCAAGTTTTCCCAAGCTCCCAATGTTGCCGCCGGGTTGATTGAAATGATCAGTTAATCTTGTTTATTCTAAGAATATTTAGCATTCTGTTTGCGGTGTTGGCATTGGCTTCGACTCCAACGATCGCTGGTGAGGTCCGACTTGACAAAAAGTGTGGGTCAATGACTGTCCGACAAATTGAGCGTGTGGTCAAGACAGTCCCCAGCGCGGACTGCACCGCCGCGAAACGCAGCGTTCGATCTTGGGTGAATCGTCATCCGCACCAACGCGAAAGTAGTCGGATCCGAACGAAGACATCTGCCGGGGATCCGGTTGTGTCCAGAAGAGCTCGATCCACCCAGACGGCCGTGTCTTCCGCGTTCCTATTGGTTGCCTTGGTTTTGCTGGTCATGGCCTTGGTCGGATTTTTGACCTGGCATTACCTGCGGCGCCGAGCACACCAGCGCCTGTTCATCACCACGCGTCTCAGCGAAGGCGAGTTTGTCGCCAACTTCGTGCGCGCGATCCAATGGACCGGATGGCGAAGCGAAAAGGAGCCGGGTGTGGCATGGGGTCAAAGCGTTGACCCGGATCTATCAATCATCTGTGATTCACTCCCCGACGGATCCTTCTGCATCAGGACGACCTGGCCAGGCAACCCGACCGCCTACCCCAAGAACCCGTTCCCCCTTCTTCTAAGGAGGTGGCGCGTGGTACGTCGTCTCAAAAAGAGGGATAGGGGCATTCAGATCGTCCGCAAGAACACCTACACCCAGCGATACAACGAACGGTCCGCTCTGGAGTGAGGCATCCATCGTGCTAGACATCAACCGATACCACCCCTCGTGAGGTCGATTTCGGGAGCGATCACCTAAGTCGAGACTGTGTCGTGACAATGCGTACTTCTTATCTCTGACCACCCGCACCACAACGACCGGATCGAGACGACTGTCGCGGCTAGACAGGAGCCAGGCGCAAGGCAATTCCGATGCGTCCAGTTATTCGGCGGACTCAACTGATGGAGACTCCGATTTTAGACCGGGGCTACCTTCACGTCGACTTCCCCTGCTCCGTCCCCGTCTACTGCGGCGGAATACCTAGGACTGGGTCCTACCTACCAGCAGGGCGCACGTTTTCCGAAGGCTTCAAAAGAAAGCCCACCCTTTCTTCAGCCAAGAGCACTCCGTATCTCGAGACCTGAGGGTCGATTCCGATTATCCACATTTCCTCCCAGCTCGCGCGAATCGACTGCCGGACATGCTCGGCGAGCCGACATCCGACTCCGCGGGTCGTTGACCCCACATATCTTGTCTGACCTTCGGCACAAGCGATGTACACCGCGTTGGGGTCTTGGGGAAGGTCGATGGGGATACCCCGGGTGAGGCGGTAGGGGCGGAGGTACGGCGGAACTGTCCGCCGCCCCGCCGCATCCCAAGCTTGAAGGTATCGGTTGACCTCCATCAAATCGTTGATTCTTCGGTGTCATCCGCCGAGACCTGAACTTGTTCCTTGCCCCGACGCGCAAGGTAGTCAACGTCGCCGGCTTGGTTCATCAGGAGGTCGAACAGATCACTGACCTTGTGCGGCGGGATGCCCCAGCGCACCACGTCAGGATGCTCCTGAAGCTCCCGGATGAGATTGCCCAGCGTATTTCGCGCGACCGACTTTGCCTCAGTGATGATGTCGTCCGTGGACTTAGCGTGCTCTTCGTCACTGCCTCCCTCCGAACTCTGGCCGATCAGCTGGCGTAGGTTTACAGGATCCATGGGGATGACCATGTTCTCCCCATCACGGCCAAGTGGATCACGCGTTTCCGGATCCAATGCGGGCAAGTATTCCTGTCCTTTTCGAAGCGCGATGATCGCTTCAGCTAGGAGATCCTGACCGAATGAATCGCGGACGAGCTGCTGTACGACGGCATAGGGCCGTAGCGCTTCAATTGCGCTGGTGCCATGAGCCCGATCAAGCGCGCCTAGCATGACAAGCGCTATTCCCCCCTTGATTCCTAGTTCTACATGATGTATGGAAAGTTCGCCTGGCTTGTCGCTCTCAGCAGTTCGTACAGACTCGAGGAGATCACCAGGATCAGGGTCGCTCGCCGGCATATCCGGCTCTTCTGATCTATAGAAGGGTGAGTGCACGAGCATGTCGCGCAAAGCCGTCTCAACCTGACGGCGAAATTCAGGATCAGCGTTTCGCATTTGCTCGCCGATGACCGCGGTAATAATCTCTGCTCGGTCCCCGATCTTTGCTGTTGGTTCTCCGGTAGCTTCGCGGATAAACCTACGAGCCTCGGTCCCGTGGAAGATCCGCACAGCTTCACCTATACGAAAGTCTGGATTCGCGCTGATACCGAACCTCTCAGTAGCCTCCTCGAACCGAGGGCCGAGAAGCAACGCCCTCCCTTCTCCGATCCGTGCTTGTCGCCACAAACCTCGGACGACCGAATTCCGACTGTCCAAGGCTCTTGCTGCCGGTTGCCATTGCAGGGGACCCCTTTTGTGCTGATTTGCCACCAATTGGTCAATGGCATCGAGAATGGTTGCCGTCCCGTTGGGCCTGAATCCGACCACCACCATTGCTGGCGCTACGAGTGAACGCTGTGCTGCATACAACTTGCTCTTGACCAGGTCGGCAGCTGGCCGGCTTGAAAGCTCGACAAGAAAGTCACGAAGTTCACGCTCCGCGACGGGATCGTCAATGAGGCAAGCGGGAAGGTGAGCCCGCAACGCTCGCTCGAGGGCTTCTAGGGCGCGGCGACGCTTGTGTTTTGTCGCGTATTCCTCCTGCTTCTCCGAGAGCAACTGCGCTATAGCGTCGGCCAAATACTCCTGACCAATGGTTGCTCGAGAGCTGCCGTCGACCGTGAGGGGCACTAGATCACGCGGAAGCTGCTCCGACCCTCCAACTTCCATCCGGGCCTGGACTATGAGGAGGGGTTCTTCGATTCCCTCCCGTCCAACATGTTCAGCTAGGTCACGCTGAAGCGCGAGCACCTTGTCGGCCGCCTCACGGGACGAGTCAATTAGTTCATCAACGGAGTCCGCCTGCTGGACCAACCGCTCTGGGGCATTGACATCAACATCAACGTCGGTCGTAGCCCACCCGACCGCAACCCTCCCGCTGGAGTCCATTTCGGGGATGGCGACCATCGGACCCACTCGCGGATTGAGTAGATTCGGGTTGACTCGCGTCAGAATGACGGGTCCGTGGACCAGGGCGACTGTGCCTGCTTGAAGGTGCTTGTAGATTGGCGCTTTGAATGCTGCTGCGGCAGTCGTGCGAGGTGCTGCAAACTGCCGCCCAAGCGCTCCAGAGCTTTCGGTATCAGGTCGAGCTAGGTCGTTCCCGGCCTCGTCCTGGATGCCATCTCGTTCGATCTGGCGACTTAGTGACTTATAGCTCGTTGCCTTGGCAAGTTCAGGCTGTCCATAGGCAAGGGGCTTAATTCCGGCTTCTTCGAATTCGGCCGGTACTGACCTACTCGTTTCGTTCGGGTTCATGGCCACGAACCTCCGTTTCATGCAACGCCTGCCAACTTCGGGGTGAGACAGGCTGTATCGACCCTTTACAAGGGGCCGACTTGAACGGTGTTCGAGTGGCTCCCCCTCAAATCGATATCCAGCGGATAGCTCTCGAGGTGGCGGAACCCGTTACGTTCGTGCGTGACCGTGAGTTGCAGAAACCAGCGGCTTCAGCTCACTCCGCCACTTGTGCATTCCAGTGACGAATTCCGTTGATCACAGGGTACTTCAGGTCCTCAACCCCGTCAAGGGAGTGTTCGAATTTCAGGCTTCGCGGATCGCCCGAGCCCATCCGGATTCACCAGCCACCCAGAGGACCAACCGATGGTGGCTCCGGAGGTTCAACCTCTTCACCAGCTTCAATCCGCACATACGCATCAAGGTTTCCCGGAGCCGGAACCACCAAGAGATCCCACTCATCACCCCACCAATACCGAAGCCTATCCCCGTAGAGCGGGTCCAGCTTCCAACCCAGCTCTAGGTTGTACGGAGAAGCAAGATCTGCGACGTCTTCACTTCGGTCCGTCCAAGCCATCCCAAAGGTCTCCTGGTTCGGTAACGAGGACGGCCAAAAGGCGGTGCTCCGATCGAAGCCGAGTTCCTTGGCCCGGATCGCCTCGGCCATGAGTTCAACCCCGCTGAACGCGCTTTCCAGCAGCGGAAGCAGATTGCGAATCTCAACCACCGCGCCTTCGAGCACCTCACCATAGGTCTGGTCTTCGATCTCCTCGTCGGTCAGCCAGTGCTTCTCATTTCGATTTGTGCTCATCGCCCCTCGACCTCCCTAATTCGGTAGGCCCGAGGCTTCTTCTTGGTCTGGCGAACCTGTTTGGCCTTCTTCAGACGGCCGAGACAGTTGGCCACGGCACCCGAAGAGCGTCCCATCCCTTTCTGATCGCGCTGGCAGTAAGAGGTCCGTCGGCCTTGTGCTTTCGCAAGTGGGCGAGCACGAGGCCATCCAACTCGCCCGGACCCAGGCGTTTGGGCGACCTTTTCTTGTTCTTGGCTTCCTTGGTCATCGGGAGACCTCCTCGGGTTGCGTCACCGAAGAACCGCCACGACATAGCCCGATAAGGCCTCGTGCTAGTAGCGTCCTGCTCACATTGAGGGCAGGGACTTCGGTGCCATGCTCCGGGGTGTCCCACCACCCCGGGGCATTTTTTTGATGACCCAGGGATATCGGCGATCGGACCGCAAATCGAGTGGGAATCAGCCGTAATCGAAGGGAATCGGCACATATCCGCGCGTTTTAAGCCACTAGTGCCTTAAAGTGCGCGGATTCCGAAGCCGGTTAGAACAACCCTGCAAAATGAAAACCCCGCAATTGCAGGGCTTTCAAGAGGGGTGAGCGACGGGGATCGAACCCGCGACCGCCTGGACCACAACCAGGAGCTCTACCAACTGAGCTACGCCCACCGCGAGGAGACAAATCTACCGGTCGGGGGCCGATCGGCGACTTCCGGTCTTTCTGGGTCGAATCCGGCATGAAATGGATGTCGTATTCGACCCAGAACCCCGGAGTGTGGCTGGGCCGGGGTGCCGGAGGGAGGGCTGGGGTCTCAGGGTTCGTTGGAGATCGGGGTTGAGGCTGATCTGAGGGCTCCCGCGGATGCGGCGACCACCAGCATGATCGCCACCACCTCCGCCGGATCCATTCCCTGGCCCAGGAGGATGAAGCCGACCGTTGCCGCCGCCGCAGGTTCGAGGCTCATCATCACCCCGAACACGCTGGAGGGCAGGCGGCGCATCGCCTCCAGCTCGAGCGAGAAGGGGATCGCCGAGCTGACCACTCCGACGAACAAGGCGATCGCGAGCACTCGGGGCTCCAGCAGGTCCATCCCACCCTCGGCGATGCCGAGCGGGGCGACCAGGATCGCCGAGATCATCATCGGGACCACCAGGGCCTTGCCGCCCGAGGCCTGCTCGCCGATCCGCTTGCCGAGCAGGATGTAGGAGCCCCAGAACAGGCCCGCGACGAAGGCGAGGAGCAGCCCGGCCACATCGAGGTCGTCACCGCCGACCCCGCCGGTCAGCAGGACGATTCCGGCCCCGGCCAGAACCGCCCAGATCCAGTCGCGACGGCGGCGCGACGTGATCAGCGCCACCCCGAGCGGGCCGATGAACTCGACCGTGACCGCGGTGCCGAGGGGGATCCGGTCGATCGCCTCGTAGAAGCAGAGGTTCATTCCGGCCAGCACGACGCCGAAAAGCAGGACGATCCTGCGGTTCTCCTTCGCCACCCTCAGGCCCGGCCTCCAGATGATCCAGAGCAGGATCGCCGAGACCGTCGCGCGCATGAAGACGACGCCGGCGGCACCGACATCGGCGAACAGGTCGGTGGCGACCGCCGATCCCACCTGGATCGAGATGATCGCCCCGAGGACCATCGATACCGCGATCGGCGTGGGTGACTGGTTGTCCGCGGGCACGGTCACAGTGAAGCACCCGCCCCTCATTCCGTGCCGCGACCCTGTCCGCCGCTCGAACAGGCGGGATAATCAAGCAATGAGCAAGGCCCCGGCTCCTTCCCGTGAACAGTTTCTCCACTTCCGGAAGATCAGCACCCGCTGGAAGGACAACGACATCTACGGCCACGTCAACAACGTCGAGTACTACTCCTTCTTCGACACCGTCATCAACGCCTGGCTGATCGAGCAAGGCGGACTGGACATCCACAACGGCCAGACGATCGGGGTCTGCGCCGAGTCCCGATGCCGTTTCCTCGCCTCGATCGCCTTTCCGGACGAGATCGAGGCCGGCCTGCGGGTCGGCCGGCTCGGCAACTCAAGCGTGCGCTACGAGATCGGGCTCTTCAACCCGGAAGGCGAAGCGCTGGCCGAGGGATACTTCGTCCACGTATTCGTCGACCGCGCAACCCGCTCCCCCCGCCCCATGCCGGAGACGATCCGGGCCTCGCTCCAGCGGCTGGAAACGAGCGCCGCGTGAGGACAGTCGCGACGGTGCTCAGCGACATGGGCCACGAGGCACCCTTCGCCGAGACCCGTCCGCTCGAAAGGATGAGCCTCGAGCTCGAACCGCCCGGCCCCGGTGAACTGCTCGTGCGCGTTCGCGCCGCCGGGCTCTGCCACTCCGACCTCTCGGTGATCACCGGCAAGCGGCCACGGGTGATGCCGATGGCGCTCGGACACGAGGCGGCCGGCGAGGTCGTCGAGACCGGCTCACCCGACTCGGCCTTCTCGCCCGGCGATCATGTCGTGCTGGCCTTCGTCCCGGCCTGTGGCGAGTGCTCCTTCTGCCTCCAGGGACGGCCGGCGCTCTGCGAGGCGGGTGCGACCGCCAACAACGAGGGCACCCTGCTCGGCGGCCACCACCGAATGCGTGCCGATGACGGCTCCCCCGTCAACCACCATCTCGGGGTCTCCGCCTTCTCCGACCACATCGTCGTCTCCGAACATTCGGCTGTCGCCGTGCCGGACGATCTGCCCTTCGAGATCGCGGCCCTGTTCGGCTGCGCCGTGCTCACCGGAGCGGGCGCGATGCTGAACACGGCGGCAGAGGCTCTGCCCGCCGAGACGGTCGGCATCTTCGGTCTGGGCGGGGTCGGGCTGGCCGCCCTGATCGCGGCCAGATCCCAGGGCGCGAGTGAGATCGTCGCGGTCGACCGGGTTCCGGCGAAGCTCGATCTCGCCCTGGAGCTCGGGGCCACGATCGCGATCGATGCCACCGAGGGCGATGTGCCCGAGCGGGTGAAGAGCGCGACCGGCGGCGGGGTCGAGGTGGCGGTCGAGACCGTCGGGCACGAAGCGGTACTGGCCGAGGCGTACGCGGCGACCCGGCGCGGCGGCCTCACCGTGACCGCCGGCCTGCCCCACCCGGACGCCGAGCTGCGCCTGCCCGCGCTCTCACTGGTCGCCGAGGAACGGACCCTGAAGGGCTCCTACCTCGGTTCCTGCCTGCCGAGCCGCGACATCCCGCGTTTCATCGGGATGTACCGGGACGGCAGTCTGCCCGTGGACCGCCTGCTCAGCCACACCCTCACCCCGGACCAGATCAACGAAGGCTTCGACCGGCTCGCCTCGGGTGAGGCCGTGCGCCAGGTGGTGCTCTTCTGAGCTCCCTGTCCGACAGCCTGAAGCGCCGCGTCGCGCCACGTCTCGTGGTCGGGCTTTCGCGCATCGACGGCCCGGCACGGTTCGGCGCCGATCTGCGCCGCCGTCTCGGCCGGCGCGGCAGGGTCGAGCTGTACTTCGCCTTCGACGATCCGAACAGCGCGGTGGCGGTGATCGATCTGGCCGAGCGACTGGTCGATTTCGACGTCCTGCTGATTCTCGATCCGGTCGTGAACCGCGGCATCCCGGATGATCCCGCGGTCGAGGAGAAACGCCGCTTCGCGATCACCGACGCCCGCCGCCTGTTCAAGCGGGCCGGTCTGACCCTGCGGCGGAACGAGCCGATCCGCCCCGAGCACACCGCCTTCCTCGCCGAGTGGGCCGCCTCCTCCCTGCCCGGCCCGGCCCTGACCAAGTTCTGTGTGGCGGCGATGCGGCAGCTATGGCTGGTCGGGGACGACGAGATCGACCCGGCCCTCTACGCGGATCTGTGGCACGAGGCGTTCGGCGACGACCCGCCTCCGGCGGGCGCCGGCGCCGATGCCGTGCGGGCCAACGAACGGCGCATGGCCCGGCGCGGGCCGTATGACACCCCGGCCGTCTGGGTTCACGGGCAGTGGAGCTTCGCCCACGACCGCCTGCCGCGGATCGCCGACCGGCTGGACGAGCTCGGATGGAGGTTCGAGCCTTGAGCGGGGCCAAGATCGAGTACTTCTTCTCGTTCCGCAGCCCCTACTCGTACCTGTCGGGACCGCGCGCCTTCGCGCTGCCCGAGCGGTTCGCGGTCGAGATCGAGTTCCGCGGCGTGATCCCGATGGCGATGCGCGGCCAGTCGGTCCCACGCGCCAAGGCACTCAACACGCTGCGCGACGTCGACCGGGAGGCCAGGCGCCTGGGCATGCCGTTCGGCAGGATCCATGATCCGCTCGGCGATGGCGCGATGCGCTGCCTGCTGGTCTCCGAGCTGGCCAAGGACGAGGGACTCGAGCCCGCCTTCGTGCTGGCCGCGAGCCGCGCGATCTGGGCCGAGGCGGTCGACGTCTCGACCGACGACGGCCTCCGCCCGGTCTGCGAGCGGGCGGGTCTCTCCTGGAACGGGTGCCGCGACGCGCTTCAGGATCCGTCGATGCGGGAGCGGGTCGACGCCAACACGGCCGCACTGGCCGATCTGGGACAGTGGGGTGTGCCGGTCTTCCGGTTCGGCGAAGAGATCTTCTGGGGCCAGGACCGGATCGAGGACCTCGAAACGGTGCTCCGTGAGGCCGGCCTCTCTACTTGATCTGTTTCTTCAGGAACGGGATCAGGGTCTTGATGAAATCGTTCTTCGAAGGGAGCGCGCTCAGCGGATCGATGTGGGCGTAGGTCTTCGACCGGTTCACGGTCCGGACCTTTCGCATCGGCACGCCTGACTGCTTGGCGAGTGCGCGGGTCGCTTCGGCCACCCGGCCGCCGCCCAGCTCGGCGTCGAACGCGTACATCGGCAGCTTCACCGCCCTGCCCTTGGTCGTCTTGATCCCGTAGACCGTCTGGGCATCGTTGGCGATGCCGTTGTCGACCGCCCCGGCATCGGTGCTGAGCCGGGCCGGATGGAACCAGGAGGTCCCGTCCATGCCGTCGACCTCGGAGAAGACGCGGGCGGCACGGGTGGCCGTGCCCAGTTCACCGTTCTGCCAGCCGCGGGGATCGCCGCTCTCTGCCAGGCTGCCGATGTGGCTCTGCACCAGCCTCAGGTTCTCGGGACCGGTGTCGGCGTCGACCGCGTAGCCGTACTGCGCGAGGTTAGTGCTGGACACCGGCGGTTTCAGACTGGGCGGCAGCAGCGGCGAGCTCTGGACGGTCGAGCGCTCATCCGGCTCCTTCAGCGCGGCGGTCGAGCCCATCGCGTTGAACACGCCCGCGGCCCACGGGAAGGGAGGGACGAGAGTGATGAAAGGCGAGGACTGTGCCGCCAGGGAATCGAGGTTGGCCTGCGCGTCTTCGGCGGACGGGACGTCGCGGCCGCCGCCGGCACCGTCGATGAAGACGAGGCCATCGAGATCCTTGGCTCCCGCCCGGCCGTTGAAGTCCCAGGTCGCGTAGGCGGTGGTGATCGATCCTCCCAGCGAGTGGCCGCCGAGAACGACCGAGCGGCCGCCCTTGTTGGCCAGGTTGACGACCCGCTTGATGTCCTGGACGGCGACGTTCATGCCCCAGCTCCTCGCGAACGAGGTCGCTTCAGCTGTCGGGGGTTCGTAGTGCGGCGAGACCGAGGGATCGAGAATCCAGCCGAGGTAGTAGTTGAACATCTCGAGGTTCGTGATTTCGCCGTCCACGTAGCGTTCGAGCGCCGAATGGTCCTCGAGCAGGTTCTCCCGCCGTTCGATCGACCAGATCTGCCACTTGCCGCCGAGCCCAGCGAGCAGGCCGTTGGCGAGCGGTTTGAAGTTGCTCGCGCCCGCCGAGGTGCCCGGGACCAGGACCAGAACCTTCTTCGCCTTCTTCGGACCCTGCTTCAGGACCTTGACCTTGTTGTACCGGGCAGGGGTGCCGGGTGCCTTGAATCCATCGATGGTCATCACCCTTGGAGCGGCCTGAGCGGTTCCGGCCATCGCGATCATCAGCGTCGCGGCGGCCAGCGTCGCACCGGCGAACGCGAAAACGGTCCTCACTGCAGCGGTCATTCGATTCTCCTCGTCGCTCTTGCCGGGCCGTCCCACGGGCCCGCTCCTCAATTCAAACACCACCCTAGAGGAGGAGTAGCGCCAGATCCAGATCAGAGTTTCGGCGGCTTACCTAGAATCCGGCCGGTGAAGATCGCTTCCACACTCCTTGTCCTCGCCGCGCTGGCGCTCTCCGGCTGCGGCTCGGACGACACCGGGTCAGACCAGGCCGGATCGGACCGGACCGACTTCGGAACCCTCCGGGAAGCATCGGATCTGTCGGACAGGGCATCGGAGCAGGCGAAGCTCGCGATCGCCGCGCTCGGACAGTCCGACACCGAGACCGCCACCACCCATATCGAAGAGGCGGAGAAGCTCACGGTCGAAGGCGAAGAGACGCTGGGCGATATCGAGAGCGCCCCCGTCAGGAACATCTTCATCAAGATCAATCGCCTGACCCTGGAGGGCTACCGGGTCCTGAATCGCGGCATCGACGCCTCCGCCCGCGGCGACGACGCGGCCACCGACCGCTACATCCGCAGGTCGATGGACATCCGCAGGCGCAAGCTCCAGCTGTTCAACGAGACCGATTTCGCCTCGATCGGAGTCGGCGAGTCGAACGAACGGCTGAGGCAGGCGATGAGCGAACAGCTCCGCTCCGCCGTGAGCGAGTGATCCCGCCTACGGCGCGCTCGGCACCGGACCGTTCTCTCCGATGTAACACAGCTGTTCACCCACGTCGAGTTCGCCGCTCTCCGGTGTCGTTTCGACGCCATCCTCACCCATGACCGTGAACACCGACCCGGAGGCCACCGCGCACTCATCGAGGCGTCGATAGGGAATCTCCAGGGCGCATTCGGTTTCCGGCCCGCCGGTGGGCGCACACTTCACACTCACGTCCCCGAACAGATCCGCACCTTTTTTCTTCAGTTCCGACTTGTAGTACGGCACCAGGGTGTCATTCACATAGAGCCTGGCGTCGCTCAGGCCGGGCGCGTCGGCGGATGCGTTCTCCGTGTCGCCTTCGAGCGACAGGCCGCTGGAGGAATCGCTCGAATCCCCACTTTCCTCGGGACCGAACTTCCATTCTCCGTCGACCTTCTCGAAGTTCTGGACTCCGTCGTCTTCGAAATTGGCGGCCGTAGCGGTGTCGCCGGTGATCACGAGATCCTTCATCTCGCCACTCCCCATCTTCTCCAGGTCCTCGTCGCTGATGAACGAGGCCCCGAACATCATGTACCCCTCGCAATCTCCCCCGCTGAGCCCGTCGCTGTCGTCCTCGGATTCCATCTCCTCGATCGCCGCGGGTGAGAATTTCTCGCAGGCGTTGCCGTACTCCTTGTTCTTCAAGTCGCCGGCGAAGCTCGACATGAGGTCCTTGATCTGGTCCTCATCGGAACCGGTACTTCCCCCACAACCCGCGACGACGATCAGGCACGCGGCGCCGAGAACTCCCAAGACCTTCTTCACGACTGTTCCTCCTTGAGTGGTACGAGACCGGAGGAAGATTACGGGCCGCCACGACATCCGGCTTAGAAGGCCCAGAGAGTTCGGCTCCCTGAATGGGATTCCTACCGGAGGTAGCCAAGGACGTAGCCATCATCGGGCCAGCAATTCCCGGATCTGGTCGTAGCTGTTGCCGAGTGCGTGCGTGTAGGTGCCGATCATCGTCTCGATCTGCTGGCCCGCGATCTGGGCCAGATCGGCGTCGTCGACGCCGGCGGCGCGCATATGGGAGATGTAGCTGTGCCGGCACTCGTGAGGCCGGATGTCCATGCCGGTGACGATCCTCGCCTGGGCCCAGACATCCCGGTAGAAGTTGCTCGCCAGCCAGACCTTGCCCCTCGGGGTCGGGAAGAGGATCTTCGAATCCTCGCGGATCACTTCGCGCACCCGAGACTCGAGGCCCGCCGGGCAGGGAACCGCGCGGGTGTGGGTCTTCTCGTCGGAATCGCCTTCGATGATCTTGCCCTTGTAGGCGGTCCCGGTCGGCAGGAACAGCCCCCCGGAAAGCTGGCTCGTACGCAGCGCCAGGATCTCCCCCAGCCGCATGCCGGTGAGAGCGAAGGTGAGCAGCATCGGCTCGTAATCGATCTCGCTGAAGAACTCCGACTTCCCGCCGCCCCGGACCCGGCCCTCGATTGCCGGGCGCCTGGTCTCGGCCCGGACCTCGGCCCGGCCGGCGGCGGCGAACGCCCGCATCTGCTCGAAGGACCAGACCCGGATCTCGCGGGAGCGCTTCCTCACCCTCGGGTCCTTCGCCCGGACCCGCGCGCCCATGAACGGGTTCACCTCGGCCTTGCGGTCCGCGATCGCGTCCTCGCACATCGCGGAGAGGGTGCGGATGATGTTCGCGGCCCCCGATGCGGCGCGGCCCTGGTCGACCAGCATGTGGCCGATCAAGATGCTCGCGTGTCCGCGGTGGAGCTCGTGGAGCGGCCAGTCCTCGAGCGGCCGTCCTTCGATCTTCACGTTCCGGACCGCCTTGACGCGGTGGACGTTGGTGTCGTTGGTCCGCTCGGAACGGGGATGAAGCGCCGGCCAGGCGTCGGCGTAGGATCCGAAGGTGGTCTGTTCCTCCGGCAGCTCGTAGGCCTCGTCGATCGCCCGCTGGGCGTCGCGCTTCAGGTCGAAGGTGGACTTGCCCCGGTTCCAGGCCGGCCGGGCGTAGCACCGGCGGCCGCGGCTGTCGGTGTAGCGGGCGACCCAGACCCTCTTGCCGGACTTGTAGGTCCGGGCGTACGGCTGTTCCCGGTGGCTCACTCGCCCCTCCGTTCACGCCGGCGCTTCAGCCATGAATCGACCTCTTCGGGATCGAACCGCCGAGAGGTGCCGAAGGTGAAGCTCGGCAGCGGCTCCTCCTCTTTCTGTTCGTCCATCAGATCCCGGATGTGGCGTTCCGAGACCTGCCAGCGCCGCGCGAGGGTGGCGTACGTGTAGAACGCGTCGACCTCTTCCCTCACGCTGAGGGTCACCGGCCCACTCATGCCCGCCGCCTGCGATCCGGTCCGCCGAGCTCGACCACGACGCCGCCGTTCAGCCGCGAGGTGATCGCCATGCCCCTGGTGCGTTCGTGCCGGTCCCGGCTGTCGACCAGGCGGCCGAGCTGCGCCGGCGTGCAGTTCATCGTGACCAGCAGGGGCGAACCGGCCGCGATCCGCGAGTCGATCGCGGTGAAGATCCGTGAGACCTGGCGTTCGTAATCGCAGGCCTTGTCGAGATCGTCGAGCACGATCGAGTCCTCGCCGTTCAGCGCGGCCAAAGCGTCGGCCCGGTCGCGGTCGCCGAACGATCCGTCGATCCGGTGAACGCTCTGCGCGGCGGCGATCCAGCGGACCTGGCGGTGCTTCAGGGCCTCGCGGGCCGCCGCCGCGGCCAGCCAGGTCTTGCCCCGTCCGGGCCGGCCGGTCAGGACCAGGACCGGGATCTCGCCCCCGGCCCAGGCCCGCGCGAGCTCGCCTCCTTCCGTGTCCGGGAGCGGAACGTTCCGGATCGAGGCCGGCAGGCCGGACCGGCCGACCCGGTTGAAGACCAGCTGCTCGATCCGGGCCCGGCGGCTCCGCGGATCGACGCAGCCCGCGCAGCGCCGGTCCGCGTCGAGCAGCTCCGCCAGGTCGAGCCGGCCGCATGAGGCGCAGTTCGCGGTGGCGCTCACGAGATCACCCGCACCGGTGTCTCGTATTCGGAGTCCTCGACGCTGCTCCGGCCGGATTCGGCCTGCCGCCACCCTTCGACCTGCCGTTCGTACTGGGCTGTGCTTCCCCAGATCACGCCGGGATGGGGCACGGAGTCCCGCCACCACGGATTCCGCATCGACCAGGCGACCACGGCGAGGTGCTCGCCTTCGGAAAGCCGCGGCTGGGACCGGACGCAATCGATGATCCGGAGCAGGTAGGCGCCGGGCTGGAACATGCTGCCGTTCTCGGAGTTGAAGGCCTGGAGAAGGGTCCTGGCGAGCCGGGAGCGGTCGTCGTCGTGGACGGTCGGGGTGCTGGGCGCCGGCGCCGGTTCAACTGATGGTTCCTTGGTGGTTCCTTTTACGGTTCCCGTGACATCGGTGTCACCCTCGGGGATGACGCCGGTGTCACCCGGCTCCGTCGACCGTGTCACCCGGCTCCGGTCACCGGTGTCACCCGGTGGGGGTGCCGCCGGTGTCACCCGGCTCGAAGCGTCTCCCTGAACGTCCGGGTGCCAATCTGTCATCCGGAGTTCGTAGAGATTCGAGATCTGGCGGCCCTTCTCCGAGCGCCGCCTCGTGACGGTCAGGAAGCCGTCGCGTTCGAGCTGGCGGATATGGCGGATCACGGTCCGGCGGTCGCATTCGACCTTCTCGGCGATGCCGTCGTGGCCCGGCCAGCAGCGACCGAGATGGTCGGCGTGATCGGCCAGCGCGATCAGGATCGATTTGCGGGTCGAGTGGCCCGTCTTCTGCTTCCAGGCCCATGCCTGGGCGGCGTTACTCACCCGGATCTCCCTGAGGTTCGGTCGGGTCGGGCTCGAAGTCGGGCTCGGCCGGGGCCGCGGAGGGCATCAGCCGGGCGAGCCGCCGGGCCCGCTCGGCGTGTTCCGCGCAGTACTCCCCGAAGCCGGGAACCCGCTCGGATGGCTCGGCCGGACAGTCCGCGAAGTGGCAGTTCATCGGTTCACCGGCGCCGGTTCGTCGTTCGGCCCGATCCGCCGGGGAAGCCAGGCGGCCGCGGCCGACCGGTTACGGCCGGCCCGGACGGACAGGCAGCGTCCCCCGGGAGGAAGCTCGGCGAGAGCGCTCTCGATCGAGACGCTCCCGGCCAGGTGCAGCTCCAGGCGGCCGAACGCGGCCGTCCACCCCGACGCCGAGGGCCGGGATGCCGCGGACCTCACGAGGAAGATCGAGTCGGACAGGCTCCAGGACCTCACCCGGAAACGGGTGACCGTTCCGTTGAGGTCGAGGCATGAGTTCACGTCGATGACCTTCACCGGGGACTTGGCCATCCTTCGCCGTGCGCTCCGGGATGAGCTCCGCCCGATCATGAGAGCGGCTCCGGGAAAACCTCGGATCCCTCCCGCACCGGCCGCTCCGCGCCGGCCTCGAACCGCTCGACGCGCTCTTCCAGCGCGAGCTGGGTCTCGGCGGTCACCGACCGCCTCTGCCGGGCCGCCATCACCTTCACCCGTTGATGAAGTTCGGCGGGAATCAGGACGTGCAGTTGATGCTGGGTCTCTGTCTCTTCCATCGTGCCACAAAAGTAGCACATGTTTGCAACATATCTACGAAATTCCAACATCCATACAACATTCGCCCTACGCTTTTCCCATGCCGAAGCCGTCCAACGCCGGAAAATCGACTGGAAAGAAGTCGATGGACGACGACGTCGACCGCGGCGATCGCATCAGGGAGCTGATGCGAACCCGCGGCCACGACAACTCGAGTCTCGCCCGAGCCGTCGGAAGAGATCGCAGCCAGATCTACCGCTGGCTCGACGGCAAGAGCATGACCGGCGAGGTGGTCGGCCAGCTCGCCCAGGAACTCGAGACCACGAGGACCTTCATCATGACCGGGACGCATCCCGACGCGGTGGATCGGGCAACGCCCGTACTAGAGGCATCTGTCGAGAAACTTTCGGAGTTCGTCGATGCTCTGGCCGATCAACAGACGGAGCTGCTTTCAGAGATCTCTTCTTTGCGTAGCGCTCTAGAAGATCAGCAGTCGAGGCAAGCGCGCGGCAGGCGTGGCCAGGGAGATTCGGGCTGACCGATAACCGGCGAAGGATCACCTTCGCCGCATATAGATCCTCGGCCTCGCTGTACGAATCGGCTTGTTGACTGGCTGACATCGGACTCCCTTCATGGCAGGCGGACTGAGCAGGCCGCCCACACATCCCGATCACGCCGGACTAACGACGCCACCTGACACGAATATACGTTCGTGTCCGGCGGAAAAAGTGAACGACGCAAACTCCCTTTGTCCAAAAACACCGAGGTGCTTGAAAGGTATCGAGTGCACCGAATCCGTCAGCGGAACGAAAAAACCCTCGCCACCGGCTTGGTGACGAGGGTTTGGTCGAACTCGATGCCGCGGCGGCCGAGTGAGGCGTGAGGGGACCGGTTCAGGTCCCGCCCCTTGATGGTGAGACGAACCGGCGGGTGATCACCGCACCGACCGCCGCGGCGACCCCGCCCACCCAGATCGGAATGATCCCGGCGGCGGAGAGCGTCGTGACCAGGGCCACGACCACACCGTTGAAAAGCACCGGCTCCCGGTAGAGAGCCCTGGCGATTGCGTACATTCGAACCTCCTAGCCGTAATCGGGACGGGCCACGCAGATCACGTCGGCCCGGGAGCGGGTGCGGGCGAAGACTCCCCCGCCGTTCGACTGCGAGCCGGACGATCCGGAAGAGGTGTTGCCCTCGATCGCGTAGAGGGTGTCCCCGGATACCCGCTCGACGACGCCGATGTGGTTGAACCCGTAGACGACGATGTCGCCCGCCCGGGCCCGATCGAAGGACACCGCGGTCAATCCGTTGGCGCCGGCCTTCGCGTCGGCGACGATGTATCCGTCGTAGCCCAGCCTGATCGGGGTCGGGATCTTCGCCCCTCCCCCCTTGATCACGCACCAGCAGGCGAAGCAGCCGCACCAGTACACGGGGAAGCCGTAGCCGCAGAACCTGATGAACCGCTCGACCATCCCGCCCCAGTTGGAGCCCGGAGGGTTCTCGGTGACACCGACCTGGCGCCTGGCCTCAGCGAGAGCCTTCTCTCCACCGGATCGGTCGTAGCGTCTCCGAAGCTTGCCGCGATAGCGCCTGCGCTTGGCGGTCAGCACCCGCTCCCAGCGGGTCTTCTCGCGCACACCGCGGATCAGCCGCTGGACCGATTCGCTGACCCGACCCTTGCGGAGCGCCTTCAGGCCGTTCCGGCCGGCACCCATCGAGATCGCGACCGCCTTGGCCAGACGGAAGGTCTGATCTCCGAACTCGCCGTCGATCGCGATCTCGAAGTCGAAGCGAAAATGCTCGCCCCGCCGCTTGATCCACTCCTGGAGCTCGCGCACATCCGGACCGGTCTCGATCGGCGTGGCGAGGATGAGGCCGCGGTGAACCGCTGACTCCTCGGGCATCTGGCTCCTCACCCGCGATCACAGTCCTTTGGCGAGCAGTCCGGCCAGCGCGGCAGCGAAGACACCAGCAAGTGAGATGGCGCCGACGAAGATCTTGTCCTTGACACTGTCGACTCCCTCCTTGGCATCGGTCTCGACAGCGTCGATCCGCTTGTTGACGGCCTTCGCCATCGCTCGCAGCTCGGCCTTCCCTTCGGCGTGCTGTTCAGTGTTCTCCTTGCGCATCGCGCGCACCTCGGCCCGAAGGTCAGCGAGCATCGCGGCCGCGACCAGTCCGTCGTTCGTGCGCTCGAAGAGCCGGGCGATGTCGTTCTCGGCTTCGTTGATCCGATGCTGGAGAAGCTGGCGCTGCTCATCGGTCATCACGGCCCCGGAGGTCTCGATCGCGGCTCACGGTACCGGGAGCATCTCCTCGATTTCACCGTAGGTGATGCCGGTCGCCTCGAGGGCATCGAAGGATTCCCACTCCAGCGCCACATCGTCGTAGTCCAGACCGCGAACCGCGGCGACGTAGTTGAGCCGGAGCCACCAAGGTATCTGTGCCCGTAGCACCGCTCGGGTCACTTCGACGTCCGGTGTTTCCACGGCGAGTGTGCGCACGTACACGGTCAGGTCGTCCGGGGTGCGCGGCTGGATGATCAGGCGGCGGGTGCCGGTCAGGGTTCGCTCGCCGGCGGCGCGCACGGCCCGCTGAAGTCCGCGGCTGAACCCGTCAGGTGTCCGGATCGCGGTCTTCGCGTCGGCCACGGACATCGCCGGGGTGATCGTCGAGCCGACGAACTGCGCGGCCCAGGGAAGAACTCCCTGTGGCGACGTCCAGGTGCGCTCGTCGGGCGGATACTCGGGATCCGGAGGTTCCGGAGCGGGATCCAGCTGTGCCCGGTCCAGGTCAAACGGGAGAGACCAGCCGGGCACGTCCCTCGTGACGACCTCCCCATCGGGACCCAGCACCGGGTTGCCGGCGGAGTCGAGCACGACCTTCTCGGCCTCGCCGACGATTTCATGGATCAGGTCCGCGGGTGCGAGGACCGCGTCGACCAGGCGGCGCAGATGCCTGTTCGTGTCGTCCTCGGCGATCGCGCCGAGCGAATCGAATGCGACGTCCGACGGCTTCACGACAAGACCAGATCCTTCGGCCGAGTCAGGGTCACGTGGCCGTCGAGATCCAGATCAATGGTGTCCATGCCCGACGGCCCGTCGCTGTGCTTGCCGATCTGCAGGTCGACGATGTAGTCGACCCCGACCGCGCGATTGATCACCTCGACGACCTCGTAGAACCTGACCTTCTTGGTGTTCACCCAGCTGGTGGGCACCATCCCCCAGCCTGCACGGCGGCCCCAGTTGATCGGGGCGAAGTAGGTCTTCAGCTGGCTGTCGACGGCACTCAGTACCGCGGCATGATCGTATTCGGGCAAGCTGGCGATCTCGGCGGTGACATCGATCTCGGTGTAGTCGGCGTTGACGACATGGATCACCGAGTTGATCGGAACGTTCTTTTCCAGCGCGGCCTTCACGTACTGACGGGTGCCGGGAAGGTCGGGAGCGCCCAAGGTCAACGCGTCCCCCAGTTCATTCATGACCGCGATGGTCATCGTCAGCGCGTTGTCGTAGGTGGCCGGCGGGCCCGGGTCAAGGCCGGGGATCGCGACCGCACGGAACACGCCTGTCTCCTGGCGTGCGAGGACCTCGAAATGCTCCGGAGTGATCGGACGCGGCGACATCAACTGAAGCAGCTCGCGGAGACGTGGCTTGTACTCGTCCATCGTCTCCTCGTCGCTCCCGCCGGAGGTCGCGTCCTCGAGCTCGATCTGGATCGTTTCCACGAAACTGAGCGCGTCGACGAGCGCCGGTGACCCGCTCAGGCCGTTGCCCCGGACTCCGGCCTCCTCGGCCACCAGCGGCACGGAAGCGGTCGTGCTTCCGGGAAGGACATCGACATCCATCGTGGTGAGGAAGAGGACCGAATCATCTCCGACCGGGAGCCGTACGGAGATGCCGCCGGGGATCGTGTAACCCGCGTCGTCGACCATCGTCCAGGTCGATTCGGCGACGGCGGGAGTGGCTTCCCGGCGACGGATTCCCATCAGGTTCTGACCGAACTCCGCGAAGATCTCGTCGGACACGTCGGCGACCACCTCGAACAGCTGCGAGATGACGCCCGAGAACGTCTTGATGATCCAGACGGTCGGATCCCCGTCCGAAGGCTCCCACTCGGACACCATGCTCTGGATGTACTCGTATGCCTCCGACTCGATCGCCAGTGCGGTCGTGTCGTCGGGAATCAGTTCTGTGTATTCAGGCAATTTCTACTCCTACCTTTGCGCTCAGTTCGAAGATTTCGGCGTCGGCCATGGCGCGCGCCCGTGGTTCCCATTCGTCCACCGCCCGGAGCACCTCTTCCTCGATCCGATCCGTGGACCGGGAGAAAGCGAGATCGTCGATGCCGAACTCCGGCACCTCCACCCTGGATCCGGTCGGGGTCCGGAGCACCAGCTCGACGCACTGCCTGATCTCCTCGGCGGAGTCCTGCTCGACGACGGCGGTTCCCCAATCGGTGAAGGTCAGGGGTAATTTGATGTGCGGAACGTGCGCCATCTGGGCTCCTTTCGAGCTATACGTGATGAAACTGAAGCTGGGCGGTGAGAGCGATGAACGAGTTCGCCACCTGTGACGCGGTGGCGACCACGGTGATCGCGTAGTAGCCCGCGGCCGGAGCGGAGAAGGTGTTCTGGTTCTGAAATCGGCCGTTCGCCGTGGGGCCCAGGAGCGTCAGCGACCCGCTCACCGGAGAGTTGAAAGTCGGACTCAGGACATTGGCCGCGCCGCCACTGGCACTCACCAGTGAGAGACCGATTCCGAGAATGAAAGCGGGGCTGACCCCATTCGTGAGGGCCTGAACGCAGAGGCGCAGCTCGGTCGTCTTGCCGGCGACCGCGTAGTCCGCCGGATCGAAGTAGATCAAGGTCGGCATCGTCGCCTGCCCCGAAATGTGAGAGACCTGGCTCGGCTGGGAGAGCGCGTAGCGGTTCGTGTTGAAGCCCGCGAAGCTGTATGCCATGGCGCCCGCCGTCATGATCGTCTTGTAGGTGCCGAGGGCGAGGTCGGTCCCGTTGATGCCATCGGCCCCGGCCGGGCCGGTGGCACCGGTCGCTCCGGTGGCGCCGGTAGCCCCGGTGGCACCGGTGGATCCCGTCGCACCGGTATCGCCCTTGTCCCCGGTCCGGTCGAAGGTGAGGTAGACGGTCTCACCGTTCACCCACGATGTGCCGTTGCCGGCGATGTGGCTGATGGTGAAGGAGTCCCAGGTTCCGTTGTCGGTGAGGGCACCTGTGATCGCCCAGGTCCGGTAGACACTGGAATCGGCGGCCCGGCGCATCGTCACCAGACCCCGGATGGTCGAAGTGCTGTCGTCCCAGGCGGCGAGGGTGGCCGAGACCGTGGCGCCATCGCCATCGACCTCACTGATCCGCATGGCCGTGGCAGAGGTCAGCGTGGTGCTGCTGAACTTGACCGCGCCGGTCCCCGGACTGGTGTTGGCCGTGTCCGTCAGGTAGGTGTACTTCAGTCCCGCACCGCGTCCCGTCGCGCCGGTGGAGCCGGCCGGACCGGTCGCGCCAGTCGCGCCGGTCGGGCCGACGGGGCCCTGCTCGCCCGGAATGCCCTGCTCGCCGGTGATCGGCTGGTCGGGGGTCGATGTCGACGGTTCCCAGATCGCCCAGGCCTCGCCGCCCGGGGTGGGCCGCACGACGACGGCCTGGTCACCGGCGTGCGGATAGAAGATTCCGGTCTCACCGGCGATCGGCGCCCACCTGCATTCCGCCCCGACGAGCTCGTTCGAAAGCGTCAGGATCTTGACCTTGACGAGCTGTCCCGGAATCGCGTCCGCGAGGACCTCGGCATCGTAGGTCTCGGGATCCGCGGACGGAGCGACCTGTGGCGATATGTCGAAGAGATCAGTCATTTGTAATTGGGCCTCACAACTCCCACGGCATGGCCGAGATCGGCCGGGTTCTGGGCGACAACCGAGTTCCCTTCGTTGCCCCCGATTCGCTGGCCGTCGCCGATGTACAGGGCCACATGGTCGGTGTCGCCTCCATCTCCCCACTCGTAGACGACGATGTCGCCGGGCTTGATCTTCGAGGTCGAGACCCGCTTGCCGCCCGACCAGGTAAGCCAATAGGACGAATGATCGAAGCCGGAGCATTCCAAGCCGCAAATCTCGCGCATCAAGAATCCAATCCAGAACGAGCACCAAGGGTCGTATCCACCGACCTTGCTCATCCAGTAGTTGTATTTCGCCGATCCCTGCCCGGTGCCGACCACCTTCTTGGCCCAGGCGACCGCCCGTTCCGCACCCTCGCCCACCGGACCGTCGACGGAGACGGTCCGGGTCTTGGTTTCCGGGGCCGGTTCCGGCAGCGGTTTCGCCGGCCGTTTCAGCTTGGCGACGAAATCCTCGTTGGTGAGATCGGTCTCGATGTCCGAGACCAGCCACCGGCCGTTGGCGTGGCCGAAGTTCTCCAGGATCACGACCGTGCCCGGCGGGGCCTGCCACGTGGCGGCCCGCCGCCCGGCGATGACCGCCGAATCGGTCGCCTTGTTCGCGGCGAGATCGAAGCTCACCGAATCGATTCCCGGCGTGTAGTTCTTGGTGCCCCGCTTGGCGTGATCGGACTTGATGCGCAACCGCGGACGGGAACGCAGCAACTGCGAATCCGTCATGAAATACAGCTTGCCGTTCGACACGAACGCCCTCCAGCCCACCTCCTTGGCGAGCCGCTTGATCGCATCCCAGTAACTCTCGTCCTTCTTGACCTGAAAGGCGTAACGGACCTCGCTCGTGACCGTGGTGGTGGCCGTGCCGCTGCCGCCCAGATATGTCCGAACGGTCTCGACCGACTCTTTCCACCACTCGGCGTAGGCATCGGGATAAGCGCTGGCCTGGACCGCCTGGATCTGTGCCCCGGGGTCCCCGCCATCGTCCTGTTCGACGATGCCCTTCTTCTCCGGGATGCCGAACAGGAAGTACCTCGTGGCCTTGACCACGTCTCCGGCTCCCGGATACGGAACGAGCCATTGGCCGAAGGGCCCCGCCGAATCGGGGTGATACGAGTCGCCATGCGTCAGGTCGACCATGTTCGATTCGGTCGTCGCGCAGCAGATCGTCATGGCCATGTGCCGGAATGAGACCTTGGCCGCCATGCAGGTATCGAGAATCGTCTCGGCCAGCCTGGTCTGGGTTTGGTCCGCCTTGACGTTCTTGACCCGGATGGCGGCCCCCGGACCGAAGCCGGGGGCGCGGTTCTCATCCTTGGTCCGGCCGGCGGCGCGGGCCTCGCTCTTCGTGGAAACGGGCCGCGCGAAGTGCTGCCACGGACTCACGAAAGGGACGTCGGCCTCTTTGGCCAGCCTGGCCACGAACTCGGCCCGGGTGACTTGATCCCGGAAAGCCTGCCTCGGCCCCTTCTTCCGCCGGAGCCTCGCGATCGCCGCATCCTCAAACGTCAAAGAATCGG
>Ga0335075_10000249_pt1 | contig 102256 bp, 77 predicted proteins | sample Lox_Sample_24_FD_206723 | JGI IMG/M metagenome (GOLD analysis project Ga0335075, IMG submission 206723) | Soil microbial communities from Loxahatchee National Wildlife Refuge, Florida, United States - Lox_Sample_2.4 | ecosystem: Environmental > Terrestrial > Soil > Wetlands | place: USA... | reverse complement strand
TTGGACGTCTGCTTGAGGCCGCCTTCGGCGTTCTGGACGTAAAGCGGCTGGGACGTGCGGGTATTGGAAGGATCCTTGATGAGGTAATTCAAAGGGTCGCCCGACACCTTGACCGGCGTTATCTGCATCGCGCGCGCCGCAGGCCTGGCCGGCACCCATTCGCCTTGCGGATTCTTTTGCACGTAACTACCCGTCGAGACCGGCAAAGCGGTCTCCGGATCTTGCTTGTAGAGCCGTTGCGGCGACGTCGAATCGGGATGGGCAACCTCATACGCCTCGCCGGGATGGCCTCGAAGGGGAATGATGCCAAACGATGCGGCAAGCGGCCGGCTTGGCATGGCCGTCGTCGCGGACGGCAGCGAAAAGCCGTCGCCGCCGCCGGGAACGATGCTCACCACCGACTCCCGGCTTGTCCGCGCCGCGCTATCGCGCGCGGACGGCGATGCGGTGGACTCGGGCTCGGCACGCGTGCCAGCCATAAATTCTGAGCGAGAAATGACGGGGGACATAAGGTGGATCTCCTGCACAATGAAAGTCATGATTCGCGCACGACAGTCGCGTACCGTTCAAACCGGTGCCGTTCCCGCGGCTACTCCGGTCTGAAGCACGCCACCCTCGCGCTCGTCGGGCGTCTTGCCGTTGACGCTGCTCACCACGCCCGTTGCGATTTGCGTTCCCAGCTGCATCGCCTTGCCGACTTGCAATGCCGCCGATAACGACTTTCCAGGCCCAACGATCATCAACACGCTCCACATGTTGAGCGTATCCAGCCATGCTTCCCCTGCCGTGCGCGTCTGCATGCCGCTGTCCTCGCGCAACCGATGCTCCACTTGCCCGGCCATGTCCTGGAAGACGTCGCCCTCGATCAACCGGTTGTCCTGGTCGACATAGCCGTCGCCCGGCGACCAGGTGCCGTGGGCCAATCCTTTCAATGCACTTTCCACACCGCTAAAGAGCGTGCCGTCCTGGCGGTCGTAGACGGAGAAGTGACGAAGCAGCTGCGCCGACTTGGAGGGATCTTTGCCTTGCGCCACCACCCAATCATTGCGCTCCTTGTTGTTGTGGAAAACGACGAATGGCGGCTCGTTGCCCGGGATGTACATCACTTCCCGGTGATCGGACCCGATGAACCGCACGATGTCGGTAGCCCGATAACCGTAGATATCGAAACGCGCAACCTTCACGGATGGATCCGGCGGCGATGCGCGATCGAGGTCCTTCAGCGTGTAGGGCGGCTTGAGCGGCAACTGCGGCACGGCCGCTTTCATCACCATCTTGTACTCGTCCTTGGTCAAGCTGCCACGCTGCGCCGCGCCGCGGGCATCTTCCAGAAACTGATAGCGCCTGGCCGAAGGCCAGTCGCCTTTGACCGTGTTCCAATAGGTATCGAGTTCAGCGTTCAACGCGGTGATGTACGGCACTTGATGAAACGCGCCTGCCTTGAACCTTCTGTACACCTCCGACGGCAGAAGGTCCGAGCAGCTATCTTTCGCATAGGATTGCGCACCGCCGGCGGTTTTCTTGTAGATGCCGAACGACTGATCGACGGTTTTGAGCGACTCCGCAGCGGGGTTGTCGTGCGCGAATAGGTTGTAGATGTAGCCAGGGCCGGTTCGATTGATCAGCGATCTGCCCAGATACCCGAAAAATTCACCGGCGCTTTGACTGTGCAGCAAGCTCTTGAGTTCTTTCGTGACGGGAACGCCGCCCGTGGAGTAGAAGCCGATCTCGTCGGATAGATAAGGAGCCGCGCCACGATGGCGAAAGCCGGGAAAGTTCTGCATCACCGCTTCGGTCAGCGTAAATGCTTTATCCGGCTTGCCTTGGGTTTTGCTGTCATCGTCCTTGAAATGGGCCACGATGTACTGGTCGCCGTCCACGCCAAGGTTTTGCCGGATGAAATCCCGGGCGGCCTTTCGCGCGTCCGGTACTTCCAGCTGCGCAAGCGCCGACAGGCGCGCCTGGAAAGCCTGGGTGTCTTGCGGCGTCGAAAAAGGCACCAGCAGTGGCGCTTGATGCGCCGGCTCAGGCTTCTTTGCCGCCGCAGCGTAAGCGACGGTGTTTGCCGTCGCGTAAACCGGCCGGCCGCCGGCCGGTTCGGCGTGGAAGGGTGATGACGGTTGAAGCGAGACCACGGCAGGCCCAGACTTGAGTGGCGATGGCGAGCCTTGTTCGCCATCGTTGGCCGCCGGTACCGTCGAAGCGCTGCGAGATGAGACGCTGCCAAGTGGATTCATGTTGTCCTGACGATGCGTTGAATGCGTAACCAGGGCGGCTTCCCAGGATGGGAAGCGCCCTGCGTGGGCCACGACGAACATCCACCCGCACCATGTCGGCATTCGCCTTCTGCTCGCGCGGGCACATCGAGCCGATACGTCTTTTATTGCGCGCATGCACGGATCGATGGCGGTATATGGATGACTCGACCACTGTCAGTGATCTTGCCCCCGGCATGACGACCTAAGGCACGTCGCCAGGCTCGCAACACCATGCGGCGAACAGCCGGCCAAACGCGGCCCGCCGGATCGACAGCGGCATGTCTGGACCAGCATGGCTACCGGGCACATCGCCCGTTGCACGTCACCAACCGACTAACGCACCGGCCGCATGGAACATCACTAGCCTGCAAGCGCGCACAAACCACACGCGCAACGGCTGTCGCGTGAAGGTTTTGCGTAACGGTGTACGAGCCGTGGGAATCGGTCCAGCGCTGGCATGCGCGACGGCTCGCGCTCCTTTCCTCAGACAGGAGTCCTATCCATGTTCAGCGTACCGCACGCCAGCTTTCGTTCCGAGTTCTCCTTTCGCGCCACCAATACGCGCACCACCACTACAGAAGTCCGTGCCAGCGAACAAAGCGAAAACCATCGCGCACCCACTCCCGCGTCGATGACGCCGCCAACGCCGGAAGCGGCCGGTTTTGTCTCTCGCCCGTCGCAAGGGATTTCCAGCCATCGCCCTTCGTTGCCTGCCGGACCGGAGCACAGCCGCACTGGATCGACACGGGCCGCATCGAACGAACCGGCCCCTGCCGGCAGAGCCCCCGCGAGCCCGCCGATGTCGCTTAGCGCGGCGCGGGCATTGCTCGATAGCAAAGGGATGGGCTTCGTCACCCCGCCCTTTCTGGATGAAGAGCCGCCCATGCCTAAGCAGCTTACGGAGCTGCCCAGGATCCCGGCCAGCATCGAGGATATTCCAGCCACCTCACCAGCCCTGAAGGAGATGTACCAAACCTATGCGAATAAAAAAGCCGCATGGAGTCAGCAGAAGAAGAATTTTCAGGCGCTGGCGGACAAGTACACCATGACATTGGCCACGATGATCGCCCGGCATCCGTCCCTGCGCCTCAACGACGTGAAGACCTGGCTGAGATTCGACGGCGCCCTGGAGCTTGAGCTGAAAGCCATCTTGCTAAATCGCTATCCAGGAAAAGAGACGCTAACCCATCTGGATCTTGACCATGCCATCAACTATCTGGCTAAAAAAGAAAAGCTGCAAAGTCCCGTGCAATATGCGCCCTCAACCATCCCCTTTCGTCCTTTAGGACGCCATACGCCCCATTGGCTTTCTTTCAATATTCATTCCCCCGTCACCCTCCGGTCCGTGTACACCGTGCATCCCAAAGATGCAAAAGCACTGACTTCCTTACTGAAGCAGAAGAAGAATTTCGAAGCGGAACTTGCGCAGTATTTGAAGAATCCTGGCGCCACCCTTGACTACATGCGCGACCGCAACGCGAAATTTCAAAGCCAGTTGGAGACGTCGGCCGACAAGGCCTTGGCGAACAAAAAGAACCGATACGAACGGCACCAATATCAGGTAAGAAACGCCTCGTTCTTCGTAGCGGGCGGCGCCAGCGGATTGGGCATCTACCACATGCTGTTTGCAGGCGGCGGCAGCGGTGACGATAAGGACCATAAGGGCGCCAAGACCTAGTAAAAACAGGATTTGCCCATTCCAGCCACCTATTCGTCCGGGTCGCTCGATCCGGGCGAGTGGGAGCGGCACGCCCCCACCTGCGTCGCCGCGTCCGTGCAAGCGTCCAAGGCCTCATGCAGGCCAAAACTTCCGGGGTAACCCAAGCACGCCATCGGGCGCACGGCCGCCCACCCATCGGCGATGCCGCCGCGGCTCAGGTTGCGCGCACCACCAGCGTGGTCGCCATCATCTGCGAGGTGACCGGTTGGTTGTGGATCATCGCCAGCACTTTGCGCGCCAGCAGCACGCCGCCTTCCTGCCAGTTTTGCCGCACGGTGCTCAACGGCGGCAGGAAGCTCGCGCCCAGCGGCGTATCGTCGTAGCCGATTACCGACACGTCATTGGGCACGGACAGGCCCAGCTCCACCAGCGCGCGGATCGCCCCCATCGCAAGCAAGTCGCTGCAGGCGAAGATGGCATCAAAGCGTACTTTGCGCTCGTGCAGCGAACGCACCGCGTCGATGCCCGATTCGAGCGTGAAATCATTCCGGCGCAGCAGCAACGGCTTGATGCCGTGCCCGGCCAACTCGTCAACGAAACCGAACAAACGCTGTGCCATTTCCGGATGGTCCGGATTGCCGATGAAGACGGGATTGCGCCGCCCGATCGACAGAAAGCGCTCGGCCACGCTGATGCCGCCCTGGCGGTTATCGCTGCCGACCACCACGTGGTTGTCGCCGCCCTGGTCCGCCGCGCCCCACACCACCATGGGCAGGCCCACTTTGTCGTACAGGCGCACGGCGTCCTGGCGCACGCCCTGGCCGAGCAGGATCAGGCCATCGGCCGCCTGCACGGCGGCGTCGGCCGCGCCCTGGCGGGTGGTCAGCAACACGCTGTAGCCGGCCGAGGTCAGCTCGTGCGAAATGCCGCCGAGCAGCGAAAGCGGGTACGGATCCCACATGGTGCGCCCCGAGGACGGCTTCATCTCCACGATCACCGCCACGGTGTGGCTGCGCCGCAGGCGCAGGTTGCGGGCGCTGACGTTGAGCTTGTACCCGTGCTTGCGCGCCAGCGCCTGCACCCGCTCGCGCGTCTGGATGTTCACCAGCGGGCTTTCGCTCAACGCGCGCGACACGGTGATCTTGGACACCCCCGCCAGCTCGGCCAGATCCGCCATGGTGAGGTTGGGACGATGCGCAGCAGGCTGTTTTTTCTTGGCGTTCGTCAAGATCGGGCCTTCGAGGGCGGGGGCTATAAACCGTTGCGGCGATCAAGTTTGGCCTGCAACCACCTCTTCGTCCACGTGCGACGACATTTCCCATACGTGCCCGGGCGCAGCATTGATGCGGTGCGACATATGATATCGATATCTTGATATCGATATCATTCGCTCTTATGCTCGCCCCTGCAATGGGCCCCACGGGCTGAAAGAGAAACAAGCCAAGATGCCAAGGGGAGACTGCGTGCAAAGCCAACATGCGCCAACGCTAGCCAGGGACACGGCGCAACACGGGTCCACCGACCCGTGGCGACTGGTGCACGCGCGCCGCCCTACCGAATCCGACCGCGCCACACTGGAAAGCCTGTTTGCGCTGGCCAACGGCGTGCTGGGCGTGCGTGGGGGGCTGGAAGAAGGCGCCAGCCGCACACAGGGCACCTTCCTCACCGGCGTGTGGGAACGCACGCCGATCGAATACCACGAACGTTTCCCCGGCTTTGCGCGCAACACCGATACCCGCCTGCCGGTCGCCGACGGCACCCACATCGGCCTGCGCCTGGGCGAAACCCTGGTCGACCTGGACGATGGCGAATGGCTGTCCTTCGAGCAGGGCCTGGACCTGCGCAACGGCTGTCTGCAACGAACGCTGCACTGGCGCTCCCCCACGGGCGTCACCCTGCAGATCGACGCGGAGCGGATCGTACCCCTGCACACGCCCAACCTCGTGTGCATCCGCTACCGCGTCACCTCTATCGATTACCGCGGACCGATTACGCTGGAATCCGCGTTAATGGCCAACGCCACCGCCGCCGAACAGGGCGAGGACCCGCGCATCGGCACGCGGGTGATGGGCGGCCTCAGCATCACCGCCTCCGATTCGGACCACACCCTGGCCTCGATCTGCCAGCGCACCCAGCACAGCCACATCCGCCTGGCCAGCGGCCAGCGCCATCGGCTACCGGAACAGGGGCTGACGTTCGCGCGCGCGATCATCGAGGACGACCTGGGCGTGCAGCAGCACTACGCCGGTCAATTGCACCCGGGCCAGAGCGTGCTGCTGGAAAAGTACATCGCCTACGCGTGGAGCCTGCCCGAAGGGGGCGATGCGGAAACGGCGCTGCTGAACACCGTCGCCACCTCGCTGGAAGATGCACTCTCGCTCAGCTTCGATGCGCACCTGGCGGACCAGGCGAAGGCGTGCGCCGCGTTCTGGCAGGGGGTGGACCTGGCGATCGATGGCGACCCCTCGGTGGAACAGGCGCTGCGCTTGAACCTGTTCCACCTGCTGCAATCGACCAGCCGCGACGGCAGCGGCAGCGCCGCCGCCAAGGGCCTCACCGGCGAAGGCTACGAAGGGCATTATTTCTGGGACGCCGAGGCGTTCATCCTGCCGGTGCTGGCGCTGACATCGCCGCAACACGCGCGCGGCATGCTGCAATACCGCGTGCGCACGCTCGATCGCGCGCGTGCCCATGCGCGCGAAATGAATCACCCGATCGGCGCGCTATACGCATGGCGCACGATCAGCGGCGATGAGTGTTCGGCCTACTTTCCGTCCGGCTCGGCGCAATACCACATCAATGCGGCGATCGCCTTCGCGATCCAGCTGTATGTTGAGTCGAGCGGCGACGTCGATTTCCTGGTGCACGGCGGCGCGGAAACCTTGTTCGAAACGGCGCGGCTGTGGCTGCAGGTGGGTTACTACAATCCCCGCCGCGGGCACGCCTTCTGCATCTGCCAGGTCACCGGCCCGGACGAATACACGGCGCTGGTCGACAACAACTACTACACCAACCACATGGCGCAGCAGCACCTGCGCTATGCCGGCGCGATCGCCCGGCAGCTTGCGCACGAGCATCCGCTGGACTACGCGCGCATCGCCGCATCGATCGACCTGACCGACAATGAAGTGGCCGCATGGCTCGCCGCCGCCGATGCGATGTATTTGCCGGTCGATGCCAAGCTGGGCATTTTTCCGCAAGACGACGACTTCCTCGACAAGCCGCGCCTGCCGATCGCCCACGCCGACGGGCAGGGGCATCGCCCGTTGCTGCTGAGGATGCATCCGCTGACGATCTACCGCCACCAGGTTTGCAAGCAGGCCGACGTGCTGCAGGCGTTCGTGCTGGCCGGCCATGCGATCGACCAGGACAGCAAGCGCCGCAACTTCGATTACTACGAAGGCGTGACGGTGCATGATTCCACGCTGTCGGCCTCCACCTTCAGCATCGTCGCCGCGGAAGTGGGCTACGCGTCCAAGGCCTACCGCTATTTCCTCGACACGTTGCGCGTGGACCTGGACAACCTGCACGGCAACACGTCGCACGGCGTACACATGGCGGCGATGGCCGGCAGCTGGCTGGCGCTGACCTGGGGCTTCGGCGGCCTGCGCACGGTAAACGGACGTCCAAGCTTCGCACCCGCGCTGCCGCAGGCGTGGAACGGCTATCGCTTCGGCTTGCGCTGGCGCCAGGCGCACATCCGGGTCGCTGTCGATGCCGGCGGCGTGGAATACACGCTGACCGAAGGCGCGCAAATCGAAATCCTGCATCACGGCCAGAGCGTGCTGTTGAGCAAGGGGTACCCGGTGCGCCGTGCGCTGCCCTCGCAGGCGCCGGAGACTTCGCTCAAGGGTGTGATCTTCGATCTGGATGGCGTGATCGCCGATACGGCCGTGGTGCATCACGCGGCCTGGAAAAAACTCGCCGCGGAAATCGGCATTCCGTTCGACGATTCGGTGGGCGAACGGCTCAAGGGCGTGGATCGGCGCGCATCGCTGGACATCCTGCTGGAACAGTCGCCGCGCATCTACAGCGAGCCGGAAAAAGAAGACCTCGCCACGCGCAAGAACACCTATTACCGCCAGCAGATCGAACGCTTCGGCCCGCAGAACCTGCTGCCGGGCGCCAAGTCGGCGATCGAATCGGTTCGTCGCGCCGGCCTCAAGACCGCGCTGGCCTCGGCCAGCCGCAATGCACCGCTTTTGCTGGAAAAGCTCGGCATCGCCGATTTGTTCGACTACGTGGTGGACGCCAACCACATCAGTCGCGCCAAGCCGGACCCTGAGATTTTCCTGGCCGCCGCTCGCGGCCTCGGCCTGGCACCGAGCGAATGCCTGGGCGTGGAGGACGCCGCGGCGGGAATAGCCAGCATCCACTCAGCAGGAATGAAAGCAGTAGGAATTGGCCACGCGCACGCGCTGGCCGAAGCGGATTTGCTGTTACCGGACGTCGCCGCGTTCGATATCGGCAGGTTGATGACATAAAGCGGCTAACAGGCGTGGCGTGCCACGCAAACATTTACAAAAACCGTTTGGGGAGAACGAACGATGAACAGCAAGCCTTTGAAGTGTCTAGCACTACCGGCGGCGATCGCGGCAACGCTGATGTCCGGCGCCGTGTGCGCGCAGCAAACCAGCCAGACCGCGCAGCCCCAGAGTTCGACCACCACAACGGCGCCCGCCAAAGCCAGCCCCGGTGCGCAACAAGCTGCCAATGCGAAAAACGCGACCACCCTCGACCAGGTCGTCGTCACCGGTACGGCGACGCTGGGCGGCGTGAAGAAGATCGACGCGGCCTATTCGATCACGTCGCTGTCTTCCCAACAGATCAAGGAATCCAACCCGATCAGCGCGGCCGACCTGCTTAAGCAGTCGCCCGGCGTGTTCCCCGAATCGTCCGGCGGCCAGACCGGCGCGAACATCGAAGTGGCCGGCTTCCCGGGCGGCGGCGACGCGCCGTACGTCACCTTCCAGCTCGACGGTTCGCCGATGTATCCGATGGCGCTGTCGTTCCTGGATACCTCCTCGCTGACGCGTATTCCCGATGACACCATCGACCATGTGGAAATCATCCAGGGCGGCCCGGCCGTGCTGTACGGCACCGGTCAGCCTGGCGTAACGGCCAACTTCATCCAGAAGGAAGGCACCGACGTACCGTCCGGCGACCTGGGCTACACCGCCGGCTCCGACGGCTTGCAGCGACTGGACGGTTTCATCGGCTTCAAGATCGCCAACAACTGGTACGGCAGCTTCGGCGGCTGGTATCGGCGCGACGATTACCGCGATGCGCAATTTACCGCCGACGACGGCGGCTCGCTCGCCGCGACGCTGACGCGCGACTGGGATAGCGGCTCGCTGATGCTGTATGCGCGCGCACTGAGAGACCACAACCAGTTCGTCACCGACACGCCGATCCTTAACCCCAGCAAGGGCGACTTCAGCCCCTATCCGGGCTTCGATCCCCTCAATGGCACCTTCAGCAGCAAGGCCGACCAGTACGAGTCGATCCAGGTATCGCCCTGCTACACCGCCGGCTGCACGCCCGGCAGCATTCCGTTGAACCTGGCCAAGGGCCGCGGCTCCAACCTGCGCTCGTTCGGCGGCAACTTCGACTGGGATTTCGGCAACGGCTGGACGATCTCGGACAAGGCCAATTTCACCTTCGGCCAGATGAACACGATTTCGTTCTTCAGCACCGGCGCCAATCCGAGCACGCTGTCTTCCTACATCGCCACGCAAGCCGCGGCCGACGGCATACCGGCCGGCTACACGGCGACGGCCAGCTACACCAATGGCCAGACCGCCGACATGGGCCAGAACGTCACCACGCAGGGTCTTTGGTACGTGCATAAGCGCATCACCTCGGCCAGCAACGAGTTCCATATCAGCAAGGAGCTGTTCGACGGCAACACGCTGACGCTGGGCAATTTCACCGACGTCTACACCGACCACGACACCTGGTTCCTGGGCAACAACATGTTGCTGCAGGCAGTGAGCAACCCCAATCCGATCGTGGTGGACATCAACAGCGGCGGCAACACCTATCAGCTGAGCAGCGACCAGGGTTTCGTCAGCGGCCCGACTTACGCGCTGCAGGAACGCTGGAACGGCTTCAACACCGCGTTCTTCCTGACCGATAGCTGGAAGATCGACCAGTGGCTGATCGATGCCGGCTTCCGCGAAGAGCGCCAGCAGGTCAGCGGCGGCCTGATCAATCCGACCACCGGCGACCTCGACGACAACCTGTACACGCTCTACAACAACAACGCGGAGTACCTCAACTACAACGCGGGCGAGACGTATATCAAGTACACCAAGAGCGCGCCCTCCTGGACGATCGGTGCCAACTACGAGTTTACGCCGAACATGAGCGCCTACGTGCGCTTGAATGACGGTGTGCACTTCCCCGGCTTCGACGACTTGCGCGGCAGCTATCCGGTGGTGACGCCGGTGGAAAAGATCCATAACCAGGAAATCGGCTTCAAGTACCAGTCCGACTGGGTCGTGGTGGATGCCAGCGCCTACCACCGTCTGTTCTTCGGCGTGCCCTACACCTACACCGATCCGCAGGGCCAGCAGATCTCGCTGCTGTACGGCACCAACACCAAGGGCGTCAACCTCTCGACCACGTTCAAGCCATTCCAGAACTTCACGGTGGCGTTGAGCGGCGACTACATGGATGGCCACTACACCAATACCGGTCTTGAGGCTTATACCGCGCAGTCCGGCGCAACCGAATACGCCAGCCTGTACGGCAAGGTGCTGCAGCGTCAGCCGAGGGTGCAGTTCCGCCTGACGCCGGCCTACACCTATCCGACCAGCTGGGGCAGCATCCGCGGCGGCATCACGTATGAATACGTGGGCAACCGCTACGGCGACCTGATCGAACAGCAGCCGCTGGGTTATTACTACGACCTCAGCTTCTTCCTGGCCGCCAATGTGGGTCAGCACTGGGTGTACAGCCTCAATGGCACCAACATGACCAACCAGATCGGCATCACCGAAGGCAACGCCCGCCTGTTCGGCTTTGCAAGTACAGGTGGCGTAATTCTGGCCCGCTCGATCCTGGGCCGCGAAATCCAAGGCCAGATCAAGTACCAGTTCTAAGCATCCGTTCCAACGGTTAGTCGCCCTCCCCTCCCTGGGGCACCCATGGCCGGGTGTGCAAGCACCCGGCCATGGACTTTCCGCTCCAGGGCCGTCTTACTCGTTGTACAGTGCCCGTGCCGCGCACGATGGCGACCGAGGATCGGCCGGCATCGGCCACGCAAGGGTTACCGGCTCCATGCGGCGTCAGCACCATGCGTTGGCGCCCACGCACCTATCCAAGCAGGTCGCCATGAATCGATTCCGCATGACCGCTGCGCTGGCCCTGATCTACATGGTCTTCGCCATCTTGCTCAACAGCGTCGGCACGGTCATCCTGCAATCGATATATACCTTCGGCGTGGACAAGCCGCAGGCGAGCTTGCTGGAGTTGTTCAAGGACCTGCCGATCGCGGTGACGTCCTTTCTGGTCGCTTCGTTTCTTCCCCTGCTTGGCTATCGGCGCGCGATGATGATCGCGTTGGGCATAGTTGCCTGCGCATGCGCGCTGATGCCGTTGTTTCCGAGCTTCCATACCACGGAACTGCTGTTCACCTGCGTGGGCGTTTCCTTCGCGCTCACCAAGGTGTCGGTGTACTCCTCGATCGGCCTGCTCACCAACGACCGGTCCGAACACGGCCGCCTCACCAACACCATCGAGGGCCTGTTCATGGTGGGCGTGCTGATCGCCGGCTGGCTGTTCAGCGCGTTCGTCAATCGGCAATCGCCGGCCAGTCCGTCCTGGCTCAACGTGTACTGGGTGCTGGTGGTGATGTGCGTGCTGGTGATCGTGCTGCTGGCTACGTCCAAGCTCGATGAATCGGCCGCACGCACGAAGGAAACCAAGTCCATCCACGGTTCGCTGCTGGAAATGGTGCACCTGTTCCTGCGCCCGCTGGTGTACGTGTTCCTGGCTTCGGCCTTCCTGTACGTGCTGATCGAACAGAGCTTCAGCACCTGGCTGCCCACCTTCAACAACGAGATCCTCAAGCTGCCCAATGCGATGAGCATCCAGTTAGCGACGATCCTGGCCGCGGCATCGGCGCTCGGGCGCATCGTGGCCGGACAACTGCTGCGTCGGATGCGCTGGTACATGCTGCTCAACCTCTGCGTGCTGGGCATGGGCCTGCTGGTGATGCTGACCCTGCCGCTGGCACACGGCGTGACCGCGCGGGCCAACGTGGGCTGGCTGAATGCGCCGATCGCCGCTTACCTGATTCCGCTGATCGGCCTGTTGATGGCGCCGATCTATCCGGTCATCAACTCGGTGGCGCTCAGCTCGCTGCCCAAGCCCGCGCATGCGGCCATGACCGGCCTGATCGTGATTTTCTCGGCGCTGGGCGGCACGCTGGGCTCGCGCATTACCGCCATCGTGTTCTCGCGCTTCGACGGCATTCACGCGTTTTACTTTTCGCTGGTGCCGATGCTGCTGATCCTGATTACCTTGTTCCTGTTCAAGCGCGAAACCGACCGCGAAGGAACACAAACGGCGAGCATTTCGAGCCTTATCGCCAAATAGCGTTGCCTTGGCAGGAAACGGCAACGCGCGTCATTGCTGGAGCTTTCATGACTCATCGCACCATCGGCCTAACCGCGCTGCTTCTGCTGGCCACCGCCGCCGCGCCGGCGGTGCAGGCCGCGACCGATCCCAGTTTTACGCTTACCGCCACGTCGAAGGATTTCGGCAGCTACTTTCCCAGCTATCTGGCGAACGGCTACTTTTCCACCATGACCTCGCCGCGCGGCACGGAACCCTCGCGTGCCTACATGGTCGCGTTCATGGATTACAGCAAGGGCGACATCGCACGTCCCGCGGCGATTCCCGGCTGGAGCGAGATCGACTACAACCCCGGCGGCGGCTGGATCAACTCCACCCGGCTGGACAGCAAGATCTTCGCGGACTACTCGCAAACGCTGGACATGCACGAGGGCACGCTGACCACGCGCTATCGCTTCGACTACGCCAACAAGTCCACCGACGTGCAGGTGGTCACCTTCGTCAGCCAGGCCGACAACCACCTCGCGGCCACGCAGATCTCGATCACGCCGCAGTTCGACGGCAGCGTGGAACTCACCTTCCCGATCCGGCTGTGGTCCCCATACCAGCCGCGCTTTCCAATCGGCAGCATGACCGGCGACCAGATGATCGCCGCCGTCATCGCCAGCGGACAGAACCTGGACAACAAGCCGATCCCCACGCCCGACCGCGCCGCCGTGTGGTATCCGGGCTACACGCAAGTGCTTGCGGCCGATGGCGACAGCAAGACCCTCACGCTATGGCTCGATGGCCGCGCCAAGGCGGGCCTGAGCATGGCCGAAGCGGCGGCGGTGCAACTGCCGGCGTCGCTGCAGGTTGAAAATGTGACGCTGGAAAAAACCAGCGACGTGCTCTCGCTGCACGTCACGGCCAAGGTGCGCAAAGGCACTACCTACACGTTCGACAAATACATCGCCGCGTCCCGCCAGGATTGGGGCGGCGCGGCCAAGGATGACCTGGCGCTGGCCACGCAAGCGCGGCGGACCGGCTTTGCGACCCTGCTCGCCCGGCACCAGGCCGCGTGGCACGCACTATGGGAATCGGACATCGTGATCGACGGCGACGCACAGGTGCAGAAAGCCGTCCATTCCGATCTCTACTACCTGCTCTCCAACACCACCGTCGGCACCGCCTGGCCGATGGGCGCCTGCGCGCTTACGCCCAATTACGCCGGGCACGCGTTCTGGGACAGCGATTCGTGGGTGTTCCCCGCGCTGTTGCTGCTGCATCCGGAGCGTGCCAAACCGATCGTGATGTTCCGCGACCGCACCATGCAGCCGGCGCGCGACCGCGCGCGGCAATACGGTGCCAAGGGCACCATGTATCCGTGGGAAGCCGATCCGCAGACCGGCGTGGACTACACGCCGCATTTTGCCTATGGCGTGTATCGCGAGATCCATGTCAACGCCGACATCGCCATCGCGCAATGGCAGTATTACCTGGCCAGCGGCGACGATGCGTGGCTCAAGCAATACGGCTGGCCGGTGATCCAGGAGATAGCCCAGTTCTGGGCCAGCCGCGTGACCTATAACGCGGCGAAGGATCGCTACGAAATCATGCACGTCACCTCGCCCGATGAAGCCTACGACGACGTACCGAACGATTCCTTCACCAACGCCGCCGCGCGCAAAGCGCTGCTGATCGCCGTCGAGGCGGCCAAACGCGTGGGACAAAACGCCGATCCGAAGTGGTCGCAGATTGCAGCGAAGATGTACATCCCCTTCCTGGACAAGGAGCAGCGGCATCTGGACTTCGACGCATCCGTGCCGCACGACAAGATCACCTGGATGGGTTCGTCGCTGGCCTGGCTGATGTATCCCAACCTGGATCTGGCGATGTCCGACACGGTGCGCCGCAACGATTTCGACTTCCAGCTGCACGAACTGAAAGTGCACGGCGACGATCCGAACGAGATGATGATGGTGATGCTCGCCGTCGGCGCCTCGGAACTGGGCGATGCGAAAGCGGCCGGCGACTGGATCGCGCGCAACCTGGTGGGCTTCCTCAAGGCGCCGTTCAACGTGCGCACCGAAACGGTGGCCAACAATGCGGGCTATATTCTGGCCACGTCCGCAGGCTTCGTGCAGAGCATGATGTACGGCCTGACCGGTCTTCGCATCGACGACAAGGGCCTAGATGCTGCCTACGCGCCACAACTGCCGCCGTCGTGGAAATCGCTGACGCTTCGGCATGTCCGTTTCCGTGGCAAGCTCTACGACATCACCGTCCAGCGCGATGCGTCGGGCAAGGCGGTGTTGACCCGTCAAGCCTTATAACCCGAGCAGGCAAGCCCGCACGCCCATGTCCACCCCGCCGCCCCCCGTTGTCGACACCATGCGGCAGATTGGCAGCCTGCTGCAGACGGGCGATTTTCGCGCCGCCCACCAGCAGTTGGAGCGAGTGGTCGAACAGCATCCCGACTACGGCGAAGCGTTGCGCCTGCTCGGCGGCGTGCAACTGGCGCTGGGCGATGCCAAGGGCGCCGAAGCGTGGTTGCGGCGTGCCGTCGCCGCCGATCCCGGCTGGCCGGCGTCGCTGGCCACGCTGGGCGAAATGCTGCTCCACAGCGGACGCTACGACGAAGCGCTGCCGCTACTGCAACGTGCCGCGCAACACCTGCCGCACGCGGCATGGCTATTGGCACGCCACTACAACGACCAGCAGCAACCGGCCCAGGCGCTGGCCGTAATCGAGCCCCTGTGCGCATCCGGACAGGCGCCGGCGGAACTGGTCACCCAGCATGTCGCGGCGCTCGCCGCTCTCGGGCGCCAGGGCGACGCGGTCGACTTTTATCGCCAGTTGGCACAGCGGATGCCCGATCATCCCGGCGCCGCGCACGCGCTGGCCATTGCCTTGGCCGCCGCATCCCGGCATGCCGAAGCAGAACGCAGCACGCAGCAGGCGCTGGCGCGCGGCCACCGGACCGCGGCCGTCCATTTCACTCACGCCAACAGCCTGATCGCACTGGGCCAGTTCGAGCGCGCGGAAACCTCTTTGCGCGAATGTCTGGGCCAGGAACCGCGCCATATCGAAGCGCACAATCACCTGGCGCGACTGGTATGGATGCGCACCGGCGACAGGGCGCAATCCACCGCCGCGCTCGATTACTCCCTGCAGCGCTTTCAGGGCGACGATGCGCTGCTGGCGGCCAAGGCGGCCATCCTGCAAGGCGCGGGCGACGCACGCGGCGCCTACGCCTGCCTGGCCGTCTCGGCGGCGCGCGCGCAAGCGGGCCCGGCCTTGCTGGTACGCGCGGGCCTGGCCGCGCTGGAATTCGAACCCGCCACGGCAGTGACGCTGGCCGAACGCGCGCTGCGTCTTTCGCCCGGCTCGACCTCGGCGAAGAACCTGCTCGCCGCCGCCTTGCTCGGCACGGGCGACGCCCGTGCCGCGCTCACCCATTGCGAAACCTTGCTAGCCGCCGCACCCGACGATCAATACCTGATCGCCTTGCAAACCACGGCCTGGCGATTGCTTGGCGACGGACGTTACGAGGCGTTCTGCGACTACGCCAAGCTGGTGCGCGCGTACCGCCTGCAAGCACCCGCGCCGTGGACGGACCTGGCAAGCTTCCTGGCCGACCTCAAGCAAAGCCTCGAACGCCTGCACAATCCGCACGGCCATCCCTTGCTGTTCCAGTCGCTGCGCCACGGCACGGAAACCACCAACGATCTCACGCGGGAAGCCGATCCGGTAATCCAGGCCCTGTTCAAGGCCTTCGACGCGCCGATTCGCGACTACATGGCCTACATCGGCAACGGCGGCGACCCGCTGCGCCGGCGCAACCGTGGTGCCTATCGCTTCAATGGCGGCTGGTCGGTGCGATTGCACAGCGCCGGCTATCACAATAATCACGTGCATCCGCGCGGCTGGATCTCGTCCGCGTTTTACGTCGACCTGCCCGATGAAATGGCCCAGTCATCCTCGCTGTATGGATGCCTGGCGTTCGGCGAACCGAGCATCATCACCGAACCGCCGCTGCACGCCCAGCACGTGGTGCGTCCGCAAGCGGGCCGGCTGGCGTTGTTTCCGTCGTATGTCTGGCATGGCACCGTGCCGTTCCACAGCGACAAGGCCAGGCTGACCGTGGCTTTCGATGTGGTACCGCAAACCCAGTAAGAAACGGCGACCTTCGCATTCAACAAAGGTTTGGGAGAAATTTGTGCAGGCATGGAACATCCGACGGAACATCGATTGCCTCCTCGCACTGCGCGACCAGTTGGGCCCGGTGTACGGCAGCGAAGATCTCTGCATGCTGTTCTACAGCATGGTGCGCCGCGAGCAGCCCCGCGTGGTGGTGGAACTTGGCACCGGTTTCGGCGCGACCACCGCATGGATCGCCACCGCCCTGAAGGAACTCGGCGAGGGCCGCATCTACACGTTCGACAATGGCAGCCATTTCCAGGATGCATCGGTCAAAACCTTTCTCGCGCAATTGCATGGACCACTGCTGGAGCTTGCGCAGCTGTCGCAGACCGGCGCCTACGAAGCCTGCATGGCGTGGATCTTCGAGCACGCCGACGTCGCCGACCGGGTGCACTTGGTCAAGGGCGAGATCGAATTCCAGCCGCGCGCGGTGGAAGCGGTGGCGCAAGGTGAAAAAATCGATCTGTTGTTTTCCGATTTCAATCACGCGCCCAAGACCATCATCCAGCTGCTCGGCGCCTACCTGGCGCATATGAACACCACCTCTTCCATTTACATCGATAGCGCCTCGACCTACCTGCCCTCGTACTGGATGCTCGACAACCTGGTGCGCATGCTCAACGCCAAGCGCATTCCCGCCGCGTTGCGCCAGGGACTGGATGGCGATCAACGCACGGCGCTGGACGAACTGGTCGACACGTGCAGCTTCCAGCTCGTGCATCTGGTCGAAAAGGCGCCGCGCAGCCAGAACAGCACGGCATGGCTGCGCATTGCCCCCGACGACCTGTTTCCCGCGCATGCCACTCATGTACGCACTTGATACCCAACGGCCTTGCCCGGCCAGCATCCACGCAACGGCCAAGGACCGGGCATGAAGCGCCCGTGCCTCATCGGCGCCTCGCTGGCCTTGCTCGCCGCACAGGCTTGCGCGGCGACCGATCCCAGCTTTGTGCTTAGCGCCAGGCTGCAGGATCTCGATACCTATTTCCCCGGGCAACTGGGCAACGGCTACGTTTCGACCTTGACCGCGCCGCGCGGTACGGAAGGCAATCTGGCGTACATGGCCGCCTTCATGGATTACGCGAAGGGCGACGTCTCGCGCCCCGCCGCCATTCCCGGCTGGAGCGAGATCGACTACAGCACCGGCCCCTCGCATGCGGGGCAATTCTGGCTCAACCAAGTCGATATCAGTGCGGCAAGATTCCAGAATTACAGCCAGACGCTGGACATGTACAACGGCGTGCTGAGCACGCGCTATCGCTACGTCGACGGACGCAAATCGACCGATGTCCAGGTGCTCACGCTGGTGAGCCAGGCCTCGCCGCATCTGGCCGCCAATCAGTTGACGATCACGCCGGATTTCGACGGCGAAGTGGAGCTTTCCTTCGCGCTCAATCCCTGGGCGCCGCACCAGCCGCGCTTCCCGCTGGGAACGATGACCGGTCCGCAGATGCAGGAAGCGGTGGCAGCCAACAATCTCGCGCTGCAGCCCATCGCGCCCGCCACGCCGGACCGCGCGCCGCTTTGGTACCACGGCGATACGCACGTCGTGAACGATGGCGGCGATGCCGCAACGCTGACGCTGTGGCTCGATGGCCGCGCCGAACAAGGTGCCGCGATGGCCGAAGCGGTGGCGGTGGCGTTGCCCAAGGGCGTGCAGGCGAAAGACGTCACACTCTACAAGGATGCCTATCGGCTCGCCCTGAATCTGCGTATAGACGTCCATAAAGACCACACCTATACCTTCACCAAGTACGTGGCACTGTCCCGCGCGGACTGGGGCGGGGACGCGCGGCAGGATCTGGCGCTTGCTTCCGGCGCCCGCGCGGCCGGCTTCGATTCGCTGCTGGACAAGCATGAGCGCGCCTGGCACGACTTGTGGCAATCGGACATCGTGATCGACGGCGATCCCAAAGCCCAGCAGATCGTGCACTCGGACCTGTATTACCTGTTGTCCAACTCCACGCCCGACACGGCATGGCCGATCGGCGCCTGCGGCATGACCCCCGGCTATACGGGACACGTGTTCTGGGACAGCGATTCCTGGGTTTTCCCCGCCCTGCTGCTGTTGCACCCCGAACGCGCGAAGTCGCTGGTGATGTTCCGCGCCAAGACGCTGCCCGCGGCCGAGCAACGCGCCCGCGCACGCGGCCTGCGCGGCGCCATGTATCCGTGGGAAGCCGATCCCGACAACGGCAGCTCGCAGACGCCGCATTTTGCCTGGGTACTGGACGAGCGCGAGATTCACGTCAACGCCGACATCGCCATCGCGCAATGGCAGTACTACCTTGCCACGCACGATCGATCGTGGCTGCTTGCGCATGGCTGGCCGGTGATCAAGGCCGTCGCCGATTTCTGGGCGAGCCGCGCCACCGACGTGCCCGCCAAGCATCGCTATGAAATCCAGCACGTCACTTCGGTGGACGAAGACTACAGCGACGTGCCGAACGACACCTTCACCAATGCCTCGGCACGCAAGGCGCTACAGATCGCCACGGCCGCCGCCGGCGTGGTCGGCGAAAAGCCCGATCCGCAGTGGGAAACCGTGGCCCAGGGCCTGTACCTGCCGTTTTCTAAACAAGAGGGCCATTATCTGGATTTCGACGAATCGGTGCCGCACGACATCGATTCGTGGGGCGGCAGCTCCTTGCCCATGCTGTCGTACCCCTCGCTCGACATGCCGATGGATGCGGCGGTGCGCCGGCGCGATTACGCCTACGCGATCGCACCGATCCTGCGATCGCACAAAGACCCCAACAGCATGGGCTTCACGCCGCTTTCCATCGCCGCTTCCACCGCCGGCGACAACGATGATGCGGGCAAATGGTTCGAGCACAATCTGCTCGCGCACGTGTTGAAGCCGCCCTTCAACGTGCGCACCGAAACCGCCAACAACAACACCGGTTATTTCGCGACCGCCAGCGGCGGCTTCCTGCAGAACCTGATCTATGGCTTCAGTGGATTGCGCATCCGGCAGCAAGGACTGGTGGAAGCTTATCCGCCCATGCTGCCGCCCGGGTGGACGTCCATGACACTGCAACACATCGCGTTTCGCGGCCAGTACTACGACATCGACGTCAAGCGCGACGCCCGGGGCAAGGTGACGCTGACGCGCCATGCATTATGAATCGTTGCACCACGCAGCCGGCACCCCACCGCCACCGCCGGCCGCCATCCATGGGGTACAGACATGAAACACATCCAACGCGCCAATCGCATCAACGCTTCCCCATCGCCCTCCACCCGTCGCATCGCACGCTGCATGGCCGCAGTGTTGCTGTCGGCATCGCTCGCCGGCACGGCGCTGGCGGCGCAGCCTGATCCGGCTAAAACGCGCGCCTATATCGACCGGGCCTGGACCACCCTCACCCGCTCGATGGACGATTGCGCCTCGCTGACCGACGAAAAGGTCGCCACGCGCCCGGTGCTGTACGTGCCCGCGCAATGGCCGATCACGGCCCAGCTGAGCCAGATCGGCAAACGCTGCAACGTCGATGTGCGGCCGCTGCCCAAAGTGATCGACAAGCTCGGCGATATCGATGCCACCAAGCTCCCGGTGCAGGGCCTGCTGTACCTGCCGCATCCGTACGTGGTGCCGGGCGGCTTCTTCAACGAAATGTATGGCTGGGACAGCTACTTCATCACGCTTGGGCTGGTGGCCGATCACCGCCTCGATCTGGCGCGCGACATGGTCGAGAACCACCTGTTCGAAGTGCAGTACTACGGCGGCGTGTTAAACGCCAACCGCACCTATTACCTCAGCCGCTCGCAGCCGCCCTTCCTTACCGCCATGATGGTGGCGCTGCTCGATGATCCGGCCAGTTTCCCCAACGCCCAAGCCAAGCGCGCGTGGCTTGAAAAAGCCTACCCGCTGGCGGTGCGCAACCACGACATCTGGACGCGCCCCGAACACCGGGCGGGCGATACGGGCCTGGCCCGCTACTACGACCTGGGCAGCGGCCCGGTGCTGGAGGCGCAGAACAGCTCGTTCTATAACGGCGTGATCAAGTGGTTGATCGCGCACCCGGCGCAGAATCCCGGCTACCTGCTGAAGGGCGCCGAGCATCCGGACGACGCCGAAGCCGCGCGCCTGGCCAGCACAAGCTGCGACGTGCGTACTTCGAAGGTGTGCGCGGGCGATTGGGTGGACGGCTATCGCCTGACCGCCGATTACTATCACGGCGATCGCGCCATGCGCGAATCGGGCTTCGACACCAACTTCCACTTCGGCCCGTTCGGCGGCTCCACGCACCACTATGCGGCGGTGGATCTCAATGCCCTGCTCTATCGCTACGAACTGGACCTGCGCGATTTCGCCCTGCAGTTGGGCAAGACCGCCGACGCCGAACGATGGAGCCAGGCCGCCGCCGCGCGCAAGGCGGCGATGAACAAATACCTGTGGCGCCCGGAGTCGGGCATGTATCGCGATTACGACTTCATCGCCGGCAAACCGTCCGACGCGCCGTACCTGACCACGTTCTATCCGTTGTGGGCGGGCGCCGCGTCCAAGCAGCAAGCCGCCGCCGTGCGCGGCAAGCTTTCCATCTTCGAACTGAAGGGCGGCCTGGCCATGGACAACCGGCCGGCCGGCGTGCAGTGGAACAGTCCCTTCGGCTGGGCACCAACCAACTGGCTCGCGGTGAAGGGGCTCGACGACTACGGCTTCCATGACGATGCGCAGCGCATCGCGCGCAAATTCGACGCCACCATCGACCGCAGCTTCGCCGCCGACGGCACCATCCGCGAGAAATACAACATGGCGCTGGGCAATGCGGATGTGAAGGTGTCGGCGGGCTATTCGCAGAATGTGATCGGTTTTGGCTGGACCAATGCGGTGTATTTGAAGATGAAGGAGGTGCTGAACGAAGCGCCCGGGAAATCTTCCGCCGCGGACAAGGCTCCCGCAACCGCACCATGACGCTTCATTCCCCCCGCGCTGTCATTCCGGCACTGGAATGGCAGCGAGGGAGGCAACCGTTCGGTAATGACTGACATAGGGAAAAGCACCATGCATGCCTCACGTTTGTCGCTCATCGCATCCGTCACCCTGTTGTGTGCCACGTTGGCCAGCAACACGCTGTGCGCACAGGACAAACCGCAACCGCTGTTCCACCCCGACGGCAGCGTCACCTCGCCCGCGGGCACCATCCCCTATTCCAGCCTCGCCTCGCCCCAGGCCCGTGCGTTCTTCCCCAAGATGCTGGCCGAAGGGGCTAAAGCACCGCCGATCACTGCGCCGATCGAGCAAAGCCGCGCGTTCTACGACCGCCTGAACAGCGACCGCGCCGCGCGCATGCAGAAGCTCTACCCGGTGAAGATCCACCGCGAAACCATCGCCGGCGTGGGCACCGACGTCGTGCTGCCCGCGCAGGGCGTGGCGCCGGACAACCGCGACCGCGTTCTGATCAACCTGCACGGCGGCGCCTTCCTGTGGGGTGCGCACAGCGGCGGCCTGGTGGAATCGATCCCGATCGCCAGCGTCGGCCGGATCAAGGTGATCAGCGTGGACTACCGCCAAGGGCCCGAATACACCTTCCCCGCGGCCAGCGATGACGTGGAAGCGGTCTACCGCGCCCTGCTCAAGCAGTACAAGCCCGGCAACATCGGCATCTACGGCTGCTCGGCCGGCGGCATCCTGACCGGCGAGGCGACCGCGCGCATCATCAGCGACAAGCTCCCGGTGCCCGGCGCCATCGGCATCTTCTGCGGCTCACTGGTGGACGTGCTGGGCGATGCCACTTACGTGGCGCCGATGCTCAACGGCCAGGGCATTCCCACGCATCCAATGGGGCTGGCGTCCTTGCCTTACTTCCGTGGCGCCAACCCGAACGACCCGCTCGTGCAGCCGGGATTGTCGCCCGCCCTGCTGGCCAAGTTCCCGCCGACCCTGCTGATCTCCGGTACCCGCGATATGACCTTGAGTTCGCTGATCTATAGCCAGCAATTGCTGGACCAGGCCGGGGCCCAGACCGAACTGCACATCTGGGAGGGCATGTGGCACTCCTTCTTCTCCGACCCGGAGCTGCCTGAATCAAAAGATGCCTATCGCGTCATTGCCAGGTTTTTCCTACAACATCTTGGGCATTGACGCTACGCACACACTTCATGCTTTGCCACTGGCAAGTGCCGCGAGTATCCTGAACAGAATCTCACCTTCGCCGCTGAATCATGAGCCAACAGACCGTACTGGTCATCGACGACGAACGCGATATCCGCGAACTTCTCACCATCACCCTGGGCCGCATGGACCTGAAGGTCGATGCGGTCGGCACGGTGGCTGAGGCCCGTCATGCGCTGGCCGAGCATCACTACGACCTGTGCTTCACCGACATGCGCCTGCCCGACGGCAGCGGCCAGGAAGTGATCGAGCTGATCGCCGCCGATTACGACCAGACGCCGGTGGCGATGATCACCGCCTACGGCAACGTCGATGCGGCCGTCACGGCGCTGAAGGCCGGTGCGTTCGACTTTGTCTCCAAGCCGGTCGACATCCAGATGCTGCGCCGGCTGGTGCGCACCGCGCTCAAGCTCGCCGAGGAAAAACGCAGCGGCGCCAGCGCCAGCGGTCCGGCCGCCGGTTCCGGCGATCGCCTGATCGGCGACTCCGCCACCATGCAGCAGGTGCGCGGCACCATTGCCAAGCTGGCCCGCAACCAGGCGCCGGTGTACATCGCCGGTGAATCGGGCGTGGGCAAGGAGCTGGTAGCCCGGCTGATCCACGAGCAAGGCCCGCGCGCGACCGGTCCGTTCGTGCCGGTGAACTGCGGCGCCATTCCGTCCGAGTTGATGGAAAGCGAATTCTTCGGCCACCGCAAAGGCAGCTTCACCGGCGCGGTCGCCGACAAGGAAGGCCTGTTCCAGGCCGCCCATGGCGGCACGCTGTTTCTGGACGAAGTGGCGGAACTGCCGCTGCACATGCAAGTGAAGCTGTTGCGCGCGATCCAGGAAAAAGCCGTGCGGCCGATCGGCGCACGCGAGGAAGTGGCGGTGGACGTGCGCATTCTTTCGGCGACGCACAAGAACCTGGCCGCGCTGGTCGACCAGGGCCAGTTCCGGCAGGACTTGTTTTACCGCATCAACGTGATCGAGCTGCGCGTGCCGCCGCTGCGTGAGCGCCGCGGCGATGTGCCGCTGCTGGCCGACTTCGTGCTCAAGCAGCTGGCCAACAAGAGCGGCGGCGCACAGGTAAGGCTGCTGCCCGAAGCGCGCCAGGCGCTGGAAGACTACGACTTTCCCGGCAACGTACGCGAACTGGAAAACATCCTCGAACGCGCCGTGGCGATGTGCGACGGCGACCGCATCGATGCCAGCGACCTGATGCTGCCCCAACGCACCCCGCGCCAGGTGGCGGAGCCCGCCGCAGGCATGCATGGCCAGCATGCGCCTTCGGCCACCATCCCGCCCTCGCCGCCTGCGCACGCGCCGGCCAGCGAAGTGGGGCTGGACGATTACATCAGCAATCTGGAGCGCACGGCGATCATGAAGGCGCTGGAAGAATCGCGCTACAACAAGACCGCCGCGGCACGCAAACTGGGCATCACCTTCCGCGCGCTGCGCTATAAGCTGAAGAAGCTCGGCATCGACTGACCGTATCTAGAACGTGTCGCGCCGGCCATGCCCGAAGGCATGGGCGGCGCGCAGCGAATCGCGCACCGCCTGCAGCAACGCGCGGGTGCTGACCGGTTTATCCAGCCGGCGCAGCTGTCCGGGCATCGGCAGCAACCCCGGCTCCGGCGGATCGTCCGCCCGGCACAGCATCAGCACGCCGTTGTGGTAGCCGTATTCGCTAAGCGCGGCCAGCGTGCGTTCGCTGGAAAACAGGCTCATGTCGCCATCCATCACCACCAGGTCCGGCACGCCGCAGGCTTCGATCCACTGCAGCGCCGCGGTGCCGCTCTGGCTGGCGTGCACTTCGTAGCCCCATGTGTCGAGCGTATCGGTGAGCAGGGTGAGCTGGCCGGCCTCTTCCACCACCAGCAGCACGTGCTCGGCATTGCCGTGCAGGGCGGCATCGCCCTCCGCCAGCTCCGGCGCATCGACGGCGGGACGGGTGAGCGGAATGTAGATATCGAAGCAGCTACCCTCGCCCACGATGCTGTCCAGCCGCATCACGCCGCCGTGGCTGGCGACGATGCGCCGGCACGATAGCAGGCCCAGTCCGGTGCCCCCTTCCTTGGTGGTGAAAAACGGCTCGAACAGGCGCCTGCGCACCTCCTCGGACATGCCCTGCCCGGTGTCGGTGACCGACAGGCGCACATAGTCGCCCGGCTGCGCGTCTTCGCCCTGATCGAAGAAGCTCGCGTCCAGCGGCACGCGACAGGTCATCACGCGCAGCATGCCGCCATGCGGCATGGCCTGGATTGCGTTGAGGCAGAGATTGAGCAGGCACTGCTGCAATTCGGTGTGGTTGCCTTCGAAAGCCAGCTCCGGATCGGCCACTTCGATATCCAGATGCACGGTGCGCGGCACGCTTCCTTGCAGCAGCAGCGCCAGCGCATCGACCAGCGCCTGCGCCCGCACCTGCTCGGCGCGGCGCGCGCCGCGCGCGAAGGACAGCATGGACTGCACCATCTCGATGCCGCGCCGGCCGCAGTCGCGCACCAGTGCGCCCAGCCGGGCCAGGCGCGGATCGTTCTGGTAATCGAGCAGGCTGTCGCCGGCCAGCAACAACGGTTGTAGCAAGTTGCGCAGGTCGTGGCTGAGGCCGCCGGCCAGCATGGCCAGGCTTTCGAAGCGCTGCACGCGGATCAGTTCGGCCTCGGCATGCGCGCGTGCGCGCTGCTCTTCGGCCTCGCGCAGCGCGCGGCGCACGGCGCTGGCCAGGCGCGCGGGGTTTTGCTTGAGGATGTAATCGGTGGCGCCTTCGCGCAGCGCCTCCACCGCGGCCTCCTCGCCGAGTGTGGCCGATACGTAGATGAACGGAATGCCCGCCCCACGGTCGCGCCAAAGCTCCAGCGCACGCTGGCCGGAAAAGCCCGGCATGCTCAGGTCCGACAGCACAATATCGGGATTAAATCGTTCTAATGCCTGCACGTAGGAAGGTTCGTCGTCGACGAGGCGAACGTCGTACTCGATGCCATCGGCCTGCAATTCGGTGAGAATCAGCTCCGCGTCGAGCGGGCTGTCTTCCACCTGCAGAATCCGTATGCGCGACAGCGCGCGTTGGTGGTTGGACTTATCCGGCATCCTGCGGGCCTTCTGCGGTCACCCTGGCGATCATATTTCAACGGACGACGATAGCGCGCCCCTACCCTGGCACGGGGGCCTATTCGGTCTCGGGCGGCTGGTTGAGCACGCCCCAGAACTGGCCCAGGGTACGCACGGCCTGGAAAAATTGATCCACGTCCACCGGCTTGATGACGTAGGCGTTCACGCCCAGGTCCCAACTGTGCACCAGATCGCTCTCCTCGCGCGAGGAGGACAGGATCACCACCGGCGTGCGGCGGAAGCGATCGTCCGCGCGCATCTGGGTGAGCACTTCCAGGCCGTTCATGCGCGGCATTTTGATGTCCAGCAGCACCACCGCCGGATCGTCGCCAGGGCGGTTGGCGAAGTCGCCGCGCGCGTACAGCCAGTCCAGGCAATCGACACCGTCCTCCACGTGCACGATGGGATTAGCCAGATTCGCATCGCGCAGCGCATCCATCGTCATCTCGGCATCGACCGGACTGTCTTCGGCCAGCAAGATCGTGCGTAATGGACCGTGTCTCATGGCGATAACCATCCCTGCGCCGTCGGTGGATCGATGCCCGACAGGGTGAAGTGGAAGCTCGCGCCCCGCCCGGGCTCGCCTTCGGCCCGCACCTGGCCGCCGTGGCGCATGATGATGCGCCGCACGTTGGCCAGTCCGATGCCGTTGCCGGGAAATTCGCTGGCCTTGTGCAACCGCTGGAATACACCAAAAAGCTTGTCAAGGTAACGCATATCGAAACCCGCGCCGTTGTCGGCCACGGTAAATTCATAGTCGCCGCTGCCGTCCCGCCGTACCGACACATCGATCCGCGCCACCTCGCGCTGCCCGGTGTACTTGACCGCGTTGCCGATCAGGTTCTGCCACACCGTGCGCAGCATGTTCTCGTCGCCCACCACCACCGGCAGCGGCCCGATGTTCCACTCGATGCTGCGCCCGTGCGCGTCGCCCTCGGCCAGCAGGCGCGCCTCCTCCACCAGCGCCTGCATGTCCACCGCTTGCAAGCGCAGCGCGCCGCGCCCGAGGCGTGAAAAGACCAGCAGGTCCTCGATCAGTTGCGCCATGCGCCCGGAAGCCTCGCGGATGACGCCCAGGTAATGACGGGCGGTGTCGTCAACCTCTGTGCCCAGATGGTGTTCCAGCTTCTGCGCGAAAGCCGTGATGTGCCGCAGCGGCGCACGCAGATCGTGGGAGACCGAATAGCTGAACGCCTCCAGCTCGCGGTTGACGTCGGAAATCTGCGTGACCTTGCCTTCCAACTGGTGGTTGAGCTCCTTCACCTGCTGCTCGACCAGCGCGCGCGCAGTGACGTCGCTCACGGTAAGCAGCAGGGCCGGGCTTTCACTGTCCCGCTGTTGCAGGCGGCGCGCATTGATCACCACGTGCCGCTCCACGCCGTCGATGGTGCGCTGGGTCAGCTCGAAATCCCACAGCTCGCGGTCGCGCAGCAGCACGTCGCGCAGGCGCTGCTGCAACACTTCGTCGGCCCACGCTCCCTGCCCGATGTCCTCCAGATGTTCCGCACGGCGGTCTTCGGCCCCGCCGTAGAGTTCGCTGAAGGCGGCGTTCACCAGCAGCGTGCGCAGGTTGTGGTCGAGCAACGCGATCGGTTCGCGCACCGCCTGCAGGATCATTTGCGAGCGCTGCACGGCCTGCCGCTCACGGATCTCCGCCTGCAGGCGCCGGCCGATCTGCCGCTCGGACACCACCACCACGATAGTCAGCATCAACAGCTGGGCCGCGGCGGTCAGCGCCAGCACCAGGCGGTTGTTGACGGACTGTTGCTGGGCATCGAGATGCCGCTCCTCCAGCGTCTGTTGCGCGTTGGCGACGATCTGGCTGACCAGGCCGTCGATGCGGTACAGCTCGCTCGCGTCGCGCAGCGCCTGCTCGGCGCCGGCGTAATCGTTCTGCCGGTAGCGCTGCAGGGCCTGCTGCACCAGCGCCATGCGGCCTTCTTCCACCTCGTCCAGTTGCTCGACGAGGTGTTCCTGTTGCGGCGAGTCGATGGCAAGCCGGCGCAGTTCGGTCAGCAGCGGCGGCACGCTCTTGCCGGTGGCCTGGGCCGCGGCTTCGGATTGTTTGTGCGGCTCGCCGGCAAGCAGATGCTGCAAGGCCGATTCGCCGTCATGGGTCTGGTCGGCGATGCGGTAGACCAGGGCCTGCACTTGCGCGGCGCGGGTGACCCGCTCGCCGGCCGCCAGCGATTGCTGCGAGCCGCCGCGCGTGATCATGTATGGCAGCGCCACGATCACCAGTACGGCAAACAGCAGTCCGCCGGTACGCCAGCGTAATGCTGCGACTTGTCGCACCCCCGCGCGGATCATTGATGGCCCCTGATCGACATGCGCATCCGGCATGATGCATGCATTCTGCGCATGTTTGCCAGCACTGACCAGCCCGCCCGCACAGGCGCCCCTCGGCCGCCTGCCCGCGCCGCCAGGGTGAACGGCGAGGGCAAGTGGCTAATATCGAGCCAAATTCAGCGCGAGTACGGGCTCATCGAGGTCGGCCGCGCGGAAATCGCCTGTCCCCAGCGCTTGTTGGGCTCGGCCTGCATGCTGAAGTGCAGCTCGCCGCCGGCCAGGATATCGGCGTGCTTGAGGTACACGCGTTCCAGCGGCTTGCCGTTGAGCGTGACCGCGCCCACGTACGGATGCGCCGCGTCCATCGGCGAGGCGGTGATGGTGAAGGTGCGCCCGTTGCTCAGGTGAATCGCCGCACGCGGCACGAACGGCCGGCCGATGGCGTATTCGTCGCTGGCCGGCGTGACCGGATAAAAGCCCAGTGCGGTGAAGATGTACCAGGCCGACATCTGGCCCAGGTCGTCGTTGCCGATCAGGCCGGCCGGACCCGGACCGTATTCGTTATCCATGATCTGCTTGAGCCGGGCTTGCGTCTTCCACGGCTCGCCGGCGTAGTCGTACAGGTAGGCAATGTGATGGCTCGGTTCGTTGCCGTGCGCGTACCAGCCGATCAGGCCGGTGATGTCTTCCACGTTCTTGAAGATGGACGGATCCACCTTGGCATCGAACAGCTCGTCAAGCTTGTGGTCGAAGGCCTGGTCGCCGCCCATCGCGGTGATCAGCCCGGCCACGTCCTGCGGCACATACCAGGAATACTGCCAGGCGTTCGCTTCGGTGTAATCGTCGCCGTAGCCGGCGCTGGTGGGATCGAACGGTTCGCGGAACTGGCCGTTGCTGAGCTTGGCGCGCATGAAGCCGGTCTTCGGATCCCACACGTTGCGCCAGTTGGTGGCGCGCTTGTAGAACGTGGCGGCGATGTCTTTTTTGCCCATCGCCTTGGCCATCTGCGCGATGGCCCAGTCGTCGTAGGCGTATTCCTGGGTCTTGGAGCCGCCTTCCACTTCCTTGTCGATCGGCACGTAGCCGAGCTTCATGTAATCGGCCAGGTCGCCGTAATCGCCATAGGTGGCGGTGGACACCATTGCCTTCATCGCCTTGTCGGCGTCGAAACCGCGGATGCCCTTGATGTACGCATCGGCGATGATCGCCACGGCGTGGTAGCCGGTCATGCACCAGGTTTCCAGGCCCTGGTAGGCCCACACCGGCAACATGCCGAACGGGCTGGCCTGCTGCGCGGCGATCAGCGAACGCACGAAATCCACCGTGCGTTGCGGATGCAAAAGGATCAGCAGCGGCTGCTGCGCACGGTAAACGTCCCACATCGACCAGCTGGAATAGAAATCGAAGCCGTCGGCGTGGTGCACCTGGTGATCGGGGCCGCGAAATTCGCCGTTGACATCCATGCTCAGGTTCGGCGCGATCATCGAGTGATAGAGCGCGGTGTAGAACTGCGTGCGCAAGGTCGACGAACCATCCACGTCGATGGACGCCAGCGCCTTGTCCCAGGCTGCCGTGGCCTCGGCGCGGCGGCGGTCGAAGTCCCAGCCCTTGCCGTCCTGGTCGAGATTGGCGATGGCATTGGCCTCGCTGACCGAGGACACCGCAACCTTCACCAGCAACGGCTGCTTGAGTTGGCCGAAATCGAAGACGCCCACCAGCGCGCGGCCGTTTTGCGCGTTCGCATCCTCCGGCTGGTTGCCGGGGCCCTTGAAGCCCTTGTAGATAAGGTCGGTCTCGCGGTCGTACAGCTCGCGCGAGGTCATCGGCTGGTTGAAGCGCATGGCAAAGCACAGCTCGCGGCCGGGCGCCCAGCCGCGCGTGGTGCGGCAGCCGGTGACCGTGCCGTCGCCGCGCACCTGGAGGTTGGACCACAGCACTTTGCCTGGGTAGTCGTAGATGCTCGGGCGCAGGTCCAGCAGCAGATGCGCGGGCTTGCCCAGCGGGAAGGTGTAGCGGTGCCAGCCCACCCGGCGGCTGGCGGTCAGCTCGGCGCGGATACCGTAGTCGCTCAGGGTCACCGCGTAGTAGCCGGGGTGCTCCACCTCGGTGGCATGGTCAAAGCGCGAGCGGTAGCCGCTGCCGGGGACCTTTTCGTCGCCCGGGTCAAGCTTCACGTCGCCGGCGATGGGCATGACCAGCACATCGCCCAGGTCCGAATGGCCCGAACCGGAGAAATGGGTATGCGAGAAACCCATGATGGTGGGATCGCCGTACTGGTAGCCTGCCGCCCACTTATAGGCGTGCTTGAAATCGGGCATGGCGGTGTCCGGCGAAAGCTGGATCATGCCGAATGGCACCGTGGCGCCTGGAAACAGATGCCCATCTCCCCCGGTACCTATGCGAGGATCAACCTCTGCCGCATGCTGTTCAGCAGCCAGGGAGGGGGTGGCAAGTGCGATGCCGAGCGATGCCATCATCAGGGCGTAAAGGCAGGAACGAAGCGGGCGGTAGATCATGGGGGGCGGCCGGTGGGTAGTTTTGGATCGTTCTAAACATGCCAAGCTAGCATTGCCGGGCATTCTTCGCATGTTGCAGTGCGTAATCGTAAAAAATACCAATTCAGGTAGATTTGGATCGTTCCAAACGCAAAAATGCGGGCCATAGAACAATGAGGACGGGCTCTTAATGGGGAACATACCGCCGGTCGGCCGCAAGGTCACCCTAAGCGACATCGCAGCCGGTTGCGACGTTTCGCGCGCAACCGTGTCCTTGGTCCTGCGGGGCAGCCCGCTGGTGAATAAACACACGCGCGCCCGCGTGGAAGAAGAACTGCGCCGGCAAGGCTACGTCTACAACCGCGCGGCGGCGAACCTGCGCCGACGCACATCGTCCAGCATCGCACTGGTGCTCAACGACCTGGCCAACCCGTTCTTCGCGGAGTTTGCGGCCGGTGTCGACGAAATCCTGGGCAGCACCGGCTTCGTCACCCTGCTGGGCAGCACGGGCGAGTCGACCGAGCGCGAACTGGCGGTGCTGGGCTCGCTGATGGAGCACGGCCCGGCCGGCATCATCCTGTCGCCGGCCGAAGGCAGCGATGCGGAACAGATTCTCGGCGCGGTCGGCACGCAGACGCCCCTGCTGCTGTTCAACCGCGAAGTGAGCGGTGACGTTTCCGCCTGCGATCATTGGGACCGTCTGTTCCTGGACAACCAGCGCGGCGCGCGCCTGGCCACCGAGCATCTGATCGCGCAGGGCCATCGCCGCATCGCGTTCTACGGCGGCCATCTGGGTTCCAGCTCGTGCAAACAGCGCCGCGCCGGCTATGCCGAAGCGATGCGCGCGGCGGGCCTGGCGGTGGAGCCGCAGTGGATGGTCGAATGCATCCCCAACCGCCTGGACGCAGTGGCGCAAAGCCACCAGCTGTTTGCCGGCGCGCAGGCGCCCACGGCGGCCGTTTGCTACAACGATGCGGTGGCACTGGGCCTGATGCTGGGCCTGCACCAGCGCGGGCTGCAGCCGGGTACCGACTTCGCCCTCACCGGCTTTGACGACATCGCCGAGGCCGCCGTCAGCGCGCCGCCGCTCACCACCCTGGCCGTGACGCCGCGCGATCGCGGCCGCCAGGCGGCCGAGCTGATCCTGCAGCGCGTGAAGGAGCCTTCCGCCGCGCCGCGCCAGACCATCGTTCCCGTGCAATTGCTGGTCCGCGACAGCAGCTGCCCGCCCCACGCCTGAGTCCCACGGAAAACGTCATGGCCTTTACCGCACCACCGTCGTCAACGTCCTCTACGTCTTCCGTAACCTCCTCGCAGGACGAGCGCTATACCTACTACCCGATGGCGTTGACCGTGATTACCACGGTCTTCTTCATGTGGGGCTTCCTGACCTGCCTCAACGACATCCTGATTCCGCATTTGAAGGCGGTATTCCAGCTCAACTATGCCCAGGCGATGCTGGTGCAGCTGACCTTCTTCGGCGTGTTTTTCCTGATGTCGCTGCCGGCCGGCCGGCTGGTGGCGCACCTGGGTTACAAGAAAGGCATCGTGGCCGGACTGATCATCGCCGCCATCGGTGCGATCGGCTTCTGGCCGGCGGCGGGCATGCGCCTGTATCCGGCATTTCTTGCCGCGTTGTTCGTGCTTGCGACCGGCATCACCGTACTGCAGGTTGCCGCCAATCCATATGTCGCGCTGCTGGGTCCGGAAAAAACCAGTTCGAGCCGGCTCACGCTGGCGCAAGCGCTCAATTCACTGGGCACGACCATCGCTCCCTGGTTTGGCAGCCTGTTGATCCTGTCCACGAAAGTGAAGAGCGCCAGCGATATCGTACAAATGTCGGCGCACCAGCAAACGCTGTACCGCCTGCAGGAAGCGCAATCGGTGCAGCTTCCCTATATCGGCCTGGCGGTGGTGCTGGGGTTGCTGGCCATCTTCGTGTGGGTGTTCAACCTGCCTGCACTGGATGAAAGCACCGAGAAGGCGGACACCAGCCACCACACCCTGCTCGACGCGCTGCGCTATCGGCACGTGCTGTTCGGCGTGCTGGGCATTTTTTTCTACGTCGGCGCGGAAGTGTCGATCGGCAGCTTCATGGTCAATTACCTGTCGCTGCCGGACATCGGCCACATGAGCGAACAGGAAGCGGCGCACTACGTATCGCTTTATTGGGGCGGCGCGATGGTTGGCCGCTTCCTCGGTTCATGGCTGCTGGCGCGCTTTTCGCCACGCAACCTGCTGGCGGTGTTTTCAGCCGTCAACATGCTGTTGCTGCTCACCACCATGGCCACCAGCGGCAATGCCGCGATGTACAGCATCGTGGCGATCGGGCTGTTCAACTCGATCATGTTCCCGACCATTTTCTCGCTCGGCATCGAGCGCATGGGCCCGCTGACCGGCAAGGCGTCGAGCCTTTTGATCATGGCCATCGTGGGCGGCGCCGTATTGCCTTACCTGCAAGGCCACCTGGCCGACGGCATCGGCGTGCAGCACGCGTTCGTGCTGCCGTTGCTGTGCTACGCCTACATCGTGTTCTACGGCCTGCGCGGTTCCTACATCCGCACGGCGCCCGTCGATGCGCAACACGGATGATCCAGCGTTGAGGATCGTGTCATCCATCCGCCGCCCACGCGGGCGGCATTATGAAGTTCCGGGGTTTACTTGATGAAACGTTCCATCCTCTGCTTCGGCGAGGCGTTGATCGACATGCACGGCGAAGGCAGCGACGGCCATGGCTTTGCCAAACACTTTCTTGCTTTCGCCGGCGGCGCGCCGGCCAATGCGGCGGTCGCGGTGGCGCGGCTGGGCGGCCACTCGCGTTTTGCGGGCATGCTGGGCGAGGATCGTTTCGGCGATTTTCTGCTGCACAGCCTGCGACTGGCGGGCGTGGACACCGCCGAGGTGGTACGCACCGGCGAGGCCAATACCGCGCTGGCGTTTGTAACGCTCGATGACATCGGCGAACGCAGCTTCGCGTTCTACCGTCCGCCCTCGGCCGACCTGCTGTTTCGCGCCGAACACTTCCGCGCCAACGCGTTCGAGCACACCTGCGCGTTCCACATCTGCTCCAACAGCCTGACCGAACCCAATCTTGCCGCGACCACCATGGAAGGCATGCACCGCGCGCGGCGCGCCGGCACGCTGGTCAGCTTCGACCTGAACCTGCGCCCGGCGCTATGGCCGCGCGAGGGCGAGCCGCGCCACTATGCGTGGCCCGCGCTGCATCTGGCGGACGTCGTGAAACTGAGCGCGGAAGAATTCGACTGGCTTGCCACCGACGGCGCCCAGGCCCTGCTCGATCGCCTGTGGAACGGCTGCACGCGCCTGTTGGTCGTGACCGACGGCGCCAAGCCGCTGCGCTGGTATCACCCCGATGCCGAAGGCGAGCTGCCGGTTTTCAACGTGCCGATGGTCGACAGCACCGGCGCGGGCGATGCCTTCGTCGGCGGCCTCCTGTTCCAGTTGGCCGCGCAGGACATCACCCCCGCCAACCTCGATGCATGGGTGGGCGCGCTGCCCCGCCTGCACGCCACGCTGCGCTACGCCAGCGCCTGCGGTGCCATCGCGGTATCGCGGCACGGCTCGTTCGCTTCCATGCCGAGCGCCGACGAGGTGGAACATTTCCTGGAGAACCACGCATGACCCCCTCCGCTTCGCCCGATTTCCGTTCGGAAGCATTTCTGCGCGAGCACATCGCTACCACCATGGCGTTCTATCACCCGCGCGCGATCGATCCCAACGGCGGCTTCTTCCATTACTTCCGCGACGACGGCAGTGTCTACGACACCAGCCATCGGCATCTGGTAAGCAGCACGCGCTTTGTTTTCAACTACGCGATGGCCTCGATCGAGTTCGGCGATCCCCAATACCTTGACGCCGCGCGGCACGGCCTGCGCTACCTGCGCCAAGTGCATCGCGACGCGACGACGGGCGGTTATGCCTGGACCATCCGCGACGGCAAGCCGGAAGACCGCACCCACCACGCCTACGGCGTGGCCTTCGTGCTGCTGGCCTACTCGACGGCGTTGAAGGCCGGCATTGGCGAAGCGCTCCCATGGATGGACGAAACCTGGCAGCTGCTCGAAGCGCGCTTCTGGGATGCAGAGGCAAAACTCTATCGCGACGAAGCCGACGCCAACTGGCAGTTCAGCACCTATCGCGGCCAGAACGCCAACATGCATATGTGCGAGGCGATGCTGGCGGCCTACCAGGCCAGCGACGAGCCGCGCTATCTGGAACGCGCGCTCACCCTCGCCGACAGCATGACCCGCCGCCAGGCCGCGCTCGCCAACGGCCTGGTGTGGGAGCACTACCACACCGACTGGTCGATCGACTGGGAATACCACCGCGACGATCCCAAGCACCTGTTCCGTCCGTGGGGCTTCCAGCCCGGCCATCAGACGGAATGGGCCAAGCTGCTGATGATTCTCGAACCGCTGCTGCACGAACGCGGTCGCGAGGAGGCATGGATCGTGCCCACCGCGCGCCACCTGTTCGACACCGCGCTCAAGCACTCCTGGGACAGCCAGTACGGCGGCATGTGCTACGGCTTCGCGCCCGATGGCTCGGTCTGCGACGACGACAAGTATTTCTGGGTACAGGCCGAATCGCTGGCCGCCGCCGCCCTGCTGCACGCGCGCACCGGCTTGCCTGAGTATGACCAATGGTATGGGAAGCTGTGGGCGTACGCGTGGGAACATCTGGTGGATCATCGCTATGGGGCGTGGTTGCGCATCCTCACGCGCGACAACCGTTCCTACAGCGACGAGAAAAGTCCCGCCGGCAAGACCGATTACCACACCATGGGCGCGTGCTACGAGGTGCTCGCCCTGATCCGTGCCGGCGGCGTTCCGTAAACTTTCAGCCGGGAAAACCCATGCGCCGCCTCCCCATGCTTCATCCGCTCGCTCTTGCGCTGCTGTTCGTTTCTGGCACGGGGATGGCGGCCCAGACGCCGCCGGCGTCCCATTACGATCCGCTGCAGACCTTCGCGCCGTACGTGTATCGGCAAGCGGCCAATGCGTTCCGCACCAGTAGCGGCCGGCCCGGGCCACTGTTCTGGCAGAATCGCGCCGACTACCAGATCAAGGCCACGCTGGACCCGGCCACGCGACTGCTGAGCGGTGAGGAAGTCATCACCTATACCAACCACAGTCCGGACGATCTGGACGTGCTGTGGCTGCAGGTGGAGCAGAACCGCTATCGCAAGGACGCACGCGGCGCGTTCGGCGCTGAGGCGTTTCCCAAACAGTTCACCGACGGGGAGCATATCGCCTCGGTGCAGGTGGAGGGCGCCGAGGGCAAGCTTGAGAAAGCCGAGTGGCTGATCTCCGACACGCGCATGCAGATCCGCCTGCCGCAGCCGCTGAAGGCGCGCGATGGCAAGCTGCGCGTGCACATCAGCTACAGCTACACCGTGCCCGGCGAATTCGGCGGGCGCACCGACGTCAATCCCAGCAAGAACGGCGAGATCTTCGAAATTGCGCAATGGTATCCGCGTATGTGCGTGTACGACGACCTGCGCGGCTGGACGACCGATCCGTATCTCAACAACGAGTTCTACCTCGAATACGGCGATTACGATTATTCGGTCACCGTGCCGTGGAACATGCTGGTGGTCGGCTCGGGCGAACTGCTCAACCCGCAGGACGTGCTTACCAAGACCGAGCTTGAGCGCCTGGACAAGGCGCGCCACAGCGATGCGACAGTGATGATCCGCTCGCCCGATGAAGTGAACGACCCCAACACGCGTCCCAAGCAGAGCGGCACGCTGACCTGGCACTTTCGCATCCAGAACAGCCGCGACGCGGTGTTCGGCGCTTCCAAAGCCTATGTCTGGGATGCGGCGCGCATCAACCTGCCCAACGGCAAGACCGCGCTGGCCGAATCGGCCTATCCGGTGGAAAGCGCCGGCAACGCCGCATGGGGTCGCGCCACCGAGTATGTCAAAGCCGCGACCGAGTATTTCTCCAAGCAGTGGTATCCCTACCCCTATCCGGTCGCCATCAACGAGGCAGGCAGCGCCGGCGGCATGGAATATCCCAGCATCACCTTCGATTCGAAGGAAGCCAAGGGCAGCGAGCTGCATGCGCTGATCGCGCACGAGATCGGCCACACCTGGTTCCCGATGATCGTGGGCACGGACGAACGCCGCAATGCATGGATGGACGAGGGCTTCAACACCTTCATCGACGTGTATGAAGCCAATGCCTTCAACCACGGCGAATACGCGCCCAAGCGCGATTCCGAATACGCGCCGGGCCATGGCAATCCCGCGGATGAAATCGTCAAGGTGCTGACCGATCCTGACGCACCGCCGCTGCTGACGCGCGCCGACCAGATCCCCGAGAAATACCGTCACCCGGTCACTTACTTCAAATCGGCCTACGGCCTGGTACTGCTGCGCGAACAGATCCTGGGACCGGAACGTTTCGACCCTGCGTTCCGCCAGTACATCCGGACCTGGGCTTACAAGCATCCCAGTCCGTCGGATTTCTTCCGCTTCATGGACAGCGAAACCGGCGAAGACCTCGGCTGGTTCTGGCGCGGCTGGTACGAAAACAACTGGAAGCTCGACCTGGCCGTGCGGAACGTAACCGCCATCGATGGCGACTGGCGCAAGGGTGCGCTGGTGACGGTGGCCAATCTGGACAAGCTGGTGATGCCGGCGACGCTGGAAGTGGTCTACACCGATGGCAGCAAGCAGGACATCCGCGTGCCGGTGGAAACCTGGATGGAGCATCGCAGCTACGACATCCGCGTGGACGGCGACAAGCCGGTGAAATCGGCCACGATCGATCCTGCGCACGCGATTCCCGATGTCGATCGTAGCAACAACAGCTTCACCGTCAAGTAAGCCTTATCGTCATGCCGGCACTGCGCGTGCCGGCATGACTTAACGCAGGTGGCATGATGTCCAGAAGCCCGCGCTATCTGTCCGCATGCCTTCGGTCCGGCGTCTTGACAGACAGCCCGTCTGCCCGCGCCGATGGCCCTGTGGCCTGCGAACAGACAGGGCGGGTGACACCTTCGAAAAAGTAATCGGAGCACCCTTAAGGCGCCGCGTCCTCGCCGGGTTCGGGCGGCGTGCGGATTGCGCGCGAGAAATCGTCCTGCGGACCCGTCGCACGCGCGCGTGCAGTGATATCGCCCTGCGCGGTCAACTGCGCGAGCGAATAGCGCCTATCCAGTGCGCCAATGCGGTACAGATAGCTGGGCAGATAGGCCGTCAGCAACAGGCGGTAGTCATACGGCAGGCCGGGGTCGATCTGCTTGGCCATGTGGTACACGATAGTCACGCAGTTCGACGTTGCGGTGTTGTAAAACGCGGGCTTGGCGGCCAGCTCGTTGGCCTCTTTGACATAGGCAAGAAACAGCGCACGCATGGCGGGTTTGCTCATGCGCAAGCGGTACAGATGATCGTTCTCGCCGCGCACATTGGTGCGCACGCGCACGATGTCCTGCTCGTCCGCCGCCACGATGGTGCGCTCGAACTCCTTGAAGAATCCGCCCAGCGAGGAAAACGCCTCGCCGTGCTTCTTGCGGATTTCCACCGAAAACACCACGTGCGCGCCATCGTCGAAACCGAACGACACCAGCGCATGCGAAATGCCCGGCACGCCCCAGGACGAAAGAATGATGTCCACGCCCGCCAACCGGTCGAGATCGTAGTTGCGCGTTTCCCAGCGCACGTCGTAATCCTGGTCGGAACGCCAGCGGAAGTTGCGCACGTTGTAAAGCGTCACGCGCTCGCCATCGACGTTGCCGCTGAGCATGCGCGACACGTCGTCGGACCAGTCGCGATGATTGGACGGCGCGATCGTGCCCCACCACGCCAGCAGCACGGCAAAGGCCAGCAGATACACGAAGGTCGGCACGCCACCGCCGCGCCGGGACCACAGCAACACCAGCGCGGTCAACGCCAGCAGCGACCAGGCGATGGCGATCATGGCGCGGAACGTCCCGTTGCTGCCCGCCTGGTACCACAGCGCCAGCGCGCCCCAGCTGCCGGAGGCAGCCACCAGCAAGGTCGTCAGGACGTAGAGCACCCATCGCAGGATCACCGGATACCTCCGAAGCCGCCGATGCATGGATAATAGCAACGACCGCTCATCCCGTTTTCCCGCCAGTGAAGAACCGATGAAGGGCCGCCCATCCAACTGGATCATCCGTGCCGCCGCGCTGCTGGCGCTGCTGCTGGCGGCCGGCTGCGACATGGTGGGCGTCAAGCACGTGACGCCGAAGCAATACGCCACCCAGCGCCGCAGCGACGTGCTGAGCAACCAGCAGCTGAGCGACAGCACCATCCAGACGCTTAACGTGGTGGCGCTGAGCCGCGATGCCTGCGCCGCCAACTTCCCCCGCTGCAGCAACACCCTGCTCTATTCCGACGGGCTGGACGACGAGCGGCGGCTTTCCGCGCTGGCGGAGCTGTGGCTGGCCTACGCGCTGCAGACCGAACGCCAAAGCAAGGGCGAGGCCACCAACGACCAGGCGCTGAACGAGTATCTGCAATCGGCGCGCTATGCCTATGCGTATCTGTTTTTCACCGCGCGCGATCCGGGCGAGCGCGCGTTCGAGATGCGCCAGTCACAGGTGCTGGATTTCTACAATTACGCCGTGCAACAGGCCGTCCGCGAATTTTTCCAGCGGCTGCCCGCGCTCGGCACCGGCTGGAACAGCGTCCCCATTGCCGGATGGCATGTGCTTCGGCCCAACACCGACGTCTACATGGGCTCAAGCAACTACATCCCCAAGGAACTGATTCCCGCCGAAGGCTTGCGTTTTCGTGGGTTGCGCAACATCTACCGGCGCGACGGCTTCGGCTCGCAATTCGTCGCCATCGGCGCCGCGCCCGGCGATAGCGATGACGCATGGCGCGAGCCGAACTATGTGCCGCTGACCGCCGTGCTCGAATTTCCCGGCACCAGCCTGGAAAGCGTGCTCGCCACCACCGATGTGCGCGTGTATGCCAAGAACCCGTACCTGGACAGTACGATCACGCTGGACGGCCAATCCATTCCGCTTGCCGCCAACTTCACCGCCCCTTACGGCATATGGCTTGCGCGCTCGGGTTTCGCACGGCAATCGATTCGCTCGCTGTTGGGGCGCGGCGGGTTGACCAAGGCGCAAGTATTGCTGATGCAGCCCTACGATCCGGACCGGCTCACGGTCATCATGTTGCACGGCCTTGCCAGCAGTCCGGAAGCGTGGATCAACGTGGTCAACGAAGTGATGGGCGATGCGCAACTGCGCCGCACGTATCAAGTGTGGGAGGTGTACTACCCCACCAACGCGCCGGTGGCGGCGAACCTGTTGCAGATCCGCCGCGCGATCGACGACACCTTGCACCACTTCGACCCTTCCGGCCACGCGATCGCTTCCAATCATATCGTGCTGATCGGGCACAGCATGGGCGGCGTGATCGCGCGCCTGCTGGTGTCGTCCAGCGACGACAAGCTATGGAGCGTGGTACCCGCCCGCCGTGATCTTTCCGCCGCCGACAAACAGAAACTGCGTCAGCGCCTGGCACCTTACCTGCAATTTAAGCCCATGCCGCAGGTGACGCGCGCGGTGTTCCTGGCCGCGCCGCATCGCGGCACGCCGGTGGCGCGGTGGAAGTTGGCGCGCTGGATCGGCGACCTGATCCGCCTGCCCATCACGTTGTTGGAAGAAGGCAAGAACATCACCGACGCCATGCAGGGCAAGAACGCCACGCCCGGCAAGCCGGTGCACCTGCCCAACAGCATCGACAACCTCAGCGACACGGATCCTTTCATCAAGGCGTCCAGCACGTTGCCGATTTCGCCCAACGTGCACTATCACACCATTGTCGGCGTGCATAAGCCCGGCACGCCGTTGGCCGATTCGGACGACGGCGTGGTGCCTTACACCAGCGCGCACCTGGCCGGCGCCGATTCGGAGCTGGCGGTGCCGTCCTGGCACGATGTGCAGGAAACGCCGCAGGCGATCATCGAGCTGCGCCGCATTCTGCGCCTGCATGCTGCGGACTTGCATTGCCTGCAGCCGGAAGGCCTGCAACGAGTACCGTGCGCCGCGTCGCCTGATGCGTCGCGGTAAGCGATCGACACTCTGCGTTGTCATCGTGTCGCGGCGGCGACCTCGTGCGGCTTGTCGTGTTCGCGCAGGATTTTCAGCACATCCGCGATGGCCTCCTGCTTGGCCGGCACCTTGTGGTCGGAGTGGATGATCAAGGTGGTGGTGGAACCCGGCAGCAGGGCGCTGCTCAGCGGCACGAAACCATCGCCGGGCGGTCGCAGGCCCGGAATGATGCCGGCGATGGTGTCGTAACGCACGCCCGGTGCGGGCATCAGCTTCTCGTCCGCAAGCGTCACCGGCTGGTCGGGCCGCAGGCTCACGATGCTGGAGATGTGCCCAGTTTCAAGCATCGACAACAGCTGCGGCTGAATGGCCTTGGGATTCTGCACGGCAATGCGCGCAAGTCCCGCCAGCTCTTTGATGTTGTGCCATGCCAGCAACCCCACCAGCCGCCCCAGCAAACCTTCCGCGGCCGGACTGCCACGCTGCGGCGCGGCCATGAAGATGATCTCGTCAACGCCCGGGTAAGGCTTGAACTGGAAAACGTTCTTCAACGCACGCAGATCGGCCGGATCGCCATGCAAGCTTTGCATCGGCGCAACAAAGGCCGCATCCCATACCGCAGGCGTGCTTTGCGCGCATAACAGGCGCGCGATCACGCCACCCAAGCTGTGCCCGATCAGCACCACCCCTTGCCTGGCCGGCGCATGGCCGTCCGGATCGAGGATCGTCCAGGCCTGGTCGATGGAGTGCTGCACGCGATAACGATCCACCAACATCGGTGCATTGGTCTGATACACGATGTGCCAGATCTGGTAACGCCGATGCAGTTGCGGATCGCCCATGATCGCATTGCTCAAGCGCGCCCATACCACGGGACTGGAACCCAGGCCGTGGATCATGATGATCGGCGTCTTGTCCGGGTCGTAGTCGTCCAGCAGAAACAAGCCCGAACGCTTGCCCACTTCCGCGCCGCCGATCAGGCCCCACCACGCCAGCCGCTTGATGTGCGAGCGCTCCAGCAGCTGCGCGTACGGCGCGGAGGTATCTTGAGCGAGCAGATAGTGGTTGGAGCCCGCCACGTGTTCGGGCAAAAGCACCGGATTCTGCAGCACCAGCACCGGTAGATTGTCCTTGGCGCCCGCGCCCGGTGCCGCCTCCAGCCACATCGTGACCGGCCGGAACACACCCTCGGGCGGATACAGGCGGCAGATCGGCCGATCCTTGCAAGGCAGCGCAAAAGCCACCATCGGCACGCCGAAACCGGGATGTTGATAGCGCACGCCGCCAAACGGCTCCATGCTCACCTGATCGGCCGGCTCCAGAAAAACGCTGCTGCCCAGGCTGTCCGGCACGCCGCGGAATTCCACTCGGATGGACATGCCGCCCAGCGACGATTCGCCCCGCGCCACGCCGACCGGGCCGCCTTGCGCAGCCAGGTCGAAGTAAGCGCGGCTGCATTGCGTGGCGAGCAGCCCCGCAGCCGTTTCGGTCGCCGCCTTGTCGGCGGCCATGGCCGCGTGCGCCAGCGTCGCGCACTGGATCCATGCACCCGCCTGCGCCCTTGGCGACTGCACGCGGATCGCCTGCGCCTGCCAGTCCTGCGCTTTCTCAAGCAGGGCCTCGGCCGTATGCGCACAGGCGCGTTCGCCGCCCGGCGAGGCGCAGCCGGACACGTAAGCCGCGCACAGCACCCATCCGGCGCACGCGAACGCCCGTATCGCCGAACGCCAATCCGATCCTCGGACATGCCTGGTGCGGCCCGCCATCATCCGGCTTTCTCCGTTCGCGAAGAATGTCCATCTACGACATGCGGCTATCGAACGCCCGTCGGCAACACGTGACCCTGCGCTGCCGGAATGGAGCGCAGGCAGTCTACTCCACGTGCAGGCCGCGCGCTTTTCACGAATCGCTGCGTGGACAAGGCATGGGCATGCTTCGCCGCGACGCGCGCGCTTGGTGTTGCGCCGGTGTCAAAAAGCCCGCGCACGGCACCATGATGCCGTGGCGTGCGGTTGCTAGCCGCCGCGCGTGGACTGCAGCGAAAATCCGCTTTCGCCACTGACCCAGGTGTCCTTGTCGCGAATGATGGCCTGTGCGGGGAGCGCGGGCGTGGCGACCTTCACGCCCGGCAGCTTTCGCACGGCCGTTCCCACGGCAACGATTTCGATCAGCCCGGGACTCAGTTCGATGATGTAGGTCTTGATGCCCACGATTTCCTCGGCGTTGACCGCCGCGGCATCCCTTCTGAGGCGATCGAAGGCGTGCTCCCTGGCGTCATAGATCATGGTGGTCAAATCGCTGATTTCGCCTTTGACGAAACCCTTGAGCATGGCTTTGAAGCTGCCGATGGCACCCAGCGAATACACCGACGTCGAAATCAGCAACTTGATCGGCACGTAACCGAGGCTCGTCATCGACCACAGCTCTTCGCCCGTCAAATCGCTGGTAACCGGATAGGTCATGCATTGAGCAGGCAGTTCCGGATGCATCGCCGCGGTGCCCGTCATATACATCTCGTGAAAGCCGACGAATTTCATGACGTGGGTTCTGACGCCGACCACGGCATTGGCGCCAGCCTTTCTTGCCTGGCTCACCATGCGATCGAGCGCGCGATGACGGGTGGTGTTGAAGATGTCGCTGAACTCGCGAATTTCACCGCGAACCATGGTTTTGAGATTGCCCACGATGCCGCCCACTGCCCCGACGGAATAAGCAATGTTGCCGAACACAAATTGCAGCGGCCGATAACCGGCATCCATGTGGCAATACAGTTCCTGCGCATCGCCCGCGCTGGTAAACGACGCGGCGCCGGTCTCGGCGACGACGCCGGAGCCGACGAACAGGAATTCGGAATTTCCCGCCAGATTGCGCAGTTCGGAAGAAACGCCCACCACGCCGTGCACGCCTTCGCGCCGCGCCTCGTCAACCATGCGTTCGAAGGCCGCTTCGCGTCCGTCATGGATCATCGACGTGACGGCGGAAACCTCGCCGCCCATGGCGCCGCGAAAGGCCGAGGATACGCCGCCCAGAAACCCCATCGATTGAACACTGTTGCCTACCACGATGCCGCTGGGCCTGAAGCCTTTCAGCTGCATGCAATAGATTTCATTCCCTGACAAGCCCGTTACGATCGGTTGCACCATGTTCGACTCCTGGAGTGAATAAGCGACAAGCGAATTAGTGAATTAGCGAAGGGGAGGATGAGCGATGCGAAGTGGTCCGGCGATGCGTCAGGACCGTGGGTTTCGCTCAAGTATCGGATGTTTCGCGCACGGCCCGGATGACAGGGGCAGAGGGGCACGGGCAACGCTCACCACTCATCGAGTGCCGCCAATCGATGCAAAAAACCCCATGAATATCATGGGGTTGATTCAATGCCTGACTTTTCTTGGCGCAAACGGCGCTCAGAACGGAATATCGTCGTCGTCGAACTGGCTGCCGCCGCCCGCCGACGGCGGGGCCGACTGGCGCTGCGGGGCATTGCCATAATCGCCGCCGCCCTGCTGGCGCGGCGCGCCGCCTTGCGCACGCTCGCGATAACCACCGCCACCGCCGCCACCGCCCATGCCGCCGCCTTCACCGCCGCCGCCCAGCATCTGCAGTTCGTTGGCGATGATGTCGGTGGAGTAGCGCTCCACGCCGTCCTTGTCGGTGTATTTGTCGGTGCGCAGGGAGCCTTCGACATAGACCTGGCGCCCCTTTTTCAGGTACTCGCCGGCGATCTCGGCCAGGCGGCCGAACAGCTTCACGCGATGCCACTCGGTGCGCTCCTGCTTCTGGCCGCTTTGCTTGTCGGTCCATTGCTCGGAGGTGGCGATCCTCAGGCTGGCGATCGCGGTACCGCCGCCGGTGTAACGGACTTCGGGGTCCGCGCCGAGATTGCCGACCAGGATGACTTTATTGATACCGCGTGCCATGAATAACCTCGAACGATGCCCTATAGCAGGCTGGTTTGGCATCGTAGCATAGGGTCCCCCAGGGCCGATGCCGGACGACACCCAGGCAGCCTGTCCGCCATCGCCTCGGGCCGGCGGGAGAAAATCCGCCGGGAATCACACGTAATCCGGCTGGCGCCTCTATAATCGGGGATCTATGTCCAGCACCCGCCGCATGAGCACTTCCGTTCTCCAGACCATCGACCCCGCGCTCGACTATGCGGGCGTACGCGCGCTCGCCGAAGGCGATATGCAGCGCATCGATGCGTTGATTCGCCAGCGGCTGGCGTCCGACGTAGTGCTGATCAACCAGATCGCCGATCACATCATCGCCGGCGGCGGCAAGCGCCTGCGCCCCATGCTGCATGCGCTGGCCGCGCGGGCTGCCGGCTACAGCGGGGACAAGCACGTCAAGCTCGCGGCGGTGATCGAATTCATCCACACCTCCACCCTGCTGCACGATGACGTGGTGGACGAATCGGATCTGCGCCGCGGCCGCAAGACGGCCAACGCGCTGTGGGGCAACGCGGCCAGCGTGCTGGTGGGCGACTTTCTCTATTCGCGCTCTTTCCAGCTGATGGTGGAGCTGGACGACATGCGCATCATGCGCATCCTGGCCGACACCACCAACACCATCGCCGAGGGCGAGGTGCTGCAGTTGCTCAACATCGGCAACGCCGATGTGAGCGAGGCGGCCTACCTGGCCGTGATCGAGCGCAAGACCGCCGTGCTGTTCGCCGCCGCCACCGAACTGGGCGGCCTGCTTGGCGGACTGCCCGACGCCCAGGTCGCCGCGCTGCGCCGTTATGGCATGCAGTTGGGCTACGCGTTCCAGATTGCCGACGACCTGCTGGACTACGTCAGCGATTCGCGCACGCTAGGCAAGAACATCGGCGACGACTTGGCCGAAGGCAAGCCCACCCTGCCCCTGATCTACGCCCTGGAAAAAGCCCCCGCCGACCAGGCGCAGTCGCTGCGCCAAGCCGTCGAGCACGGCGAACTTGCCTCGCTCGACCGCATCATCGCCACGATCCGCGATTCGGGCGCACTGGAACGCACGCACCAGCGCGCCGCCTCGCACGCCGCCGCGGCGCAGGCCGCGCTCAGCGAGATCCCGGCCTCGTCTTACCGCAGCGCACTGATGGCGCTTGCCTCCTACGCGGTGGATCGCACGCACTGACCGAGTCAGACCGCGCCATGGGCGTGGCCCGCGCCGGCCGCCGCACGCATCCGCCATGAGGGAAAGCCACGCCCAGGCGTGGGCCTTTCCCCATCCGCAAGCCAGTATTGTTACTTGCTTGACGCCTCTTCCGGTGGAATGTTCGGGCGGAACTCGATCCTGCGCAGGAGATGCGTGGACTTGGCCACCAGCAGATAGTCGTTTTCCTCGCCGTGCACCCACACATAACCATCCTGTGGCTTTTCCAGATGGTAGTGGTGATAGTTGACGATCGCGTGATCGCTCGCGAGGTATTTCTCGGGAACCATACCGCCGACGCGGTAATAGATCATGCCCTGATGCCTTCCGTACATCGCGCTATCTCCGCCCTGCATCGTCTGGTAAGGGCTTGCGACAGCGGTAAGCGAGGCCAGCATCAGGCTAGCCGTCAATGCCTTGGTAAAAGTGTTCATGAACTACATCTCCCTGTGTTTGTCATGACGCGACAACTGTCGAACCGCACCGGCAAAAATCAACCAACGGCTGTTATTTGAACTTGGGCGCCCGTGCCCGCGCATGGGCAGGCGGAGCGCTCCGACTCACGACGAGAAACGCCGCGACACCATCCCCTTCACGCAGCGAACTACCCTGCGGTTATCGCACGGGCAGACCCGAAGATACAAGCCGGATCGTGGGATCCAGAACCTTCAGGGCGTGTTGGTGAAAGCCCCATGCAGCCAGTCTCGCATCAACCGGTAACTTCTTGCGGCGGCGCGAGGGTCGTACTTGCAGCCGGGCGAGTCCTCATCCTGCTCGGTGAAACAGTGCACGGCATGGCCCAGCACCACGAACTGCCAGTCGGCCGGGCTACCGCGCATTTCGTCCATGAACTTGTCGGCATCGGGCATCGTGCCCTTGTCGTCGGCACCGTTCATCGCCAGCACGCGCGCCTTGATGTTTTGCGCCAGCGCAGGGTTATCCGTGGCCAGGCCGCCGTGGAAGGACACGACCGCCGCCACGTCCGCGCCGCTGCGCGCCAGGTCGAGCACGGCCGTGCCGCCGAAGCAAAAACCGATGGCCGCGAGCCTGGACAGGTCGATCGGCGCGCTGCCCGCCTGCGCCTTCAATTGCGCCAGCGCCGCGTTGATGCGCTTGCGCATCAGCGCCCGATCGCCGTACAGCGGCTTGGTCGCCGCCCGGGCCTGGTCGGCGTGCCCCTGCTGCGGACGCACGTTTTCGCCGTACATGTCGGTAAGCAGAATCACGTAATCCTTGCCGGCGATCATCTTGGCCTTCTGCACGGCCGCATCGTTGACGCCGTACCAGTTGGGCACCATCACCAGCCCCGGACGCTTGGCGCTGCTCGCGTCGTCGTACACCAGCACGCTTTTGAAATGCGTACCGTCCAGCGTCCATTCCACCGGACGCTGCACCATCTTCGCCTGCGCGGCGAAGCTCAACCCTGCCAGCAATGCCAGACAACCGAGCCGGACGAAGCGCATGATGTGATTCCTCTGCGTTAGAGATGCTCTGATTCATTCTTCGTAGGTGTCACCAGCACTTTGAATTTTACCTGATGGGGTGTCATGCCACCTGCGAAGAATGAATCAGAGCATCCCTGGACCATGAAACAAAATCCGCGACGAAGGCCGATGCATGCAAGAGGCTTAGCTGCCCGCGGCATGCGCGGCGATGCGTCGCTTCAATGGCGTCAGGCGATCGATGACGTGCACACCCACACCGCGCGCGGCAACCAGCGGCTGCGCCTGCCAGCCGTAGATGCGCGCCAGCGCATCGAATCCATAGGCATCGAGCGTATCGGCGCTGCGCCGCCGCCGCGCATAGCGCCGAAGCACGTGCGAAGCGGCGATGTCACGCCCCTGTTCGTGCGCCTGCACCAGCGTATCGCGCAACTCGGCCACGTCGCGCAGCCCCAGGTTCACGCCCTGGCCGGCTAGCGGATGCACCGTATGGGCGGCATCGCCAAGCAGCACGAAACGTTCGGCCTGGTACGCATCGGCAAGCTGCAGCTTCAGCGGAAAGGCCGCGCGCGGCGTGGTGGAGGTGATCCGCCCGAGCCGGAAGTCGCTGGCGATGCCCAGCTCGTCCAAAAACGCCTGGTCATCCAATGCCTGCACGCGACGCGCCTGGGCTTCGGGCAAGGACCACACCACCGAGCTTCGCCCGTCCGCCAGCGGCAGCAAGGCCAGCGGCCCGGTCGGCAGGAAACGCTGCCAGGCCGTGTGGGCGTGCGCCCGCTCGGTGGCCACGTGGGCCACCACCGCGCGCTGCGCGTAGTCGCGTCCGCGGGTGGCGATGCCCGCGCGCGCGCGCAGCGGGGAACCTGCGCCATCGGCGGCCACCAGCAAGCGCACCGCCAGGCTTTCGCCGTCGGCCAGCTCCAGCATGACGCGGTCCGATCGCAGTTCGTAATCCTTCACCGTGGCCGGGCACAGCCGCCGCACGCCCGCCGCCTCCAGCGACTGCCAGAGCGTCCATTGCACCAGATTGTTTTCCACGATGTAGCCGAGCAGGTCGCGGCCTTCGTCGGCGGCATCGAAATCGATCGCGGCACCATTGCCGGCGTCCCACACGTGCATGTGCGAATAAGGGCATGCACGCGCATCGCGAATGGACGTCCAGACGTCCAGATCCCGCAGCAAGGCGATCGACGAAGGCGCCAGCCCGACCACGCGCAGATCGACGTCGTCGCCGGCCTGCCAGGGCAACGGCGGCCGCGCCTCCAGCAAGGCGGTACGGAATCCCGCGCGGCTTAGCGCGAGCGCAGCGGCGGCGCCCACCATGCCGCCGCCGACGACGGCAACGTCCAGCCCCGGACCGCGGCGCAGGCTCGAAGGCACCGTTCTCATGACAGACGCTCCAGCACGGCACGCGGCGGTTCGCCGCGGAAACCCATGCCGCGCCGCGCCAGCACGCGCTGCAGCGGGGCGATCCGGTCGTAGGCGAGCAAGGCCAGCGAACGCAAGGGCGCCAGCAGCGGCTGCTCCATGCAAGCGAAACGCACCAGATCGTGGCTCATCGCCATCGTGCCCGCGCGATCGGGGGCACGGCGGGCGGCGTAGCGTTCCAGCAGCGCCGGGGCGCCGGGATCGGCCGCCTCGGCGACCAGTTCGGCCAGCGTAAGCGCATCGCGCAAGCCCAGGTTGAAGCCTTGCGCGCCAATCGGATGCACGGTCTGCGCGGCATTGCCGACCAGCACCGCGCGCGGCGCGGTCAGGCTGCTGGCGGCAACGCGGCGGATGGCATACGGGTAACGCTTGCCGGGCCTGCCCAGACGGCCCAGCGGCCATCCGAAGCGGCGCTGCGCGAGCGCGGTGAATCGCTCGTCGTCGAGCGCGGCCACTTCCGCGGTGGACGCCGAGGGCACCGTCAGCACCATGCCGCAGCGACGCTCCGCCAACGGCAGCATCGCGATCGGTCCTTCATCGGAAAACCGCTCCCAGGCGCGATGCGCAGGATCGTGCTCGGGAGTGACGGTGCAGACGAACAAGGTCTGTTCGTAGTCGTAGGTTTCGGCCTGGATGCCGAGCTGGCCGCGCACGAACGATTCGGTGCCGTCGGCGCCGACCAGCAAGGCGGCATCGATGTACTGCGCGCCCTCTGCGGTCCGGATCTGCGCGCGCCAGCCATCGGCGTGCTTTTCCAGCCCGGTCAGGCTTGCCGGCGCCAGCCGCACCAGGCGCTGGCAGGTGTTCAAGCGGCGCAGCAAGGCGCTGCCGAGTTCGCGTGCGGGCAAGGTCCAGCCCAGCGCATCGACGCCGTGCCGCGCGGCGTCGAGCCGGGCGCTGCCGAACTCGCCGGCGCGGCTCACGTGAATATGACTGATGCGCGTGGCCTGCGCGGCCACCAGCGACCAGACACCGATCGCATCCAGCCCGTTGACGGTGGCGCGCGCCAGCGCAAGGTTGCGTTCGTCGTAACTGGGCTGGGCATCGGCGCGCGGCGCGGCCGCTTCGACCAGGGTGACGCGGCAACCGGCAAGGTCCAGCGCAATCGCCAGGCTGGCGCCAACCAGGCCGCCGCCGATGATGAGCACGTTGCCGTTGGCGGCAAAAGGAATGGAGGCAGTCATGCGCGGGATGATACGCGCAGAACCTCGCGGATGCGTCTGACCGCCCCGCATTGGGCTAAACTGGGATTCTTTCCCGGCCGCCAGCACTGCACGGAGTTCTTCATGGTGATGACACAGAACCAACGCCTCGGCATCTTCGCCGCGCTTGCGCTGCTGATGGCGCTCACCCGCATTCATCACTCGATCCTGCATCACTTCGATGCACTGCCTGACGCCAGCTGGGGCGTGTTTTTCCTGGCCGGGTTCTGGTTGCGCGGTTCGGCCCGCTGGGCCTTCCCGCTGCTGATGGCCGAGGCCGTGGTGGTCGATTATGTCGTCATCACCGGCATGGGCATCGATTTCTTCAGCCACTACTGCGTATCGGCGGGTTACTGGTTCCTGATTCCCGCCTACGGTTCGCTGTGGCTGGGCGGCAGCTGGCTGGCCAAGCATCAGGCCGGCCTGCGCCTGTCCACGCTGGCGCTGGCGGCGGTCGCGCTGCTGGTCGCGGAAAATCTCTGCTACCTGATTTCCAACGGCAGCTTCTACTGGCTGAGCCACTCGGTGCCCACGCCCCGCAGCATGGGCGCGTGGTTCGAAAACCTCGGCGACTGGTACCTGCCGTTCCTGCAGACCACGGCGCTGTATGTCGGCCTGGGCGCGGTGCTGCACGTGCTGGCGGTGACCCTGTCGCGCGCGCTCAAGCGTAGCGGACAGATCCAGCACTGACCGTGGGCAACCGTCTTTCCAAGATCTACACCCGCACCGGCGATGACGGCAGCACCGGCCTGGGCGACGGCTCGCGGGTGGCGAAGGATTCGCTGCGCGTGGGCGCCTATGGCACCGTCGACGAACTCAACAGCGCGATCGGCATGGTGCTCGCCTGCGAAGGCGTGGATGATGCCGTGCGCGAAACGCTGACCCAGGTACAGCATGAGCTGTTCGACCTTGGCGGCGAGCTGTGCATCCCCGGCATGGCGATGATCGAAGACGCCGACATCGCGCGGCTGGAGCAGTCGCTGGACGGTTTTAACGACCCGCTGCCGCCACTGAAGGATTTCATCCTTCCCGGTGGCGGCATGGCAGCCTCCTGCTGCCACCTGGCACGCACCGTGTGCCGCCGGGCCGAGCGGGAGGTGATTGCGCTGGGGCGCGAAGAAACGATCCGCCCGCAGGCGCAGCGCTACCTCAACCGCTTGTCGGATCTTCTGTTCGTGCTATGCCGCGTACTGGCGCGGGCCAGCGGCCACGGCGAGGTGCTTTGGCAACACGAGCGCCGCCGCAAGCCCAGCCCCTGAATCACGGCGATGATGGTGCAGCTTTTCACCCACGAGACGTGCCTGCGGCACGATCCGGGCCCCGGGCATCCGGAATCGCCGGCACGCCTGCGCGCCGTGCTGCAGGCGCTCGACCAGGACCGCTTCGCGAGCCTGGACCGGGTGGAGGCCCCGCGCGCCACGCGCGAACAGCTGTTGCGCGTGCACACTGCCGCGCATATCGACCGGATCCTGGACATCCTGCCCGCATCGGGCACGGTCCGGCTGGATGAAGATACCTTGATGTCGCCGGCCTCGGCCGAGGCCGGGCTGCGCGCCGCCGGCGCGCTGGTGGCCGCGGTGGATGCGGTCATGCGGGGCAGCGCCACGCGCGCGTTCTGCGCGGTTCGCCCGCCCGGACATCACGCAACGCCCGACCAGGCGATGGGCTTTTGCCTGTTCAACAACGTCGCGGTCGCGGCCGCGCACGCCATCGCGGCCCACGGCTTGAAGCGCGTGGCGATCGCCGACTTCGACGTGCACCACGGCAACGGCACGCAGGATATTTTCCATAAGGACCCGCGCGTGCTGTTCGTCTCCAGCCACGAGTCCCCGCTGTATCCGGGAACGGGCAGCGCCGAGGAACGCGGTGCGGGCAACATCGTGAACGCGCCGCTTTCGCCCGGCGAAGGCTCTTACGAATTCCGCGCTTTGTGGAACGACGCGCTGCTGCCGCGCCTGCATGCATTCAAGCCGCAGCTGGTACTGGTTTCGGCCGGCTTCGACGCGCACCGTGACGACCCGCTGTCAAACCTGCGCCTGCAGGCGGAGGACTACGCCTGGATCACCGAACGCCTCTTGGACTTGGCGCACGCGCATGCGGGTGGACGACTGGTCTCCACGCTGGAAGGCGGCTACGACCTGGCCGCGCTGGCCGCCAGCGCAAGCGCGCATGTGGGCGCGCTGCTCGACTGAGCAGGCGCCGCGCCCTTATTTCATCGGCGCGAAATCCAGGGCCAGCGAATTGATGCAATAGCGCAGCCCCGTCGGCTTGGGACCATCGGGAAACACATGGCCAAGGTGTGATTCACAGGCCGCACAGCGCACTTCCGTGCGATGCATGCCGTGACTTTCGTCCGGCACGAGACCGATCGAGGCACGGGTTGCCGGCTGAAAGAAACTCGGCCAGCCCGACCCGGAATCGTATTTGGCCTCGGACGCAAAAAGCGGCGTCCCGCACGCGGCGCAAACGTAGGTTCCCGGTTCCTTGTGCCGATACCACTTGCCGCTGAACGGCGGCTCGGTGGCCGAGCACCGGCATACCGCATATTGCTCGGGGCTCAAGCTTCCGCGCCACTGCTCGTCCGTCTTGCCGATCTTGGGATGATTCATGACAGCTCCTTGCGAACCGCGTGCCGTACAGGGATGCCCTGATCAATTTTTCGCAGGTGTCACCCGCACCCTGAATTTTACTTGATGGGGTGATGTCCGGAAGGCCCGCAGGCTGTGTTGCGCGGCACCGGGAGGACTGGCCGCCATGCCAAGCTGCGCGGCACAGCCTGCGAGCCCTCTGGACATCATGCCACCTGCGGAAAATTAATCAGAGCATCCCCAAGGGTCTTTCTGCTAGCTTAACGCCCTTCGTTGCCGATTGACTGCCCTGACTCCGTGAAGCCTACGCCGCCCTTGCGTTCCATGCCTCCACGCCGCCTGCTGGCAATCGCCGCCGCCGCCGCTCTCCTGAGCAGCCCTGGCGTGCGGGCCGCATCTCAGAGCAAGCATGTCAAAAGCTCCCTGGACGGGTCGGAGGTCGTTTGTCCGCTGGGCACCTTCATCTGCCCGCCGCGCCCGGACAACTTCGCGCTATGCCGCCCCAACGGCCTGCTGGAGTTCTACGACCCCTTCCTGAGCAAGGATTCGGCGCTGCGCGCCTCGGCCAAGACCTACGTGTGGGCCGACCATGTGCAGAGCCCGGACCAGACCATCTACCACCTGACCGGCCACGTAAAAACGGTCCGTGCCGACCAGGAACTGCACGCCGATGTCGCCGATTACAACAGCGATACCTCCGACTACGATGCGCGCGGCAACGTGCACTACCAGGAGGCCACGCACCTGCTGTCGGCCGACCATATCGTGGGCAACACCAACAACAGCACGGGCATCGCCACCGGCAACGTGCGCTTCCAGATGCTCGATTCGCACGGCAACGGCACTGCCGTGCGTGCGCAGATGATCGACGAAAACCGCAATCGCTATGACGTGGTCACCTACTCCACCTGCGATATCGGCCGCCACATCTGGGAAATCCGCGCCAAGAAGATCGACACCGACCAGACCACCAACCGGGGCGTGGCGCGCGACGCCACCATGTCCATGTTCGGCGTGCCGTTCTTCTACTCGCCCTACATGTCCTTCCCGCTGACCGACGATCGTTCCAGCGGTTTCCTGTACCCGTATTTCGAACACACCGGCAACGCCGGCTACCAGTTTCGCATTCCCTATTACTTCAATCTCGCGCCGAACTACGACGCCACGCTCGACCCGCGCTACTACTCGCTGCGCGGGGCCATGCTGAGCGGCGAAGTGCGTTACTTGTTCCCCCGTACCAACGGCACGTTCGAATTCGATTTCCTGCCGAGCGACAACTATAACGACCAGAAGATCACGCCGACCGCGATCGATACGCAAGGCCAGCAGCGATACTCCTACAAGTTCATCAACAATACGGTCGTTTTCCCCGGCTGGTCGCTCAGCACCAACATCAACCGCGCCTCGGACCAGAATTACCTGCACGACTTCGGCGACGACCTGTATAGCGTCTCGACGACGATCCTGTATTCCAGCCTCTATCTCAACGGATCGGGCAACTGGTGGAGCGCGCAGATCGGCGGCGACTTGTGGCAAAACGTCGATCCGTCGCAGCCCAACTCGGTGGAACCCTATAAACGCCTGCCGCGCGCGACGTTCAACATGGACGTTCCGTTTTGGCACTGGTACGACTTCGGGCTGACCAGCGAAGCGGTGTCGTTCCACAAACCGCAAAGCGTGGAAGGCAGCCGCCTGGATTTGTATCCCTACGTCGACGCGGACTACCAGGGCCCGTGGTGGTTCATCCGGCCGAAAATCGCCTATCGCTATACCGATTATTCGCTGGATGCGGGCTATCAGGATTACGTCTACGCCATCACCACCCGGACAACGACGACCAGCTACAAGTACACCGACTCCACCCCCAGCCGGTCGCTGCCGATCCTTAGCCTGGATGAAGGGCTGATCTTCGATCGCAACACATCGATGTTCGGCACCGATTACACGCAGACGCTCGAACCGCGTCTCTACTACCTGTACGTGCCCTACCGCAACCAGAACAACCTGCCGTTGTTCGATACCTCGCTGATGAACTTCGACGACTGGATGCTTTTCTCGCCGAACCAGTTCTCCGGCGCCGATCGGCAGATGAATGCGAACAACCTCACCGCCGCGGTCACCAGCCGACTGCTTGACGATGGCGGCGTGGAACGGCTCACGGCCACATTCGGACAGATCCGTTATTTCACGCCGCAGCTGGTTCAGCAGACCTATTACCCGCCCACCTACTGGGCAGGCTCGGACTACGTGGCGGAACTGAGCAGCCAGCTCAACGATCAGTGGACGATGAGCTCGGAATACCTGTGGAACCCCAACACCCGCAAGACCGAGCTGGGCACGTTCACGATCCAGCGCCGCCTTGGCTTCGACGGCGTGCTCAACTTCTCCTACCGCCTGCGCCAGAACCTGGCCCTTACCGCCCCCAGCGCCACCACGGCGGAGGCGTACCAGAAAACGGTGGAACAATACGATATCTCCGCGGTCTATCCGCTCACGGACCGCTGGCGCCTGATCGGCGACTGGACCTACTCGGTGATGGACCACGAAACCGTGGAGGCCCTTGCCGGCGTGCAGTACGAGGGATGTTGCGTCAAGGTCAGCCTGGTGGCCCGCCACTACGTGACCGGCTACGACGGCGTCGTCAACAGCCTGTTGCCGGGCCAGACCGGCCCCGGCACCGATACGGCCGTCATGTTTGAGTTGGAATTCAAGGGCATGGGTTCGTTCAGTGGCCAGACGGACAGCATCCTGCGGCGTGATATCCTTGGCTATCAATAAGCGCGCCCAGGAGGCCCGGGGCGCCCTCAGCAAGATGGCCGCCTAGGCCGTTTTTCGAGACTACCGTTAATTCGCTCGCCATTGGCGATAGAAGGCTGTTCACTGATGAAGCAGATTTTTGCGTTGTTCCTGCTGACGATCGTCTTGGCGATGCCGACGCTGGCCCAGGCCCAGTTGCTTGCGCCGCCGCAGGACGCCACCGCCGCGGCCAGTGGACCGCAACCGATCGACCGTATCGTCGCCGTGGTGGAGGATGACGTCATCCTGCAGAGCGAGCTGAACGAGGCGGTCGCAGCCATCCAGCAACAATATGCCGGCCAGCAGGGTCAGCTTCCGCCGATCGACGTCCTGCGCCGCCAGGTGCTGGACCGCCTGATCCTGATGAAACTGCAGCTGCAGCGCGCGGACGACCAGGGCATCCGCGTTTCCGACTCCGATGTCGACCAGGCGGTGCAGAACGTGGCCGCGCAGAACAAGATGACCCCCGATCAGCTGCGTGGCGCCGTCGAACAAAGCGGCTTGAGCTTCGATGCGTTCCGCCAGCAGCTGCATGACCAACTGGTCGTGCAGAAGCTGCACCAGAGCGTGGTGCACGACTCGGTGTCGGTCACCGACAGCGAAATCAACAACCTGCTCAACAGCCCCAACTACAAGTCCGGCGAGGTGCATCTGGCGCATATCCAGATCAGCATTCCCAGCGGCGCCAGCGCCCAGGACATCCAGGCCGCCCAGAAGAAAGCCGAGCAGGCCCTGGCGGCGATCAAGGGCGGCATGAATTTCAAGGCCGCGGCCATCCGTTTCTCCGATGCCGCCGATGCGCTGGACGGCGGCGACCTGGGCTGGCGCCGCGTGGACGAAGTGCCGCCGGCCTTCGTCGATACCATCGACAGCATGAAGCCGGGCGAGGTCAGCGGCATCCTGCATGGGCCGACCGGCTTCCATATCCTGCAGCTGATCGCCGAGCGGGAGCAGTCCAAGCAGATGGTGACCGAATTCCACGCCCGCCAGATCCTGATTCGCCCGAGCGAACTGGTCTCCCAGGCGCAGGCCGAGCAGAAGGCGCGGGACCTGTACAACAAGCTCGTCAACAAGCACGCCGACTTCGCCAAGCTGGCGAAGGACAACTCCAATGACGACACCACCGCCAACAACGGCGGCGACATGGGCTGGTTCCAGCAGGGCGACTGGGGCACGCTGATCGGCCAGAAAGTGGCCGACCTGAAGGACGGTGAAATTTCCCAGCCTTTCCAGAGCGAGGCCGGCTGGCACATCCTGCAGCGCCTGGGCACGCGCAGCACCGACATGACCACGCAGCTCGCCCGCGACCAGGCGCGCCAGGCGATCGGCAACCGCAAGGCCGACCAGGCGTACGACGACTTCCTGCGCGATCTGCGCTCGAGCTCTTACGTGAAGATCCTGGTGCCTGAGCTTGAAGACACCAATAACACCGACAACAAGGTGTCCTCCTGATGGCACGGCGACGCGCGAGCATGCCGTGAGCAGCCTCGCGCTACCGCGGCTTGCCCTTACCGCGGGCGAGCCGGCGGGGGTCGGTCCCGAACTGCTGGTCCGATTGGCCGCCACCTCCCTGGCGGCCAATTTCGTTGCGGTCTGCGACCGCGCGCTGCTGGAACGCGCCGCGTCGCGCTGCGGCGTCGCGATCGAGCTGCGCGATGATGACGGCACGGACACGGCAAACCGTCCTGCGGGAACCCTGCGCGTGCGGCACGTCCCGCTGGCGGCCGAGGAGATCCCCGGCCAGCCGGACCCTCGCAACGCCAACTACGTGCTCGCCACCCTGACCGAGGCAGCCGACGGCTGCCTGCAGGGCCGCTACGCCGCCGTGGCTACCGCGCCGCTGCAGAAATCCTCCATCAACGACGCCGGCATCCCGTTCAGTGGCCACACCGAGTTCTTCGCCGCACATTGCCGGACCGAGGTGGTGATGATGCTGGCCAGTCCCGAGCTGCGCGTCGCACTGGCGACCACCCACCTGCCGCTCAGCGCCGTGTCCGGTGCGATTACGCCGGCGTCGCTGGAGCGCACGCTGCACATCGTCCACCGCGAACTGCGCGCCAAGTTCGGCCTGGCCGAGCCGCGCATGGCGGTGCTGGGTCTCAACCCGCATGCCGGCGAGGGCGGCCACCTCGGACACGAGGAAATCGAGGTCATCATTCCCGTGCTCGAAAAACTGCGCGCGCAAGGTATGCATCTGCTCGGCCCCCTTCCGGCTGACACCGCGTTCGTGCCCGCGCAGCGCCAACGCTACGATGCCGTGCTGGCGATGTATCACGATCAGGCGCTGCCGGTGCTCAAGAGCGAAGCGTTCGATCGCACCGTCAACCTCACGCTGGGCCTGCCCTTCATTCGCACCTCGGTCGACCACGGCACCGCGCTGGATCTGGCCGGCAGCGGCAAGGCCGATCCGTCCAGCCTGATCGCGGCGGCGAAGATGGCGCTGCAGCTGGCATCCCGCAGCACGGCGGCCCGGTCTGCCGGCACCGATCGCCGGGACGAAACGGCCACTGCGCAAGGCCATCCATGAGCGCCCGCCCCAAGAAAAGCTTCGGCCAACACTTCCTGCACGAGCGCAGCTACATCGAGCGCATCGTCAAGTCGATCTCGCCCCGTCCGGATGACTTTCTGGTCGAAATCGGCCCGGGCGAAGGCGCACTGACCTTCCCGCTGCTGGCCGCGGCCGGCAAACTCACCGCGATCGAGCTGGATACCGACCTGCTGCCGCATCTGCAGGCGAACGCCGCCGGCATCGGCGAGCTGGCCATCATCCATGCCGATGTACTGAAGGTGGATTTTTCCGCGCTGGCGCAGCGCCATGGCGTGCCGCGCCTGCGTATCGCGGGCAACCTGCCCTATTACATTTCAAGCCCCATCCTGTTTCACTGCGTCGACCATGCGGCCGCGATCGCGGACATGCACTTCATGTTGCAGAAAGAAGTGGTCGATCGCATGGCGGCCGAACCGGGCAGCAAGGTGTATGGCCGTCTTTCGGTCATGCTGCAGCTGGCCTGCCGGGTCGAGCCGCTGTTCGACGTGCCGCCGGGCGCGTTCCGCCCGCCGCCAAAAGTCGATTCGTCGGTGGTGCGCCTGACACCCCTCGCCGCCCAAGCGCGGCACGACGCCGATCCCCAGCGTGTACATGCGATCGTGAAAGCCGCTTTCGCACAACGCCGCAAGACACTCGGCAATGCACTGCGCCAACTCATGGACGCCGACACGATCCGCCGTGCCGAGGTCGATCCCAAAGCGCGCGCCGAAACCCTGGCGCCGGCCGATTTCGTACGGTTGGCCAAAATTTCACCCTGACATGGCCGTGTCATCGTATTGCGCGCCGGGCTGTCGGCGCGCGCTGCTTTTGCGCTCGGTTACCGCTTACAATCGCGCCATGAACGAGAAATCCCCCTACACGATCGACGTGTACGTGCAAACCCGCTTCGTGCCCGATCAATCCGTGCCTAGCGAGAACCGCTACGTCTTCGCCTATACCATCACGCTGCATAACGCCGGCCACCTTCCCGCACGCCTGCTCACCCGTCACTGGGTGATCACGGATGCCAACGGTAAAGTCGAAGAAGTACGCGGCGACGGCGTGGTCGGAGAACAACCCTGGATGCGTCCCGGGGACGATTTCGAATACACATCCGGCGCCGTGCTGGAAACCGCCGTGGGCACCATGCATGGCACCTACGAGATGGTGGCCGACGACGGCACCCGCTTCGAAGCGCCCATCCCCGCGTTCACCCTTTCCATTCCCCGCACTCTCCACTGAGGGCCTGCACATGAACCACCCGCAGCAGGCTCCTGAGGCACGCTGCTGATGGCTACCTACGCCATCGGCGACGTCCAGGGCTGCTATCCGGAACTGCAACGGCTGCTGGAAAAGCTGCGTTTCGATCCGGCCCGCGACCGGCTGTGGTTCTGTGGCGACCTGGTCAACCGGGGCGGGCAGTCGCTGGAAACGCTGCGCCTGGTGCATTCGCTGCGCGGGCATTCGGTGGTCACGCTGGGCAATCACGACCTGAGCCTGCTGGCGATTTCCCTACGCAAGCCCGATGCACAGGAGCGTGTGAACCCCGAGCTGCGCCAGGTGCTGTTCGCCCAGGACGCGCCCACGTTGTTCGAATGGCTGCGGGAGCAGAAATTGCTGCACCACGACGAGTCGCTGGGCTGGACCATGGTCCACGCCGGCCTCGCCCCGATCTGGACATTGCGGCAAGCACAGAAGTGCGCGGCGGAAGTCGAGCGCGAACTATCCAGCCCGCGCCACCCCCGCTTGCTGAAACATCTGTTCGGTAATCGCCCGGCGGCGTGGACGAGCCGCCTGCAGGGCATCGAGCGCATGCGCGCATCCATCAACACGTTGACCCGCATGCGCTTCTGCGACGTCAACGGACGGATCGATTTCGAAGGCAAGGGCGCGCCGGGTACGCAGAAACCCGGCATGTATCCGTGGTTTGAAGTACCAGGCATGCGCCGGCGCGACACGCGCATCGTGTGCGGCCACTGGTCGGCCCTGGGCCGCTTCGTCGGCATGGGTGTCTACGGCATCGATACGGGATGCGTATGGGGCGGCAAGCTCACCGCCTTGTGCCTGGATGGCGAGGAACCGCACTACGTGACCGTGGACGCCGAGCCGCATCGCACCCGCCCACCTGGCGGCGGCGACTGACCCCCGCCCTCTCGCCGCATGCAGGGCGGCGAGGTTTTGTTGCGTTCGCTATCTATCCGCGCCGGCGGTCAGCTCAGCTGACCGTGGCAATGCTTGTACTTCTTGCCCGAACCGCAGGGGCACGGATCGTTCCGGCCCACCTTGGGGCCAGCGTTCGACGCGGGCTGGGGCGGTGACGCGGGCGCCTGCGTCTCCAGGCCCAATGCGCCGCCGGCCGGGGCACCGCCGCCGCTGGCCTGCATCTGGCGCTGCAAACGCTCGGCCATGCGCTGCTGCTCGGCTTCCATCGCGGCGACTTCTTCCTCGCTGCGGATGCGAATGCGCGCCAGCATCTGCGTTACTTCGGTCTTGATGCGTGCCAGCATCTGCTGGAACAGATCGAACGACTCGCGCTTGAACGCCTGCTTGGGATCCTGCTGGGCATACCCGCGCAGATAAATGCCCTGGCGCATGTAATCCATGCTGGAAAGATGCTCTTTCCATGCATTGTCGACCACGCTGAGCATGATGTGCTTTTCGAGCTGGCGCATGGTTTCCGGGCCGACTTGCGTTTCCTTGGCCTGGAACATCCCGTTGAGCTGCGCGCGCACGTGTTCCAGCACGGTCTGGGCATCGGCCTCGCGCTGGCCCTCAAGCCAGTGCTTGAGGTCGATAGACAGGCCGAAATCGCTTTCCAGCTCGCGCTCCAGGCCGGCAATGTCCCATTGCTCGTCGATACTCTCGGCCGGCACGTAGCGGCGTACCACATCCTCGACGACGTCGTCGCGAATGTCCAAAACGGTGGCTGAGACATCCTCGCCTTCGAGCAGTTCGTCGCGCTGGCTGTAGATCACCTTGCGCTGGTCGTTGGCGACGTCGTCGTATTCGAGCAGGTTTTTGCGGATATCGAAGTTGTGCTGTTCGACCTTGCGCTGCGCCTTTTCGATCTGGCGGCTGATCATGCGGTCTTCCAGCGCTTCGTCTTCCTTCATGCCGAAGCGTTTCATCCAGCGCACCAGCCCTTCGCCGCCGAAGATGCGCAGCAGGTTGTCCTGCAACGACAGGTAGAAGCGCGAGGAGCCGGGGTCGCCCTGGCGGCCGGAGCGGCCGCGCAGCTGGTTGTCGATGCGGCGCGATTCATGGCGCTCGGTGCCCACGATGTGCAGGCCGCCGGCGGCCAGCACCTGCTCATGGCGCTTCTTCCATTCGGACTTGATGCGCGCGCGGTCGGTTTCGCTGGCGTCTTCCGGCAATGCCGCCAACGCCGCCTCCAGGCTGCCGCCCAGTACGATGTCGGTGCCGCGGCCGGCCATGTTGGTGGCGATGGTCACCGCGCCGGGCATGCCCGCCTGCGCCACGATGTGCGCCTCGCGCTCGTGTTGCTTGGCGTTGAGCACTTCGTGCGGAATCTTTTCCTTGCGCAGCAGGTTGGACAATAGCTCCGACACGTCGATCGAAGCGGTGCCCACCAGCACCGGCTGGCCGCGCTGGTGGCAGTCGCGGATGTCTTCGATCACCGCCTTGTACTTGACGTCCTGGCTGAGGAACACCATGTCGGCGTTGTCCATGCGGATCATCGGCTTGTGGGTGGGGATCACCACCACTTCCAGGCCGTAGATCTGCTGGAATTCGTACGCTTCGGTATCGGCCGTACCGGTCATGCCGGCCAGCTTTTTGTACATGCGGAAAAGGTTCTGGAACGTCACCGTGGCCAGCGTCTGGTTCTCGCGCTGGATCGGCACGCCTTCCTTCGCTTCCACCGCCTGGTGCAGGCCGTCGGACCAGCGGCGCCCCGCCAGGGTACGGCCGGTGAATTCATCCACGATGATCACTTCGCCGTCGCGCACGATGTAGTCCACATCGCGCTGATAGATCGCGTTGGCGCGCAGTGCCGCGTTGAGATGATGCACGATCGCCAGGTTGCGCGCGTCGTACAGGCTGCTCTCTTCGTCGATGACCTTGGCCTGGCGCAGCAGTTCCTCGGCATGCTGCATGCCCTCTTCGGACAGGTGCACCTGCTTCTGCTTTTCGTCGACCCAGTAATCGCCCGCACCGTCTTCCACTTCCTGGCGCGTCATCTTGGGCACGAGCATGTTCACCGCGATGTAGAGCTGCGGCGAATCCTCGGCGGGGCCGGAAATGATCAGCGGGGTACGCGCTTCGTCGATCAGGATCGAGTCCACTTCGTCGACGATGGCGTAGTGCAGGCCGCGCTGGCAGCGCTGGTCCTTGGACAACGCCATGTTGTCGCGCAGGTAGTCGAAGCCAAATTCGTTGTTGGTGCCGTAGGTGATGTCCGCGCCGTAGGCGGCGAACTTGTCGGCGTGCTCCATGCCCGGCCACACCACGCCCACGGTAAGACCCAGGAAGTTGTACAGCTTGCCCATCTGGGCCGCGTCGCGCTTGGCCAGGTAGTCGTTGACCGTCACCACGTGCGCGCCCTTGCCTTCCAGCGCGTTCAGGTAGATCGGCGCGGTCGCGACCAGGGTCTTGCCTTCGCCGGTGCGCATTTCGGCGATCTTGCCCATGTGCAACACCATGCCGCCGATCAACTGCACGTCGTAGTGGCGCATGCCGAGCACGCGCTTGGCGCCTTCGCGCACTACCGCGAACGCTTCCGGCAGCAGCTTGTCCAGCGTCTCGCCATCGGCGATGCGCTGCTTGAACTGTGCGGTCTTGCCGCGCAAGGCTTCGTCGCTGAGCTTCTCCAGCTCAGGTTCCAGCGCGTTGATGCGCGCGACGGTCTTGGACATCTGGCGCAGCACGCGTTCGTTACGGCTGCCGAAAAGGCTCGTCAGGGCACGGTTGAGCATCGATCTTCCGGATCTGGAAACTTAAGGACGCCCGCCGGAACAGGCCCGGACGGACAAAGGAACGATGATACTAGGGTCCGCCGGCTATCCCAAACGCCTGGAGCCGGCGGCACACCCGGTGGTATCGGACGTCGTGCTAGGGAGTGGCGGTATGGCGCCCGGCTTTCAAGGGCGCCGCGAGGGACGTTGTGATCCATTCCTGGCAGGTGTCACCCGCGGTGCCGGCGAGACTGGCCGTCCTGCCGAGCCGTGCGGCACGCCCCGCGGGCCTTCTGGATATCATGCCGCCTGCGATGAATGGATCGGCGCAACCGTGCGCTCAGCGGTGGTTCTTTACGTAGGCCAGCGGGTTTACCACGTGGCCGTTGTACCAGACCTCAAAATGCACATGCGAGCCGGTGGAACGGCCGGTGGAGCCGGCCTCGGCGATCTCGTCGCCCACGCGCACGTGCTCGCCCGGATGCACCAGCAGCTTGCTGTTATGGGCATAGCGGGTCATGTAGCCATTGCCGTGGTCGATCTCCACTACGTTGCCATAGCCGCTGCGTACGCCCGCGTAGGTCACCATGCCTTCGGCCACGGTGCGCACCGGACTACCGTAGGGAACGGCGATGTCCAGGCCGGTATGACGCTCGGCGGTGCCATCGAACGGATCCGCGCGCACGCCGAAGTAAGAAGAGATGTAGCCGTCCGCCGGCATGCCCGTCGGCTTGAGGTTGGAATCGATGCGGGCATTCAGCAGCAGGCTTTGCATGGCGCTGAGCTGCGCCTGCTGCGTGTCGAACTGGTTGGCCAACTGCTCGATGCTGGCATCGAGGGTCTGCGGCAAGGCGTATTCGCTGCCGCCAGCGCTGACCTCCACGCCGCCGACCGGCGGGGGCTGGTCGAAATTGAATTCGTTGCTGTCGAGCTTGCCCACTTCGACCAGGCGCTCGCCCAGCGCATTCAGGCGCGTGGACTGGGCCTGCAGCTGGCCGAGCTTGACGGCCAACGCGTCGAGCTGGCGATGCGCGTCCTCGCGCAGGTCGCCCAATTGCTTGTCCTGCTGGGTAACCTGCTTGTGCAGCGCATTGATCTGGGCGATCGCGCGATCGCGCGGACTGGCCAGGGCCAGCGCCATGCCGGCGCCAAGGCTGCCGATCGCCAGCGCCACGGCAGCGCCGATACCCAGGACGCGCCAGCGCAGTTGCCGGTTGGCCAGGTCGAGTGTTCTTGGCACTTTCCCCGCGCGCGAGACGAGTATGATTTGCATGTCGTTACCACTTTGAAGTTTTTTACTGATGCAGCGCGACGCACCCGCCGCCTCCAGCCGCACCGGCCATGGACCACAATCCCTTGCCGATATCGGCCCCGTGGCTGCACTGGCGGAAAAAGCCGGCAAGCTGGAAGCCTTGGACCGCGCATTGCGCCAAACGTTGCCGTCGCCCCTGCGCGAGCAGGTCAGGTTTGCGAACGTGCGCGACGATCGTCTGGTATTTCTGGCTTCCTCGCCGACCTGGGCATCGCGGTTGCGTCTTCAACAGACGCAGATCCTCGCTGCCGCACGCGCCATTGGCGCGAATGCCGGCTCAGTCACCGTGAAAGTGGCCCCCCTTCCTCCGCCCGATCCCCAGCCGGAGCAGTTAAAACCGCTTTCCGCCGCGGCAGCGCTTCACTTGAAGGCTGCTGCGAAGTCGATCCAAGACCCTCAATTGAGGGCCATGTTTCTGGAGCTGGCGTCCGTCGCCGAGACTGCGAATTCCTCTCCCGACAAGACGCCCTGAGCTTAAGCGTCACGACCGGCGGACAGGCGAAAGCCACCCACCCCCGGCACGGGATTCGGTTTTATACCACGCAATACCCCGTCGCGGTCTTTAGGCCACGTCTTAATAACGTGAAACCAAGGCCGACAAAAGTGTGATGTGCATCACATAAATGAACAAACCGGGCCAAAGGGCCCGGTTTGGGGGTGATGCGGAAGGCGAAATCAGATCGCCTGGGCGGGATGGGCGTAGGAGATCGGCGCCGTGGCCGGATCGTCCTGATAGCTGACCTCTTCCCACGCCGTGACGTCGGCCATCAGCGCGCGCAGCAGCTTGTTGTTCAACTCGTGACCGGACTTGTGCGCGTAGTACGCGCCGATCAGGCTGTGACCGAGCAGGTAGAGATCGCCGATCGCATCGAGGATCTTGTGCTTGACGAATTCGTCCTCGTAGCGAAGACCGTCTTCGTTGAGCACGCGGTAGTCGTCGAGCACCACGGCGTTGTCCATCGACCCGCCGAGCGCGAGGTTGTGTTCGCGCAGCATCTCGATGTCGCGCATGAAGCCGAAGGTGCGTGCGCGGCTGACTTCCTTGACGAACGAGGTGGTGGAGAAGTCGATCTCTGCGCGCGAGGTGCGCTTGGAGATGATCGGGTGGTTGAACTCGATCGAGAAGCCGACCTTGAAGCCTTCAAACGGCTCGAAAGTGGCCCATTTGTCGCCTTCCTGCACTTTCACCGGCTTCTTGATGCGGATGAAGCGCTTGGCGACCGACTGTTCTTCGATACCGGCCGATTGCAGCAGGAAGACGAACGGACCGGCGCTACCGTCCATGATCGGAACTTCCGGCGCGGACAGATCCACGTAGGCATTGTCGATGCCCAACCCTGCCATCGCCGACAGCAGATGTTCCACGGTGGAGACACGCACGTCGCCGTTGACCAAGGTCGTGGACAATCTCGTGTCGCCGACGAGATCCGGACGCGCATGGATTTCCACCGGTGGATTGAGATCGGTACGACGGAACACGATACCCGTATTGGGCGCCGCCGGACGCAGTGTCATGTACACCTTGTCGCCGGTATGCAGACCGACTCCGGTGGCACGGATGATGTTTTTAAGCGTACGCTGCTTGATCATTTATTGTGTACCTGTAGGGGCAGCAGCCAATTCGAGCTGGGATGCTAACACAGTCTTAACCTGCGGGAAAACAAACCGTACCGTACAGTCCGGGCAATCCTTCATTTTCCTTTCATCAACGAATGCGATTCATTCGCATGTTGATGATGCAAGCACTACAGATAATTCAAGTACTTGCGATTCGACACAAAACCCCGCGCCGGGGACGGGAAGGTCCGGCAACGGGATTTTGGACCGGCAGGGCGGCAAGTCCACACCACACTGTCAATCGTGCGCCATCCTAAGGCCGCACTGCCTATCGCATTCAACGCACGAATACGAACGCCAGCCGACATAGTGATGTCCCCTTGCCGCAACCAGCTCCCGGCGGCGGCGAGGCTGCGGACAGGGAGGATACGCCTCCTTGTCCGGCACAGGGAACACTGACAAGTTAATACGTCGTCAGTTCATCACATTCACAATTCTTTACGTTTAATCGGCCTGGCGGCGCAAGAAAGCGGGGATATCCAGGTAGTCGAAGCTCGGATCGGCGCTCTTGGCCGAGGCGTCCCCGCCACGCGGATTGTTCGCCACCACTTCCGGCTGGGCATAATCGACCACCTCGTTGCCGGTACCGGTACGCAGCACCATCGGACGCGGACGCTGGCGCATCTCCACCTGCTGGGTCGCCACCGGACGGATCGGCTGGCGCGCGGCAACGCGGTTGAGCCCGGTGGCCACCACCGTCACGCGCACGTCGTCCTGCATTTCCGGATCGAGCGAGGTGCCGATCACCACCGTGGCGTCTTCGCTGGCGAAGTCGTGGATGATGCGGCCGATCTCGTCGAACTCGCGCATGGTGAGGTTGGGACCGGCGGTCACGTTGACCAGGATGCCGCAGGCACCGTTGAGGTTGACGTCTTCCAGCAGCGGGTTGTTGATCGCGGCCTCGGCGGCGGCCTGGGCGCGGTCATCGCCGCGGGCGGTGCCCGAACCCATCATCGACAGGCCCATTTCGCTCATGACCGTGCGCACGTCGGCAAAGTCGACGTTGATCAGGCCCGGGCTGGTGATGAGGTCGGCGATACCCTGCACGGCGCCCTGCAGCACGTCGTTGGCGGCCTTGAATGCGTTGAGCAGGGTTACTTCGCGGCCGAGCACCGACAGCAGCTTCTCGTTCGGCACCGTGATCAGCGAGTCCACGTGCTGGGACAGGTCTTCGATGCCCTTGAGCGCGACCTGCATGCGGCGGCGACCTTCGAACGGGAACGGCTTGGTGACTACCGCCACCGTCAGAATGCCCTTCTCTTTGGCCAGCTGTGCCACCACCGGCGCCGCACCCGTGCCGGTGCCGCCGCCCATGCCGGCGGTGATGAACACCATGTCCGCGCCTTCGAGCATTTCCTCGATGCGCTCGCGATCTTCCAGCGCGGCCTGGCGGCCCACTTCCGGGTTGGCGCCCGCGCCCAGGCCCTTGGTGACGTTGGCGCCCAGTTGCAGGTGCATGCGACCGCCGCAGCCCTTCATGGCCTGCGCGTCGGTATTGGCGACGACGAAGTCGACGCCTTCAATGTTGGAGTTGAGCATGTGCGCCACGGCGTTGCCGCCGCCGCCGCCCACGCCGATGACTTTGATCACCGCGTTCGGTGCCAGTTTTTCGACCAATTCAAACATTTCCCGTCCTCCGTAGAGCTTTCGTTGTCGTTGTAACCGCGGGACGACTCCTGTCATCCCTTGGTGATGAGCGAACCTCCATTCGCCCGTACCGCGCCTCCTGCGCGGCCAAACCGCTTAAAAGTTCTTGGTGATCCAGCCGCGCAGCTTCTCGACCAGGCCGCCCATGCTTCCGCCGGCCGGGCCGCTCATGCGCGTGCCGCCGGAACGCGCGCCATGCAGCAGCAGGCCCACGCCCGTGGAATGGAGCGGGTTGGCGGTCACTTCGCCCAAGCCGTTGACGTGCTGGGGCGTGCCGATGCGCACCATCTTGTGGAAGATTTCCTCGGCCAGCTCCAGCGCGCCCTCCATCCGCGAGGCGCCGCCGGTCAGCACCACGCCCGCGGCGACCAGGCTGTCGTAGCCGGAGCGGCGCAGCTCGTCCTGCACCATCTCGAAAATTTCCTCGTAGCGCGCTTGCACGCTCTGCGCGAGCGATTGGCGCGCCAGCCGGCGCGGCGGCCGGTCGCCTACGCTCGGTACCTGGATGGTTTCCTCCGCGTGCGCCAGCTGGGCCAGCGCGCAGGCGTACTTGATCTTGATTTCCTCCGCGTGCGCGGTCGGCGTGTGCACGCCGTAGGCAATGTCGTTGGTCACCTGGTCGCCGCCGACCGGCAGCGATTTGGTGTAGCGGATCGAACCTTGCGTGTAGATCGCGATGTCGGTGGTACCGGCACCGATGTCGACCAGGCATACGCCCAGTTCGCGTTCGTCGTCGGTGAGCACCGCCTTGGCGCTGGCCACGGCCGAGGGCACCAGTTCGTCCACCGACAGGCCGCAGCGCTGGATGCACTTGCTGATGTTCTGCACCGCCGCGGCCGCGCCGGTCACCAGGTGCACGGAGGCTTCCAGGCGCACGCCGCTCATGCCGACCGGCGAGCGGATGCCGTCCTGGCCGTCGATGCGGTATTCCTGCGACTCTTTATATAAGACCTTGCGGTCGGCCGGGATCGCTACCGCGCTCGCCGCTTCCAACACCTGCTCCAGGTCGCCCGGCGCCACTTCGCGGTCACGGATCGCCGCGGTGCCGTGCGAGTTGCGTGTCTCCAGATGACTGCCGGAGATCGAGGCGAAGACGGAGCGGATGTCGCAACCGGCCATCAGTTCGGCCTCCTCCACCGCGCGCTGGATCGAGTGCACGGTCGATTCGATGTCCACCACCGAACCGCGCTTCATGCCGCGCGACACGTGCGAGCCGATGCCGATGATTTCGATCGGCTCGCCCGGCTCGTACTCGCCCACGATCGCCACCACCTTGGAGGTGCCGATGTCGAGGCCGACAACCAGCTGCTTTTCACTTCGAGAGCCTGCTCTCATATACCAAGCACCCCGCGCCGGAAGCTGTTTGCCCGCAGGGCAAGGAAGAACGAAAAAGCGTATGTCGATACGTAACTGAGTGACGACGCAGCCATGTGGGCCAACAGACCCGGCGCCGATGCCTGCCCCTGATTGGCCGCCGTGCGGCGGCGCGCGCCTTGGCCTGACAGCCAGCCGGGCGCCGCGCCACGCACGACCATCTGGCGGTCAATCAAAGGCAGCGCGAGATGCGTGGTGTATGAGAGCAGGCTCTGTTTCATGTGCGGGGCGTGCCTCCGGCGGTAGGAGCGGTCGGGGCGGCCGTCGCTTGCGGCCATTTCACGGCGAAGCCGTTGGTGTAACGAAGATCGGCATATTCAAAACCCTGCACGTGACCGGCCATCACCTGCGGATACACGTCCAGGAAGCGGCGCAGGCGGCGTCCGGCCTGGCCGCGATCGCCGATCACGATCTGCGCGCCCGAATCGGTGGCCACGCTCCAGCTGCCGCGCTCGGTCAGCGATACGCCGGTAATCTTCAAATGCGTGCCGGTGAACGCCTTTTGCGCTTCGGCGAAGAAGCTCACCACTTCGGCCAGATGGTCGTCCGGTCCGTGCAGATCCGGCAGCTGCGTGTATTGGGCCGCGTCCGGCACGTTGAACACCTTGCCTTCGCCGCTGATCAGCTGGTTGCCGTTCCAGCGCGCGAAGGGCTGGCGCTCGTACACGCGCAACAGCAGGGTATCGGGCCAGCGCTTGCTCGCCTCCACCGATTCGACCCACGGCAAGGCCGCCACCGCTTGCTGCACGTTATCCAGATTCAAGGCGAAGAAGCCCTTGCCCAGGCGCGGCTGCACGGCAGCGCGGATCTGCTCGGCGCTCACGTGCTTGAACTGGGCCTGCACCGTCAGCTGGGTCACCGGCCAGCGGTCGGCGGCAAACCAGCCGCACAACACGCCCACGATCGGCAACACCACCAGGGCGATGGCCAGACACCAGGCAACGAGGCGGATGCTTCCCCTCATGCATCCTCCCTGAAACTGGTTTGCAGCACGCGCCAGCACAAGGTCTGGTAGTCGATGCCCGCCACCGCGGCGGCCTTGGGTACCAGCGAATGCGAGGTCATGCCCGGCGCGGTGTTCACTTCCAGCAGCCAGTTGCGGCCGTCGCGGTCGCGCATCACGTCCACGCGGCCCCAGCCGTAGCAGCCGAGCGCATCGAAGGCCTCCAGTGAGAGTGCGCGCAGGGCCGCTTCGGCTTCGCCTTCCAGACCCGGGCAGATATAGCGCGTGTCTTCGGCGATGTATTTGGCGTTGTAGTCGTAGAACGCGCCCTTGGGCACGATGTGGATGCTCGGCAGCACCTGGCGGCCGAGGATGCCGACGGTGAGTTCGTCGCCTTCGATGAGCGTTTCCATCAGCAGATCGCCGGGATACTTCTCGGCCAGAGCCACGGCGGCATCAAGATCTTTCTCTTCGAACACGCGCGTGACGCCCACGCTCGAACCTTCGCAGGCAGGCTTGACGATCAACGGGAAACCGATCTCCCGTGCCGCCGCATGCACGTCCGCGCCGCGCGGCAGTGCGACGAACTTGGGCGTCGGCAAACCCAGCGATTGCCACACGCGCTTGGAGCGCGTCTTATCCATCGACAAGGCCGAGCCGAGCACGCCCGAACCGGTGTACGGCACGTTGAGCGACTCCAGCGCGCCTTGCAGCACACCGTCTTCGCCGCCGCCGTGCTGGCCGTGGAGGATGTTGAACACGCGCGCGAAATGACCGGCGCGCAACGCATCCAGCAGCGCGGGGATGCCGTCGATCGCATGCGCATCCACGCCGCGCGCCTTCAACGCCGCCAGCACATTGCGGCCGGAGTCGAGCGACACCTCGCGCTCAGCCGAACTGCCGCCCATCACCACGGCGACGCGACCAAATTGTGCGGGGTCCTGGATCTTCATCACTCGTGGGTCCTCAAATGACCGGCCTGGGCCAGCTCCACCGCCGCGCTCCCGATGTCGCCGGCGCCCAGCAGCAGCAATAGATCGCCATCGCGCAGCAGCGCCGGCAGCGTGTCTTTCAATTCGCGCGGATGGCCGATCAGCACCGGATCGACCTTGCCGCGGGCGCGCACCGCCCGCGCCAGCGCGCGGCCATCGGCGCCGGCGATCGGCGCTTCGCCAGCGGGATAGACCTCGGTCAGCACCAGCACATCCGCCTCGGCCAGCACGTTGGCGAAATCGTCCAGCAGATCGCGCGTGCGGCTGTAGCGATGCGGCTGGAAGCCGACCACCAGGCGCCGCTCCGGCCAACCGCCGCGCGCCGCGGCGAACACCGCAGCCAGTTCGCGCGGGTGATGGCCATAGTCATCGACCAACATCACGTTGCCGTGATCCAGTGCGATCTCTCCGCGCCGATGGAAGCGGCGACCCACGCCCTGGAAATTGGCCAGCGCATGCGCGATCGCTTCGGCTTCCACGCCAAGCTGCCAACCGATCGAGGCCGCCGCCAATGCGTTGAGCACATTGTGACGGCCCGGCAGGTTAAGGCGCACCGCAATCGCATCCTTCATGCCCGGCAGCAGCAGATCGAAATGCATTTCGAACCCGCGCTGCACCACGTTGGCGGCGCGCACGTCCGCGTGGCTGCTGTCGATGCCGTAGGTCATCACGCGGCGCGCGGTGATCTTGGCCAGCTGCGCCACTTCCGGATCATCCACGCACAACACCGCCAGACCGTAAAACGGCAGGCGATGCAGGAAATCGCTGAACGCCTTGCGCACCAGCGCGAAATCGCCCTGGTAGTTTTCCAGGTGATCGGCGTCGATATTGGTGACCACGGCGATCACCGGGGAGAGCAGCAAGAACGAACCGTCCGACTCGTCCGCCTCGGCCACCAGGTATTGTCCCGTGCCCAGCCGCGCGTTCGCACCGGCGGCGTTGAGCTGGCCGCCGATTACGAAGGTGGGATCGTAATTGGCTTCGGCCAGCACGCTGGCGACCAGGCTGGTGGTGGTGGTCTTGCCGTGCGTGCCGGCCACGGCGATGCCGCGGCGAAAGCGCATCAGCTCGCCCAGCATCTCCGCGCGCGGGATGACCGGAATGCGCGCTTCGTGGGCCGCAACCAGTTCGGGGTTGTCGTTTTTGATGGCACTGGATGTAACCACCACGTCGGCATCGCCGATATGCGCCGCCGCGTGACCGATGTGCAGCTCGATGCCCAGCCCGCGCAGACGCAGCGCAGTGGCCGATTCGCTGCGATCGGAACCGGATACGGCATAACCGAGATTGTGCAGCACCTCGGCGATGCCGCTCATGCCCACGCCGCCGATGCCGATGAAATGCACGCGACGGAAAGTGCTCATCAAGTCTTCGTGCGCAAGGAGGCGGCGCGGTGTCATGCGGCCACCTCCAGGCAGGCGCGCGCGATGTCCGCGGCAGCATCCGGCTTGGCCAGCGTGCGCGCCGCCTCGGCCATCGCCAGCAGTGCCGCGCGATCGCCCAGCAGGGTCGTCAGGCGCTGCGCCAGGTCGTTGGTATTCAGATCTCGCTCCTGTATCAGTTGCGCGGCGCCAGCGGCGACCAGCGCTTGGGCGTTGCGCGTCTGGTGGTCGTCCACCGCGTGCGGGAAAGGCACCAGTACGGCGCCCAGGCCGCAGGCGGTCAGCTCGGCCAGCGTCAACGCACCCGCGCGGCACAGCGCGAGGTCCGCCCATGCATAGGTGCCGGCCATGTCTTCGATGAATGGCACGATGCGCGCCTGGACGCCCGCATCCGCGTACGCCTTGCGCGCCTCCTCGATGCCGCGGTTGCCGCACTGATGCAGCACTTCCGGACGCTGCTCCGCCGGCATCAGTGCAAGCGCTTGCGGCACCGATGCGTTCAACGCGCGCGCGCCCAGGCTGCCGCCAAGCACCAGCAGGCGCGGCTTGCCGGTGCGGCCGGCCATGCGCTGCGCCGGCGCGGGCAACGATGCGATGGCGCCCCGCACGGGGTTGCCCACCCATTGGGCATTGGGAAGGCTATCGGCAAAGCCCGCCATGACTCGACGCGCGTGCGCGGCCAGCTTGCGGTTGGTAAAGCCCGCCACGCGATTCTGTTCGTGCACCAGCAGCGGACGATGCAACAGGCGCGCGGCAACACCGCCGGGACCGGCCACGTAGCCGCCCATCGATAGCACGCTGCGCGGCTTGATCCGCTGCAAGACGGCCAGCGACGACAGCAGTGCGCGCAGCAGCATCCACGGCGCCAGCAGGCGCGTCTTCAAACCCTTGCCGCGCAGGCCGCCGACCGCCACCGTGTGCAGCTCGATACCGTGCGCGGGCACTACTTTGGTTTCCATGCCGCCGGCTGCGCCCAGCCACACCACCGGCACGCCCTGCGCACGCAGCGTTTCGGCCACGGCCAGGCCGGGGAAAATGTGGCCGCCGGTTCCGCCGGCCATGATCAAGACAGGAGCCTGCGTAGTCATGCGGCCACCGCCTCGCGCTCGCGTGGCGTCGCCGGCGCGTTCGCGTCCGGCACGGCGGCGGCAGGCACGCGCGTGGCCATCTGCCGCGCATCCAGCGCCCGGTTGATTTCGTAGGTGGCACGCAGCAGCACGCCCGCCATCGCGCAGGTGAGCACGATGGACGAACCGCCGTAGCTGATCAGCGGCAGGGTCAGGCCCTTGGTGGGGAGCGCGCCCAGGTTCACGCCGATCGACACCATCGTCTGCAGGCCGATCATCAGGGAAATGCCGAAGGCGATGTAGCCGGCAAAACGCTGGCCCACTTCCACGCCCTTGAGGCCTATGTGCAGGCCACGCCATACAGTGAGCGCGAACAGGCACATCACGGCGATGATGCCGAACAGTCCCAGCTCCTCGCCGATCACGGCGAAGATGAAATCGGTATGCGCTTCGGGCAAATAGGACAGTTTCAGCACGCTCGACCCCAGGCCCACGCCCGTCCACTCGCCACGGCCGATCGCCATCAGCGACTGGGTGAGCTGGAAGCCGTCGTCGAACGGGTGATCCCACGGATGCAGGAAGGTGGTGAGGCGCTTCATGCGATAGCTTTCGCTGGTCGCCGCGATCGCCAGCAGCGGCATCAGCGGCAGGCCCATCAGAAACAGGAAGATCGGCCGCGCACCGCCCAGCCATACCATGGCGATGGTGACGGCAATGACCAGCGTGGCCGAACCGAAGTCAGGCTGCGCCAGCAGCAACAGCACGATCACGCCCGATACCGCCAGCGGCTTGATCAGGCCAAGGAAACGCGTCTCGATGCTTTCGCGGTGGCGCACCAGATAGCTGGCGATGTACACCACCAGGATCAGCTTCACCGCCTCGACCGGCTGGAATGAGGTAACGATCAGGTTGAGCCAGCGCCGTGCGCCGTTGAGCTTCATGCCCAGATGCGGCACGAACACCGCCAGCAGCATGATGAAGGCCACCAGCATCAGGAAGAAGGCGTGCTTTTCCACCACTTTCAACTCGGTGCGCATCGCCACGCCTGCGGCCACCAGCCCCATCGAAAGAAACATGATGTGTTTCTTCAGAAAGTAGAACTGGCCCCAATGCTGGGAATCGGCTACCGCGATCGAGCTGGAAGTGACCATCACGACACCCACGCAGGCAAGCGCGATCAGAGCCACCAGCAGCGGCAAGTCGAACTTGCCGCGCGGGCCCTGCCGCCGCTTTGCCTGCGATGTGTCAAAATCAAACATCAACGCACCTTCAAGGTTGCCAAGCCAATCAGCACCAGCACCACGCTGATGATCCAGAAGCGCACGATCACCCGCGGCTCGGGCCAGCCTTTCAATTCGAAATGATGATGGATCGGCGCCATGCGGAAGATGCGCTTGCCGGTCATCTTGAAACTGGCCACCTGCAGCATCACTGACGCCGTTTCCATCACGAACACGCCGCCCATGATCAAGAGCACGATTTCCTGCCGCACGATCACTGCGATCGCCGCCAGCGCCGCACCGATCGCCAGCGCGCCGACGTCGCCCATGAACACTTGCGCCGGATAGGTGTTGAACCAGAGAAAACCCAGCCCCGCGCCGGACAGCGCGCCGCAGAAAATCGCCAGCTCGCCCGCGCCGGGAATCGCCGGAATCGCCAGGTATTCGGAGAACACCTTGTTGCCGGCCAGGTACGCGAAGATGCCCAGCGCGCCCGATACCAGCACGGTCGGCATGATCGCCAGGCCGTCGAGGCCATCGGTGAGATTCACCGCGTTGGAAAAACCCACGATCATGAAATAGGCCACGACCAGGAAGAACACGCCCAGCGGCACCGCCACGTGCTTGAATACCGGCACGTACAGTGCGGTCTCGGCCGGCAGCACGGCGCTATGGAACAGGAACCACGCCGCGCCCAGCCCGAACACCGACTGCCAAAAGTATTTCCAGCGCGAAGCGAGGCCGCGGCTGTCCCTGAGCACCAGCTTGCGGTAGTCGTCGTAGAAGCCGATCGCGCCAAAGCACAGCAGCACGGCCAGCACCAGCCACACGTAGCGATTGGCGAGATCCGCCCACAGCAGGGTCGCCACCGCCACCGCCAGCAGGATCATCACCCCGCCCATGGTCGGTGTGCCGGCCTTGGACAGGTGCGTCTGCGGACCATCCTTGCGCACCACCTGCCCCGCCTTGAGCGCCGCCAATTTGCGGATCAACGCCGGCCCGAACAACAGCGACATGGACAACGACGTCAGCGTCGCCATGATCGTGCGGAAGGTGATGTAGGAAAACAGATGCAAAGCGGTGAAATGCCGCGCCATCCAGTCGGCCAATTCAAGCAGCATGGGGGGCGCCCTCCTGCGGCTGCGCGGTTTTCAGCGCGGCGACAACCTGTTCCATGCCCGCCGAGTGCGAGCCCTTGACCAGTACCGTGACCCCGGCACGCAGCTGCATGCGCAGCGCCTGGACCAAGGTGGCCTTGTCGGCGAAATGCGCGCCGCCCGCGCCGAACGCCTCGACAGCGGCGGCGTTGAGCGGACCGACCGCGAACAGTTTCTGGATGCCGCGCTCGCGCGCATGGCGGCCCACGCCCGCATGCAGCGCGCGCGCATCGGCGCCCAGTTCCGCCATGTCGCCCAGCACCAGCCAGCGCTCGCCCTCGGCCAGCGCGAGCGTATCGATCGCCGCGTGCATGGAACTGGGATTGGCGTTGTAGCTGTCGTCGATCAACGTACAACCGTTGGGCATGGCGATGCGCTTCAAGCGCCCCTCCACCGCCGAGGCCTGCTCAAGCCCGGCGACGATGGTGTCCAGCGGCACATCCAGCGCCAGCGCAATCGCGCTCGCCGCCAACGCATTGGCGATGTTGTGGCGACCCGGCAGCGGCAGCGACACTTCGGCATCGCCTTGCGGCGTGCTCAGCACGAAACGCGAACCGTCCACGCGCTGCTCCACGATATCGGCGCCGACGTCGGCTTTGTGATCCAGCCCGAAGCGCAGCACTTTGCGCGCGCCGGCCAGACCCGCGAAGAAGCTGGCGAAGGCATCGTCGGCATTGATCACCGCCACGCCGTCGGCCGGCAACGCGCGATACACCGCGCCCTTGGTTTCAGCCACCATCTCGATCGTACCCATGCGCTCAAGATGAGCCGGCGCGATGAGATTGACGAGGCCGATTTCGGGCCGTGCGATGGCAGCGAGATAGTCGATGTCGCCCGGCTTGCCGGCACCCATTTCCAGTACCGCGTACTGGGTGTCTTCGGGCATCCACAGCAGCGTCAGCGGCAGGCCGATTTCGTTGTTGAAGCTGCCGGTGTTGAAGTGCGTGCGGCCGTGGCGCGAGAGGATCGCGGCGGCAAGCGTCTTCACCGTGGTCTTGCCGTTGGAGCCGGTGATGCCGATGACGTGCGCATTGCGCTGCGCGCGCACCGCGCTGGCGAAATCGCCCAAGGCCAGCTCCACATCGTCCACCAGCACTTGCGGCAGGTCGATGTCGATCTTGCGCGCGACCAGCGCGGCGGCGGCGCCGCGCGCCTTGGCATCGGCGAGATAGTCATGGCCATCCACGCGCTCGCCCTTGAACGCGACGAACAGGTCGCCGGCCTGCACCTTACGCGAATCGATCGCCACGCCGGTGGTCTGGGCGTCGGCGCCGAGCATGCGGCCATGGGTCCATAAAGCGATGGCGCTCAAGCGCATCATGCGTGCCCTCCCAACGCGGCACGCGCCACGTCCATGTCGTCGAATGCGCGCTTTGTGCCCGCGCTTTCCTGATAGGTTTCATGTCCCTTGCCGGCGATCAGCACCACGTCGCCCGCGCGCGCCATGCCCAACGCGGCACGGATGGCCGCTTCGCGATCGCGCTGCACCATGGACGCCTCCGGGTGACGCATGCCGGCCAGGATCTGGGCGACGATCGCGTCACCGTCTTCGCCACGCGGATTGTCGTCGGTGACGATCGCGGTGTCGGCCAGACGCTCGGCAATGCCGCCCATCTGCGGACGCTTGCCGGCATCGCGCTCGCCGCCGCAGCCGAACACGCAGATCAGCCGCGCCGCGCAATGCGCGCGCAACGCATCAAGCGCCTGTTCCAGCGCATCGGGCGTGTGGGCGTAGTCCACCACGACCAGCGGCAGGCCATCCACGCCGCCGATGCGATTCATGCGGCCGTTGACCGGCTCAAGCGCCTCGACGGTGTCCACGATGCGCCCGAACGATTCGCCCAGTGCGCCGAGGCAGCCCACCACCGTGAGCAGGTTGGCGACGTTGAAGCGTCCCAGCAGGCGACTGCGGACATGCCGCGTTCCCCATGGCGTGCGCAACTGGAACGCGATGCCTTCGGCCGAGGTCACGATATCGGTGGCGCCAATCTCCGCCTGCGCATCGCCCGCGCTACTGAAGCGCAGCGTCTGCACGCCGGGTGCGAGTGTGCCGGCCAGTTCATGACCGAACGCATCGTCGGTATTGATCACCGCCGCCCGCAGTCGCGGCCATGCGAACAGCTTCGCCTTGGCTGCGCCGTAGGCCTGCATGCTGCCGTGGTAATCCAGATGATCGCGCGTGAGGTTGGTGAACGCCGCGACCTCGAATGCGGTGGCCGCCACGCGCCCTTGTTCCAGCGCATGCGAAGACACTTCCATCGCGACATGCGTGGCGCCGTCGCGGCGAAATTGCGCCAGCAGCTGCTGCACGGCAATCGCATCGGGCGTGGTGCGCTCGCCTTCGCGCAACTGGCCGTGCAGGCCCGCGCCCAGCGTACCGATGGTCGCCGCGCGATGGCCAAGCATCTCCAGCGCCTGCGCCAGCAGCTGCACGGTGGAGGTTTTGCCGTTGGTGCCGGTCACGCCGGTCACGCGCATCGATTCGGAAGGGCGCCCGAAGAAACGCGCCGCGATCTCGCCCACAAACGCATGCAGGCCCTCTATCCACAACACCGGCACATCGACCGGCTCGAATGCGCACGCGGGCGCCTCGGCCAGCACCACGCTCGCGCCGCGCCGCACTGCGCCGGAGACGAATTCGATGCCGTGCCCGCGCGTCCCGCGCAAGGCGAAAAAGACGTCGCCGCTACGCACATGGCGCGAATCGAGCGCAAGGCCGGAAACCATGACGGGGCCCGCGGCCCTCGTTTCGGCGATGCCTTGCAGCAGGTGATCCAGACGCTGGCCGGTCATGGCTCGACCGCCTCCACCGCGGATTGATCGTCCTTGGCGTTCTGCGGCTGCGCGGTCGCGGTACCCGCCAGGCCGCCGCCGGCCTGCAACGGACCACCCGCATACCAGCGGCCGATGTTGTCCGGCGGCACGTCCAGCAGGCGCAGCGCGCCGGTCATGACGCTGGAGAACACCGGCGCGGATACCAGGCCACCGTAATAAATGCTGGACTTGGGATTGTTGATCACCACTACGCCGACCAGCCGCGGATCGGTGGCCGGCACGATGCCGGCAAACAGCGAGTTGTAACTGTTCTTGGCGTAACCGCCGGCGGATGCCAGGTGCGCGGTGCCGGTTTTGCCCGCGACGATGTAATTGGCGATCTGCGCACGCGTGGCCGAACCGCCCGGCGCGGTGACCGTTTCGAGCATGTCCACCAGCTCGCGCGCGATGGTGGGCGAGATAACCTGCTTTCCGGCATCGCCTCCGCCCTTGATGAAGGTAGGCGTGTGCATGATGCCGTTGTCGGCCAGCGTGCCGTAGGCCACCGCCAGCTGCAGCGGTGTGACGTTGAGGCCGTAGCCATAGGCCATCGTGGCCTTTTCGATCGGCCGCCAGGTATGGCCCGGCCGGAGGAAGCCGGCCGATTCGCCAGGAAAGCCGCTACCGGTGCTTTCGCCGAAGCCGAACGCGCGATACGTGTCGTAGAGGAATTGGGTATCCAGCGACAGCGCGATTTTTGCCGCACCGATGTTGCTGGACTTGGTCAGCACGCCGGTAGGGGTAAGCATGCCGTTGCCGCCCGACTCCACGTCGCGGATGTCCTTGCCCATGAAGTACCAGTGGCCGTTGCCGGTATCGATCATCGGCGAGGTGGGCGTGTACTTGCCGCTGGACAGGCCCGCGGCCATGGTGAACGGCTTCATGGTGGAGCCCGGTTCCACCACGTCGGTAACGGTGCGGTTGCGGCGCTGTGCAGGCTGGCTATCGGTGACAACGTTGGGGTTGAAGGTAGGCAGGCTCACCATGGCGAGGATTTCGCCGGTGTGCACGTCCATGATCACCATTTCGCCCGAATCGGCGTTGACGTTCTGCAGCTGCTTTTTCAGCTCGCTATAGGCGAGGAACTGGATGCGGCGATCGATGCTGAGGGTAATGTTTTGACCGGGCTGCGGCGCACGCACCTGTTCCACGTCTTCGACGATGTGCCCCATGCGGTCGCGGATCACGCGCTTGGCGCCCGGCTTGCCGGCCAGCCAGTTGTCGAACGCCAGTTCCAGGCCCTCCTGGCCATGATCGTCGACGTTGGTGAAGCCCAGCACGTGCGCGGTCACTTCGCCGGAGGGGTAATAGCGCTTGTATTCGCGCTGCCCGTTTACGCCCGGCACGCCGAGGTCAAGCACGCCTTGGGCCGCGTCCGGACTCATCTGCCGGCGCAGGTAGGTAAATTCGCGATCGGCGCGCTGTTCCAGGTACGCCTTCAAATCGTCCGGCGTGGTGCCCAGCGCCTGGGCGAGCGCGGGGATGCGGTCGGGGTTGTCCAGCACTTCCGAGGGCACGGCGGTGATCGACACCATCGGCGTGGATACCGCCAGCGGCTCGCCATTGCGATCGAAGATGGTGCCGCGCGACACCGCGATCGGCACTTCGCGCAGGAAGCGCGCGTCGCCCTGGTTCTGATAGAACTGCTTGCGCACTACCTGCAAATCGAACGCGCGCGCAACCAGCCCGACCGACGCGACGCCGAGCACGCCGATCACCAGCAACATGCGACGGCGCACGCTGGGCCCCGCGCTCTGGCGGCGCGCGGCGGGTTTGGCGGGGATGCGCGGGCGCGGGTTCATTGCTGCACCAGCCGGATGTCTTGTGGGCTGGGCATGAACATGCCCAGCTTGCTGCGCGCTTCGTCATCGATGCGGCGCGGCTCGGCCCAGGTCGCCTGCTCCAGTTCAAGCCGGCCGAATTCGATGTTGAGATCGTCGCGCTGACCTTGCAGCTGGGTGAGCTGCACGAACAGCACGCGGCTCTGGTGGCGCGTCCACACCACCGCGATCGCACTGACCATGACGGCGGCGAGCAGGATAAGCAGGCCGAAGACGCCGATCACCTTCATGCCAGCACCTCGTCCGGCAATTTTTCCGCCACGCGCAGCACCGCCGAGCGCGCGCGCGGGTTGGCCGCCTGCTCCGCCTCGGACGGAAACCGTGCTTTGCCCACCGCCGCCAGGCGCGCCGGCGCCGCCGCCACCGGCGGCCCACGGCGACTGCCTTGCACGCGGCCGGAGTGATCGCGGATGAACAACTTTACGGCGCGATCTTCCAGCGAATGGAAGCTGATCACCGACAAACGGCCACCCGCGTTGAGGCGTTCGAGTGCGGCATCGAGCCCGCGCTGCAAAGCGTCCAGTTCGCCGTTCACCCGGATGCGCAGCGCCTGGAAACTGCGCGTGGCCGGATGCTTGCCCGGCTCGCGTCGGCCTACCACGCGCTCGATCAGAGCGGCCAGCTCGCCGGTGCGGGCGATCGGTGCTTCGGCGCGACGCTCGACGATGGCGCGGGCGATCTTGCGGCTGAAGCGCTCCTCGCCGAAGGTCCATAGCACATCGGCGATCTCGCGCTCGTCGGCGCGGGCGAGAAAGTCGGCCGCGCTCTCGCCCTGGGTGGTGTCCATGCGCATGTCCAGCGGCGCATCGGCCATGAAGCTGAAGCCGCGTGCGGCTTCATCCAACTGCGGCGATGAGACGCCAAGATCCAGCAGCACGCCATCCAGGCCGTCGGCGGTTTCGTCCCATTCGGCCAGCGTGGAAAAGTTGCCGTGGCGGATCGACACGCGCGGATCGGCGGCGAATTCCCGCTGCGCGGCGTCGATGGCCTGCGGGTCGCGATCCATCAGCAGCAGGCGCCCCGCCGGCCCCAGGCGCGACAGCACGGCGCGGGCGTGACCGCCGCGTCCGAACGTGCCATCGAGATACCGCCCACCTTCCCGCACGGCGAGACCCTCCACCGCCTCATCCAGCATTACCGGGATGTGCCGCAATACGGAGCCAGAATTCATGTTGCCAATGGCCCGCGCTGTGTCGTTGTGGTCCTCAGGCGGCAGGCTGCGGCGCAAGCCGGGGTGACGCCCCGGTCAAGCCGCGCGCTGCTGCATGAAGGCCACAACGACACAACCCGAAGAGCCGGGCCTGGTTGGGCGCAAGGACGCGTCATCGCTCGGTCGTGTACGGACATACACTCCCTCGCGCTTGCTTGCCTTGCACGCAACTCACTCCCGGCGCGGGCCATTGGCAACATGAATTCTGGCTCTTGGCCATGCCGCACTCCCGCCTTATGTCCGCAATCGCTTCGCCTCTGGCCGTCACCGGTCAGAGCCGCAAGTCCGTCATGTCGTCGCTGATCTCGTCTTCGCCGATGGTCTGGCGGATCTTGGCCAGGTGGGCCTGCTCGCTCCATAGCTCGAACTTGTTGCCCATGCCCAGCAGAACCGCTTTTTTCTCGATGCCCGCCGCGGTGCGCTGGCTGGACGGAAGCAGGATGCGCGCGGCGCTGTCCGGCTCCACGTCGGCGGCAGCGCCGACCAGCTTCATCTGCAGCGCACGATGCACCGCCTTGACGTTGGGCAACGCGTTCACCTGGTCGCGCACCCGCTCCCACTCCGCGCGCGGGAACAGCCAGAGGCAGCCCTGCTCGAAGGGGTTGTAGGTGATCACCAGCCGATTGGCGCAAGCGCCCGCCACCAGCTCCCGATACGCGGTCGGGATGGCCAGGCGGCCCTTGTCGTCGACGGTGATGGCGGTCTCGCCCTGGAACACGACCCGTAAACTCCCACGAAATCCCACGATTTCACACAGGAATCCACGATAGTCTCACCCCCTGCGACTGTCAAGGGATTTTTGCTTGTGAATCAATGAGAAAGGCAACAGTGCGGCCAAATTTCCAGCGATTTCTAGCAAGTGCTCCAAGGTGCTTGATAGCTGGAGATTTTTTGCCCATCGGCCGCCCGCCGGCGCCCGCTCTGTCCGGCCGTCCAGGCCATCTCGGGATGAACCCGGCGTTCATCCAAGGCCTACAGCCGATTGCCGTCCATCCGACACGATCGGATGGACGGCAACTACGGAGGAAAGAGGTGGAGTCGGCCTGTAAGCCGGGTTCTGTACGCCTTGCGGCGCGACAGTCATTCCTCTCGGCCAGGCGTCGCCGCCTGGCTCCAGCAACCTACCCGGGAACAACGCGGGCCGCGTTATCGTTCCCCTATTCGGTCTTGCTCCGGGTGGGGTTTACCGTGCCACGCGACGTTGTCCCCGCGCGCGGTGCGCTCTTACCGCACCGTTTCACCCTTACCTGTGCCCTTGCGGGCCATCGGCGGTTTGCTTTCTGTTGCACTGGCCGTCAGCTCGCGCTGCCCAGGCGTTACCTGGCACCCTGCCCTGTGGAGCCCGGACTTTCCTCGATGCGCTTGCGCGCGACGCGACTGTCCGGCCGACTCCGCCGACCATTGTATCGGCAGGGCAGCGGCCAGTCATGGCAAAAAAGCGGCAATCCAGGGCGATACGACACCAACGGCACGGGAGGCCCCGGCCTCGATGCCTGCCGCTCAAGCCTCGTAAAGCGCCTTGCGCGGCGCGCCGGTGATCGCGGCGGCAAGCTTGGCCGCCTTCGCCGCGGGCAGTTCCTGGCGCAGCAGCGCGAACACACGCTGGCCCTCGGCGAGGCGGCCATCCACATCCTCGCCGCGCCCGGCGACCAGCACCACGAATTCGCCGCGCTGCTGATTGGCATCGGCGGCGACGCGTTCGACCAGATCGCCCAGCGTGTGGCTCAACACCGTCTCGAACAGCTTGGTCAGTTCGCGCGCCACCACCGCCGCACGCTCCGCACCGAAGACCTCGCGCATGTCCGTGAGGCTCTCCATGATGCGATGGGAGGATTCGTAGAAAATCAGCGTGCGTGCATCGCCCGCAAGTTCCTGCAGCCTGGCGCGCCGCGCCGCCGGCTTGGCCGGCAGGAAACCTTCGAACACAAAGCGATCGCTGGGCAGCCCCGCCACCGACAAGGCCGCGATGGCCGCGCAAGCACCGGGCACCGGCGCGCAGCGGATGCCTGCTTCGCGCGCCGCGCGCACCAGGCGAAAACCCGGGTCGCTGATCAGGGGCGTGCCCGCATCGGAAATCAACGCCACCGATTCGCCCTGCTGCAGCCGCCGCAAGATCGCCGCGACCGCTTCACGCTCATTATGTTCATGTAGCGCCAGCAGCGGCGTGGCGATGTTGTACTGGAGCAGCAAGGGCTTGCTGTACCGGGTGTCCTCGGCGGCAATGACCGTGACGTTACGCAAGGTTTCGATGGCGCGCGCGCAGATATCGTCGCGATGGCCGATAGGCGTGGCCACCACCCACAGGCAGCCGGTCTGAGTCGATGACATGCTGGAATCCGTCCACCGCGGGCTGTCGATGCGATCAGCTATGATCGCGCAATTGACCCGCTTTGACTAAAGAATCGAGGAAACCCATGCGCCTTTGTCGTCTTGCCGCGTCAGGATTGCTGATTTCGGTGGCATTGAGTGCCTGCGTACCATCGATGGTGCCGCGCTCACCTGCCGAAGTCGCCGCGGTGCAGAGCGCGGACAACCTCGCGCACCAGGGACAATACGACCAGGCCGCGCAAGCATACCTCGCGCTTGCCGCGCAAACCCCCGACCGCGCCGATCACTACAAGCTGCTCGCCGCCCAAGCCTATGCGCAGGAAAACGCCCTGGACCGCGCGATGCCCATCGTCGCCGGCATGCACCGCGACCAACTGACCGATGACGATCCGCTGCGGCTGGACCTCTTGCGCGCGCAGATCGCCATCGCCCAGCACAACGCGCCGCTCGCGTTGCAGATCACCAGCTCGGCGAATGCGCCCGCCGACTTGCAGCCGCGTCTGCTGGACCTGCGCGCGCAGGCGATGACCGACACCGGCGACCTGTGGAGCGCGGCGAGCACGCGCGTGCAATTGGACGGCCTGCTGCAAGGCGCCGATCGGCAGAAGAACCGCGATCAGGCCGTTTCCCTGCTGGCGCGCCTGGGTGTGGCGCCGCTCAAGCAGCGCGCCGCCGCGATGCAGTCGGGCGATCCGATGCTGCCGTGGATCGTGGAGGCATTGGGCCGTCTTGGCGTCACCATGGCGCAGGCGCAGCCCAACCTGAACCAGCCCGTGGGCACCCTGGTACCGGGCAGCAACGCCAGCGTCCGCGAAGGCTACAAGATGCCCGCGCGCATCGCCTTGCTGCTACCCAACAGCGATGGCCTGGTCGCGGCAAGTTCGGCCATTCGGGAAGGTTTTTTTGCCGCGTATTTCCAGGCTTCCGATACGCACGCACCGCGTGCCGCCATTCGCGTCTACGACAGCGGCGGCAATGCGGCAAGCGCGATCAAGGCGTACGACCAGGCCGTCGCCGACGGCGCGCAACTGGTGGTGGGCCCGCTGATGCGTCCGGAAGTGATGGGCGTGCTGGGCCAGTCCTCGTTGCCGGTGCCGGTGCTTGCGCTCAACCGTTCGGAAAACAAAAGCCTGCCTGCCGGCACCACCAGCGAATTCGCGCTGCTGCCTGAAGACGAAGGCGCGCAGGTTGCCGACCACATGATCGACCGCGGCGTGCATAGTGCCTATGTGGTGATTTCCAACGATGATTTCGCCAAGCGCTCGGCGGCCGCTTTCAAGGCCGAGCTGCAGGCCAAGGGCGGCCAGATCGCCGGCGAAGCGCAGATCGCTTCGGGCAACGTCAATGACGGTGACGCCATCAACGCGCTCAATGCCGGCAGCGCCGGCAGCGATGCCGGCATCTTCATCAGCATGCGCGCCGAACAGGCGCGCCTGCTGCTGCCGCAGCTGCGCGTGGCGCGGATCAACCTGCCGGTGTTCGCCACCTCGCATATTTACAGCGGCGTGGAGAACCCCGCCGCGGACCGTGACCTGGAAGGCGTTGAATTTTGCGACGCGCCCTGGCTGTTCGACGCGCAGACGGGCCTGCCCAGCTACCAGGACATCGCCGCGCAATTGCCGGCAGCGCGCGGCGCCACCGCACTGCTGTTTGCCTTCGGCATGGATGCCTGGAACCTCGTGCCGTACCTGGACTGGCTGCGCAGCCATCCCGGCAGCTACGTCCCCGGCGCCACCGGACAGCTCACCGCCGACACCTTCGGCCACATCAATCGCGTATTGGCCTGGCTGAAGTTCCAGGATGGCGTAGCCCATCCGGTGACCGGCGACCTGCAAATGGAAAACGCACCGGCGCCCTCCAGCAGCGCGCCGGCACCGGCGAGCAGCGCCGCCGCGCCAAGCGGCAACTGATGCGCAAGGCAGGTGCGGTTTTCGAGGAGCGCGCGTGCGGCACACTGACACGCGCCGGGCTCAAGCTGCTCGCGCGCAACTACACCACGCGCTATGGCGAACTGGACCTGGTGATGCGCGATGGCGAAACCATCGTGTTCGCCGAAGTGCGCCATCGCGTACGTGCCGGCCACGGCGACGCATTGGCCTCGATCACCGCGACAAAACAGGCCCGGCTGGTGCGGACCGCGCAACTGTGGCTGGCCGCCCATCCGCAGCATGCGCATCGCGCCTGCCGCTTCGACGTCGTCAGCTATGACGGCCCCATCGACGATGCCCGCATGAACTGGCTGCGCAACGCATTCGACGCCGCCTGACGGCAAGCGGCGCCGGTGGGATACTGTGCGCATGAAACTCCCCGCCAGCCTGCTCGACACCCTGCGCACCACGTTTGGCCCGCAGGGCTGCTTCACCGACGAAGCCCAACGCATCGCCTATGCCTACGACAACTCGCGCCACAACGCGATGCCCGATGCGGTGGTATTCGCGCAGGAACACATGCAAATCCAAGCGCTGGTGCAAGCATGCCGCGAACATCGCGTACCCGTGATCGCGCGCGGACGCGGCACCAACACCACCGGCGCCACCGTACCCGTTGAGGGTGGCGTGGTGGTGAGTTTCGAACGGATGAACCGCATCCTGCGCATCGATCCGGACAACCGCCTGGCGGTGGTGGAGCCGGGCGTCTTGAACGGCGACCTGCAACGCGCACTGGCCCCGCACGGTTTTTTCTGGCCGCCCGATCCCACCTCCTCGCCGTGGTGCAGCGTCGGCGGCAACCTGGCCTGCAATGCAGCCGGCCCGCGTACCGTCAAATACGGCAGCCCCCGCGAAAACACCCTGGGCCTTAAGGCGGTTGCGGGTACCGGCGAAGGTTTTCGCTGCGGCACCTATACCAGCAAAGGCGCCACCGGCTACGACCTCACGCGCCTGCTGATCGGCTCGGAAGGCACGCTCGCGCTGATCACCGAAGCCACGTTGAAGCTCACGCCCAAGCCATCGGGCCTGCGCACCTTGCGCGCGACATACCACGACGTGGGCAGCGCCGCGCATGCCGTGGCACGCATCATGGCGCAGCCGGTTACGCCGTGCGCGCTGGAGTTTATCGACGATGTCGCGCTGAAGCTCGCGCACGACCACGGCGGCGAAGACGTACCGCTCGCCGGCGCGATGCTGATGATCGAAGTGGACGGCGAGCCCGATACCTTGCCTTCCGCCGTCGACGCGGTGTCGCGTGCGGCGCAGGGCGAAGGATTGCAAGAACTGCGCGTGGCGCAAAGCAGCGGGGAAACGCAGTCGCTATGGTCGGCGCGCAAGGCGCTGTCGCCCGCACAGCGCACGATCTCGCCGAACAAGATCAACGAAGACGTGGTGGTGCCCGTCAGCCATCTGCCCCAACTGGTCGAAGGCATCCGCCAACTTTCCAAGAAGCATGACGTGCTGATCGTCACCTTCGGCCATGCCGGCAACGGCAACCTGCACGTCAATCTGCTGCCGCGCGACGACGCCGAACGCGAACGCGCGCATGCATGCCTCGCCGACGTGTTCGCGCTGGTGATTTCACTGGAAGGCACGTTGTCCGGCGAACACGGCATTGGCCTGGTGAAACGCCCATTCATGCCACTTGCCTTGCAGGAAAGCACGCTGAACCTGATGCGCAGCGTAAAAGCCGCGTTCGACCCGTACGGCATTCTCAATCCCGGCAAGCTGCTGCCGTGAGTGGGCGCGATACGTTGGGTGCATTGCTTGCGGACGTCCGCGCGTGCCGTTTGTGCGCGGCGCACCTGCCCGACGGACCTCGACCGGTCATCCAGGCAGCGCGCTCGTCGCGGCTGTTGATCGTGGGCCAGGCGCCGGGGCGGAAAGTGCACGCCAGCGGCATGCCGTTCGACGACGCCAGCGGCAATCGCCTGCGCGGCTGGCTCGGCATCGATCGCGAAACCTTCTACGACGCGCAGCGCATCGCGATCGTCAGCATGGGCTTCTGCTTTCCCGGCAGCAGCCGTAACGGCGACCTGCCGCCACGCCCCGAATGCGCGCGCACGTGGCACCCGCGCATCATGCCCATGCTCAAGCACGTGCAACTGACATTGGCGATCGGACAGTACGCACAAGCGGGCTTGCTGGGCACGCGCTGCGGCGCCAACCTTACCGACACCGTATCGGCCTGGCGCGAGCACTTGGCGAATGGCCTATTGCCCTTGCCGCACCCCAGCCCGCGCAATCAGGCATGGCTCAAGCACAATCCGTGGTTCGAAGCCGAACTCTTGCCGATCCTGCGCCGCGAAGTCGCGCAGGCGCTTGACATGCCAAGCCGCCACTGAGCCGATCAGGCGCTGCGCTGCGAAAAGATCAGGTGCAGGCCGAACAACATGAACACCGCGCCCGCGCAGCCGTCGATCCAGCGGCTGATGCGCAGATAACCACGGCGCATCACCGGCATCGCAAAGCAGCCCGCGACAAAGGAAAACCACAGGAACGTCTCGATCACCACCAGCGCCCACAGCCCCCAGCGCGCACCGGACGCAACGCCCTGGCCGACGAACGCCGAAAAGATGCTGCCGAAATAAATCACCACTTTCGGATTGGCCAGGTTGGTGAACAGGCCATTGCGCATCGAACGCAGCGCGCCCGCATACACCTGCACGGCGGGCTCGGCAGTATCGGCCGAGGGTTTGGCGAACGCGCCGCGCAACATCTTCACGCCCATCCAGCACAGATACAGCCCGCCGCCGATCGTAATCAGCCGCTCCAGCCAGATCAGCCGATGCAGCAACAACTGCAGCCCGAGCAGCGCCAGCGCCGACCATACCGCCACGCCAAGCGTAATGCCGACCACGCCGGCCATCGCTTCATGCCGCGAGCGGCTGACCGCCGTCTGCGACACGAAGAAAAAATCCGGCCCGGGACTCATCAGGGCGATGATCTGGACAATCGCAATGGTGATGAACAGGTTCATGAGCGGGCTCCTGCGAACTGGCGCGCAGTGTAAGGGTTCGGCCCATCCCCTGACACCTGCCGCGGCGAACCTTGCCGGCCGGCCGGGCCTTCCTCTACGCTGCCAAGGGCTATTGCCTTACACCACCAAGGCCTTTGCATGCCTTGACAAAGCCTTTGCCGGCACCATCGCCGGGTACCGGCGGGCCCATCGATACCTACTCGCCCGCGGCCTGATACAGGGGAAAAGTAACCATGCAGGACACCCATCCATGAGTCTCAAGCTGCGGCTGATCGCGATGAACTTCCTGCAGTTCTTCGTGTGGGGGGCCTGGCTGATCACTATCGGCGCCTACTGGTTCCAGAACCGCCATTGGTCGGGCGAGCAGTTCGGCGCGATCTTCTCGACCATGGGCATCGCCTCGCTGTTCATGCCCTCCCTCACCGGCGTGATCGCCGACAAGTGGATCCGCGCCGAGCGCCTGTACGGGTGCCTGCACCTCGGCGGCGCCCTCGTGCTGTGCATGGTGCCGATGATCGACAACCCGCGCACGCTGTTCTGGGTGATGTTGCTGAACATGATGTGCTACATGCCGACGATCTCGCTGTCGATCACCGTGGCCTACAACGCGCTCAAGCGCGACGGCGTGGACGTGGTGCGCGCGTATCCACCCATCCGCGTGTGGGGCACGGTGGGTTTTATCGCCGCGATGTGGACGGTAAGCCTGCTGCATCTGGAAACCACTACCGGCCAGTTCTACGTGGCCGCGGCCGCCGCACTGGTGCTGGGCGCGTATGCCTTCACGTTGCCGCCGTGTCCGCCGCGCCTGCGCGGGGCGGATCATCGCTCCTGGCTCGACGTCTTCGGGCTTACCTCCTTCGCGCTGTTCAAGAACGCAAAGATGGCGGCGTTCTTCATCTTTGCGATGCTGCTGGGCGCGGCCCTGCAATTGACCAACGCCTACGGCGATACCTTCCTGCATGATTTCGACAAGATCGGCGCGTACAAAAACCTGATCGCGGTGCGCTACCCGGCGATCATCATGTCGATCTCGCAGGTGTCGGAAACGTTGTTCATCCTGGCCATTCCCTTCTTCCTCAAGCGCTTCGGCATCAAGACGGTGATGCTGATCAGCATGCTGGCGTGGACGCTGCGCTTTGGCCTGTTCGCGTTCGGCGATCCTGGCGCGGGGCTGTGGATGATCGTGCTGTCGTGCATCGTCTACGGCATGGCCTTCGATTTCTTCAACATATCCGGCTCGCTATTCGTGGAAGGCCAGAGCGACCCGGCGATCCGCGCCAGCGCGCAGGGGCTGTTCATGCTGATGACCAACGGCATCGGCGCGGTGCTGGGCAGCTGGATCAGCGGCGTGGTGATCGACACCTACTTCACGCGCCCCGACCGCAGCCTGGAATGGCATGGCATCTGGATGAGCTTCGCCTCGTATTCGTTGGTGGTCGCGGTATTGTTCGTGTTTTTGTTCAGGCATAAGCACGCGCCCGAAGCGCTGAGCGGCGCACCCATCCATTGAGCGGCGCGCCGCCGCCATTCTGAGAAGGCACCCGTTCCCATGCGTGGCCGGCGAGCGCATCTGCCGGCCAGCAAGACGCCCCCGGCTCGGGCTGGCGCCGGGGCATTGGGCGTTCCGGGCTGGCCGAGGCGGCGCGCTTCAACGTGGCCAACGGCACGCAGATCATCGACAGCAGCACGTACCCTTTACAAGAGGGTGGAGCGAGAGACAGAAAAACTATATTTATAACGACCTAACCACCAGTCTCTACTGTCACCCGCTTTGACTGAAACGGCTGACATCTAGTATGCCCGTGTCAGCGGACATTCCTATCCGCACTCACCCTCAAGCAACTCGAAATATTGCCGGGCATAGCTCATCTGCTCGAGCGCCGTCTCCGCCCTGTTCACCACCGCTCGAAAGCGGACATGTTCCTCGCGGTCTTTGGCATACCATCCCAGATGCTTTCTAGCAATTCGAACGCCGTCCCTTTCCCCATAATGCTCGTATAACTGTTCGAGGTGAGCGATGAGAATGGAGCCCACTTCCTTTGGAGTAGGTTCCGGCAGCTTTTCGCCCGTTTCTAGATAATGAAGGATCTCTTTGAAGATCCATGGACGCCCCTGCGCAGCGCGACCGATCATCAGCGCATCAGCCCCCGTCACGCTAAGCACCTTCTTTGCTTTCTCAGGGTCGGTAATGTCTCCGTTAGCCATTACCGGAATGTGTACCGCCTGCTTAATCTCGGCGATCGTTTCATACTCCGCTTCGCCGGTGTAATGCATATCCCTCGTTCGTCCGTGCACCGCCAGGGCCGCGATGCCCGCTGATTGAGCAATGCGAGCAATCGCGACACCATTTCTATTTTCTTTACCCCAGCCTGTGCGGATCTTGAGAGTCACTGGAATATCCACTGCCCCCACCACCGCGTCCAAGATGCGCCCTACCAGAGATTCGTCCTGCAATAGGGCAGATCCTGCCCATGCACTGCAGACCTTTTTGGCCGGACACCCCATGTTTATATCGATCACCTCAGCACCCTGCTGAACGTTGTACCGAGCAGCATCGGCAAGAAGGCGCGGATCAGCCCCCGCGATCTGAACTCCAACCGGCTCGGGTTCGCCCACATGATCCATGCGCCACTGGCTCTTTTTCGTACCCCAGAACCGGGGGTCCGAAATGGTCATCTCAGACACAGCGTAACCGGCCCCAAGACGCTTACAAAGCAAGCGGAAAGGCTTATCGGTCACGCCAGCCATCGGCGCTAGGACCAGTGGAGGATCAATTTTGTAGGGTCCGATCTGCATTTGAAAAGTACCGGCGGCATCATGCATTTGAGTCGAAAATTGGCGCTACTGAGTGCGTAACCGCAGTCCTTGTCCGTGGGAATCGGTTGAGCCACCCTGCTTGGACTAGCGAGGTTAATGGGCCTGGGCCCGGCTGGGTGGACACCTGACTGAGCGACACGAGACAACACGGCCTGCCCCGGCGCCTGTACCTTCGCACTCGTCGCCGGGATTCAGACCTATGTGCAGCACGAAGTGCCGCTCAAGGAACCTCTGCACGACAAGATGTGTTAGGTGCTTCCAACGTAACAACGAGCTCAAGGAGAAGATCGAACCCATGACCCTTCAGAGAAATCATGCGCTATCGCTACTGGTGGAAGCGGATGCCAAGATCGTTGGGCTCACGGTGAAAATCCCGAGGCTTCGAGCGATGTTGCTTGCTTTAATCTGACACCCTTGCGTTAGATCTCGTGCGCGGGGATTGCATGTGGATGCTCGGCCCAGTCCATTTGCCGTACATCATACTCCACACCATTAGTGATCGTCTTTGTCGAAGACGTTTACCACATAGGTGCCCTCCAGCGGCTTTCCTTCTCGCATACGCTCCCAGCTTGTTCTGATTCGGACTCAGACCATGTCTCCCCTGACGACCCACGTACCCAGCCGCTCACGTTCTGGCGCACGATGTCGCTCCTGACGTTCCTGGTCACAGGCAGTGCATATACAAGCTCGCCTTACCCAATGCCCACGCACCATGCAATGCACATCAGAGCCTCTCTGGCTGAATGAGCGTCCTGGATAGCCTCCAATAAGCAAGAGGGCCTTCACAGCGATTGCAGGCTCTATCGACGGGTAGCGACCGCCTTTTCGACGTCGATGGAACGTTGATAGATATGGTCGACGGCATCGCTCATTATTGTACTCAGGGGTGACCCGCTCTTCCTGTCACGGGCATAACCTTGGCACGATGGGTCACTCGGTCCTATGCCGGCAGACTCGCGATAAGAGTGGCGCCGCAACTGGTGTGGTGACCATGCAAGGCCACCGCCCTGTTACCGATGCGCAGGTAGGCATCGCCTTCGACGATGGTGGTGTGTCCACATTTTGGACACTTCACGGCGTCTCCGACGCGAACGACATGTCGGCCGTCAATACGCCACTGATGCGACACCGGCAGCGCGGTACCGCCGTGGGTAGTGCTGTCGCCCTCACGTACGGGGCGCTTGCCGGGAAATTGCATTGCCATCTCCTTGTAGGAATGCCATCGAACTATCGGTGCGCTGGTGCGCTTGAATGTCGATCAAAATTCAGCAGAAACTGTCTCAAAATCGGAAGTTGCATGAAATGCCTGCAAAATAGGCTTATGACGAAAATTTCCAATGCCCACTGGGAACGTGTCCGACACCATTTTGATGTCGGCATACACCCCCCGCGAGATCGTCGACACCGTGCACCACGATGGTGATGCATGGTTTGGGCTGTTGCTTGTGTACATCGGCAATTGCCGCCTTGGGGAGCAGCAGTGCGCGTGTTTGGTCTGTAGCAGGAATGGTGTTGCTCATGGCTGAACGCTTCGTGCATTCGATGTCAGATGCGCTGGCCTTGTGAGGCCGACGAACACAATGTCGGTCATGACGTTTTGTGCAGCACCAGCTCAGCGATCTGCATGGTGTCCTTTTGCAGCCATTGCGTGACTCCCTGGGCATTGGTGACACCCTTGACCATCTCGCCATGCTTGGAGGTGATGCTGTAGGGTTGATCGGGCACAGGTCGCTCACCGTCGGGCATGAGCACACGGAATTGGCGCTGCGTGTCACCTACGTCAAACTGCGGCAATTCACCTTGCGCACTCGCTGCACCCTCCATGTCGTAGCTACCGGCTTTAAAGCGCAGTTCACCGGGGCACCCCAACTCCATGTTGCCGCCCTCCAGCTTGATATACGCACCGCCGCACATCAGCGTGAGGTGTTTGCCCGCAACGGCCAGGATATGGTCGTCAGTGGCATACAGTTCCACGCTCTGCTTACCCTCGAGGCGCACGCTGGCTTGCTGCGCTTGCAAGGTGAGATCCCCTTGGTGGGCGATCTGCTTGAGTTCACCGCCCTGCGCAAAGAAGCCGATGCCCTGGCCGGCGTTCATCACCAGTGCTTGGCCGGCGGTGATCTGCTGGTTTTGCTGCGCCACGCTATCGACATGCTGGCCCGCCGCCAACGTGATCGATTGCGGCGTGCCGGCGGCGATGCCAGCCGGGCTGCTCAGTGCGATCAGCGGTAGGCCACCGTTGGCGCCTTGGCTTTCGTCGTTGGCGCCGTGCCCCAAGTCACGTACGGCATGGCTCAAGGTCTGCTGAGGCCGCGCGTCATGAATAAGGTTCTGGTGTTGGCCCGCATAATCACCGAGCTGTTTGGCCAGTTCCAACGCGCTTTCCAGACACTGCACCAGTTCCGCACGGCTTAGTTGACCGCCCTGGGCTTTGACCCGTCCGTCCGTCGACAGAAGGAGACCCTTGGCTGCTCGGAGCGCACCGTGCTCGTCGGTACGCAGCTCGAAACCCTCGCCACGAGGTGCCGCGCCTTGGGGGCGAGGTTGGGTGAGATAGCCCAAGTGCAGGGCAGTGGCGCCGTGGTCGCTCATCAGCGCCGCACTGATTTGTTCAGGCGTATCATCGATGCGTAGTTCGTTGGCGCGATTGCCCTTGAGCTCTTTACTCTTGACTGCCTCGATTGCCTGGAACTTGGGTAAGGCGTAGGGCGGAGGGTTCGTCGCGGGATAGGTGCGACCGGTGATGATGGGCTGGTCGCAGTCGCCATCGACGTAGCTCACGATGACTTCATGGCCAATGCGCGGAATGGCGATGTGGCCCCACGCGGCCCCGGCCCAGTTTTGACTGACGCGAATCCAGCAGCTGCTGTGCTCGTCATTCTGGCCTTGGCGATCCCACGGGAATTGCACTTTCACGCGACCGTATTCGTCGGTGAAGATTTCTTCGTTCCGAGGACCGACTACGGTCGCCATCTGTGGGCCATCGATGCGCGGCTTGGGGTGCAGGGACGCTTTCCACTCGATGCGGTCGGGGATCACCTGCGCGATGTAGCGGTAGCGGGTGCCAGTGGTGGCGTCGGCGCTCTCTTCGGCTTGGCTGGTCGTCTGGGTGCCGGTGTGCACCATGCGCACAGTCCGCCAGCCGGTGTTCCAGTCCTCGCGCGGGTGGCCTTGCAGGTCGAAGGCGAGGCCGGGCTGCAGGCGCGCGTCGTCACCTTCGATGGTGGCGATTTGCGCATCCCGGCGTAGCGCCAGCAGGCGCGTCTGGGTGAACGGTTTGCCGGCTTCGTCCTGTTTGTAGCGGCCGGGGTAGTCGTAGCGCTCGTAGTCGCGGCTTTGATGGTCGAGGTTGCTGCCGGTGCTGGTGTGACTTTGACCGTAACGCGGATGCTTGAAGGTGTAGTCCTTCTGGGTTTGCGCGGCGGTTCGCACGTGTTCGGTGTAACGGAACGAGCGTAGGCACGGTTCGGCTTGATCACCGCCCGGGGTGGCGTTGTAGGTGACGGCACCGCCGGTGATGACGCCGTGGGTGTAAAGCACATCGCCCTGAATCAGCGTGTGGCCATGGGGGCTGTGCTCAAAGGCGTAGTACAGACCTTCTTCGGCGCTCAGGCGCGTAAAGAAATCCAGATCCGTCTCACCGGGCTGCACGCAGTATTCGCGGGGGAGATGGTCTTTGTTGAGGCGCTGGTCGACGTCGGCGATGCCTGAGCGCTTGAGCACGGCTCGCAGTATCTGCGGCGCAGTCTGTTGCTGGAAGATGCGCCAGTCGCTGCGCAGGCCCATGCGCGCCAGCATCGGCTCCACGATTGCGCGATAGCGGGTGCGTCGATGGCCGGTGTCGCCCTGCTCGAACGCGCTGACCATGCCGTGCACGATGCGTTCGGCGTGTTCGCCGCGCCATAGCGTGAACACCGCTGGCTGATCCAGCAGCTGGCCAAAGTCGATGGCCGCATGGGCGCTCGCCAACTCCAGCGTAAGCACGTAGGGCTCGCAGAGCGCTTCGTCCAGATGAAATTCGATGACCTCCAAGGCCGGGCCGCTGGCCGCCTGGAAGGTGAAACGCAGATCCGTTTGGCGTGACATCACTCTCGTCCTGGCGAGTCGGCGACCCGGCAAGGTCGCCGGAGCGAAATTAATCGGCGGTGCTCTCTGGTGTACGGTGAGCCAAATCACGCGTGTTCTTCTGCACCGCAATGGCGCCAAAGAGGCTTAACGCGAATGCCATGCCGTAGAACCCCTTCTCACTCAGCTGCAGGCTGGTGGCGTTCCACAGGCCGACGGCGAGCAACACCAAAGCCATGAGCATGGACATCCAGGCCAAGCCCATGTAGATGCCGGTGACGGGGATGCCGTCGGCGCGATCACGGACGCTCTTTTGAATGGAGACTGCCGAGAACAAGCCGAACATCAGCACGACAAAGTAGTAGCCCTTTTCGTTGAGCGCCAAGGCCGCGTTCCACAGGCCGACCAGAAAAGCGACGACCCCGAGCAAAAGGGCAATCCACGATGCGGCGACGAACGCGCCGGAGGGTTTATGAAGCGTTGTTTCCATGATGTCCTCAATCAATGAACCGAGGTGGCGGCCGCCACCTCGGATGTTGCGCGGAGAGTTAAGCCTCCATCGGCTTGCGCCAGTCATCCGAAGCCTCGGTACCGGCGATGCTGTGGGTCCAGGAGATCTTGCGGTAGGCCAGCGACACCTTGATCAGCTGGGTGTAGTCGGACTTGGACGCGTCCTGCGCGTGCGGTAGCACGGTGGTGATGTCCACGATGGTGGCGTCTTCCAGTTTGGTGGTGAAGAAGTGTTCCTGCTTGCCATCGACCGAGGTGCGAAACCACTGCACTTCGACCGTGGGGAGCATTTCACCGGAGGCGAGCGACTGATACATCAACGGCACGGCTTTGTTGAGTGCGCAGGTGAACATGAGCGGCTTGTGCACGCGCTGGCCCGACGGCTGACCGCTCTGCGGGTCGGTCGGGGTGGTGACGCGGTGCTCGATTTCCTGTACCAGGATCTGGTCTTCGTGGCCTTCCACGTAGACGTTGCCGACGGAGTCGGCGGTGAAGGCGCCTTTGGTGAGGTTGCCCTGGGTCTTACCGGTGATGCTGATATAGGCGGGTGTTGGCATGACAGAAGTCCATTGTCGTGAGCGATGGCCACATGGGCCGCGAAGCCATCCGCAGGGATGACGAGAGGCGGTGTAGCAAATGCCGTGCCAACACGCCGGCGTGTGAACAAAATGACTGCATATCAACGCTTTACGCAATCCTCTTTCGCACGCTGCCGCAGGTAGTTGCTCACGCCTTCTCCGAAATGACCGATTTTTCCGATGCATCGGGCAATGGGTTGCTCGCTTACTTTCAAGTGATTGATTTTGTGCCGTTTCAAGCGGGCAAATTTTTGCCCGATCGGGCAATGGATTGCCCGCCACGCGTTTTTCACGCCGCAGCTATCGCTTGAGCATGGTGTCCAGCGAGCGAAGCACTTCATCCGCGGTCTGATGCAGGTTCATCGCGTACAGCCCGTAGACCACAACAAGCGCACCGAGCACGGCCAGCCACGGGGTCCACCACGGCCACTGCCAACCCACGTTGTAGCGCCGGCGGGTGACCTGATCTTGTCCGTCGGTGAGCCGTTCGGGTGTGTCACCGCGCAGCTCGCGCAGCACCTTGTGCACCTTCTTGATGAGTCCTTGAAGTGCTTCGGTCTGGTTGTGCTGCACGCCGTACTTGCCTTTGAACCCCAGGCAAAGGCACAAGTACTTGAACTCCAGCACGTCGCGGTACTTCTTGGGGTCCATCAACATGCGGGAGAGAACGGTAAAGAACTTTTCGCCACCCCATGTTTCCTGGTGGTGCGCACTCAGCAGCGAGCGTTCCGCCCATGAGGAATGCGATCCCCAGTGCGTTTGCATCACCGCCTCGTCGATGAAGGCGCACAGGGCATAACGGTAAGCCAGCTGCGTGGCAGCCTCGTAACCCTGCCTGCGCACCTCTTCGTCGATCGCTGCGATCTGATCGCGCACGGCGTTGTACAAGCGTTCGACGTGGCCGTGCTTGTCCATACGACGCAGGCGAATGACCACGCCAAAGAGCGGCAGCGCGGCGTCCACCAGCGGGTTGAAACCGTGGCCTCGCAAAGGGAAGCCGAGATCCGCATCGTTGTCGATGCCGTCAATGGTTTGGAAACCAATGAACTGCTTTTGGGCGAACACAGGGGTGGGTGTGCCGCGCAAGAAGCCGTTGCGCTGCCGAATAGTGGTCGAGTCGGTCATCTCATTCGCTCCGGATGGCCCAGAACTGAAGTTCGAGTTCGGGGAAGTCGCCGGCAATGTGGAAGCCGAAGCCGGCGGTATCGCGCATCATTTGCCAGCTCGCGTGCGTGCGATCGAGCTGGAAGTAAGTGAACCCGGCGTGGAATGGCAGATAGCGCGGTGCCACCGGCAAGGCGCCCAGCGGGATACCCGGCAGCTGGAGACTGACCCGTTCGCCGAGCTTTTCCATGGACGCCACTTTGGCCTGCTGTACGAACTGCTGGCGAAGCGTGTCCAGGGGCATGCGCGCGCGTACCGCCAGGATAAAGTCCGCACTCGCCAGCAAGCTGCGATCCTGGACGGCGGCGGTAAGCATGCCGTACTGCTGCTTGATGATTGGCAAGGACACCGCACGCGGCTGGAGCACGGTGCTGAGGGATCGACGCAAGGTTTCCTCCAGCATGCGAAAGGAAACGCGCAGATTGTCGTGTTGATAAGCCGGATACTCGAGCGGCAAGCGCCCCTCGTCCGTGAACGTCACCAGTTCGCCGCAGGCCTGGCTGAAGGCGACATAGAGCTGTTCGGGGTGCACGTGGCGCAATCGGGACAGATGCAGAAAGTAAGGCTGCAAACGGTTGAGCACTTGCAGCAGATTGAAGTCCGTTACATCGGCGACACCGGACTGGCCGGGCGAACCGATGCGCTCGGCAATGTTTTTCGCACGCTCGCGCATCAAACCCGCGGTTTCGCCCAGAAAACGATGAAGTGGCGGGATCGCGCTGAGGGACAGGCTGGTGGGATAAAAGGTCTCGTCCAGAATCAGGCTGCCGTCCGGTCGGCGATCCAGGATGCGGCACAGCGCAATGCCGGTAAAGGCGCTGCGATCGTCGCGTTCCAGGGTCAATTGAAGATTGAGCGACGCCACATCCATCGAGACATAGTCGCCCTCCTGACTGTGGGTGTCCTTGACCTCTTCGGCGCGCGCCGCATAGCGCGCCTGGGCATAGGACTCGGGCCACTGAACTTCGAGCACGCCATCGGACTTCAGCGGCAGTGTGAGATAGACCACCTGATTGGCGCTGGAGGCATCGGTGATAGCCAGCGGCGCCGGGGGCGCCTGGTCGTTGGGCAGGTCAAACACACTGCCGTCCGGCATGACGCCGCGCGCACGCACGATAGCGATCTTGCCGAAGCTTAAGTATTCCTGGTTGATCTCCAGCTCGCTCAAGCCATACAGGTGCGCACTGACCGCGCTGACCCGCTGGTTGGCATGATGCTCCAGCGCGCGCTGCTGTTGCTGGAAGTGCTGGGGTTTGACGAACAGTCCTTCACTCCAGATGACCGGGTTTCTTGATGTCATGATTTCTTCCTCGGCGGCTGGTGGTAGCTCTCATCCGTCATGACGACGTCGAGGTTCTGAAGCATCACCAGCAGGGAGTATTTGTAGCCGCCCGCTTCGATACGCATCACCTGCTTCCAGGCGGCGCTGCTTTGATCGTGGAAGTTGGCGAGCACGGCGATATAGCGCGTGTTTTTGTCCATCTTCTTGAAATCGATGTATTTGAACTGCCCCGGCTGGAGCACGTAGTCATCGTCATCGATATAGGTGCTGCCCAATGCTTTCCTCAGATCTTCGGCCAGCAGGTCGTGATCGGCATTGAGGAACATTGAATCGTCCTTCAATTGCAGGATCTTGAAGGAAATCGGCGTGCCGGCATTGGCGATTGTGGAGGCCTCCGGCGTAGACGATGGGCCCGATGGGCTATCGGCATACTGCCCAAGGGCCGGTGCGTTGGCATGCGTGGCGCCCGCCGCTGATGTTTGGCTGCCCGCATGAAGGGGAACCGGCACCTGCTCGATGACTGTCGCGTTGCCGCGTGTCAGTGGAGCGGCTGCCAATGACCAAGATCGAGGGGCTGCAGCCATAGGCGATGCGGTGGGCGGGGGCGTCGCGAGGATACTCGCGGCACCGGCGGTGATCTTGCCCACGCCGCTGGGTACGCCAGGCGCATAAGGCGCCACGGCGGCAGCCGTGGCCACGGTGGGTTGGACGGTCGATGCCACCGTTCCCGCGCCATGGGAACCCGACACAGACGGGGCGCTGTCCACAGCCGCCGCTCCCGGCACGGGCGACACCTCCAACGCCACCTGTGGTGCGGGCCTGCCCTCGTCGGGTGTTTGCAGATAGTCGAGCAACGCCTTCATCTTTTCGGCGAGTTCGGCTTTGCTGCCTCCCGTAAGGTTGACGAGGTACGGACCTTCCTCGGCGTGAATGTCCACCGTGACTGTCGCCATGTCCGATGTCTGCATGGCAGGCGCGGACATATCCGGTGGCGACGCATCGGCGTTGGGATTCACGTTGGGTGCCGCATACAAACTCAGCGCCACCTGCGTCGGCGCCTCTGCATCCTTTCGATGAAATCCGAGCATGCTGCAGCCGGCCGCACTCACTAAGACCAGCAGCAACACGGCGGCTCGACGGAACCTCATTGTGCCTCCGTGCGGAGCGCTCGGTCATAGGCTTGCTCAAAGACCTCCCAGAACAGCTTCTCAAAGCCCAACTGCCGCGACGAAGCCAACTCACCGTAATAGTGGGCGTACATCTGCCACGCCCAGTCGCCAACACCGGAGGGCTGCGCCGGATCAGGCTGGTAGCGCTGGAAGCGTTGCAATAACACGTCCGGTGAGAACGCCCCAAGCAGCGCCTCCAAACCGGCGCCGATAGCCTGCACGAGGGCCGCCTGATGGCCACGGACCTGCGCTAGGCTTTCCTCCACGGCCGCCTTGGGCGACAGATGCACCGCGCTGCGCTCGTTGCCGAAAAGCGCGCGTACGGTGTCTTCATAGTTCAGGCCCAGGCGCAAAGGGTTGTCCTCAATGGGTTGCAGTGTGCGACCCAGCAGTGACAGTCGGTCTTCCTTTTCCGTCGTCGAGCCATACAGCGCTGACAGTCCACGCAACGTCGCCTCAAGCGCCTGTCCAGTCTCCTGCAGCAACCGATAGGCGGCCCGCCCCTCCATGGCCCCCCATGACGCGCCGAGGCCTTCCATCAGGGGGGCGACCAATTGGCGCGCATCCCCACCCGAGAACTGTTGCGCGGTCAACCAATGCTGGGCTTGCGTCGTGTCCGACGGTAAAGTGCTCATGCCTGTCTCTCCAGAAAGCGTTTTAGGTGTGCCGGATACCGCCTCGAAGCGGGTGGCGCCAAGGTCGGCCTGGGGCTGGGGGCCCGCCAGGCCGTAATGGGTGGGATCCAGCGGGTCGTGCGAGGAACGCGTAGTGGCGCGCTCGGCCGCGTCCAACGCCTCGAGGGGATCCAGATACGCAAGGGGGCGGTCGGGTGCGGCGAGCGCTTGAAACGCTGCATGCGCATCCCGCAATGCCATTGACGACATCGGCGCGTGTGATAGTTCGGCGCCCTCACGCCGCAAACCGGCCCACTCCGGGTCGATCCCGTCCTCCCCAAGGGACTGGGATGCTCCGTCAATCGCATCGGCATCGCCCAGAAGCACGGTCAGATCGTAGGGACCGACCTGAAGGGTATCCCCTTCGCTAAACCGCGCACCCACACCGCGCCCCATTGGCGCGTGGGCGCCATTGATATGGGTTTTGCCGCATCGATCAACGACACAAAAATGGCCGTCTTCCAGGCAAATCTCGCAGTGGATCGGTTCGATACGATCATGGTGATCCATCAGCAACCAGTTGGCCCCTCGACAACCGATCGTGCCTCCCGTGCGATCAAAGCGATGCCGCGGTTTGTTGCCGTATTGCAGGATCTCCGGATTGGAAACCACAAGCGTGATGTGGCGCTGAGTGGCGGTCATGGCTTGTCCAAATCCACACCGGGGCCGCCGGCAATAAAGTCATCCAGCGTCTGCTTGTCGCGTGCCGCCTGTTCCGGATCGCTTGGACGCCTATACGGATGTTCGCGGGCTTCTTCCTCGCGCCATGCGGCAGCTTGTTCGGCGCGTATCCGAACGGAGGGTTGCTCGCTGCTGGCCGTCTGCGGCAGCAGGTTCACGCCGAACGGATCGCCGGTGGGTTTCTTGCCGGGCGTGGCGGAGGTGAGTGCGATCAGGGTGGCCTGATCGGTACGGCGCAGCGGCGCCACCACGCTGGTATCGGCGTTGAGGTAGGTCGCCATGGTCGCCAATGCGATAGCGACGAACGGCGATGCCGCGCCGGTGTCGCCCAGGCGTTGCGTCAGGTCGTAGCTCTCGTTCGATTCGAGCAGGTCCAGCGGGCTGCCGGCGGCTTTGAGCGCAGGCATCAGCTCGGCCAGCGCGGGGACGGCCGGTTGGGGGCCGGCGTCGTAGAACATGCGCGAGGGCGAGGGCGTGATGTTGTCGATCGCCCTTTTCCAGCCATCGGCAAGAACGGTGCTGAGTGCCTCGTTCTTCAGTCGCGTACCAGGCTTGGCCGGGTTGGCGAGCGAAACCGTCACCGGACGGTGCAGCACGGCGAGGGTTTTCATGGCGTCCCATTGCTTGAAGCCCAGCGCGGTCCAGGGCTCGGGAATGAAAGGCGATGCCCGGAAAGTCATCGGAGGCTGACGATCCCAGAAGGTGAAGCCGGGGTAGATGGAATGCCCGGGTGGGG